>Ga0210394_10000460_pt1 | contig 86559 bp, 70 predicted proteins | sample IncBWC12MmetaG_FD_160121 | JGI IMG/M metagenome (GOLD analysis project Ga0210394, IMG submission 160121) | Forest soil microbial communities from Barre Woods Harvard Forest LTER site, Petersham, Massachusetts, United States - Inc-BW-C-12-M | ecosystem: Environmental > Terrestrial > Soil >...
GCGTATAAGAGTGTGATAGGCCGTCGCTCTCGGAACTCTGTCTCCAGCCCTGACCGCGGCTCATATCCACATCTCCGCGAGGTTGCAAAGCCCCGCACACATTCCTATTGAAATTAGAACTTGAAATCAATCATAAGAACGTCCGTGGGTGTTGAAAAAGTGCGTCAACAGAAACGTTGTTTCGCCTGGGAGTGTGTGGGCCGAGTCCTTCTTTTCTCCGTTTGGCTACGTGGTAGCTGGCAGAACCGGCGTGGTTGGGTGGCTGAGAAAGCGCACGAGTCGCTTGATGTTCTGAGCCGCCGCTGCCAGGAAGAACTGCTCCCGCACAAACTTCAGTCTGCGCAGGCGCAAGCGACGCAGTCCGATCTGATTCTTGAGTTCCGCGAACAGGGCTTCTATTTTTTTCCTCTGCCGTTGTGCCTGCGCAAACTCTGGCGTGTTGGCCAGTTCGCGTGTCCGTTGCCGAACCGGCTCATGCATGTGAATGGCAAGACAGCGGAAGGCTGCGCTCGTGCATTGCGCTCTTAGCGCACACGCGCCACACCGTTTGCGGGTTCCGATTAGGCATAGGTGCAGTTCCGAGCACACCGGCCACCGTAGTTCAGTGGCTGCCCGGCCGGGTAGCGATAGCTGTTGCTTTCCGGCTGGTAAGTGAACCGCTCTGGGCCATAGAACGGGCTGTTCTTTCGGTGAATACTGTCGCGGGTCCGCATGTAAGGAGTGATGCTCCGATCCGCCAACCATTGCAGGAACTCCCCGTTCCCGTACGTCGTGTCGGCCGCTACTGATTCGGGCGCTTGTCCTTGCCACTCGGCGAAACGGGTCAGCATATCTTGCGCGGCCACCGTCTCCTGACTCATGCGTGCGGCCGTCGCTTGCACTCCGACAATCACGCAGCTGTCGTTGTCGACCAGATAGTTGTCGTAGTAACCGAGCCGGGCCGGCGTGCCGCCTTTCGTGGCATAGGTCGAGTCCGGATCGGTGGTTCGACACTTGATCTTGCTCATGCACCGGTTCTTCCACCGGATTCTGCTGTTTCCACTTCCCGCAGATATTGGCGTACGGTCTGATGCACCTGGGCTGCTTCCGCCAACTGTTTCCCGCGGAATGCGGCTCTCCTTGGCGGCATTCGCTTCCACGAAGCTGCCATCCACCGACAGGTGCTTGCCCTGCACCAACCCCACTTCCACACACTGCCGCACGATCTGCTCGAACAACTGCTCAAATAGTTTCGACTCCTGAAACCGCCCGTGCCGGTTCTTGGAGTACGTCGAGTGATGTGGGATCTCCTGATCGAAGCTGAGGCCGGTGAACCAGCGCCACGCCAGATGCATGCGCAGTTCTTCCACCAGCTTGCGCTCGCTCGTGATGCCATACAGATAGCCGATCAGCAGAATGCGCAGCAGCAGCTCAGGATCAATCGACGGCCGACCGGTCTCGCTGTAGCTGTCTTTCAGTTGCTGCCACACAAACTTGAAACTGATGTGCTGGTCGATCAGCCGTAGTAGATGATGTTCGGGAACTTGATCTTCTAGACGGAAGTAGTAGAACAACGCTTCTGAGCGGGCGTGTTGCCCCATCATGATCAAGCAGGCCTCCAACTATCGAGATCCAGCGTAGCATGGGAAGGAACTTCTCCTTGTAACATGCTTCCCCGCAATCTCATCCGCTAAATCACGGTGACTTTTTCAACACCCACGGACGTTATCGTGCAGCTCCGAGTAGCATCCCAGTAGACAAAAAAGTCACAAATGGAATGCGGCGAACCGGCTCGTGACATTCATCGAACGTCAGTTGCGGTCGGCCCCCGAGCGTTGCCAGATGCGTTGCCACTTAAGGGCCAACCGACAATAAGCCAGCCCGAATCAGGTGACCTGTCCCGAATGTAAGCGATTGAATCCATGTGGCGGCCCCTCGGAAAGTACATCTCATAATCCGTAGGTCGTAGGTTCGAGTTCTACCGCCGCCACCATAAAATCAGCAACTTGCGGGAGGCTAGTTCACGAGCTGGGGAACGGCGGGGAACCGGAGCCAATGGAACCCCTCCCCCTATAGATTGCTCAAATTTCTCCATCGTCGAGCCTGGATGTAATGCATCCGTGTGACAGGCGAGCGCGGTTTGTGACGGAGAATGCGCTGCACGAGTAACTCCGGCATATTCGACCATCGCTCCGCCACTCCAACTCCGTTCGCCCTCATGGCAGCCACGAATAGGCTCCACACCATCAGCCCGCGCTCCGGCTTCCGCAGGTACAACGTCTTGATAGATCACAGCTGGCCTGCTCGAGAATCGAGCTGACAATGGCAATAGGCGTGAGAAGCGCGATCTGAAGTACGATCAGGCCCGACGGACTGGCTCACTTCGTTTTGCGGCCACTTCTTCGAGTTGCGACGAGCAAAAGGGATCCAGAAGACCCGAACGCTTCGATTCGATCTCGATCAGCTTAAGTTGTCGATGGGGTTCAAGCCGGCCGGAGGTACCGAGGCAGAACTCGCAAGCCCGCAATGGCCGTTCGCAGGACAAATAGTCGCGCAGCTCCTCGAACAGAGTTGGACGAGCCTCGATTTTCAACCCATCGAGATCGGTAAAGCAGTCGTGCGCAACGCCGAGTTGGTTCAGATAAAAGTCCAAGCTATGTACCCGCGAACACCGGTACAAACTATCTTTATAAAGCGAGTGGCACGACCACTCGTGTGCTTCAGAGCACGAACGAAAAATCTGGCCAACGAGTTCCGGGGGTTCGATTCGAGCGTCACTTAGCGCGAGTTGAAACGAAGGCTTATGGTTCAACTCCAGAACCGCTCGCGCGGCCGTCCGCGCCCGGACTGCCGGGAGAATGGCCGTGATCTTGGATTTGGTTGAGGGATATACGCTGACTTCGACAATGTCCGCAGTTTCCCAGAACATATCAGACATTTTGGGAAGAAGGACCCCGTTGGTGGTCACACGCACGCGGCTAAATATGCCGGAGTCTCTGGCCACAATCATCAGTTCGAGGAGTTCTGGATGCATGAGCGGCTCGCCGCCGAGAATCTTGATCTGCCCGGCGCGGAATACCGGACGTAGCAGATTTAGCGTATGCCGGAACTGCGCCGGAGACGCCATGTTATCGTCGACCGCAAACGGCGAACTGGCGGTGCACTGGGCACAACGCAAATTACAGGTTTCAATGGCGCACAGTTCGAGCGAATCGACGTAAATGTATCCATCTTTCAATCGCATGGTTTCCTCCAGCGGTCCCGGCAGTCGGGGTTCATTCTTCTTGCCCGATGGAACTCAGCTGCAGAGCGTGGCATCGGTCCACGCCTTGAGTGGGTCGCATCCCGTCGATTTCCTCCCGTCAGTGCTTGGGTGAGCTCCCATTTAATCCTCCCTATGAATGCTTGTCCAGTTCGGAAACTCGACGCCTGATTGGTTTTTGATGGCCTTATTCAACGATCTAACGATATTATTGATATAAAGCGATTTATCGTTACCATGCGACTATGAGGAAATCATGAAACAAAAGGGGCAGCAACCGAGCGTGATTCGGAACGAACCACGACGATCTCAGCGCCAGAGGACGCAAAACGCCAAAGATGGCTCGGAGGACCGCAAGGAGCACGAGGGATTGATGGCAGGCATCGGGGGTTGGACAGGAAGCCTGACCAAGAAGGATACATGGCTCGCTCCGGCGGCTGGAACTGCCCGTAGCCGACCGATCGAAGATCTAGTCGGTTGGCTGAACGTGAACGCTACAACCAAGCGAGGAGAGAGATTACAAGCGCTCATCCGCGATCTCAAACAAGTCGAGTCGCTGAGCGAGGGAGTTAGGGCAGCAGAGCCGCGATACCTCGCCCCGCGAAGGTCTATCCGTGGGGAAGACCCGAAGTCGATGAAGGCAATGGCCCTTGCACACGGCCGCATACAATCCGCCTGTAAGCGCTTCTGCCTTTATCCGCGGCTGACATGGAGTTGCGAACAAAGGGATTGGAGCCTGAGCTTCTTCACCACTGGAGAAATCGGAGAACTCCCGGTTGTGTATCACGGTCCAGGTGACCAGGGACGGAGAGTATTCGAAGCGGACGCTGCGATCGTAGTGATCGGGATCGCGCAACGGGGCGATATTGGACGTCTGCGCGCTTGCGCGCAGTGTGGTACATGGTTCTTTGCATCGGCCAACACCTCGCATAATGCGCGTAGGTTTTGCAACGATTCCTGCCGTCTCAAGAATTTTCACGGCCGGCGACGCAGATAGCACCTGCGGGCTCTCTTGTCAGGCGTTTGTCACTCGCCGTGGCGGTGGACACATAGGGTTGTAGAATGCCACCCGTTCGGGTAGAAAAGGCCGAAAGGATTGCGCAGTCGTACAGCGCGAAACAAATGCAAAAAAAAATGACCAGCGTGGTAATAACTGTATTCGAGCAAGTAAGGACATTGGAGGTACTTCTGGAGTGCCTGGAGAGCCAGGTGTGCCCATTCCCCTGGGAAGTGCTGGTGACCGACGACGGCTCCGCGAGTCCCACGCTCGCGCTGGTGCGCAGATTCGCCGAACGAGGGATTCTCGATATTCGTTTTGTTTGGCAACAGAACCACGGTTTCCGAGTCGCGGCTGCGCGCAACAATGCTATCCGACTGGCCGTGGGCGAAGTGCTGGTATTTTTGGACGCGGGGATGCTCGTGAACGAGAGTTTCGTCGCCCGGCATACGTCGTTTCATAAAGTAGAACGCCTACTGGTTTGTGGCACGCGGTCATTCACCTTGGTCGATGAGGATGCCGACCTCGCGGATCTGCGGCGGAGAAACAAGCTCAACATTATTCGCACTCCGGAGTCAGACCGGCAGCTTTTGGCAGGCCAGAGCTCGACCTCCTGGGTAGCGCTCCTGGGGTGCAACTTCAGCGTAAGGAGAAATCCGGAGGTTCAATTCGATGAGGGCTTCGTCGGATGGGGCTACGAAGACCGGGAATTTGCCTGCCGGCTGGCGCGCGACTACAGCTATGAAGTGATCGTTTCACCCGATGTCGACGCGATTCATGTATCACCCAAAACGGGCGCGGACGAATGGCAACCGCTGCGCAATCAAAACGGCAGCGCGGAAGCGATTGTCGCGTTGCTTCGAAATATCCTTTACTTTGCCGATTTACATCCCGCCGCAGAGATGGCACCAGCGTTGAATCTGTTGCAGACGTTTCACCTCGATCCGGCCAGCGACCGCTGGGTTCGTGACATGAAAAGGCCGGAATCCGGAACCACGCTTGAGTCGGTCCGTGAGTGGTTCGTTCGCAACGGCGTCAAACTGACCCCGTTGACCACCAGAGCGGAAGGCTGGCGACCGGTCGCATCAGCCAATCTATGACGGCTCGAAGCCAGTTGTGCGTGCTGCGTTGACAGCAAATTTATGATTCCTTATGGTTGCGGGGAACGGCAGGCTCGAAGCTGCGAGTCCAAAACCCCGTGAAGCTTTCGCGGTCGGTATTAAAGGGAGAGAGTCGTGGCGCACGAATTCGCGGCACGTAATGCAGTACCCCTCGTTCTTATCGAAGAACATCACGAGGCCTATTACGTCTGGCGCTATGCGGCCAGCGCCGGATGGATGGCGGCCAAAGGAAATGTTCTGTTGCACATCGATGAGCACCACGACCTATGGCGACCGGTGCTGACTCGACCGTTGAACTCGCTCAAGAACCTGGTGGATGTGGCTCATTTCACTTACCAGGATTTAAGGATTGGCAGCTTTATTTGCCCGGCCGTGTACGAAGGCATTTTCGACAGCATGCTGTGGATGCGTTACGGATACGAAAAGGAGGTGGAGACGCGCCTTTGGTCGGTGTGGCCAAAGGATGAGCTGGAGCTAGAGTTTGTCAACAAGGCGCACGCTCCGGGGGATAACCTTGCGCTTCCTCGCACAGCTACGACATTGAGACTGATTAGCGTGGGTCCTCGAGACCGTGTCTACCCCGATCATTCGTTTGTCCTCGATATCGACTTGGATTACTTCGCCTGCAACAAAAAGCCGGATTGGAAGTTGGAGGTCGAAATCACGGCATCGGCTTACGACGAGTTTTGCGCGAACCCCTACCACATCTTGCGTTTGCCCTCCGATAAGGTACTTGCGAGAAAGCGAAATGGGTCGTACTTCCTCGTCTTTAATGACAACAATACGAACATGAACGACAGCGCGAGCGAACAGACTGAGGTAGCTTCCATTGATGAGCGGGCGGATCAGTTCCTTCGATATCTTAAGGAACTGCCCGCCGTACCTTCTTTCATTTGTGTTTGCCGTTCCGTTTACAGCGGGTACACGCCACGGAAGCATGCACGCTATGTCGAAGAGCGGATAATCGACGCAGTGTCCAGCCGGTTTCCCATACACCGTCTGACTTTGGCCGAGATCGTTCCGGAAGAGGCGGCTTTGGCAAAGCTGATCGCTTGTTGAAAATATTCGCCATCCCGAGTAAGTCAGGCCGCACTTCCCGCAAGGGCTGCTTCCAGAGCCTGCACGCGGAACCGACACCACGAGAGGCATTTTCCAGACCTGTCAAGAGAATCGATCGGAATCGTTTCGCTGGCGTAGCTTATCTGCAGGAAGGTTCAGTTGAAAAAGCCCCCCCTCTTTCGGAAGCATGTGTTGCAGATAGAACCGCATCGCAGCTGGTCCGCGACAACCTGGAGGCGCCATGTTCCAACCACAGGACCAACAGGGCGAGGGTTCATCAACGCTGAGGGAAAAGTCGTGTTCCAAAAGCTCGAAATCATTTCCCGGCCATCGGCCCCGGTCGCCAATACAGAGCACGTGATCCCGGCCAATTCCAAGAGTCTGAAACGCATCGAAGAGATTCGCCTTGGCCGCACCAGGTGCGAGGATATCAATCGAATGGGTAGACGTAACGACTTGAATCCCGCGGACACCGCTGCGCCTCGCGTATGCGCCGGCAAGATGCCACAGGGTATGGCTGGAGCACAGACGTTTGGCTGCGATCGTAAGCTGGCGCTGGCTCGAACTGATCGTCGCCACGTGGCGAAGAAAGGGATCGGACTCAAGAGCAGCCTTAAGAGGCTGCAAATCGAGGCAAAGTTCATCGCAGCATTCGCTCGGCTCCAACCGTACGACGTTCGATCCGTTGGCCGACCCGAGCCAGACATTCTTGCGCAAACTGGAATCGAACTTGCTTATCAGATGCGACGCCAGCCGATGGTCTCGTCCGGTTGCAATACCAATCACAACTCCATTGCGCAGGAGCGGGTCGAGTAGTTCAACCACATCGGTTACCCGGCCTTCCTCAGGCGGACACCAGAGGGTTCCGTCATAGTCGACGATTAACGCTCGAAACTCCTGACTGTTGAGTCTCGCGATTTGATGGTCAAGAATCCGCATGAATGAATCGGATATACCCTCAGACTGAATTGACAATCCCAATGCGCGTGCCTTGCGGCGAAATGCGGCAGTCGGCCAATCCATCAGGACTGGGGATGTAGTGGAATTGTTGCCGGTTTGCATCGTGCCGAACGGCTGTGGCGTTGTCTCAATCGAAGGCTCGGGGCGGTCCGAATCATCACGAGTTGCCTCGATCGACGCGTTCGCGCCATGAACGGTCCCGAAGAATGCGTCCTCGAAAATGGCCGCGAGTTCGGCTGCTGCGTTAGCAGGAACCTCGGCCCACACCACGGCATTGGCGCTGCGGGCAATCCGGCACAATTCCCCATGGGCGCCGCAGAGCACGCCCAGCTTGCACGGCTCATAGGCCACGCAACTTTCAAGCGCACCAATTAGGGCGGGCGTTTCCGGCTCCAGCCCGACGATCAGCACTCCATTGGAAGTGAGATAGGGAACGCTTCGAACTAATTCTTCGATTCCGCAACACCGAGTCAGTATCCCGAACCGGCGCTCATACATGGTGGCAAACAAGCGGGCCGCGAACGTTGAGTGGGGCGAGGAAGCAAGGAGGAGGGGGTCAGGTTGTAGCGCGGAGATGAGATCTCGAACGGAGGCAACTTCGCGAGCGTATTGCGGGGACGGATCTGCCAAAGGCACTTCGGAAATGAGCGACGCAGAATGTTGAGTCATATTGTCTATCGCGCTTGGGTCCTGCGATTGCTATAACCCGCGTTATCCCCTAGGTCAGACGAATCGTACTAAGGCTCGACAACCGGGGCAAGTCAGGATACGTGTGTGATAGAGTCACGCCATGCGCCTGGCGGTAATGGTCGGTGTTGTTGTGGTGTTCGCGGTGTTAGTGGAGCGCCCGGTGGCGGGATCGTCTACCGATTACAAGGCACTATACGAGGCGCACCGCTGGTTTGAATTGCGCGACGCGGTGATGAAAACCAGTAATGCACCACCGCTTTATTGTGGAGCAGTGGCCGCTGCTTTCAACGATAGACCCCGTGCCGACACCATTCTGAACAAACTAATCCACTCTCCTAGTGCTGCCAAGGACGACGTGTATGAGGGTTATAACATCCTTGCGCATATGCTGCTCGACGCCGGGCAGTATCGGCAATTCGGTGTGATCGTCAGAGAGAAATGGCGTGTATTTCCGGACAAAGCCGGGGAAGAACTTAAGGACTATGGAGCATTCTTGAGCCTGCCCAACCAGAAGGTGGGGGCCCCGGGACGATCGCTAGTTAGTATCAAAGAACAAACGTGGATTCCCCTGACGATCAATGGCAGTCACGCGGAATATTTTTTCGATACCGGCGCCGTGCCGGCAATGAGCGAGTCAGAAGCAAAACGTTTGGGAATGACAATACTGGACAGTGACGGTACGACCGGCACAAGCACTGGGCAACGCGTCGGGTTTCGGATTGCTGTGGCCAAAGACCTGGCCGTGGGTGGAACCAAGTTCCGGGACGTCTCCTTTTTGATCTTTCCAGACGACCAGAAACCTTGGGCAAGTCTCCCGCCGGGCCGCCGCGGACTGCTTGGCATTCCCGTGCTATTAGGATTGCATCGCTTGGAGTGGTCAAATGACCAAACGCTTAGAGTTGGCGGAACCTCAAGTAAGCACGACATCCCTTCGTCGAATTTGTACTTCGACGACGATCATCTGGTAGTGCTGGCCATGTTTCAGGATCGCCCGATTGCGCTCACTCTTGATACGGGGGCGGAAACAACGGACCTGTATGGAAAGTTCGCTACTGAGTTTTCTTCTTTGATAAACCAGTCAGGCAAACGGATTTCTCAGAAAGTCGAAGGCGTCTCTAACAACGCGGAGTTCGAAGCTATCTCAGTTCCTGAAGTCGTCTTGCGCATTGGCAGCTTCCCGGCAGCGCTAAAACCAGCGCATGTGATTATCAAACAACTGGGTCAGGCCTGGTCCTACGGTAATCTGGGTCTGGATGTAATTACGCAGGCCGATAAGTTTGTGATTGATTTCGATACCATGACTCTTCAGATGACCCATAGTCCGGCGAATCGAATAAAGTCCAACCTTTCCCGTTCGGCTGTCCGATAAGTGAACGCCGAATTCGGACTGATTTACTGCGAACTGCGTAATAATCAGACCTCCACGGTTGAGCGCCTGCAGCAACGGTCCTTGGCAGACAGAGCTAACATCGAGTGTTTGGTCCACAGGCACAAAAACGGAGTTGGTAACGAACTGAGATTGGAGTATTGTGCACGGACAAAGTCGGCTCGATTGGCGCGTCTCAGCCGGGCCACTAGATCGACGGACCTAACGAGCACCAGAAAATGTACAAGAAGAGTTCGAGGCTTTCGGAATGATGAATGATTTGAACAATTTCGTGCAATACCTCAGATGGTCTGATTCAACTCTCAGATGTCCGTTGGTTTGGAAGACAGACTATGTCAGATATCTGAAAGATAAGGCAGCACCTTTGGTAGAGCAGGATAAGGAGATTGCTGACGCTTTTCGGAGCTTCAGGGATGAGGAATTGGCGGTAATTCTCTTCTGTCCGCGAGTACTTTGGGCTTTGACACAAGACACCCCTCACGTTACCACGAGACAAGAAATGTTATCGGAATTCTTCAGCCACAGAGCGAGAAGACTCAACCAACAGTCATCAGCCGCGAACGATTCCGATGAGTCGAATCACATTCAGACCCATTTAAGTATCGATGGCGTCACCATCGACTTCGAGTCATTCTTTGAACTTCCGGGTGAGTTTCAGTCTTTGGCGCCGGCACCGACTCGACGTCAAGAAACCGAATACCAGCGCATCAATTCGGCGCTCATGGAATTACAGCGAGCTTTTCCTGCGGTGTTTGCGTTCGTTAAGGATCTAACATTCCGGATCGCAGTTCGCTTCCGGCCAGATCGCCCGCACTTTAACCTCTTTGGCAGTTTTACCGAATATCCCGGCACCATGCTGATAGTGAATCCATGGCGGTCCAAGGCAGATGACGCCCAGATGATCGAAGCGATTGTGCATGAGAATATTCACCATGCTATCGCGATGTTTGAAGCGGTCCGGCATGATCTGACTCCGGGCTTGCCAGCGTCCTCCGCGCACAAGTCCCCCTGGACCGGCAACTTACTTACTTGCCATCAGTTTGTGGAAGCATGTTTCGTTTGGTGGGGCCTCTATCAAATGTGGCTGAATTGGCCATTGGCATCGAGCGTACCCGAAGACCGCGCGCGCGCTCTCTGTGATCGCTCACTTAAGGGCTTCATCGCCAGGCCGGCTACGGAACTGGTTCGGGAACTGGGTACAACCACCTTGCCCAACGATACGACCGAGGCACTCTTTGCGATTGAAGAAGCGGCCTTGCAATCGCGAGAAAGACATGCAGCCTGACAAGAAGAGAGGCGCGGTAGACATGGATACATCAATTTCGAATTCGGGCGAGAGGCTCTCGATAGAAAGAATACTGGCGCCGGGCCGCGTCGCATTCGAACAGGAGTACCTAACCTCACCTGGCAGGCCGGTGATCTTGACGAATGTCATCACCAAATGGCCAGCTCTCGGCAAATGGACCTTCGGTTTCCTCGCCACTCTGTTCGGCGACACACAGGTCGTCGCCATGGACCAGTTGTTCACGCCGGAGAAGGCGTTCCGCCTGAGCTTTCGTATGTTTATGAGATTTTGTGAGAACCCGTCTGTCCTTGGAGAACGCGTTTCGGGCTTTCCGCTCTATTTCGGGTTTCAGCCGTTTTGCCGTGATTCCAGCTTGCTGAGCGACTTCAACTGGCCCGAGGAATGCGACAACCTCTACTCTCATCTTGGCGACGACGTATACGACTGGTATTTGCGCGAATTCGGGGTCCTTCTGATCGGTCCGGCCGGGACTGTTACTCCAGACCATGTGGATCTTTTCGGGACTCATGCGTGGCTGGCACAACTTTGTGGCAGCAAACGTTTCGTGTTTGAAGCTCCTGACGCAGATGAGAAGCATGCTCCCGCGTCAAGCAGGAATGGTGTGTATGAGGCTGTGGTGAATGCCGGTGACATGATCGTATTTCCTCAAGGGTGGAAGCATACTGTAACTTCTCTGGCACCCTCGATTAGTCTGTCGTTCAATTTCGTGAACTATACGAACTACTCCGCACACTTGCTGGAGATTTTCCGCGACTTGCCAAAATGGACGCGCCGGCTGGATAACCCGACCTTGCGGAAGGCGTTGAACATTGACTGGACGAGTGATTTCCGCGAATCTTTTGCCGCCGAGAGGCATTAGTCCGAAGTCGGAGTGTTCACCCCTCCGCATTCCTATTCAAGAGGCTATGCCAGATACTAAATACCGCCTCCTGCCGCATGCGCGACTGTATGCTTCTCTGCTACTTGCTAGCTTGCGTTCCAACATTCTGCCAACACACGTCGAGGCTGTTGTGACCTATTGCAAGTGCGGCGAAAGCGCCGGACATAAGGGCGCAGGCACGATTGGAGCTTGCCCAGTGCTACATTTCGCCTGTTCAGTAGACCTATGCTGCTGCCTAAACAGCTGCTGTTAATCAGCCCGGTAGTGCCTTCTTCGAGCGGGCATGGAACTTCCATGCGAGTTGCCGCGACTCTTCAAGCCCTTAGTCATGACCACCAAGTCTCTCTTCTCGTTATTGATCTTTACAGAAGATGACGCTTTCACAACGACCTAACGTTTGCGAAGGCATGATGCTCGTTGGCCAGTGTCTGTGCTCCCTCAGCAGAGCCGCACCAATGGCCATACCTTACTAGGGCATTCAACGTAATACATGTATGTCGCCTCGCAACGGTACCGTTCGCAAACCGATACCTATATGCCGAAACAAACGTATGCCCACCGTACACTGAATTTAGACGATTATGAGTCATTGACAAGGCTCAACTTTGCTCGCCTTGCTGCGTCTCAAGGCGATTCGCTTCGGGCCTTGCTGGAACAAAACACGGCAATACATTTCAGGAACCTCGAACAGTCAGTACTCGCACGGTTCGACACAATCCTGTTAAGTAACGAGAATGACCGGCGAGCCATTGCAGCAAATTACGGGTGCAGCCACTTTCGCCTGTTACCGAACTGTATAGAGACGAGACCGGGCCTTTCAGGTGCACCCTACTTAACCAGTCTTCTAACATTGTTGTTTGTTGGAACTATGGATTATTACCCTAACGCGGATGCCGCCATCTACTTCTGTTTGTCCGTGCTACTGCTACTCCGAAGGCAGCTATCACCACTTCCGTTCCGCGTTTTGATCGTCGGCGCTCGACCCACAAAAGAGGTTCGGTGCTTCGGAGCGCATCCAGAAGTGCATGTTACCGGAGAGGTCGAAGATTTGGCGCCGTTTTACCGGGTCGCTGATGTAGTTATTGCGCCTTTGCGTGTGGGTGGTGGCATATGGGTTAAGATACTGGAAGCGTTCGCCTATGCTAAGGCTGTTGTCACAACTGGGCCGGGCAGCGATCGTCTGAACGTACGCCACGGGGCGGAGATCTTCGTTGCGAATACACCATTGCAGTTCGCCGAGTATTGCAAAAGACTTCTTGTGACACCTCAATTGCGAGAGACCACTGGACGTAGGGCACGCGAGTGGCTGGTGTCACATCACTCCATTGGGGAGCTGCTAAGTACTTGTTGCAGACCTATCCTGGCTTTAAATCGTTTTCGGACACGAACAAATCGTGCATTCCATCTCCGGATCCTGCCTGCATCGAGGCCCTGTGAATCGCCGTGCTTAAGTTTTGTGCCTGAACTTCCTTCGATTCCCGCGGCCAGTGCCGGATGCGAATAGGGCTACGGTTGCGTTCCAAAAGTGTCGAACCGCGATGGTTCCACGAATAATCGAGGGTCACAACCCTCAAGCCGCAGCGGTTGATTTCCGGGCTAAGTAAAGGTGCAAGACTAATCTGATCATTTCCCAGAAGCTTGCGGCGGAGACGAGGATCCGCGACATGCCTGAGTTCGGGTGTGGGGGGGAGGGGAACCTGCCTGGTGATTCGACAGTTTCGTTCAGAACGCGCAGTCCACTCCGCCAGCCAGCCAATCGTTCGCGAATTCTTCCGGTATAAAATCACTCCCGTGTTGAACAGCGGACGAGCGAAATATTTGCGCGAAAAGCTGTCATCAACCAAGGCCTCGGCCATACCAACGTCGAAAGAATCGGCCAGCCCAAACAGCAAAGAGAGTTCACTCGTGAGGACCGTTGTGTCCGTATCCAGGTAGAGAGTGTGATCGTAAGGCGATTGCGCGAGACTCTTAACCTTGTTCAACAATCCGCTCGGCCAACTCCCGGCGACATCCATGCTTTCCACTGTTTCAACATGATCGAATACTCCGAGACTGCAGAGAGGATGCTGTGGCCGATCTGTGAACAGGGTAATGTGGAAGGTGTTCGAGAGCTGCTTAACGCTATCGGCCGATATTACGGCCTCCTCGAGAAATAAGTCATGTCTCGTGGCTACATAGATGATTCCACAACCGTTCATACTCCAACTCCTTCCATCAGCACCGTCACTTAGGCACGACAAACTACAACCTCCTGGTTTGATCGTCAACCTTATAAAGCGTTCCATGAGAATGACGGACAGGTGTAATGCAGCCCGTGTAGTACGCAGATACGAATACGGTTACTAGGTTGGAGGGGTGTTTGCTCATGAATCCCGTTGCCTAAATGCAATATCATTGCTTAAGATTGGCGGCCTCACTGCTAGTGAGGCGCCGAGGTGAAATGATTCCATGAATGAACTCGTCACGAGCGACGGGATCGGGATGTCCCAAAGCAGACAACTTCAAGGCAAGCGAGACATTGCGCTGGTCTGCATGCCTTGGGGCTCAGTCCTCCGGCCGTCGCTGGCGTTGGCAACCTTGAAAGAATGTGTCCGGTCGGCGAACTTCCCAGTTGAACTACAACTATTGAATATGCATTTCGCCGAACGAATCGGCGTTCCGGTATACGAACGGATATCGGACTTCTCGTTTGCCCCGACCGAGTGGTTCTTCGCTCAGCATTTGTTCGGACCTGCAGAGTTAGGGGAGATGAAAAACTCATGGGACGATCTGCTCACCAACGAACCTGCTCAGGACCTGCTGGAACACCTGCGACAAAGCGTTAGCAGATCAGACGAATTGTGCGCCCGGATCGCTCATATCGATGTGCCCTGGTTCATCGACCACTGCATGGAGCGTGTGGACTGGTCAAAGTATCTTGCGGTTGGATTCACGACGACGTTTGCACAGTCGCTGGCTTCCGTCGCACTAGCCAGGCGGATCAAGCAATCTTGCCCAGCCGTGAATATTGTGTTCGGCGGCGCCAATGTTGATGATGAGATGGGAATCGAGTTTTTGAAAGGATTTCCTTGGATTGACTACATCGTCCATGGCGAGGCTGAGCAAAGCTTTCCTATGCTTCTCCATCAGCTTGCGGAGGGAATCTCGGATGTCGATGTCCCCGGGGTTTCATTCAGGCGGGCGGGGGAGGCAATCAGCCGACACGATCAGGCGCGGCCATTGGCGAACCTGGAAGAATCTCCAATGCCCGATTATTCCGATTACATGCGCACTGCGGAAGAGCTTGGGTGGCGAAAAAAAGTGCGGCTGCGGCTGTATTTTGAAGGTTCGCGAGGGTGCTGGTGGGGAGCGAAGCATCACTGCACATTCTGCGGGTTAAACGCGGGCACCATGGCTTTCCGGAAGAAGAGCAGCGAACGCGTTTACGACGAGATACTGCATCTGGCAACTCACTATCGGTGCCTTTCTCTCAGCGCAACCGACAACATTCTGGCCATGGACTATTTTTCCGATCTATTGCCGCGACTAGCGGCCTGCGACATCGACTTACAGATGTTTTTTGAGGTGAAGGCAAACCTTCGCCGCGAGCAGATCGAAGCGCTGAGAGCCGCGGGCATTAGTGAGATTCAGCCGGGTATCGAAAGCTTGAGCTCGCGCATCCTGCAACTCATGCGGAAGGGGACAACCGCGATACAAAATATACAGATTCTAAAGTGGTGTGACGAGTATGACATATCACCCAGCTGGAATCTGCTTTATGGTTTTCCCGGAGAGAAGCCCGACGATTATGCCGATTTGGACCGCACATTCGGTCTGCTGATGCATCTCAAACCGCCGAACGCATTTTCGCCGATCATGTTCGAGCGCTTCAGCCCCTACTTTTTCGACCATGAAAAGTTTGGCATTAAGCTGGAACCGTCAGGCGTATATAAGTTTCTGTTTCCCGAATCACGGGTAAATCTGTCGAAGATCGCGTATTTCTTCGATGGCGAATGGGAACGAACCGGGGACTCGAACGAGTATATGGCACCCGCAAGACGAGCGTGGGGTATCTGGACGCAGTTCTGGAAGAATCGTTCCGCATATTGCTACATGGAAAAGGGACCCGGCTACCTCGTCATTCATGACAATAGGCCGCAGTTGACCGACGGCTCCCTAAAGCCACGCCAACATACGTTATCGGGCAAGGTAGCGGAGATCTATCTTTTCTGCGATGAGCACCGCTCCTTTCAAGCAATCCACAAAATGCTCGGCCGAGTAGATGGCCAGCCGGAGGACGAGCGGCAATTGCGGGCGTGGTTAGATCATCTGGTCTCTTCCCGCCTGATGTTTCGGGAAGGTGATCGATATCTTTCCCTTGCGGTTCGTAAGAGGCCGGCCGTTCGAAAGGGGTCGGCGATTGCCAGTTAGTCGCCGCTTGCACTTCAATCGTAATTGACTCGCCGCGCGTTTCTCGCTCTTGTATTTGCGATCCAGTAGCGCGTGAGGCTTTCCGCCTGAGCCGAACTGTAATTGTGCAGACCCTGTAACAGCGCGATTTCCTCAGGAGTAAGGTCGGGGTGCCAGAGGTCGACGATTAGGACGATACGAGTTTCAGCGGTGTGATTCCAGGACTCATGTTCCAGTGAATCGTCGAAGACGATGCATTTCCCTTCATGCCAACCGCTTATCTCCCGCTCTACCCTTATTGCGCAGTCGCCTTGGGGCACCTGAATTCCCAAGTGACAGCGCAACCTGAGATTAGTGGGCCCACAGTGTGCGGCCACGTGCGTTCCCGGCGCCATTTTGGATACGTAAGCCAGTCCCGCCACCGTGCGCACGGTCGAGTGGGATTCAATAAGCCGCACTGTTGAGGGGCAAAGGCCGCAGTTCTCGTCATTCTTGCGCCCGCGCTCAAAAAGATGAAGAACCTCCCATGAGCCCGTCCGCCCCACCCTCTCCATTTCAGAATGAAACGCCTGACAACCGAGGGCTAGCAGCTCCGACCGGACCTCGTCGTATCCATTTTCCAGTGCTCGAACAGCGCTAAAGCAATCGGGATCGTGGAAAGCACGTGAAGTAAGGCCGGGATAGTGGCCTATCTGCCCTGCCTCTGCCCCCTGAGAAAACGATTGGAGATAAGAATAGAAACGATCTAGTCCTGCTTGTGGCTCCAAGCAAGAGGTTTGGGAGCGTAAACTATTAGCGCCAATCATCATTTTCAGCCCCTCCACATAGCGCCGAACTGGTTAGTATCGTCAGCGCGGCAAAGTAGTCTATCGCGAAGGCGGAGTTCTTCACTACCTTCATTCGCATGTCCACTTCCCAACAAGCTGATCCCTGTCCTTGATTTTAGAATTGCACGCTGTGTGATCGGACGCTTAATATGCCGCAATGCAACACGAGCCCTTAGTCAGTGTAGTTATGCCCACTTACAATCGTCCGTACTTCCTACGAGAACGGTCGATCCCGTCGGTGTTGCAGCAAACCTATACCAATTGGGAATTGATCGTTGTTGGAGATGGCCCGGAGGATAACTCCATACGCGACGCTGTGGAAAGCGTCCATGACGACCGAGTTCGATATTCCGAGATTGTTCGCCCGAATTATAGCGGCTTGTCGGCGCAACATTTATGGCATATTGCGGGCGCTGCCGCCCGCAATCACGCGTTGGATCTCGCCCTCGGCGAGATCATCTGTCCGTTGGACGACGACGACGAGTTTCTGCCCCACCACTTAGAGGATTGTGTCCGGGCGCTGCGGGAGTTTCCCTACGACGTAGTTTACGGGCCGGTCGTGCTGCGCAATCTCGAGAACGGACGCGAAAAGGTCGACTCCGTTCCGCAGGCCGTGGTTGACAGCAACATCATTTACCACTCCTCCGTCGCGTTCGCCAAGCGACTGATGCATTTGAGGTATCCGTGCGACGGCGCAGAGCCGGACGATTTCAGCCTGTGGAAGCTGATGCACGCGGCCGGCGCGAGATTCGGGCGGCTCTCCAAACCGCAAAGCGTGAGTTACGGCGAGACGCCTAATACCCGGTACCGTCTATCTGTGCCATCCATGCCCGATCCTGGGTCGGCTTTTGAAGCCAACGTCAGGGACATCGTGGAATCGTGCTGGCTTTCCAACTCAGGCCCATATTGCCGCCGCTTCGAAGCCGCAATTAGCGACTATGTCGGAGTTCCCGTGGTAAGCGCGCCCAGCGGAGACAGTGCGTTGATGCTTGCGTTTGCGGCTCTCAGCGAAAAGGTTGGCCGGCGCGAGCGGCGCGAAGTCATCATGCCAAGCTATACACATCCTTCAACGGTGAACAGCTTGCTATGGAACGGCTTCGAGCCCGTGTTCTGCGATGTGGATGAGGCTACTTTGTGCGTTACTTCTAAGATCGTTGAGCCCTTACTTGGTCGCGACGTAGTTGCAATTCTGTCGGTTTATGCGCACGGGAATCCGTGTGATGTTGCCAGTTTGGAAGAACTCGCCAAGCAGAGCGATGTCGCCTTGATCGGCGACGCGTCTGCTGCATTCGGTGCCGGCATTGGGAACCACCGCGCAGGTAGCTTCGGCGATATGGAAGTGTTTAGTTTTTCTGGCACGAAGGTACTGACGACAGGTGAAGGCGGAGCCATATGCTGCGGGAACGGCGAGTACCAAGAGATCGTCGTACGGCTTGGCCGCTATGGAATTACCGAGAACTACGAATGCCAGAGTAAAGGCCTCAATGGAAAGTTAGCCGAGTTGCCCGCGGCCCTGGGGCTGGCGAATCTGGAAAATCTCGAAGAATGCCTGAGAATGCGGCGGCGCGCCGCGGAACGTTACCGTTCACAGCTGTCGGGGATAAATGGTTTTCGGTTGCAGCAACCTTTCTCTTCATTGGCGTCGAGTTCAGAAAAGGACTTTCCGCTCATCTGCGACTCGCCCGAGTCCGCCCGAGGTCTCGTCTCCCGGCTCGACGCTTACCGCGTCGATACGCGTCCCTACTACCGCCCCTTACATTCCATGCGACCCTTCGCCCATTTCCGACGCGGAGATTTAACCACTACGGATCGTTTGTCGGACGCAGTCGTGTGCATACCCCTGTATAACAAGATTCGCGACGAACTCATGGATATGATCGTTGGGATCATCCGCGAACACCAGACGCGCCCAGACGCGAACCCCACGGTTTCTTTTGCTGGCGATCCGGTACCCGTAGTGCAGGCAACAGACTAATGAGGCGGGCGGGGGAAATGGTCTTTGTCGATATTCCCGACGAGTTTGCATCTGCATTGACTAACGCCAATATCGACGCGGCTGGCGCCGCTCGCGAACTGGTTGTGGCCTTCGCCGGTGATTTTCGCGATCCCAAACTCCTGCGCTTTCTTTCCGAGCCCAGACCTGTGCTGTTCATTGGCTTGCTCAACGGATGTCCAATCCTGGGCCCACTTCAAAGATTAGGCCAATCAGTTTGCATCGGCTGTACGCAATATTGGGCGCGAGCGAGCACACAAGCGCCTGATCCCGAGGTCCAGCCGGATCCCACATCGGGACTGCATTTGCTAGCAGGCCTCACACGCGATGTGATTTCCGAGTTCAACCGCAGGGGAACCATATCGGGATTGGATCGGTCGTTGCAGTCGATCCACGGCCGGACACTCGATCGTAGGAGGCACTCGATCGTGTCCTTGCGTTCGTGCCGATTCTGTCGAAGGGAAGAAGAAATTCATGTGAAAGAGCATTGCAGTCCGCTGACGGGGATTGTCAATCGACTGAGACGCACCAGCCAACCGGTGGCCGGTGTCTACCATTCTTATTCTTCATTTATAGTGCCTCCGGGAAGCGAAGCCGTACTCTCCACCGCATCGCGAACTTCATGGGGGAGAGGACTAACAGCGGCGGGAGCCGAGAACTCCTGCATCGGCGAGGCCATCGAGGGCTACAGTCTGATGCACCGTGGGGACGAGGCCACGGTTCGAGCGAGGCTGTCTGAAATCGACGGGATTGATCCGCGGAAGATTCTATTGATAAGCCAGCGCCAGTATGAGCGCCGTGAATGCTCCAATCATACATCGGCAAGGCACTACATCCCTAGTCCAGTCGATATTGACGAACCAATCGATTGGCTTCCCGGGACGAACCTCACCGATGGACGCAGAACGTGGATTCCAGCGGCGTGCTGTCTCATGTCCTATCGTTTTCGGCAAGGTGAGTCGGAGTTCGCTCGGGCGGATGCTAGTGGATGTGCCAGCGGCCGTTCGCAGACGGAGGCGATTCTATCGGCTCTGCACGAGAGCATCGAAAGGGACGCGCTGGCAATCTGGTGGTACAACCGGTCCAAGCGCCCGCAAGTGAGTCTCGATTCGGCGGGCAACGAATGTTTGGCTTACATAGAGAATGAATTCCGCCTCCTCGGGCGCACCCTGACGGTCCTCGACATCACAACCGACTTAAATGTCCCGGCATACGTTGGAGTTACAACGGAACTGGATGGGAGTCGGCCGGTGATTGCTTCGGCCGCGCACCTCTCTCCCAGGATGGCTCTTCGGCGGACCTTAACCGAGGTTGCGCTTAATTGGTTTATCGCCTCGAAGAACCCATGTGACGAAGACATCCGAGAGTGGCTGAAAACGGCGGTGCTTGAGCAACATCCCCATCTCCAAGCCTGGGGCTTGCATGCTTTGCCACCAGAGCCAGCGCCCATGAACACACAGGCCCAAGTTGAGTGCTTGACGTCCCGGTTGGCCATGGCAGGCTTACACCCGGTCGCTGTGGATCTCACGCGGGATGACACACTTTTGAACACCGTGCGAGTCGTGGTGCCCGGGCTGAGAACCTTCAAGCCCCGCTATTCTTCCGGACGGCTGTACGATATCCCAGTGTTGCTGGGTTGGCGGCCGGATCCTGTGCCAGAGTCAGAATTGAACCCCTGGTGCGTATTTTGAACGGGGGAACACTTGACGAAGCTCGCGATCAACTTTTCGGCGTGACGGAACAAACGCAAAACACCGGGATGGAAACTATGAGGTTGGGCACGCATGAGTTGCCGCCATTCGCCCAACTGCCGCCAGGCTAAACTAACGGTTTCCCAACTGTGTTCGGCGGAAGGTGATAACGTGAACTCGACGGGCACCGAGCCGATGAAATTCTGATATTGAAGACTTCCCTCAGCGAACTCAAAGACGGGCTGCAATTCAATCTCACCGTCATATCCGGTCTCTTCCCGGAGCTCCCGGATTGCACTGTCTCGCAACGACTGTCCGGGCATAGCCGCGCCGCCAAGGGTGCCCCAGCAGTCGCCTTGCCCTACGAACTGAGATCTCCACGCAAGGCAAATCCGGCCCGTAGTCCTGCACACCGGCAGGATGCCGCTGGCGAAAACCACGCCTGCATTCCGTTTGGCGTCGTGGGGCATCGGGCTTGGCCACGAATTGGTTGCATCGAACCTGCGGAACGACTCTACGGTGACAAATTGGACTTGCACTCCATGAGCGACAAAAGCCGCAAGGGCGGATGCGTAATCGATCCTCAACACCGGGCTGACTGTGTCATGGGTGGTGTATTCCCAAAAGACCTCCGCCCCATGATCCGAGCGCAACGGAGAAAACGCATGGCTCTCGACCAAATAGATCGAGCCGCCACGATCACGCCGCCGGAACGCCTCCTTGCTCTCCCCTACCCATACCTGCACGGCGCCGTTGCTTCTGACGCAGTAGCAGTGTTCCGGGCGAGCCAGGAAAGCCACTGCAAGCCGAATATCATCGGACGCATGCAAGGCCCGATGTCCACTGGGGCGTAGCGTCAGCAGATCTTTTCGGGGCGAACCGTGAAAAAGAAGTTTCGGGCGGCCATTCTCCGTCTTGTGCTCAACGTCACGAGGGGACATTTTGGGATTCTGCCACACTTGATCCGAAGGGAAGCCGGCAAAGCACGGAATTTGGCAATATGCTCTTCGCCATTTATGCAACCAGCACTAAGGTTGCTTGACTGCGCCATTGCTAAGCTTGCACATTCATGCCCAGCCTTTTGATCAGGTAATCGAAACGTGTTGCCGCAACCGACATATTGTCCAGCATCGTATCATCCAGTTCGTCGGTGTCCTGGTCCCATTTTCCGTAACCCAGGTGCGCGGTTGTCGTACGCAAGCGGTCGGCGAGAAAGCCCGCCAACGCTCGATAAAATCGCGCCGCGAACCCCGGGTCCCGATCGAGTTTGTCATGAATCAGCAGCGCGGGAATGGCGAGGACGCGAGTATTTTGAGATGCGACCACTGACGCGACGGGCGGACGAGAATCGACGAAAGAAATCTCACCCACGATCTCTCCGGGAAAGAGGGATGCGATTTCCCGATCGCTGACGGAAACTCTGCGGACCGACATCTTGCCTTCAAGGATGATGTAGAGGGCGTCGATCGGCTCGCCTTCCCTGATCAAGGTCGAATCACTCGAGACAGTGTGCGTATGGCCGTGCGATAGCAGCCATTCGACATCATGATCGTCCAGAACGCCCAGCATCTGAAGCGCTTTTCGCATACCCGTCCTCCCGATACGGTCCCGGCTCCCGCAGCCGAAACTGCGGAAGGTTGCGAGACTTACGTTGCAACTCCGTCGAAAACAACTGCTTGCCTTGCTCCGAGGCAAGTTCCTCCAGGGTAAAGCTGGTGAGGGTCAGCAGAACCAGCAAAGACCCTTGGGCGGCCTCGATAACATGCTTGTTCATTTCATGAAACCTCTCAAGGTTCATGGCCGCCGCCACCACCAGTTTTTGCACGATCGCAAACGCATCCTCCCCTAACACTGGTGAACCCCGGTAATTGTGCACGCGGCCTTGTTCGCGGACCTGAGGATACAGATCAAGGCCCAGGAAAGCCAGCATCCAGTCTGCCTGGAACCGCCCCATCGCGGCGAGCATGCCGCAGTAATCCGCGATGATCTCGTCAATGAGGTAATTGCGCATCGAGCCTAAGACCCGTCTCGTCCAATAGTGGGCGCATTCATGCTCGCGCCGGATGATCAACGACAAGTTCAACCAGTCGTTTTCCGGTATCCCCATGCGCTCTGCGGGCACTCCGCTGTAACGACCATCACTGAGAATCAGAAACCGATCCTGATAAGACTCCTTGTGATGATCTATCTCTCTGAGGGGGATCGATTGGTCATGCGTTCGCTGCCATTCTTCCCGGAACCGGCGAAGGCGCATCCAGTTGTTGTAACCCGAGATCATGCACGCTCCCATGGATTCGGGAATCGGCGCCGGCTCATTGCGTGCGCTGAACGCACGCACCAGCGAGACGAAATCCTCCCGGCAGGGCACAATCATCACCGGTATGCGTCCCGCCCAGGTCGAATGGATAAGAACCCGAATATCGTGTGGCCGTTTGAGCCGGATGCCGGTAGCAGACAACATGCCTCTGGTATCGGCTCCTCTGCGCGTCGCCGCTGTGTACTCGGCTGTCCCGCTGATTTGTGATTGAATCGGAAAACTAAGCTGCACCAGCCGGTCGGCGAGGGATTCGAAGTATGCTCCAGAATTCAACTCGCAAACGTACCCTTCCCACTCGGTCACAAATTTTTCGTCAGCCAGCGGAAAATGCGGCACGCTTCCCAGGGCTTGGTGATTAAATACATCAGAGTTGTAAACTAGGATTTCCTCGGTTACAGACGCGGACGCCCCGAAGTTTTTAAGGATGGCCATGCGCGCTTGCAGCCTTGGATCCATCGTCTAGAGTTCAGGCAATCTGGCGCTTCGCCAGTTCTCCAAACACTCCTCCCTCGATCATCAGTTGCTCATAGGTGCCCTGCTGAACGATTTTGCCCCGTTCCATGACCAAGATTCGGTCGGCATTGACGATGGTACTGAGGCGGTGCGCAATTACGATGCGCGTCGACTTCAGCGAGTTCAAGCTTTCGCTGACGATGGCTTGAGTCTTGTTATCGAGGGCGCTGCTGGCTTCGTCGAATAACATGACGCGGGGGCGTCCCACGATTGCGCGGGCGATGAGAATGCGTTGGCGCTGGCCTCCCGAGAGTCCCGTACCGCCTTCACGAATATGCGTGTACAAGCCCATAGGCAAGCGGCGCAGGTCCTGATCCAGGCCTGCCATGCGCGAGGCTTCCAAGGCCGCGTCGGCGCCGAGATTCGAGGAGACGCCAATGATGTTGTCAAGAATCGTGCCCGTGGTCAGAGTACTCGATTGAAGCACCACGCCGAACCTTCGTCGTAACGCCTGCAGATCAAGACCGCTGAGATCCTGTCCGTCATAAAATATTGCGCCGGATTCGGGCACGTCGAAACCGAGGAGCAACCGAAACAGAGTCGACTTACCGCAGCCCGATGGCCCGACGAAGGCGATGAATTGGCCGGGATCGATGCGGAAAGAAACCTCGCGGATGACCAGGGGCGCATCGGGTCGATATCGAAACGTTAAGTGGGTCGCCTCGATGGCCCCTTGCAATTCGCCCGGATCGCTGCGCACATCCCGGACTTCAGGGCGGGTCTTAACAATCGGAGCGGCGCGCTCATAGAGCGGGATGACAGCCAGCGCCGACACGAGTGAGCTGCCAAGACTCAGAACTGCATTGAGAAATTGCGTGAATGCGGCGACGAAGGCAAGGAACTGGCCCGTCGAAAGAGCGTCGAGCTGAGACTGTGATTCTCCGTAATAAATGAAGATTGCCGCCACGCAGAATACTGGATAAACGGCATTGAACACCATCACGGCGCTCGATACGCGCCGAGCGGAGCGGTCCGATCTCTTCTGGGCCGAAAAGTGCTTCACCCAGACGACAAAAGCTCGTTTCTCCGCTCCCGCTACGCGCAGTTTGGAGACGCCGGTGATGAACTCTAGAACGATACCGGAGATCAATCCAGACAGCGCCCAGGAGCGCCGCTGGAACTCCAATTCGATATAGGCGTCGCCAATCGTGAACAGAAATGCTAACGCCGTCAGGGCAACCGCGATCACTGCAAGCTTTGGGCTGTAATAGAAAAGAAGGGTTGCACTGAAAACCGAGAATAGTCCCGACAAGATGGAAGCCAGCGTGGTCGAGGTCAAAATGTGTCGGATCTGCGCGATGCCCAGGCTGCGGTCGGCCAGATCGCCGGAGGCATAATCGCGGAAGAAGCTGACTGGCAAACTCAACAACCTATCCCATACGGCGGCCTGGATGGACACATCCATTTTGCCCTCCAACCGGAGGACAGCGGTTTCCCGGACCAGTGTGCACAGGTTCGACGTAATGGCTACTACCAGCAACACGCTGCAAACCAATAGCAGTTCGGAGCGTTGCGCACCTGGAATTAAGGAATCGAAAATGATGCCGGTGGCGAATGGGACGGCAGTGGCGAACAATCCCGTGGCAATTCCCATCAGTAAGACCCAAGCCAGTTCGGAACGGCACCCTTTCAACCCAAACCTGATCAGATCGAGTACGCCGATGGATGTATCTGGAAAAGGCCTGTAAAACGTGTACGCAAAGGGATGCAGTGCGGCGGCGGTGGCAGCATCCAGCGTCGATTTGCCCGGTTCTTGAGGATCGTACACACGCAAGCCGCGGCCGTTGGGAAGCAAGGCCAGCGGATGCTCGTCGGCCTCGCTCCATGCCAGCAAGGGATAGTCAGCCTCTCGCCACCATTGACCTTTCAACGCTACCCGCCGTATTCGCACACCGGATGCGCTGGCGATGGCGGCGACGGGATCCGCGACGGGCTTGTCCCGGACCAGATCGGGGTGGGGCTTAAATTCGATATCCAGATGCTTGCCGATGGCTTGAAAGGCTTTGAAGAGCGGGGTATCGAGTACGCCGCTCGACGCGAGAGTCTCGCGTTCGTCTTGCAACGGCGATGCAAGCTCGGTTAAAGCCCAGCGCAGCGAACCCGCGTCATTCTGCGCCTTGCGGCTTAACCGCTCCCGCTCCTTTATTTCATCGGCGGCGAGACTGTCCTCAAGGTAGGCGAGAACCAGAGAATGAAACTCAGTGAGTCCCCGTAACAGCTGACCGTTATCGATTAACGTCTTAGGGTCAACACCCAGCACCTGCGCATTCGTCTGAATTTCGACCCAGCCGGACCGCGTCACTGGAAAAACGCAGGTCTTGGAGATGACGGAGCCTTCGCGACCGAGAAATAAGGAACTACCACCGACTTGTTCGATCCACGACACCTGCCCCGCGGGCAGAACCGCCGATTTTTCGTCTCCGGTTTCAACTCTGTCTCCGGAGTCCAGGGTCATATATTTCGTCGGGATGGCGTCGCGAATTGTTGCGGCCGACAGATTCGAGATCCACCCCTGAAGAAGCGGCCAGAAAACTCCGCCACTCCCGTTGGTGCGAGCAGACTCCACATGCTTGGAAATCGAGCATAAAGAGAGATCGGTGTTCGGTCCTATACTGGCGACCAACTCAAGCGAAGAAGATGTGACACGAGGGACCGCGAAGACCGCTTGACCGGATCGCAGGCGGACTACGTGGTGAAGCGCGCCCCCAACCTGTTCCTTGCCATCTGCAGTGACGGCAAACAGGTCGAGCGTGCCGGATTCCACGATCCAGAAACGATCGACCTCGCAGATCGAGAACCTGCGCTGCCATCCACTATCTCTGGACTTGGCCGCCGTGGACATGGTCTTCAACTCTACCCTGCCTTTATCAGCTCCAAATAGGGCCCCTCAGTTCGTGACATCGACTTGTGCGTGCCTCTCTGCACGACACGGCCACAGTCCAAGACGACAATTTCGTCGCAATCTCGAATCGTGCTGAGCCGATGAGCGACGATCAAGCACGTGCAGCCGCGTTCGCGGATATGGTCGTCAACCAAGTGCTCGACGTGCGGATCCAGCGCGCTGGTGGCTTCGTCGAGGACCAATATTCTAGGTTGCGAGGCGAGCGCGCGGGCAATCTCGATCCGCTGCCTTTGCCCGCCGCTGAAGTTGCGCCCTCCTTCTTCCAGGGGGAACTCATATCCGCCGGAGCGATTCATAATGTCATCGTGGACTTCGGCATCCTTTGCCGCGTGGATGACGGAGCTTTCGTCGGTTGTACCATCCCACATAGTGATGTTGTCGCGCACTGTGCCGCGAAATAGGTTGATGTCTTGGTCGACCAAGGCTATGGAATTGTTGAGTACCATGCGCGGAATCGATCGGCGCGGTTTTCCGTCAAACAGGACTTCCCCCGCCCAGGGTTCGGAGAGCCCGGCTACGATTTTAGAAATGGTGGACTTGCCGCTGCCAGAGGCCCCGATGAGCGCCACCCTTTCCCCGGGATTCACGATGAGACTGAAATTTTCGATCAGTGGCGGATCAAGCCGGCTATAGCCAAACGTCACGTTCCGCAGTTCGATATGACCTTGAAGCCGCTCCGAGGTGACGAACTCGCCGCTATCGGCAGCGTTATGATCCACGGGGTAGCGAAGGACATCGTCCAGGCGATTTAAGTCGCCTTGTGCCTGCTGGAATTTCGAGCCCAGTCCGATCAGATTGTTCACGGGATCCATGAAACTCGCCATCAAGCCTTGCAGCGCAAGCAGCATGCCGATCGTCAGGATGCCATTCATTACTCTGAGCCCGCCGAAAGCAAGGATAAGAACTGCGTTGATCGAGGTGAGCAAAGTCGGGACCGTCGAAAGATAGAGCGATGCCGCTCCTAAGTCTTGTTCAGCGTCGATCACCTTCGCCTGATGGCCCGCCCATTTTGAGAAGAAATCGGAATCACCTCCGGTCGACTTCAGCGTCTCTATGATTTGCAGACCGGCCATCGAGGTTCCGATGAGTTTGCCCTGTTCCTGTGCGAGTTTCAGGCTTCGATCCTTGGTACGCCGAGACATAAAGCGGAGGAACGCGAGATTCGTTAGCGCCATCAATATGCCGATGGCGGTCAACAGACGGTCGAAGTGAAACATCACGACCGCATAAAACAGGATGAAAAGCAGATTTACTACACCAGTCGCCAGATCGCCCGAGATCATCTCCGCCGCTCGATCATTGATGGCGATGCGCGACCCGATCTCTCCGCTATAACGCTGGGAAAAAAATTGTATCGGGAGGCGAAAGATGTGCCAGAAAAACTTGCCCGACGAGGTGACCGATAGTTTCGTCGACAAGTCAGCCAGACTCTTCTGCTGGAGATAGGTGAGCCCGCCTTTATAAAGGCCGGTTAACATCAGGGCGATAACCAGTGGCCGTAACCACTCGGCATAACCGCGGACCACGACGTTGTCGACATAGAGACGGGTGAGATTGGGGATTATGACACCCGGCAGAACCAGCACAAATGTTGCCAGGAGGACGTACAGAAGGGCGCTATGGCTACTGGAGAGCCGCGTGCGCAAAGATTGCCACACTGTCCTCCGGCTTCCACCTTTCCGAAAACTATCCGTCTTCCGGAAGACCAGTACCACCCCAGTGAACGCATAGTCGAACTCTTCATCGGTCACGGCGCGCGGTCCGGTCCCCGGATCGTTGATGAAGACCTTGCCGCTTCCAAACCCTTCGAGCACGACGAAGTGAGCGAAGTTCCAGAACACGATCGCGGGCAGGTGCAGATTGTGAAGGTTCTCGATTTCTTTCTTGAAGCCTTTGCCTTCGAGTCCGTATGAGCGAGCAGCCTTGAGCATGTTGCTGGCTTTGCTGCCATCGCGTGATACGCCACAGGCCAACCGAACCTCTTCGAGCGGAACGATGCGGCCATAATAGCCGAGGATGATGGCCAAAGCGGCCGCGCCGCATTCCACGGCTTCCATTTGCAGCACAGTGGGGGTCTTCACGCGCGTTTTCTTGAATCGAACTGGAGGGGGAGCCGTGTTGCTCTCCGATTGCGGCGCCGGCGCGGCTGGGACCATGCTCACTCAACTCCGGACCCGTGCTTCAACCACGGCATCAATAGAGTGGCCGGGCTCTGCACGCGAGTCACTATGTGAATATCGCTGATTGTGCCAGTCGTAATTCGAATCCCGGGCCCCTTCGAAGATGACCACCGGAATCCGCTAAACGTAGACGGATCAATGTCCAGGCTGGCCCTCACCTCGCTCACCGGTCCGCCACCTCCGAGAGCCGACACCAGCGACTCATTCTGAAACTGACGCATAATTGCCGCCGCAGTGGCGGGGTAATCGGCAACGAATGTGACGTGGCCTTCCATGTAGCCGAATTCTTCCCGCTTGGCGACCGATGGCGATATCTGGACCAACATCGAGGCTCGGCAGTCCTTGGCCAAGGCGGCCGGCACATAGGCGACAACTTCCAGCGCGGCGCTATGATCCGGCTGAATGGTAACAACCGGCGCGTCTTCCGCTACCGTGCCGCCCGATGAAACCTTCAGTTCTACCACTTGGCCGTCAACCGGCGCAGACACATCCTGTACCCGGGACAACTCTTCGTCGGACGCCTGGCTATTTTGTTTCAGGGTAGTAAGTTCCCGCTGCATGTCGAGCTCGGATTGACGCACTTCCATGCGCGCGGCGTCGACCTGCTGGTCGAACTGTTTCAGCTTCGCCTCCTTTTCCGCTATCTGAGCTTGCAGGTCCACAAGATTTTGCCGGACAAGAATAGTCTGATGCTTGGTAACCAATCCCTTTGCAAAAAGCTGGTCAATAACGGGAATATCCTGTTGAGCCAGCGCGACGCGCTGTTCCAACTCCGATATCTCGCGGATAGTGTTTGCCCGTTGCCGCTCAATCGCCTCGATCGCGATCTTGCTTTGGTCGTTCTTCAGAGCAAGCTCAACTCGCTGGCGCTGCTGCACGTCCGCGATGGTTTGTGTAATCTGACGGAGTTTCTGAATAAGAGCCGGTTGTGCGATGGTGGCCAACACTTGATTGGCTCGCACATGCTCTCCGACTTCAACATTGAGGGTGGCGACCAGCCCGGACCCGCGCGACACAACCGTCAAAAGCCCTCCGCTTCGAACAATCATGCCGCGGCCGATCACGGTAGTCGGAATAGAACCTTTGTAGGCCCACACACCCACAACCGCGGTAAGTATCAGCAACGCAATGAGTGCCACCCATGTCTTCGAGGTGGAGATGCGCACGATCTGGTCTAACTGGTCGGGGGAAGCCAGACGATCCAGTGATGCTTTCCGAAAAATTCGCTCGTTCATTGCGGGTTTGCCTCGAACTATCGCATGGACACGTAATCTCGCAGACGGCCTCCCGACATCATAGTGGGATCGGCGCTTCGGCAGTAGAACGGACTAAAGTACCGGCGTGGAGTAATCCAATTGCTTCGGATGAGGCGGGCACTCACAGATGTTCCAAATCGAGTCTGCCATTTGTCCGCCACGCTTCAGAATGGCAAACATCGCCCAGAGCTTGGTTCTTCGCCACAGGAGAAAGCGAGTCTAGTCGCGAAAGCGCACGGCTATGATGCTCTGCATGCTAGGGGCTCCAGGTTCAGATGCTCAAGAACCAGGCCGCCAATCGCCTTCACCCGCAGACGGCACGACAATGTTTCCGTCGATTCAAAACTTCCGGTTTCGAACAACTTCGCCGCGGGGCAACCGCCGCCGCAAATCCGGAAATATTCGCACGAATTCTCGCACCGCTTTATGCCTTCGCGAATATGTTTGTAGACTAGATGAAGCTTATGGCTGTTCCAGATATCGTCCAGGGAATGAGTCGCCACGTTGCCGAAGATGAAATCTCCGTAGCGAATGTCGCGAGCCACGAGCAGTTCGGGAGAGAAAGTTGAGACGCCTCCATCCCATCCGATGCTCACAATCATCAGCGGTATAGCTTCGTCGCGGAGTATATGCTTGCGAATGCGCGGAATACCCTCAATCAGTTCATCCAGTTCCCGAATGTAAAGGTTGGGGGCCTCCCGATCGCGCAGATCCAAAAACGTGGAAAAGAAATTCCGGATCTTTCCGAAAGAGTCATATGTCTCAAGAGAATTGTTCGCGTGAATGCCCAGCACTTCCTCCACGCAGAAAAACAGGGATTTTGCATCGATCTGGCGGTAGAACCGCCAAATTTTTTCTGGACACTCCAGAGACTTGCGCGAGACGGTGCTGATCACGTCGAACGCGACACCATTCCGCTGGAGACACTCGATGCCGCGCATGACGTGGTCGAAAGTGCCCCGGCCGGCCCGGTCGACACGGTTGAAGTCATGCACGTCTTTTGGGCCGTCAACACTGACTCTCACCGTTACCTGCCATCTTCGGATAAGGTCGCACCATTCATCATCGATTAGAGTCGCATTTGTCGAAAATCGGTTTTGAACCTGGACACCTTCGGGAGTCGCGTCTCGTATCGCCTTGAACGCGGACTCGTAGAAACTGACGGGAACGGCGGTAGGCTCTCCACCATGCCACAGAATTGTGAGTTCCCGATCCAGGCGCCTGCGATTCTCCAGAAGAAACCGCGCCATTTGCCCGACCGTTTCCTGGGTCATGCGATGGGTTTGGGATCGTTCGGGCAAGTAGCAGTATTTACAGTCGATATTACAGAAGGGGCTCGGCTGGACTACCGCCAAGCGCAATGGTGCAACTTTCCGCGAATCCATTAGTGTGCCCCCTGTTTGGCGAAACCGCTCTTAAAGCCCGACTTATCGCAATAACAATCCGAATGACACAAAAAGATTTGAGGGCCTCGCCAGCGAGGCCCTCAAAAAGACTCACCGGAAGGCACTAGCGCCTCCAACTCACACCAACATCTCCCCCAGCGACCTGCTCCAAATCGACTTCCGACAACTCTTCAATCTCTGGAATAAACGTCGGCAATACTACAGTTTTAACCGGGCCTGCATTATCGACAAAATTAACGCGAACATCACTCGGGAGGGGCCGGGTCGTTACCGCTTTCAAAGCGGCCGATCCGTTCTTCAACGCAAGCTCGCGATAGTCGGGGTCTACAGTTGCACGGCGGGTAACTTCTGCAAACAGCTCGTTCCACTCGGCGTCTGTCCAACGTTCCATGTTCGACACTCCTTTAGCTGCGTAATTACGTTGTAACTAACTCATGCTTCTGAGTGACAACGGCGCAAGTAAAACGCACCTGACTAATACTTGTCAATACCGTTCTTATCTATAGTTATTCGTTGCCTGACATGAATGCTTCCGAGATACTCGATCCCCGCATAAGTAAGGGACGCGCCGAGTAGCAGTGCCATGACACCGCTAAACACGAGATCGAACGATCAGATCGATGTCGCGTGATATATCCTGAAAAAGGCTAAGCAAGTAAGCGAACTATCGGTTCGCGCAACCTTTAGGGGGAAGCGTTTGCGCGACATAGGGTTAAACCAACTCTCTGGACCGCGTTAAGGCAAGTAGGGCGCGAGAAAGTTTGGATACACAGCAAATGAATGCCGGTGAAGCAATCTGCCAACCGTTCGTCAAGAAGTTACGAGTGCACGACTTGGTGGCCTACCAAGCAACGATTGCTCCGGACAACCTCGCACTGGCGTCTGAATCGGAGTCGGCCAACTACATCGAGCTGGACAGAAAGTCGAATCAACTAGCTCACTATCTCAGAGAATTAGGAGTCGGCCCGGAAACACTTGTGGCGCTGTGTCTTGACCGGTCGGTGGCCACAGGAGTCGCGGCGCTCGGAATCTTGAAGGCCGGAGGTGCGTTTCTCCCGATCGATCGTTCCTGTCCCGATGAGCGTATTGCGTACATGTTGAATGACGCACAGCCTCGAGTGGTGATTGCTCAGGCAGGGTCAGCGGAACGGATTGCGCCGTTCAGTAGCAGGCTAGTCACAATCGGCCCCTGCAATTCGCAGGTCGCGGATCAGCCAACCGGGCCGGTTGTCGATGTGGGTGGCATGGATAATCTGGCGTATGTGATATATACCTCCGGTTCTACTGGGCGACCGAAGGGCGTGCAGATCTCTCATGGCAGCTTGCTCAATCTAATTTTCTGGTACCGGCAAGCGTTTGCCCTGACAAGTTCGGATCGCGTTACACAAATCGCCAGTCTTGGATTTGATGCAGCGGTATGGGAGATCTGGCCGTGCCTTTCCGCCGGAGCTAGTGTGCATTTCGTACCGGATTCGGTGCGCATCGATCCACAGCGACTACGGGACTGGCTGGTGTGCAAAGACATCAGCATATCTTTGGTGCTCAGGCCTTTGGCCGAACGCATATTGGATTTGGAGTGGCCGACTGATACATGTCTGCGGATGTTACAGACCGGGGGTGACGTCCTCCACAAATACCCGCGAACGGGCTTGCCTTTTGTTCTCGTCAACAGCTATGGACCCACCGAGTGTACTGTGGCTTCTACCTCCGGGGTAGTTTTGCCGAGCGAAAGTGCACACGGATTGCCGTCGATTGGGCGCCCAATCGCTAATACGAAGATATACATTCTCGATAACCACCTGGATCCGGTGCCTGCGGGTTCGCCCGGTGAACTGTACATAGGTGGTCCGCAGCTTGCCCGGGGATATCTCAATCGCCCAGATTTGACAGCCGAGAAATTTTTACCAGATCCCTTCAGTGATGATCCCGGAAGCCGTTTGTACGAGACAGGCGACATGGCGCGCCTACTGCACGATGGCCAGATTGCATTTCTGGGTCGAAGTGATGATCAAGTGAAAATCAGGGGATGCCGAGTCGAGGTAAACGAAATCGTACGAACATTAGATGAGCACCCAGCGATCCGGGAAAGTGCGGTAATTGCCAGAGACGATTGTGGAGAAACGTCCTTAATAGCTTATGTTGTGCCAACGACGCTTAAGTTGCCTTCACCTGGGGAACTGCGAGAGTTCCTCCGCAGACATTTGCCGGATTACATGTTGCCGAAGGTGTTCGTCCGCCTGGAGGCCCTGCCAATCGGGGCAACCGGCAAGGTGGACGTACGTAGCTTGCCGGGCCCAGCCTCGTTTCCAGTAGGCTCGCGACCGCCGAGCACGCCCGTCGAGACGGCCCTCTGTCACATCTTTTCGGTCGCACTGGGGGTGGCCGGGGTCGGAGTAACTGACAATTTCTTCGACCTCGGTGGGCACTCACTCACCGCGGCACTCATCGTGAGACAAATCCGAGCCGAGTTTCATAGTGGATTGTTGCTCAGCGACTTTTACGAGCGGCCCACGGTCGAGCAAATTGCACTCTTGCTCTCTGATCCTGTTCCGGAGATCCGCACCTCGAAGCCAATTGGGTGCGCATGGCGGGCGGGCGATATCACACGAAAAATGTTTCAGCAATGCTACGCCTTGACCGAACCGGATCTCGAAGAACTGCTTTGTGGCTTCCCTAATTCGTCGCCCGTCGAAAACGACCTCCTGATAGGGCGTAGGTTCGAATGGCAGCCCGACCTGATTTGCGGCGGACCATGCATCGCAAATGACACCGGTGGGTTTTCGATGAACACTTTCTATCAGATATTAGTGCCATTACGACTGGCCAGAGCATATAACTGCCCAGCCGCCATTTATGTCGCTGTGATGGAGGAGACGCTCCGGCATCCGGAGGCGCAACGCCAATTTTCTCGGCTCGGATTGTTGCTGGAGCGAGCGATTCATCGAATCGCAGCGCATTGTGGTGTAGAGGTGCTGATCTTGAATACCGCGACGGGAATGGTAAACGCCGTCATCGAGTCGGTCCGAAAAACCTCCGGCATGCGTCTCACGCCTCGGCAATCGGACGGCATGTATTCTCTGCACCGCTCTGGCTGCTGTTCGACTGATCAACACGCGCAGCCGGATCAAACCGGCATCCATATCAACGAGCGATTCGTCGTCTGCCATACCGCAAAAGCTTTGGCGCAGTTAACCGCGTGCCACCGTGTATTGATTGTGGAAGACGCGGAGCAGAAGGACGTGGTCGCGGTAGCTTCTCTGTTCGACAATCCGGAAACGGTTGATTTCCTGCCGTTTCTGCCCTGCCCCGATCTTTCGGGACGGGGCCCTATGTTCAGGGCCTCCCCGGGCGACTATCTCTTACTCAGCTCGCTTCCTACGGAGATGTTCAACAGGGTCGCAGCGGCACCAGTCGCGATCAGGCGATTCTACGAATCCGTAGCCTTGCTCCTGCCGCCAGGAAATCCCCCCACCATTCAGACTTTCCTCGAATACGCAGCGACGGTCATGCAGCCCCGTTCCCGTGCACGTGCTTCATAAATCCTTACCGCTTTCCCAGCTTAATGGCAGAAAGTCACTTCGCGAACTCGCGATCACTCAACGGAAATATTCCGCGCCAAAGTCAGATCATGCAATTCCGCCCGAAGTTAAAAGTCCCGCGGGAACCTCTGGTGGGTCCTTTCTGAAGTAGGCTCGGTAACGGCGGGCAAAGGCGGCCTGGTCGACCATCAAAGGAGGAGCCAACGACTTCACAAAATACATCTCGACCTCCTGGCCGTCCTTAGTACGCAACCGGCCACGAGGTTCGCATGCGAAGAAATCCTTGACCCGGACATAAGTGCGGTCTGAGATGTTGATCTGGTTCGGTGCACCGCTGGATTCCATCCTCGAGGCAAAGTTAACGGACTCTCCCCAAATGTCGAATGCGAATTTGTGAATTCCCACCACCCCGGCGATCACCGGCCCAGTATGGACACCGATCCGTACCGGCCAATGGATGGAATCACCTGACTTAGCTCGATGCATTCCAAATTGAATGATTTGCCAGGCAGCCAGAATAGCGTCGACCGGGTGCGACGAGCTGCGAGAAGGGAGGCCACCGACATAGAGATAACTGTCGCCAATGGTTTTCAGTTTCTCGAGCCCGTATTGATCGATGATGTTGTCGAAACCCGTAAAGTAGGCATGAAGAGTCATGACCAATTCTTCCGCGGATATATTCGCGGTCGACGGAGTAAAACCAGCGAAGTCAGTAAACACTATCGTCGCGTCTTCGTAGTACCTCGGTTCCACGGAGTTTTTCGTGCGCAGTTCCTCGGCCACCGCGTTTGGGAGGATATTCAACAACAGATTGTCGGAGATCTGGCGCTCTCGTTCGATATCGATAAGCGCTTGCCTCAGTTCCGACGTTCTCTCCTGGTCTAACCGGCGCAGGCGAACACGTTCGACCAGAGAGCGAACCCGCGCCTTCAGAATGGCTGTATCGATTGGTTTGGGAAGGTAATCGTCAGCCCCGTGTTCGATACAGGCTGTGACACTCGAAATTTCTTCGACAGCTGAAACCATGATCACAGGGATATCGCGGAGGTCCGGATCTTCCTTCAACCGTTGGAGCGTCCCCAACCCATCAAGTTCAGGCATCATAACGTCGAGCAAAACCAAGTCGACTTTATGCACACGGAGTATCTTGAGCGCCTCAAATCCGTCGGCAGCCATCAAGGTCGAGTAGCCTTCGCGTTCGAGGCGGCGAGCCACCAGCCTTCGGTTGCCTTCGTTGTCGTCCGCAATGAGGACCATGCCGCCGCGTTCTGGTCCGTGCCCGATTGGCGTGGCGATCGAGGTCCGGGATTCCCCCAACAACATTGGAGACACGGCGGACCAGCGCGCAGTGGTCGCCGCGTGGAACGAGTGGTAGCGAATGAGTTCTTCGGCGAGCGTTACTAATCCTCGCGATGAAACCTCGATCTGCTTCAGATCGGTTTCAAGCTCACCCTCAGGCGAACGGCCTTTGAGTTTCACGACATCGGTGGCGCAGCTCAATATGTGGCCGCTCAATTGCCGCAGGCGGTCACCAAAGTTACGCAGGCTGCGGTTGTTGGCGTGCGCGGATGCGGAGGCATCCATAACCCCGCGAACACACTCGGCAACAGCTCTTATCTCCTGCAGTGCAGGGCCAAGGGAGGCGCAGTCTGCCGAGTGTTTCTTGTCAAAGACCATTTCGCAACAGCCCAAGATTTGATCCAGAATCGTCCGGAGGTCCTGACGTATGGCCGTGATATCGCGAGGGTCTTGATTAGTTGAAGGCGTCAGCACGAGGCTTAAGCGGGCCAAATCTGAATCCGGATCGTACATCGCTAGGCGGCTCCCGAGTTGAGCGATGTGCCTGCATGCAGACGGTCAAGCGCCGACTTTAGAATCGAGCGTAGTGATTCTGTCGCAACAAGGATTCGTTCAACATCCTCGGAGTACGGTTCGCTGCCCGCAAAAGCGCAACGCTCCAAATTCATCTCTAATATTCTCGCGACCGCCGGTTCGACACAGCTCTTGAGTTGATACATGAGAGTCTCAGAAACGGTGTCCTCAATATGCGCGGAGCCGACAGGCAATTGAGCATCGATGCACCCGATAAGATCTGCGGCGATGGAACAGACTTCGTCGAGCTTTTCCAAATCACCGCTTTCGCCAAGTTGCCTGTGGTCTTCGATCACCATTTCGCTGAAGCCCGATATCTGACTGATCGGATTGAGAAGATCGTGACGCAACTGGCCGCGCGCCAAACGGTTGCTCGCAAAAAGCTTCTGGTGCATGTCCTATCTCCACGAAATCGGTTTAGCCGAAGATCTACCCTAACTTGGCCTTCGGTTGGCCGCCAGCCAGCAGGTTCTCGATCTTATCGACTAACGCTGGGAAATCGATCGGCTTTGTAACATATTCGTTACAGCCAGCATTGAGTACCACCTCGGAATCCCCCGCCATGGCATGAGCGGTGAGGGCAATAATCGGTATGTGCTTTAAGGAGGGATTGCGCCGGATTTCGCGAGTAGCTTCTGTCCCGCTCATGAGCGGAAGATCCACGTCCATGAGTATGATATCTGGCATCTCGGCTTCGGCCATCCTGATTGCCTCTCTCCCGTCAATGGCCACAACAACTTCATAACCCTTCTTGTGCAACCGACGCGTGATCATCGTTCGGTTCATCTCGCTATCTTCAACCAATTCTATTTTCGCCATAGCTTTAAATAGCCTGAGAGCTGACAAAGTATCTGGCAAGTTGCTCGTTAACGGCTTCGATGAGTTCCTCTGGAGAATGAGATCTCCGCTCCATCACGTGGGATGCCCTGCCTGCCAGCCGGCTGCGCTCCTCCTGATTCAGGTCTTTCGCTGTGACCACGATTATGGGCGTTTGCGCCGTTTGCGGATTCCCGTTCAGCGCCTCCATGAATTCGAATCCGTCCATACCCGGCATATTCAGATCCAGTAGGATCAAATCCGGAGTAGTCTCGGAAACGATCGACAGAGCCTCCCTCCCCCCCTGCGCCTCCAGAATATCGAGGCCACAGCTCTCAATGGTCTTACGAAGAATCGCACGATTGGCAGGATCGTCATCGACCACAAGTACACAACTGCGTCGATCATGACTTGAAGCTCGTGAACAGTAAGTCGACAGAAGTTTGAGCAACCGCTCGCGGTCGACGGGCTTAACCAGATAGTCGGTAGCGCCCAAGGCCTGCGCTGCGCTTCGATTTTCCAATACCGTTAGTACCAAGACCGGTATCGTCGACACATCGGGGTCCGATTTCAACCGCGATAAAACCTGCCAGCCATCGATTTTCTGCATGATTATGTCCAGTATGATGGCTTGAGGCCGGTACCTTTTCGCTAACGCAAGCCCGTATTCTCCATCGGAAGTCGCAATAACCCGAATTTTCCGCTTTTCCAGTGACCGGCTTACGAATTGATGAACTGCAGGATCGTCGTCAATAACAAGGACGAGCGGGCTGGTCTCGTTGCCACCGGCTTCATCTACGGACGGCTCAAGGCTCGTAGCCTCGCGACCGCCAGCAGGCAGGCGCATGGTGAACGTAGTGCCGCTACCATATTGGCTCTCAACGGAAATGCTGCCCGAGAGCAGCTCACAAAATTTCTTGGTTAGGCTGAGGCCAAGGCCGGTGCCACCATATTTGCTTCCGATCGAACTGTCTGCCTGAGAAAATGCCTGGAAGAGCTTTTCCACCTGTTCGGCAGTCATGCCAATTCCAGTGTCGGCGACGGTGAACGTTACCCAGTCCTCGCCATTGGTCGAGCTTCGCGCGACCGAGACCGTAATGATACCTCGCTCCGTAAACTTGCTGGCATTGCTGATTAAATTGAATAGCGCCTGCCGTACTTTGATTCGATCGGAATCCATGAAGCCAACATTGGTTTCGCATTTGAGTACCAATTGATTGTTTTTGTCTTGAATCAGAGGTTTGGTCAGGCTAACAACATTTTGCACCAACTCGGAGACTGAGAACGCCTCATAATAGACCTCCATCTTGCCGGCTTCGATCTTCGATATATCCAGCACGGAGTTGATCAACTCCAGCAGGTGTTTACCCGCCGAATGGATCGTCTTCAAGTCGGCAATCGTGCTTTCGTCGCCGTCATCTTCGGCCTGCTCCAGGAGTATCTCGGTGTATCCAATGATGGCCGTCATTGGAGTCCTGAGTTCATGACTCATGCTGGCGAGGAACGCGCTCTTCGCTTCGCTTGCCTTCTCCATGGCGTCCTTCTCGGCCTTGATACGCTCACGCGCAGAAGCCTCGGCTGCAATCCGCGAAGCCAAATCTGAATTCTGCACGGCGAGGCTAACTTGCGATGCAGTAAATTGAAGCAGCACAAGTTCCGATCGGGTATACGGGATATCGAATCTCTTGGGTCCAAGAGAAATAATTCCGGCCAGCCCGTCCTTGCCTGAAACCGGCACAATGACGCGCGTTTGAAGAGTTCTGAGCTGTGCCTGTTCGGCAGACCGCAGGCAGTGAACATACGAGTTAGGTTGATCGAAATAGATAACCGTAGGCTTTTGGCTAGTGAGCGATGCGGATAAGTCTGAGCCCGGTGCAATGAGTAGCTTCGCATCCTCCGAGTAGCCGTGCGTGCGATGGCCATTCAGGATGATGTGCGCCCGCTCGACACCGAGCACTCGCGATAGACGGCTCTCGGCGGCGGAGAGCATCAGATCTGCGTCCCCCGATAGTGTCAGCGTCTCGGCCAGATGTTCCAGTTGCTGCTCATCTGCAAAGGCCTTTGCGAAAAACCTTCGATCTGCCCACAACCTTAATTGCTCGACCACGCTGGGCTGGAGAATAAGAACGATCAGTATGAAGGCAAGGGTGTAACCGAAAAGAGCGTTACGAAGGGATCCAGCCGATCGAAGAACGACAATTAGGTATACGGCCGCCGCACTTATCTGCAGCGCGATTAAGCCGGACTGCAATAATGCGCGCAGAAGCACTTGCCGGACCAAGGCGCCCACTTCTGGGGCGCGCGGAACCATCACCACAAAAGCCAGGGTCAGAGGAAAGAAGAGCGTAGTCAGCAGGGCCGGAACGATTATCTGGACTGGGTAAGAATCGAGCGGTCTGCCCGTTTGCTGGGCGCTTACGATCAGGAAGAGCAAGGGCAGGATTGCAACCGCCGTCCCGAAGAACAGCAGGCGCACCCTTCGATGCGAGTCGGGAGTGGAAGGCTCGAAGAAGCGGGCGAACATCAGGCCAAGGAATGACACTACCGCCAGCACGGTCAACCAGCGCCAGGCGCTGTCCGCGGCGGGAGAGAACGGCTGAAGCGGAGATGCTGCCCAATAATTATTCAGATCAAAGAGCCGGGCGACCACGCGAAACAGTGCAGCTCCGAACAGAGGGTACGCCAGCACCCAGGAAAGACGTCGCAATCGCCTGCCGTACGAAAGAGGCTGTGGAAAATCGCAGGCTAGCAGAAGAAGCCAGCAGCCCAGGGTCGCTCCTAGATATTGGCCTGAGACAAGCGCGAAGTTGCTGAGGAAGGCGCCATCCACGTTCTCCGAACCCAAGTGAATCAAGTTTCCGAAGGCCAGAGCCAACGCAAAGATGAGCCAGGCCGGGCGTGACGAGGGACGTTTCCAAACCGTAAAGAAGCCGAGAAACTGGCAGGTGAAAGGCAGCACAGTAAAAATCGAAACCAAGACATACCATCGGTCGCTGGGCGGTCGTCCGCGAGGAACGAGCTGCACCGGCACGCTAATTTCAACGTTCGTTCGCGAACGCGCTACAGTCACGCTAAGTGAATCGCCCAAATGCGCATGCTGGAATATGCGGTTGGTTACCGCGCTTCCGTCATATCTAGAGCCATTGACTCTTAGTAAGTTGTCTCCGCGCTCGAGTCCGGCATTCTGAGCCTCGGGGCTGAGAGAATCGATTCTCGATGTTCCAGGGATGACACGGAAGGGAGGCGCGACTAGGTTGACCTTTCCAGTCATGTACTGAAAGAGATAGCTCGCATGATGAACGTCGTAAACAACAGTGAGTATCAACAGAGCAGGGAGTATCCATCGGCTAAGGAAGGTGTTCTTCTCAGCGCGCGTAAGCGCCAACATGCACGGAAGCATAGCACAGACGCCCCCGGGATACGACTACGCTCCAAGGACCAAACGCCGAATTTCTTCACGGTGGGGACGGACTTTGCCGCCCACTCCATTGGCGTTCCGTTTTTCGAATGCTTTTTGCGCTACGAATTCAAGAAACATTTCAGTGACTTTTTTTTCGCCACCTAGAATCTTCACGTCGTCGCGGAACTCCCGTTGCTCCTCTTCTGTTAGAAGAAAGACAAACACTGATCGCTCTTTATCACCTCGAATTAACGTGGGGCTGTTATTATCCCCATTGGTCGCAACGGACTTGACTTCGTGCCGATCGGCACGAAGTTTATGCTTCATCTCGTAGCGTTTAATCCATCGATAAGCGGTTGTCTTAGGAATCTTCAGCTGCGCCAGGAGTTTCTCAAATCCCTTTCCTGTGCGTGATCCTTGGGCTTTGTATCGCGCCTGCCATTGGTGACAGGCCCGGCCAAATTCAAGGCCATCTCTAAAGTGGTTTATCGCGCTCTGCCGGTAGCGGTCCCATGCGCCAGCAATCTCTTGTTTTGCCGCTTGTACCGCAAGTTCGGAGGAAGTCAATTCACTTGGAAGAAGGGTTCTCATATAGCACATCCCGACTCAGCTTTTGCTAATTGCTTAGACAAGCGTGGCAGGTCATCGTTGCTTACCGCGGATGAGCTAACGAAGTGACGGACAGATCAGCCCACGGATGATGGGACATATACCATGTTTGAGGAACAATTTATTAAGGGCTTGTTAAATTTACGAAATACGAACCGGACGAAGGCGATCCCGTGGAGTTTGCACCTATACCGCGACGGCATATGCGGCTCGGGTAACGATAAAGGACTGCGGCAGCCCAAACAAAACATCTTAACGCACATTGTCAATCCCATCTCGTTTGCATGGGGCTGTCCGGGTTTTGGAAAATGGATTACTTCTTGTCTCAGCAAGCTCGATGCGGATACCTTTGGCAGCCAAAAAACGGAGCGATGTTCTTGGATCTGTGGCGTTGCCGAAAGCCGCTCCCGGTCAAAACAGGTTCAAAACTTAACTTTGTCTGCAAGATCGTCATTTAGACGGGGGCAGGCGTTCGGGAAATGGCAACGTCACGAATGTATCAGCCGAAATTTGCGGGACAGGCTGTCTCGCATCCATCAGCGTCCCGGTGGAGAACCGAAGCTGGGTCAGCGCCTGCGCATAATCCAACTGACCCTGGATTTGAGAATTCAGGGCGGTGGTTAATCGGTCTTCGATGGTCAGAATCTCCACTATCGAGCCGAACCCAAGCGCATACTTCTGCCGGGCGCCAGCGAGCGAGGTCTGAAACTCGCGGACCGCAGCCATCGACTGTTCCACTCGAAGACCGGCGGACCGCACTCCTTCAACAGCAACGCCAACACTCTGCCCGATGTTCCTCGCAACGGTCTCCGCATTCAGTTCCGCCTGCTTCAACGCTCCCTTGGCTTGCATGACTCCACCTATAGCAGCTCGATTTCGAAAGGGAAAACTCAAGGTGATGCTACCCGACACATTCGGGCCGATCCCCTGAGAAAACGGAACAGAAAAGAGTTGCGCGACATTCGTACCTGTTTGAGCCTGAGAATATCCGCCGGCCAGGCCCAGATCCAGTTGCGGGAGCAACCTATTCTGAGCCCCGACCACCAGCACGCTCTGCTCGCGAGTTCGCCGATTAGCGGCGAGGAAGTCGGCCCGGCGTTGCAACGCCTCATTCAGATAATCAACTAGTGCCGTGGCGTTGTCAGAAGGTGGCGTCTGGATCGAACTGTTGGGAAATTCATCGGACAGCGCCGGCATCTCTCTCAACATTTCCTTGGCCGGTAGCCCCATATCGGACGCCAACTGCAGCCCCGCGTCTATCACGACCGATTGCGCAGCCACCCGTTGAGACGAGAGCTGCGCCAGATTGGCAGTCACTTCGTGAAGATCGTTACGCGGTACACGGTCGGCGTCCACCAACGCTTGAGTATTGTCTACGTATGTCTTTCCCCGTTCTTCTGCCTCAATCGCCACTTCGAGAAACCGTCTTGCCGCTAGCAGCCTCCAGTACGAAACCACCGTGTTGAGAGTGAGCTGCGCAATTTCCTGATCCAAGTCCAGCGAAGCGGCAGTAACTTCCTCCTTAGCGGCGTCCTCCTGGGCCGCCACAGCGCCGTGACCCCTCCCACGCAATAAGGGAAGAGTTAACGTCAACCCGACCACTGAAGTATTCAATCCGCCGGGACCAAGAAAACCGGAGATTTCGCGAGTTGCCTGATATGTCGGAGCGATCGAAATACCGTTACGAAAGAGTTCGCTGTAGTCGGCGGAATACGTCGTCTGTGTGAACTTGTCAGATACGGCACTCACGCCGCCGGCGCTGTTGCGTTGCGTGCCTTCCGCGACCGCAGAGAGGCTCTGTGCCAAACCGGTCTGAAAAATGCCATCGAAAGCGCTCGAAGTCACCAGACGTGTGCCGCGCACGATTTGCACTTGCACTTGTTGGCTTTGCAGCGCCGGGTGGTGGAGCAGGGTATATCTCACAGCCTCGATAACGGCTAATCCGGGACCAACATTATCGGACACCTCTTGACATTCCAGGCCAACTGCCGATACCAGGAACATCAGAAATAACAAGAAGGTCAGGCGCACGATGCAGTCATATCTCCTACTCGAAACGGCACTCAACGTTGATCCAATCACTGTAATCATATGATGTCGCATTCCGGTGTCACCTCACGCCGCTGTAGATTCGCTTCTCTGATGGCCGCGTGCCGCCCCACTGCCCATGAGTCAGCGCTAAGAACGTTATGTACTTTTGCGGACGCTTGCTCCTATACTTTGCCGGAGCAACGGTGTTGCAAAAACGCGCGTGAGCGAGAACATATCGAAGCAATCGCAATAAGACAAGCGTAGGGTAGACACTTCTGGTCATCCGACAAAGCGCCGCTGCAGTGATAAGTCTCTGCCGAATCGGTATACCCTTAGCGATGCCAGGGGTCTATTTAACAGCAAGTATCATGGCGACTTCGCAAGAGATTCGACACCTGGACACAGGGTACGACCTATATGCGGACTATCATCGGCTTCGCCAAACGGAACCTGTCCGTTGGGATCCGGAACTGCGCAGCTGGTATCTGACGCGTTATTCGGATGTTAGCGCTTTGCTTCGCGACAGGAGACTGTCATCGCAACGGCCGGCCCCGGTACGGACGGGTCTGTCGGCTGAAATTCAGAACGCCATCCACTGGCTGGATCGGTGCCTCCAATTGTGGGTGATCTTCAAGGAGCCGCCGGATCATTCGAGGTTGCGAAATGTTTGCAATAGAAGCTTCGCAGCCGGGATTGTTCATGCTCTTGAGCCCCGCATTAAGTCGTTCATCGACGACCTGATTGAGAGCTTCCCCGACAGGGGAGTTGTCGACTTCGTAGAGTCGTTTGCCTACCCTCTTCCCTCAATGACGATTGGAGAGATGATTGGCGTGCGGCCGACTGATGTCCCGATGCTTGCGGCGTGGTCCGCAGACATCGTTGAGGCATTTGGTACGGGTCGGCCAACTGTCCGCGCCGCCCGTAGCTATCGAAGAATCAGTGAATACTTCGACGAAATGACGAAAAAAGACACTGCGCTCACACATCTGATGCGTGTCTTTACGACGGCCGCGCAAGAGAGTGTCGTCTCCCAGGAAGAACTCCTGGCAAATTGCGCGTTTCTGCTTCTCGCTGGACACGACACGACTACAAATCTAATTGCCAACGGACTCTTCTCGCTACTCAAGAACCCCGGTCAGTTCGCACGTTTGCGAACTGACGATACTCTTGCGCCGCTGGCCGTCGAGGAGTTGCTCCGGTTTGAAAGCCCGATTCAGTACGTGTCCCGCACAGCCCGCGAAGATCTATTGGTTGGGGACCGCCTCATCAGATGCGGAGATCGGGTGTTGCTCTCGATTGGAGCCGCCAACCGGGACCCTGCGCAATTTGCCTTTCCGGATCAATTGGACATTGGCCGGACTGAAAACGCGCACTTAGCATTCATCGCCGGCGTCCATTACTGCCTCGGAGCGCCGCTTGCTCGACTCGAAGGCCGACTTGTACTTGAGGCCCTAGTCCACCGCTTTGAGAGTTTGGAGCTTCTAGATGAGGCTCCTGAGTGGAAGCCGGATCCAGCTCTTCGTTCATTGAAGCGCTTGCTCGTGAAGGTCACAAAAGCGGCTGTATGAGGCTCTTGGACTTATCCATTTGTTAGATTTACCGTTCCACGCCGGTCTCCCTTACGCGAGTTGAATAGGACCGGAAGAATTCCCGGTCCTCAATCGGCATCTCCGGCTCTGGCAGACTGCTCCATCCGCGAGGATCAATGAACTCGCCGCAGGCAAAGTTCCACGTAGCTTCCGAGTGCCTTACGTACAGGAACAACTTATCGCTGGACACACAACCTATTCGTGCGCCTTGTTGGTGGCATTGATATAAAAAACGGGCGTCTTCTCCCAATGACACGGGAGGGTATCTGGCGCCATTGTCAAACAGGGAGCGGGAATATACCAACGTTCCAGCATGCAGGCCGGCAACAAACATCCGATTGAATATGAAGGGATCGCATCGCCAGAACTTCCATTGCGAAATATCGAAGAACACGCAGTCGTCGAATGCGGTAATGTCCGCTGCGCCCTCCAGCAAGGGCTTAACCTGAGAGCTCAAACGAGATGGGCCATACCAGTCGTCGTCATCCCAATGTGCGATGATTACTCCGCGCGCAATTTCGCACGCGCGATTACGCTTCGAACCCAAGGTAAGTCCCGGCGGCTCCAAAACATATCGGACCCGGCTATCGAAGGGTAGTTCCAGAGAAAGATCCTGGGTTGCATCGTCTACGATAATCAGTTCGCAACAAGGATAATCTTGCCTTTGGAAATACCGGATCGCTTGAAAAACAAGATCTCTTCGATTGCTGGTCGGCATTATGCAGCTAACAAGGGGTAGGTCATTCTCGCCGGACACTGGAACGTCCCTCCAAAGCAAGCACTCTCCAACTCATCTTCCGTCCGCTAAGACATATCATAATTAGGTGCTTTGCAGTAACATCGAGTTCACTTTGGCGGTCCGAAAAGAGCCAAACAAAAAGCGGTCCCAAGCCGGATCGGTGGAGGAAATCGCGGCAAGTAAGCCTAACCCTAAACCAGCCATGCCCCAAAATAGGCCGCGGAATGGCTGACCGTTATTCAGAAGCCCCCCCCTTGCGCCGCTGGGTCTTCGGACCCCCAGTGCCAAGGAATACCATTTGAACGCCGCGTCGGCGAATCGCTGATCGCCTGTCAAGTGAAAGAGTCTGTTGCAGAAATGGGCCCGACCCACCGAACCATACAGCAGGTTGTGAATGTAGAAGGTAGGAGGAGACTCGGCCCTTCTGAGGGCGATTTCCAGTACCGCGTCTTTCCAGTCCTTTCGCTCAAACAGATATGCGGCGTTGAGTATGACGGTAATAACCCCGAGATCGCCCAGGTACCATCCGCTGGAAATCAGTGGCATTTCGACTCCCACGATTACCGGAAATGATTGATGGAAATCTGCGCCACACCTCTTGGCCATCATCCACGAGACCGCACTTTCTATGAGGTGCTCGATCCCATGCTCGCGAATTCCACTGGCGTAGCTTGCGAGTAATGCCCCGACAATTCCGGCGACGCCATAGCCGACGCTCATCGAATACCTTCTACTAGAGAAACTAAGGCCAGGAAATAATTTTAGAAGTTCTGACTTACCATGGCCCGATACGTGCCACGTCGCTCCCTGGTAAGTTATCTCCGCAAGGTCCTTAAGCCTGCCCCAAGTAGCCTTGAATAGCCCGCTACTGGGGTGGCTTGGGTGCCGCTCGGCCGCGTACGCACAGATCCCAGCCAAACCGTCGGCAAATGCGGGGGGAGTATCCGCCATCTGACTCCATTCGTACAGCCGCGTCTCCCACTGGTCCAGCAACTTAAGTTCGCGGCTTTCAACATCCACCGAGTCTTTCAGATGCTCCACTGCCCAGCAGATGCCAATCGCTCCAGTTTCAAAGCCAGGTTGCATGTATTCGTGCTGGGTCGCAAGAATAGCGTCTCGGAGAAAACACGACGCGCTGTGACGATGTCTATCCTCGCCTAGCGCCTGAACCAAATAAGAAAGAAAGAGCGCCACTCCTGCGCTGCCAAAAGCAAGAGAATGAGGGTCACGGAGCTCGGATCCCCACCTCCACGGCCTCTCGAGCGAATACGTGAGATCCTTTGCGATAACTTCGAGCAATTCCAAGACCCGGTCCCCCATTACACCGGTTAAAAGGGGGCGCCAAGAATCTATCGGCAATTTTGATTCTCCACTGTCGATTTGGATCAGGACATCTGCCCCAGATGCAATAAGCAACTACCGGGCTTAGAAGGTCACAGTATAGCCATTGTTGCGCGGCAAGCGCCACAAGAACATCCAAACATGCGGGTGCGGTGACACGATTATGCTGTCTCCCGCCGTCCGGCACAAATTCGTACCTTGTAAATCGGGTTTATGGTCTGTAGTTCCTAATGGAAAGTCAAGGCTTTTGTTAACGAAGTAACGATTTATATAATCATATATAGTTTTGCCGTTGGTTGCCTCCTACAACAGACGGCCAAGATGACAATCCAAGAAATGTAAACCTACGCATGGGGATTCAAAAGCAGCTCAACGCGGGGAAGAAAAACCGCTGAAAGTGCACGATCATGCTCCGGATGCATTTCGCTATTTTGCAAAGACCGAAGTTCCACACTGGCGATTGGCTTCGTGAGTCTCTGGGAGAGGTTTAATGGTGAAGCTTGGGCATCTGGTTCACTAGAAAGGATTCACTATCTGTGGCCCATCTTCAAAACCCGTGCGTTCGCTATTAGTTCGACTGCACAAATAGAAGGAGCTGACGGCGTTGCACACTAAATCAGCCGGGTAAAGGACAAGATCAACGAACGTTTTTCGGCCTGCTTTTTCGCGGCTGATCATCAGTAAAAGTACGGGTTGTCCCTCGTCACAATTCCGTCCACCTTTGAATTCAACAACATCGGAACGTAGCCCAGAATCCCATCTGCTATAACTTGCTGCCATGTTTGACCTGTTTCGGCTCTGGTGCGGAACCATTGTTCGCACTTTTCGCTGTCGCCGCGGCCTGATGCTGGAGAACCTTGCTCTCCGCCAACAACTCGCAGTTCTGAAACGTAAACATCCAAGGCCAAAGCTAGGTCCGCTCGACAAACTCTTCTGGGTCGTGGCACTCCGATGCTGGTCCCGATGGAAAGAAACTGTCCCTCGTCAAAACTCCACGCGGGCCGCGACCTTCCGAATCAGTAATTTACCAAACGCAACCAATCCGGTTGCTCCCAACTGGCTTGAAGACGGTGAGGGTGTAACAATGTTACACGCGGACCCAATTTCCAGGCGGATAGAGTTTTTGGCGAGGGACAATCTTCGCAGTTTATGGATAGCTTAACTTTGCCGACCACCTTCTTGAAAGGCTGGAAGAGGTCGGCGAATTATTTCGCCAGTTGACCGTAAACTCACGAGGGAGACATATGGCGCGGCAGATTCAGCTCGCGAGAGCGGCCTTAAGGTCGGCAAGGTCGCGGGTACGGCGGTGATAACCGGTTTGCTCGATGAGGGTATGAGCGCGGTCGAGGTAGGCGGCGGAGGCGGCGGAGTTCCCATCGGCGAGGTGGAGCCGCGTGTACCCCAGGTGCGTCTCGGCTTCCAAAAGCCGCAGGGCAGAAGTGCTGCAGATATCGAGGGATTCTTCGAGGTCGTTTTCTGCACCGTGCAAATCTTTGATCAAGAGTCGTAGCTCGGCACGGGCAAGCAAGCCGCGGGGGAGGTCGACCAGTTGCCCGGCCCGGCGAAGCTCTTCCACTGCCAATCCTAGGTGTTCGTTGGCGCGTGTAAAATTGAGGTTTCCATTAATTGCTGCACCGACCAGATAGGATCGACCTATAGAGAGGTGGTACAGGGCAATGTCGCGGATCAGGTGAATCTTTGTCGCGATTTCCAGTCCTTTTTCCGCTCGTTCTTGCACATCTTCTTGCGCCCCTAGGTCGAGGAGGAGGTCGCAATACTGGAAGCCCGCTAAACCGTACAGGTTTGTCCGGCTCGCACTTTGCGAGTGACCGCTCCGCAAGCTGAAACTGAGCTTCAGCTTGATCAGGGCTTCCTGCGTAATGCAGGCTTGTACCCAGCGCAGCGAAAGACCATCTCAGTTGCTGGTCGTTCTCTCGGGAGAGCTCCACGCTGAGCTCAGCGGCAGAGAGGGCTTTCCCCATTTCCCCGAGGGCTAGGTATGCAAAGGACAAGTTGCGTGCCTCACTTGCCGCTGCGTCATCGTCTTTCTTTGACCGAAAGAATGCCAGGCAAGCTTCCCTTGGTTTAACAGCTTCCCGGAGCCGGCCCAATGCTTGGAGGAATCCACCGGCCTGCGAAAGGAGGGCTGTTAGTCCCTCAACTGGTTCCATCCAACGAACTTTGAAGAAACTGCCGAGGGCCTGCAAGGTGGCGCTGAGCAAACCCAACTGCTTCACTGCAAAGAATTTCGACTCTCGCTGAATGCGTCGCCAATAAACATCGTTATATACCGTCTCATGCTTGCCCGCTTTGCAGCCGTGATAGACTGCTGCAAAAAGTGGGGCAAGTGCATCGGTGGTATCCGGGAAAGGAGCGGCACTTCGGCTGTAGAATTCAAAAAGTCGCCAGTGCCCTTCCTTCCAGGCCGGCGGGTTCCCACTCTCCAGCCGCTCACCAAAATGCTCACGAACCAGCGGATGCGCGTCGACCGTGTCGGGCTGATGGCGGTCTTCCTCGGCAATCAACCTTTCGGTGCGCAGCTTTCCGAGCAGCCTGTGCCACTCGGTTTCTGAGAGGCCAGCCAGTTGGTCGGTCAAGCCTGGAATTGTCGGCACCGCCCGTAATGCCGCGAGCGCACCGAGCAGAGCAGGGCGGTCGAAGAGGCCGAGAAGAAGCAGCAATTCGAGTTCAGGACCCGGCCCGAAACGCTGTGCGATTGCCTCCAACACCCGCCGCGCATGCTTGCCGCGCTCTACCGGCAATTCGGAGGTTTGGGATCTCCGCAGCGGCCGACGCCGGATGCCCGGTTACTCCAATGAGGAAAGAAGCAAGCAGGTTCACCGCCAATGCCTGGCAGCCGAAGTCGCAGGCCACCTTTTCCAACTCGGCGTCCGTTCCGCGAACGCCGCGCACGCGGAGGAGTGCCAAGCAGGCCTTGGAATCAATCTCCTCTAGGTCGAGAGTGACCGCAGTAGCCGGGAAGCCGTCGAGATCGGCCACTCTCTGTCGGCTTGTGATTACACACAGGCCAACATCTTCCGCCGGAACCGCCTTCCCTAACACTGAACGTCCCAGCCGCCGCAGCAACTGTCCTAGCCCAGGGTCCTGCACCCGCCATCCGTCCGTCGGCGATTGCAGCGGTTCCAGACCGTCGAGCACCAACAGGTTGCGCGAGGCTAACAACAGCGCGGCCAGCCGATCGGCTTTGTCCCAAGCCGACCCCTCGGTCGGCGCCGGATCACCGAAGAACCGTAGGGCCTGATCAACGAACAGGTCGGCCGAGGTCGCTCGCTCGTACCCTGGCTGTAGAAGCTCCACCCGAACACCCTGCGCGCACCGCGGTAGCCGGCGGCCGCCATGCGTTCGAGCCACTTGTTCACCAGCGTTGACTTGCCGACGCCGCCCCAAGCGACCATGCTCACCAACTGAACCGTGCGCGACTCCCACGTTTTCTCCAGCCAAACGCAGTTCCTCGGTCCGGCCAAAGAGCTCCGCCCCAGTTACGGGCAGGCGGCTGAGATCCACGGCCTCTGGCGCGGGCGTCGTGGTCCGCCGCTCAATGGAGATCGGCTCCTCGTTATCTCTCAGCTTTGCGGCGATCAGATGGGCGACACCGCTCAGCACCCCGTTGCGCTTAGAGACAGTCATCGTGTCCAGCGGCCTCGCGTCTCGCGGCACCAGCTGGATTTCCTTGATCCACTCGACTAGCCGCCAGGGACACTCAGAAACCAGGACCGGCACCATCAGGAGTCCCTTCTTCACGCGTTGCTCTAAGAGGTACGGGATCTCCTCCTTGGTCACGAAAACCGATGAGAGATAGTTAGCCGAGATCAGACAGACGGCAACCTCGGCCCTCTCCAGCGCACACTGAATCTCTGGACGGAAGTATGTACTTTACGCAAGGCTATGAAGGATTGCAATTCCTTTCATTCGGCTTTGAATTAGAGTTGTTTCAGGAATTCTTCTAGGGTTTCCGACTGAGCCGCAATTTCACTCACCCGCACGAGCCACGCATGGAAGTCTGAGGCGTCCCGGATCGGCCCGGTCGGAAGTGTGGCCGTATACATTCGTTCGGCTAAGAGTTTCGCAAAGCGGGCCAATTCGGGCATGGTCCCGAATTGTAACACAGAGAATTACGTGAATTCTCTTCATTCTTAGTAATGCTTGCAACGAAAAACATTCCTAATCACGATGGGTAATGCCAAAACGCACCGTAGGTGTTTCCATAAAAATCTCCGAAGAAGATTTAGCCTTGTTTCAGAAAGCCGCGTCTCAGGTATGGCCGGAAGCCATTCTGACCCGCACGGCGGTCATCCTAGGACTGGCGCGGATCGGAGCCAAGTCCGTTCTGTCGAAGCACAAGCAGAAATGAGCAAGCGTAACTATTCAGGCCAGCCTTCGGCTGGTTTCTTCTTTTGAAACGATTGCTTTATCGCGTTCTTCCAGTTGCCCTGAATCTTAAGCACATCAGGCTTAGGGCCGGGTGAGGATGCGGGACGCGGCGGTTTTCGCTTTGCCTTTTTCTGTGCCATTACTTGCCCTTAATTCGCTGGCTGCTTATACATGAGACGCTTTCCTTCGGCTGCTTTCATCACTAGGACGGTGCGCTCTCCGTCGTTCAACTGGCGATTATTCCAGAGAAAATCGAACTGCCAAAGATAGCGGTGCAAATATTCACGGCTGATATTGTGATAGATGCCGACGAGACCGCGCCGAATGAGCGCATGGCTGCTTTCCGCCGTGTTGACATGAACGTCTCCACGAGCGTATTCAAATGTCCCGTGGCAAACCGTTTCGTGAGTGCCTGTCCAGCCCTTCTTTAACCAACGATAAGCTGCGAATTCGTCGGTCATCAAACGAGCGCGGCTATCAACTTCCTCGTAGATTGCTTCGCGCAATGTAGCGGCTGTGACATCGGCCACAACGCGACGGCGAAGCTGCCCGCCACGTTCCACGGCGCAAAATACCGGAGTCTTTGAGGTAGAGCGTCCCGGCCCGCTTATTCCTTTGTAACGCGGTTTTCGTGGCCCGATGTATACCTCATCTAGTTCGACCGTGCCTTTCAATTTCGGAGCATTCGGGTCTGGTGCCATCGCAAAGCGAATCCGGTTCATTAAGAACAATGCGGACTTATAGCTAATCTGACAATGCCTCATAATCTCCAGCGCCGAAACGCCTTTCTTGGACGTAGCCGCACGCCAGAACGCATAGCACCAGTGGCGCAACTCGATTCGGGATTCCTCATATACTGTACCGATGCGAACCGTATACTGCTGCTTGCAGTCTCGGCAGCGCCACAGGAACCGTTTATTGCGTTCGCCCGTTTTAGCGTCAACCATCTTGTAAACGTTGACGCTACCGCAATGGATACAGCCGGGGCAGGTTCCCCACCGCTGTTTCTCGAAAAACTCCACGGCGGTGAATTCGTCAGAACAGGCAAGAGGAATCTCTGCGATTGCGTCTGACTTTGAGAGATTATGTCTTTTTTCCATGCCACGATCTTAATACTTGGCGCAACTTGCGTCAAGTAAAAAATTACGCGCGGGCACGGATTCGTTCGGCCCGCTCCTTCTTAGTCAAGGAGCGGAACTCCAAAAGAAACCGCCGAACCTTCGACACTTCTTCATCCCGATCAAGCGGCGGCGGTGGCAGGAGTTTTTCCTGTGGACACGCCTTTGGTTGATTGCTTCTTAGCGGGTCCTTTCTTCGCCGTTGGTAGGGCTGGGGCAAAGCCACAATATGATGCTCCATATTCTTTCAACTCCATGAGGGCATTAAGCAGCGCGTTTTCATCTTCGCCACTCATTCTTTCCACTGGAATACCCAAGTCATGCGCTTCTTCTCGATCAATCGCAAAATCGTGCGATGGGTACTTCCACACCAGTTTCTCAACAATCCGTTCGCGGTTTGGGTTCTTTACAGCATCAAGCAGCCGATTGGCATATTCTTCTCCGATAGCCAATGATCTCCGATGCTCACCCATTTCAATCGGATCAACTTGCGCGTAAAGAGGATGCAAGATCGTCGTGACGCAGGGAATCGCTTCATGTAATGCATCCTTCACGCTCATCCCGGACCTTTGCAGAAACAGTCCTGTGAAAAAATCTACCAGTTCAATCGCGTAGTCTCGTAAAAAGTCCATCGCCTTGAATTCGTTCAGCGGCGAGAAGTATTCAGCACCACGGTGCAATGGGTCCGTGAGCTGGACATCAACCGGGCCGAGATGAGCGAACTCTCCCATAATGATGCGGTCCGCACCTAGGCACATTAAGGTGGCTGCACTCTTAGCGTGCAACGGGACCAATGCGTTAACTGTCGCATATCTCCCGCGCAGAAACTTGATGAGTCGATACGCGGAATCAGCCTCGCCACCGTTAGAGTGTATCAATAGATCAAGGGTTTTCCCCTTTTTGAACTCTTTCCGTCCAGTGATGACTGGCAACATTAGCGACGGTTCGCAAATATGGCTGCTACCGTGGTGAATGACGCAGAAGACCTTCGAGTTGCGCCGTTTTTCCAGTTCGGAAACAGCAACAAACAACTTTACGTAGGCTGCCTGCGCGGGCGAGTTGTCGATCTTTGCCATAACGCGGATACAGTATAATCCGTCCCCTCCCTTGTCAAATGTGACGGCCATCACAATCCGGAACGGGTCGTCCCGAAGTTCACTTCGTTTTTTGGGATCGAGAAGAGGATGCACGAGCGTGCGTCTTCTTGGCTGATTCAATATCCGACTGTGACACTTTTACGACGGTCACTTCTGTCCGTGAGAATACGGGGTCCGCTGCGGACAACTGCATATCCTTTGTTGCGGCCAACCATTCCTTCGTGCCAGCAGAGTTAGTTCCGAATGTATGGTTCATGACTGTTACCTCCTCCAATTTTAGGTTACCCATATACTTTCTCGCCAGCGATGGCTTTGACTTGTATGGCGCGGAATCCTTCTGTTCGCGTAATCGTCGCAACATCTACGGCTCCGCCAACTCCTCTAACGCCAACTAACCACTTCTGAAGCGTGATGGTCGTCCTAACGACAAAGATCGACAAATCCACGCAATCCTGTAGTGGCAAAAAGGGCCACGGTATCGGTGTGATGAGCCTTTGCTTAAGCTCTTGTTCCAGATTGGGCCGTCGCTGGTTCTGCGGTATGTTAAGCAAGTCCTGTACCAGATTTGGGACTGCCGGATCAAAGCCGACTAATAATCGGTCGGTGATCTCCCTTTGCCCACCCCAGGTTGCGCCGAACTCTCCGGGATTGGGAAAAATCTCTTGCGGTTGCGGCGCATTTGGGATGTGTAACTGAAACAGTCGCCCGTAAGGAGCACCCTGATCGTAGCCCCCAACAAAGAAAAACATATCCTGCATCCACCCCGCTGGGTTGACTGGCATACCAGCATTCGTCCAATGACGGGTGAAAAATTCACCTAGTCGCCTTGCGAACTCCTCTACGGTCAGCGGGGCATTCCCGATCTCCGCATCAAACTCAGGCAAGAAGCTACTCACTGTGCGCGGCGATTGCAATCCGATGGCCGCCGCACCGTAGGTAACTGCTCCAATGTTTGGCGCGCTTTTCACGCTCAGAAGTTTGGTAGCATTGTCGAATGTTGCCGGAAGAAGCATTTGGGCGAGTTGCGGAGGCGCGCCTTGCGGTGCTCCCGGAATTGGAACTGTGCCCATAAGTGTTACCCGACTATCCGCCGCAAGGACGATGCCCTCTGCGCTCTTGAATGCTACGGCCAACGACATAGGCTGACAAAGATACCATGAGATGTTGCCCTAAATGACCAATGTCATAGGAATTTCACAAAACTCGGAACCGCCTCATTCTCTTGGATGGTGATTCGAGTGCTAATATCGTTGCAACTCGTGATTAAATGTTTATTTTCAATGGGTTGCGTTATCTCCATACTTCCGAAATACATTATCGCGTTTAAACAGTCCGGGCAGGGTGGTGTCAGATCTCGTCCCTATCAGCAAAGAGCAATTAACTCCTGTCAGTTCAGTGGCCTCTCCGACGTTCCCCCCGAGCTGGAATCTCGCCAACATCACCAATCCCAAAACCCGGCGCGCCTATAAGATCGACGTTTCGGAATTCTCCGGGTTCACTGGCCTGCGTGAGCCTTCGCAACTGCGCACGGTGACGCGCGCCCATGTCATCGCCTGGCGCAAAGCGCTGGAAGCACGCAACCTGACGCCTGCCAGCATCCGGCGCAAGCTCTCGGCGCTCTCTTCGTTATATGACTATCTCTGTGAGCGGAACGCCGTCCTGGGCAACCCAGTGGATGGGGTAAAGCGGCCGGCCGCTAACAATAATGAGGGAAGTACGCCTGCGCTCGGCGATGCCCAAGCCCGTAGATTGCTTGAGGCCCCTCCCCCGGACACGCTGAAGGGTGTAAGGGATCGCGCGATACTCGCGGCACTCCTCTATCACGGCATCCGCCGCGAAGAACTCTGTCTGCTGCGTCTTGCGCGATATGCAGAGCCGTCAGGGCGTGATGCATCTGCGCATCAAGGGCAAGCGCGACAGGTGCGCTACATCCCGTTGCACCCGATGGCGCTGCGGCAAATGGGGGAATATCTGGAGGAGCTCGCGAAACACGGCGGGGGTCAGGATGGCGAAGTGCCGGATAGTTTGGTGTTGGATAGTCCCCTCTTCCGCCCCGTGAAGAATAATCGCACGAAAACGCTTGAAAAACATCTGGAGCCAGGCTCCATCTATCGCAACATCGTCCAGAAATATGGACGTGAAGCCGGCATTAACGCTGAAGTGATCGGGCTGTGCGTGCATTCGCTACGGGCGACGGCGGCGACGAATGCCCTATCGCATGAGGCGGACATAGCAAAGGTGCAGGAATGGCTCGGGCACGCCAACGTCTCCACTACGCGCCTCTACGATCGGCGTAAGAGCAAGCCCGAGGACAGCCCGACGTTCCATGTAAAGTATTGAGTAATGTCGGGCAGGAACGAAAATGTCACATTCATCGTAGTTTCAGTATTCTAATTTGTGAGTAGCCCATGCTGTCACTCGGATTGCGTTCGGATTCGAACAAGAAGTTAAATCGAAGCGCAGTTCGATCACGGGCTGCCAACAACACTCTCGTCCAACCAACCTCGCTCTTGTCAGCTACGACTTTGACGAGGAGTCCTCTGCTCTCAAGATGCCTGACGAAGTCATGCAGCAGGTCGGAGACGCATTGACGCTTCTTTGTGATGGAGTCATCCTCCTCATGCGAGTCGTAGTCACATGCGAACGTGAGCGTATACGGAAGTTTTTCTTCGCCAAATTCGGCGATCCCCGGTTCCCCATGAAACTTGAAGAGGGGGTCCCTGATCACCTGGGTGACGACCGGGCCAGATTGGAGACGCAAGATCTGATCAAAAAACGCTCCATGCGGCTCCCATACCTCGGGCTTCTGGCTTGGGGCTAGTGGTTGGGACCTTCCTTGCGGCGGATGTAACGGGCTGAGCCGGGACTTCGACACTGTGGAATTGCGTGACCCGGTTAACCGTTGGAGCGCATCTTCCAGAGTGTCGAACTCCAACACCAAGAGTTGAGGCGTGCCTCTCTCTTTATCCACTTCCATATACCAGCCGGTTGCGCAGCCCGTGAAAGCAAACTTAATTGGGGTATCCATTATGATGTCCAGGAACTCATATCTCTGGATGTCTCCAATCCGCCCGACTTCGCGAAGAGCTTCCCTTTTGCCCATACGCTTGATAGCGTCCAGTGTTGGGGGAGGTGCCGTTGGCCCACCTGGAGGTTCGAACGTTGCTCGCCTCTGTTCAATGATTGCTCGCATGTTGAGAAGGGCCCGAAGGAGAACGAATCTGTGCACATCCCCAAAGACGGCGCTAGCCTCGATGTACCTGTGGCGATCTTGCATCATGCACAAATTGAGCGCGGCGCTGCTAAATTGATGCCCACAAGTTGCATCCATGAAGGTTGCAAGGTCCCGGTACCAAGTGAAAATGCCTAGGACGAACAGTGTCTCAAATAGAAGATGCTGCTGTTCGATAGCCGCCTCAGGATCGGCTCTCTCGACCTTTGACAGATAGCGCAAGATCGCCTGAGTTGCGAAGGTGTCGGCTCGGTCCTCCTGAGCAAACTGGCGCGTGATTGCGGTGTCAGTCTGAATTACCTGTTGCCTGAAGTTCTCTCGGATGTTTTGGATTTTCTTGCTCCAAAAGATTCCCTCCGAATCAAACCCTTGTAGGTCAAAACCTGCTTGCCTGAAATCGTCCGTTTGTCGGCACATCTTCAGCACTGCGGAGCGCACCTGCTCGTCAAAAGCATCCTCATGAGCGGCTGCCTGGATATCCCCATACGCACTGAAATCGACGCCATCCATAAGATGGCCCAACTCATGGCTTGCAAAGAACAAGAGGGCCAACATCAGATGGAGACCGATATGCTCCGATGACTGGTCCGAAATAGCCGCCAACTTCTGGTCCGTTCTTAGACGGTCGAGGTTTTCCTGCGGCGCCACCTTGACGGATCGAACAAACTGCAAGAGAGTGTCCTCCCTTTGAAGCAATGGGCCCGCCTCCTCAAAAGCCCGAATTGCGATTTCGGCTTGCTGGAGGTACTTGGAGTTGCAGATGACGGATGGGTTCCTTAACCCCGTCAGCGAAGCCGTGCAATTGTTTGTTCCATAAGAATAGAGCGTGGGCGGAAGGTCCTCGAAGGCCGTGACGTACAGATCGAGGGGGCCCGAGAGCTTGGCGGAATCAGGAACCATCTCCCTCAGCCTTTGCCTTGCCTCATCGGTGGCCTTGCGAAGTATGGGGTCGGTGGCCTGGTGTGATTGGAAGTAGTTCGTGGCTTCGTCGGCGGAAGTGACTTGCTTCTTCGATGGCGCTGGGATGCTTTTGCAGGCCGCCGTAAGGAATAGGGTAAGAAGAAGGAGCGCGTTTCTGAATCGCACTAAATACTCCCAGTCGATCACGTAGTTACCGCTGGCGCTTCGATTCGGAAGGAGACATGCCCACTTCCCACGACTTCTCGCGTCGCTGCGACACTCAGCTGCTCAGTAACTCAGGTTATAAGTGTCCAATTTCCCAAGAACTCGGAGCGCATCCTCCTTGCTCTTTCCGTTGTACCATTCGATCCTTATGGAAGACAGATTCTGGGTAAGATCGGCAGCCTGCTTCCAGCGCTTTTCGGCCTGCGCATCGAGACGGTTTGACAGGCCAGTGGAGGTTGAGGCGAGTGCCGCCATGACCCCTATGAGCGCAACAAGTCGTTTGGACCGACGCGAGGCTTGCAGCGGAGAGGTCTCCACGGTTGCCACGGCAGGCATAGGTTCGTCGCGGCTTGTGGTGTTGCCAGGCGGGGGCGGCGCTCCTGCTTGAACCATCCTCCCCCTCCCCAGGTACCCCGCGAGGACTGTGATCAATGACGTTAACGTGAAGGCGATCCAGTCTGCGAACTGCTGCGCCTTGCGCAATCGCTGATAGCCGATTCGGTAAGCGTCCAGTAAGGTCACCGCTCTGTTGAATTTGGCCCGAAACTCTTCACTCGGAATTTCCGGATCTTCATCAAAGGCGCTGGGAATGCGGGTAATTGTCAGGGTATCGGCTGATGCTTGTCGCGTCAGAAGAAGCCTGGTCCAGAGGGGCAAAATGCATAGAAAAGCGACCCCCAGGACGATGAGGATGGTCGGGGTAAAGGGAACATTAGCGCCGGTGACACTGGCAGTGCCGCTCATCGTCCAAGTCTCAACTGCTCATCGTACAACATTCACGCACGCATCGCTCGCGATGTTGGCGGGACCGTGAATAGAATCTCAATTATGGGGTAACAAAGACAAGAGCCTCCAGGAGCAAGCATCGCGCCAAACCTTGTTCAACTTGTTTATGCCCGGGCGCAGTCCGTTGCTGTTCGGCTTTTGCTATCGGTTGGATGTTTTTTGATCTAGAGAGTATTAGCAAAAACTCGGCACACAGCACCATTATGCCAACGAGTTGCCAACCTGGTGGCTACATGGCGCGAATTATACAGCCAAAGAAACAACAAAGCTGCACAAGGTCTATCTTTTGAGCTGGCGGGCACCACATGACGATGTGCGGGCAGCTTGCACCTCGGCTCAGACGTTGTACTTGTCCGAACTGGAGTGCCTTCGCCGGGTGCAGGACAGCAGTACAGGAGGATAAACCGGATTATCACGCGACAACCCTAGACTCCGTGAGCAGCTTGCTTGAGGGTGAGATTCGAAATCGATGATTAACGGCCTCTCTGAGTTTCTGTCTACAACCGGCCCTATGATTGGAGACACAATGAGGTTGTCGCTCGATGAGGTGGAGAGGATTGTGATCTAGATGTGTGCGCAATCAGGTTAGCGTAAAATTCTGGCAGGTCGCCCCATAGCCGATCCCCGGATAGACATAAAGCTCGCGACCTCAAGCCAGTGTAAGCTCCTTGCGCTTCGCTATACTGGCGGAGGCCGCAAAGGGGGTAAATCAGTGGCACAATTCTTCGAAGGACGCGAACATATCGGATCAGCTTTTTTTCTGGAGACGGGTTCGAAGAACGAGCGCGTAAAATGCGCCGCCTTCAACCGCTGGATTGACACCAAGCAAGGAGTCACACTGCGTTGCGGGCGCGACGCGAATATCGAAATATCCAAAACCGTCGGTCTGGGCGAAACAAAGAGCGAGACTTCGGAGGACTCCATAGAAAGTACCCTCGGCGTCACCGGCTTGGCGAAACTCAAATCGCAAATGAAGGAGATCCTCGGCTACGAGATCAGTTGGAACCGCGCCACCTCGACCAAGGTCTCGCTCAACCGCAAGGCTCCGCCATGCGGCCGTTATGAACTCGCAGTCCAGCAGCTCGTCAGGGAGTACGATTTCACTTTTTATCGCCGCGGATCGTGGCCCTTCCGTCACGACACGTGGGACCTGAAAGGCCAACGCCCCGGCGTTCCCGAATACACCGAGACTTACGACCTGATTGAGGACGATTTCGAATTCGACGAAAGGTGCAAGAACCGCGCCTGCGAAGCTCCGGCGACGGCTCCGGATTACGAGGGCCGCATATCACTTGGTTTCCCCAACGTCACTTTCAATGCCCCGTACAAGATATCCGGAGGGGGACTCATCATCATCCGCCTCGGCCGCGAGGAAGTCCCCGTCCAAGGCCCGAGCGCGAAATTTGGCGAAAGCGGCTCGCAACTGCAATTTCCGCTCGACCTGGTTCCCGAGATCGTTCGCTTTTTGTGTGGTGTGTCAACGGAAACCGTGAGAGTCACCACTTCGTTCGCACCGCGTTTCAAACCGGCGGAAGCCGTCATCGTTCAACACTAGGTCGCCGGGGAAGTGCAGTGCGATTACGAAGTGAACACATAGTCTTACCGGGCCATTCCGTCGCTCAGCTCCCGTGTTTTGCGTACCCGATTCATCGCCTACTGATCCAGCAAAGCCGCGCCCCCTTACGGCATGATCATCGCGCCTGTTGTCACGAGTGAAGTCTCGATAAAATACATTATCGTGTTCAAATCCAAGGCCTATTCCTCATAGGCACTCTAAGCAAAGCCGCACAGCGTAGGTGTTCCTCTTGGTGGGTAAATCAACATGCAACAGATCAATAGTGAGATTAGTATGTCGGATGATCAAATACTGACTAATCCTACCGTTGCTGATGTCATTGCTTATTTGCAGAAGCTTCCTCCGGACATAAAATTCAGGATTGAGGATACGGATACAAATTGGACGATGGCCAGGATTCATTTCAATGTGGCTGACGGCTATTTGTTTTTGTCTGGGCGTTACGATGAGATGAGCAGCCAAGAAGACGACTACTAAAGCATTATATGGACCCATTTCAGCGATGACGGATTGCAACCCATAAAAGAGGTTATGAGTCGGCATTTAGTTCAGTCGGACGAGGTAGAGGCAACTTGCAGCAGAATGGCAAGACTCCCCAGATTCCAGCACTGCTCTTTCTCTCTGAAGGGCGCAGGGACGCTCTGGTTGATCGATCGTGATTTTGGGTCACGTCAAGAAGAGCGGCGAGATGTGAGAAGATGTAGGAAAAATCCCACATGGACGAATACAGCGCAGTACTTATCCCCCGCAATCTGGGCCTGAGGTCGATCAAGATGCAGGAATATCAGGGCCTCGCGGTCGACGCTTCCGGGCTTCCGTTCTTTATTGAAGAGCTGATTGGCCAGGGTGCGGCTCACTTAGCGATTGATAAAGGCTCATTTTATTATGAGTCCGTCGATGCACTTCCTGAGGTGTTTCGCAAACGAATACGCAAAGTGGACAGTAGCGAGCGCTGCCTCACCCAATTGATTGCCGTAATGCGACCGATTCTCGAAGAGGTTGGAGCCCGCGTTACTCCAACGGCCGTCGATCTTCCAGCAAGTCTTGACGAAACGGTCAGCTCGGCCATCGCCGAGCTGTTTCTGCGGCACCTACGATTATTCCTTCTCGGCATCAGATACGAGCTTCAAGTCGAGGCGTCGTTGAAATTGATGCGGGAAGGCATCGATCTGCTTGTACATGAATTATCGTCCGCTGAATCCAGAGCACACCTCTCGATGATACGTCACGTGATGGGGGCGTACGAACCGAGGGAAGTCGACACTCTTGAAATCAGGCCAGCGCCGCCGGAAGAGCGACTGGCCCTGTTCCGCGAATTTGTGGAGGACGAAAGCTATAAGGAATTGTGCGCACATTCGCGACTGTTAGGAGTTCCAGCAAGAAGTGAGCACGCTTTGGTCCTGATTAGGCGTCTAGTGGAGCAAATTCTAAAGCGCTCGCCATTTAAGCAAGCGTTCGACTTCGGGACCAGAGTGGTTCAGGTCGCAACGAAGATTCCACTACCTGATTCCAAGATGGTTGAAGAAGCGATGCCTACTGCTTTCCTACCCCCACTCGTGTCGTTAAGAGGTGCGACACAATCGGCGATGGCTAGATGGATAAAGGCGCAACCGAAGTTCATTGCCACCTCAAGGCACAGGGTCGAGAGCGAGAAAGACGGATGGAACGCTGTAGGTGATGATTCCATTGAAGGGTTCTACGGCGGAACGAATGCTCCCCTAGTGGTTTTTCATCCGGCATATCGCGGAGGTCCTGCTATCGACGCTACTCGCAAGGTATATGTACAAGTAGCGCTCGTGGCCGGGGGGCCGAATCAAGATGGAATTCCTCGTACGCGGTTTGATTCCTACTAAGCGTTGTTGCATTCCTGTCCCAGGTATTCGAGAAAAGCGACCTCACTCCACATCGGATCGCCTGTTCTGGTAGCGTGTGATAAAGGACGTTATCACACCCTTATGAGGATTTATGGCCCGAACCCGATCTGAGGTTCCTAAACAACCTGCCAGGCTGACCCCGGTGGAAATGCAGGCAGGTATAGAGCGCCTTCATAGGCGGCTTGAGGAAGTGAAGCAATTTGATCCCCGGAGTGTGACCGAGCAATACAACATTCCCCATGTAGAAAAGATAACCGCGGCAGTTGACGACGCGTTGGTTCGGACGTTCGGAGGCGATTCACTGGATTACGAGCGATATCAGGAAGCCGCGCATTTCAATAATGGGCCGCACAATTATGCGTATGAGGTACCTCTGCACGAGGTACAGCAATCGCTCGGACGGTCTAAAAACCGTTCAATTGCTTTGCTGGAACAAGCCATAGAATCGCTGCGGGAGCGTCTTGCTGAGGCTGGACCCAGCGCCGCAGAGCATAGTTCACCAGCGACCGAACTGCATTTCATAGCCGATACGCGATTGGCCGAGTTGCGGAAGCTAGTTTCCGCTCAGTTCGATTTTAAGAAGCTCATCCGGCTCTGCGAGGAGATCAACACGGCGTACAGCGAAGGGTGTTATTTCGCGACTGCGATGCTCACGCGCGGACTGCTCGATCATGTGCCGCCTGTGTTTGGATTCAAAAGCTTCAGTGAGGTGGCCAACAACTATGGCGGTGGGGGCAGATCGTTCAAGGAAACCATGCACCACCTGGAGAACGCCACCCGCAAGGTCGCCGATGCACACCTGCACATGCCCATTCGCAAGAGTGAAACGCTACCGGTGGCACAACAGGTCAATTGCGCAGCACAGCTCGACGTGCTGCTCTCCGAAATCGTACGGATATCGCAATGACCGAGGGCACCGCACTCGTTGAAATAATTGCCCCCGCGGACCTTGCGGCCGGCAACAGCAGTCCCCCTGCCCTGTTTCTTAGAGAGGCTTGGGCGTCTGAGCGGTTCTTGGATTTCTTCACTGCGAATATCCAAAACAAACATACACGGCGGGCCTACTACAATGCTGCCTGCCGCTTCTCGGAATTCTGCGCGGAGCGCGGCGTGCATGATCTGGCGCATGTCAGACCCGTGCACGTTGCGGGTTATATCGAAAGCCTGCGTGAGGGCTTTGCCAAACCGACAATAAAGCAGCACTTGGCGGCGATACGTATGCTCTTTGACTGGCTTGTCGTCGGTCAGATCATAGACGTGAACCCGGCACACGCGGTGCGCGGGCCCAAGCACGTGGTCAACAAGGGCCGCACGCCGGTGCTGAACCGCGAGGAAGCACGCGCCCTGCTCTCTTCCATCGACACGAGCACGCTCACAGGCCTGCGCGACCGCGCGCTCATTGCCGTGATGATTTATACCTTCGCCCGCGTCGGCGCGGTCCTGCAGATGAATGTCGGGGATTACTTCAGCCAGGGACGGCGCGGATGGGTGCGCCTCCACAAAAAAGGCGGCAAGGAGCACGACGGCCGTGCGTGCCGAAGCTCGAAGCCTATCTCGACGCATATATCGGGGCAGCCGGCATCGGCGACGACAAGGATGGGCCATTGTTTCGCACCACGGGGCGCTTCACCGGGACACCGCATCGCATGACGCAGCAGGACGGCTACCGGATGATTCAGCGGCGAGCGCGCCAGGCGGGAATCAAAACGCGTATTGGCAACCATTCGATGCGTGCAACCGGCATCACCGATTTACCTCAAGAGCGACGGTACCCTGGAGCACGCGCAAACAATGGCCGCGCATTCCTCCCCGCGCACGACGAAGCTATATGATCGTCGAAACGATGAGACCGCGCTCGACGAATATGAGAAAGTGAGGATTTGATCGATTTCGAGCGACCAAAACGATTCAACTCAATGTACGTCAGTGGCGGTTCTCGGCCGGAATTCGATTTTCAGTTTCTGCGGGAGGTAATCCTTCAGCACGAAGACCTCGATTCGATGTGCCTTCCGGGGATTGTCCAGGAAGTAGCGCGTGTAATCCGTGGCATCCTGCGGGGCTGCAACCGCGAGCTTTCTCTCCTCGCGGTTCACATCCTTCACGATGTCGCCATGCTTCAGCTCCGTATCCCAGCAAACGATGCTATGGAGATTTTCGAACGAGTGATTAAACGCGCTCGAAAGGAAATACTTGAATTCGACGTAATACAGCCGCGATCCGGAAACGGGAACCGTATCGTTGGACTTCACGATGATGTCTATGCCTTCGTGAGTATCATAATCAACCACCGCGAACGGGAAGACATCTGGTTCGATGGTCATCAGTTGCACTACAAGGCTCTGAACACCACTTTCACGCTTTGGCTCGACTAGGACCATCTGTTTATACGTGGCAATATTTGACTTGTTTGCCTTATCGACGCGGAGGGCGAAATTTTTCTTTTCCTTTTCGACCGTGTTGTATATCTGGCAGCGATTCTTCCCGGCCTAGGCGATGTCATAATCCAACGGCTGCCATCGCTGACTCCCTCTGCCTGGATCCCTAATTTCTATAAATGTCTCGGGTGTGCTCTGATCTGCTGAATTCTCTGCGAAGGGGTCGTGTCCAGTGGGATGGTTGATGCCCCTCCGATTCGCCTAGATTTTGTGAAAATCCCGCAGCAAGGTTTCGGTTATCTGGAATAACGCAACCCGACGGTCGATACCGGCCTTGTTCGGAAATCGTAACAGGGCCGGAAGTGGAGTCATAGGAACGCCTGTTCGGATCTCGATAATTACCCAAAGTTATCGCCACCGAGTTCGGTTGTGTTCGCAATTCGTAACAAAAATAAATTAACAACTGATCTGGGAACAGCTTTCCTTTAGAAGTTATTCCCGATTCAGGGCGAGAAGATCCGGAAAGGATCAAGGGGGCACGTCACTGAATCTTCCCCAAGAACTTCATAGTGTTCATTCCTGCCTTGGCCAAGTTGCGCAGGATTTGCGCCACTCTGCCTACAGGGCTGGAGGACGTCCTGTTAGCGGAGACTTTGGGGAAGCAATTAGTTCGCCGCGCGGCGAAACCGTCGGGTTGTGCGGTCGAGTAAAGAGTGTGAGTGCGTCGCAGATTGGACTGCTTTGTTATTGGTTTATTGTTCGGCCACGATTTGGCTTCCGATTGCCTTTGGGGAAGGGTTGAGCGTGCTTCGATCCATGTTCACTAGATATGGCCTGATCGCCAGCTTCGTTGTTCTTGCATGCTACATGTCGCATGCGCAAGGCCCCACGATCACTTCGGTTTCACCGAACCCCGGCGGAATCGGTCAATCGGTGCTCATTTCCGGAACCAACTTCGGAAGCTCGGGTACTGTTAAATTTCAGGGAAACCTAACGGCGTCGACTACCAACTGGACGAGTACGGCGATTACTGCGACCGTTCCGGTAGGAGCAGTGACCGGCAATATCGTGGTCACAACCGGGGGACACACGAGCAGTGGGTTCTCTTGGACTCTCAATAACGGACCGGTCAACTATGTTTACGATGACTTGGGGCGTCTGGCCGCCGTTATCGACGTTAACGGCAATGCGGCGGAGTACACGTATGACATCGTCGGAAACATTCTGAGCATAGCTCGGTTCACCTCCACCCAGATCTCGATCATCGACTTTTCTCCCGAGACCGGGCCGGTCGGTACTGCGGTCACGATTAACGGCACGGGCTTCAGCACAACTCCTGCACAAAATACGGTAAAGTTCAACGGCGTCGCAGCCACTGTATCGTCAGCGACCAACACCCAGCTTCAGGTAACGGTCCCGACGGCGGCGACGAGCGGTGCGGTTTCGGTGACAAATACCAACGGCACGGCCACCAGTATCAAGAACTTTACGGTCACTTCGAGTAACGGAGTTCCAACGATTACCAGTTTTAGCCCAACCAGTGGAGTAGCGGGGACAGTTGTGAGTCTGGTGGGGACAAATTTCGATCCAACCTTGGCAAACGACAAGCTGCGGCTGAACGCCAGTCAGGCGGTGGTAAGCTCGGTGACTCCCACCACGATGGCAACGACGGTTCCGGCAGCAACGGCTTCCGGTCATTTCATGTTGGTCGCGCCCGCTGGAAACGCCGTGAGTTCGCAGGATTTCTATGTGCCGTTCTTAAGCCACGCGCCGGGCGATATTGGATTCACGGCGAGGATCACTCCTGGGGCAACTCAACCGGTAACGCTCGGGACTAGTCAGATCGCGATGGTGTTGTTCGATGGACTGGAAGGTCAGCATGCTGATATCGAATGGAGCGGTTCGACTTTTTCTTCTAGCTGTAACTTGTATCTCATAGCTCCAGATAACTCTACAACGGCTACGACATTGTGCACGCCAGCGTACACAGCGTTGGGGTCTACCTATCTGCCTAAGAGCGGTACCTACACGATTGGCATTGATCCGGGAACGACTAGCGGTGGTCTTACGCTATCCCTCAATTTGGACTTTACGGGGATGCTGACGGTGCCCGCGCCGGGAGCCACCGGGCAAGCGGTTCCGGTTCCGACGACGGGGAATCTGGTGGCAGAACAGAATGCGCGCTTGACCTTCACCGCGATCGCGGGACAGAAGTTGAGCTTCAATGTCGCCAATTCCACCATCGGATCATGCCTTCTAACATTGTACGATCCGGACTACAACTCGGTCACATCTGGCAGCTGCGGCACCGGAGCAAGCTATGTGGACACGGTCACACTGACATTGAGTGGCACTTATACCGTTTATCTATCCCCGCAGGGAACGGCGACGGGAAGCGTATCGATCTCCATCAATAACGACCAAGACGTGACGACGCCGACTATTTCGATTGGCGGCGGTGAGGTGTCGGCTGCAACGACGGCACCCGGGCAAGACGTGCGGTTGAGTTTCTCGGCAACCGCGGCACAACATGTTGCCGTCGTCGCGACGAATGTGACGAATCCGGGCGCGATTTTGAATGTCGTCTTACCATCCGGCACGGTATTGGCCAGCACGTCGATCAACAACAGTCCCTCCGGCCAGACGTTCCTGTTAGATGCGCAGCTACCAGGGGCCGGAACGTATCAGCTATGGGTGCAACACAGTGGGACGAACATGGGAAGTGAAACATTGCAACTTGTACCGGATTTCATTGGCACGTTAACCGTGCCTGCTGCGGGAACGATGGGGACAACGGTAGGAGTTCCGACAAGCGGGAACTTGGCAGTAGGCCAAAATGCGAGTCTGACTTTCTCCGGGACAATTAACCAACAGTTAAGCTTCAACCTGAGCTCGACGATTGGGGCCAATGCGGGCTCCTGTGTTGGAACATTGTACGACCCGACGGGCGCGATCGTTTTCACCGGCGAATATGGTTGGTGTGGTTCCGGCGCCACCTATATCGACACGGTGACATTAGGACTGACTGGGTATTACGACCTCTATCTGGATCCGCAAAGCACGGCGACGGGAAATGTATCGGTCTCCATCAACAACGATCAGGACGTAACGACACCGACGATTTCAATTGGCGGCAGCCAGGTTACGACGACAACTACAGTCGCCGGACAAGACGTCCGCTTAAGCTTTACGCCCACGACCTCACAGCCACGAATCGCAGTACTAGCTGGAAACGTCACGAACCCGTATGCAGTCTTGAACCTAGTGACCCCGGCCGGTTCGACAGTGGCCCTGGAGGACGAGCCAATCACCAACAGCCCGTCCGGCCTGACCTTTTTCCTAGATACGCTAGCGGTGAACTCAGGTCAGGTGTACCAGCTATGGGTAGAGCATAGCGGAACGGACATCGGCAAAGAGTCTCTAAAGATATATAGCGTTCCGGCTGACATTAGCCACCCAGTTACGGTAGGCGGTGCGGCATACGGATTCTCCACCGCGGTTGGCCAGAACGCGAACATAACATTCAGCATCAGCACGAGCGAATCGGTATACATTCACTGGGCCAGCGGTACTTATCCGAGCACTCTGGGTTGCACTATGACAGTCACCGGTCCAAGTCCGTCCACGAGTGTAGTCGGTTCAGGAAATTGCGCTACGGCCACCGGGGAAGTAAGCCTGACCGGGCTGGCTGCGGGCACCTACAACATCTTGGTCAATCCGCTGGCACAGAGCACGGGCGGAATGAGCTTGACCGCAAATACTACGCCATAAACGAGACCTTATCCGACTGCATTAAGCGAGAGGCAAAGATGAAGAAGAGTGCAGGCCTGAAATCATCGTTGACGGTTGGACTGTTGGGCTTGTTGCTATTCGTTCCCGGAGTCTTCGGAAAGGCCCGCCATAACGCCCTAGCTTCCGCACTCACGGATCCTCCGCAGCTCGCTGGAAGCGCAAAGACGCTGCTTCCCGATGGACGACTGCTCATCTCTGGAGGACAGGACAGCAGCGGACGTGTGCAGGCGACTCTGTCGACCAAAGATCCGCTCACTGGAATCATAACGGTGCTCGGTGTGGGGCTGCGCTTCCCTCGTGCCGCGCATACCGCGACCGTTCTGCCGGATGGGACGGTTCTCATCCTGGGCGGCATTGGCCGGAACGGAGCGCTCGTTCCCTCGGTTGAATCGTTCGACCCAATTTCCGGTACGGTCAGCATCCCAATCGCGCCGCCCCCTGTGGCCCGCGCTTTTCACACGGCAACGCTTCTCACCGATGGCCGGGTATTGGTCGCTGGAGGAGTCCTCGTTAATGGCGTGGCGGCGCAGGCGGTTGAACTTTGGGATCCCCGTAACGTCAACGGCGTAGTCTTGGCATCCGCTGATATGGAACGTCGCAATCATGAGGCGACTCTCCTGCCGGACGGACGTGTGCTTTTTTCGGGTGGCGAGGACGGCACCGGCAACTTGCTCACTCAGTCACAGATTTTCGATCCGCAATCTCAAACGGTTATGGTTGCGGGCAACTTGCAGACTCTTCAGGAATCTGGCGGCACCTTGACCGAGATGAGGGCTTCCTCGCCGCAGGATGGTTCCCAGAATGTCGCGCTCAACGCATTGATCTCGGTGCGCTTCTCAAGGCCTGTTCAGATGGCGAGTATCAGCAACTCTACGGTCACTCTGCAAGGTCCAGCCGGCATCGTAAGCGCCAAGGTGATTGCCGCCGAGGGCGGTATGTTGGCTTTCATTACGCCCTCGTCCGTACTCTTGTCGGGGACGAGCTATACCGTCAATCTTGCTGGAGCAGTGGACACTGCGGATCAAAGCGTTGCGTATGCAGAATTCGCCTTCTCGACCACTGGGGGAGCTCCGCCTTCGATCGATGGCGAAGAATGGACGCCCACTTCGGACTGGCAGACACATCGCGCACCATCGCAGTATGAATCGTTGCCCGATCTGCAAGGGCCTCCCGGATCCACGGCCCTGACCGGCCAGGTCCTCAAGCTGAATGGCGAGCCCCTGGAGCATGTCACTCTCGAAATTGGCAACCGGCGCACCCAGTCAGACGGCACTGGCCGCTTCTTGCTCAAAGATATTCCTTCCGGTCATCAAGTACTGGTTATTGAAGGCGCCACCGCCAACTCACCCGGCAAGGCGTATGGGCGTTTCGAATTCGGCGACGAGATTAAGGCAGGAGTGACCAACAAACTCGATTTCAAAATCTGGATGTCACTGCTCGACATGGCGCATGAAATCACGATTCCCTCGCCCACCACGAGGGAAACCGTGCTTACCACTCCCACCATGCCCGGCCTTGAGCTTCATCTCTCTCCCGGGACTGTCATCACAGACGCAACCGGCAAGGCGGTCACGAAGATCACCATTACACCGATACCTCTTGACCGGCCGCCCTTCCCACTTCCGTTCGTCGTGGTTCCCACTTTCTTCACCATCCAGCCGGGCGGAGCATACATCTCAGTGAACGGCAGCGGCCCCAAAGGAGCGCGGCTGTTTTACCCGAACACCGAGCACAAAGCTCCTGGCGTCCCATATGCTTTCTGGAACTACAACCCCGACCATAACGGTTGGTTTGTGTATGGGGCCGGCCATGTCAACAAGACAGGCACGCAAGTAGTCCCCGATCCGGGCGTCGTGATTTACGACTTCTCGGGGGCCATGGTTGGGTCGGGGAACGCAGGACCGGATTGGCAAAATACTGCGGGCGAGCCCTCCAAGGACGGTGAACCCGTTTGGCTTTCAAGTGGTCTGTTTGTCTATAACAAAACCGATCTGTTTCTGCCGGACGTAATCCCTATTTCGCTAACGCGAACCTACCGACCAAACGATAGTTGGTCGCGGCCCTTCGGCGTCGGTGCGACGCATCCTTATGAAATCTTCCTTGGAGGCGACGGCAACAGTTTCGGCACCACCGCCTATATTGATCTGATCCTTCCCGACGGCACCCGTATCCATTTTGTTGGCGTCGGTCCTGGCCCGAGTTACGTTAGCTACCTGAATTCGTCCGCCGGCACGCCGTGGTATGGGGCAACGATTTCCGGTTCACCAATGAACCCAAACAACTACACTCTGCCCGGTCTTTGGCAATTGCAAACAAAGGACGGAACGATCTACAGCTTCCCTAACTCTGACGGATTAGTTAATCCCGGTTGCCAGGCACTCGTCGGCATCACCGATCGCCATGGCAACCAGGTGAAGATCACCCGAAACAGCGACCAAAATTGTACGATCGCCCAAATCACATCCCCCAGCGGCCGCTACATTCAATTCGCGTATGACAGTTCTTATCGCGTCCTAACAGCTACAGACAATATTGGACGGACGGTGCAATACCAATACTATGCGAGTGGCACACTGTGGAAGGTGACCGATGCGAACGGCGGTTTATGGATTTATGGTTATGACTCATCGAATCGCATGACGACCATCGAAGACCCGCGCAACATCACATACCTAACCAATCTGTACAACAGCGCCGGCATGGTCGCTTACCAGTATCTCGCCGACTATCCCACCAACCCTACTAGCTATTACAAGTTCACCTGGACCACGACATCGAACACGCAAAACGTGACGTTCACGGCTAACAGCGGATCAGGTGGTCCCGCCCCGTATCAGGTTCTGAACTTTCGCTCCTGTACTACCTGCAATGAGGGGTTTGCGCCTCTCGTCAGCCAAGTAAGTGTTACCGATCCGCGGGGTTATGTGCGCCAAGTCACATTCAACCAGAATGGATACGTGTCCAGCGACGTCCACGCGCTCGGCATGCCGGAGCAGGAAACCACCACGTACACCTACTTCGCGGATAACCTGATCAACACGGTAACGGATCAGCTCGGCAGGGTCACTACTTATAACTTCGACGTTGACGCCAATCCCACCTCGATTACATGGTTGAGCGGAACGTCAAATGCAATAACGGTCAGTGCATTGTACGACAGTGTCTTCAGCAATCTGATTACGGTGACTGATCCCCTCGGCAATACAACATCCGTGAGTTACGATACTTATGGAAATGCCACCAGCGTCATTGATCCGCTAGGGCACCAGACCACTTACGTATATAACGGCATGGGCCAGCCAACTTCTATGACCGATGCCATGCAGGACACGACTCAGTTCACCTACGATTTTGCGGACCTCATTGGCATAACCGACCCGATGCTTAATACAACTTCTTTGTTCAACGATGGCGCGGGTCGGTTGGTTCAGCGCACAGATCCCTTGGGCCACACCACTAAGTACCAGTACAACAACTACAACCAACTCACGCAGATCACGGACGCGCTGCAAGGGATCACGACACTTACCTACGACCCCAATGGAAACTTGCATACCGTTGAGGATGCACGACAGAATCAAAATCAAACCAACAACGAAATGACCTATGCCCATGACCTTTTCGATCATCTCTCGACCCGTACCGACCCATTGCAGCGGCTCGAAACCTACGTATTCGATCAGCTCGGCAATCTCACGAGCTTTACCGACAGGCGAGGAAAGGTAGCCAATTTTCAATATGATGGCATCAACCGGCGCACTTTCGCGGGCTACGGATACGTGTCGCCAAACACCTACGAGAGTACGGTCAACTACACCTACGACGGCGGCAATCGGCTCAGCAAAGTCGTCGATTCAACGTCAGGCACGATTACGCCGGTTTTCGACGGCCTTGATCGGCTTACCTCAGAGAGCACACCACAGGGTAGTGTCGCCTACCAATACGATGCCGACAGCCGCCTGACCAGCGCAACCGTTGCCGGCCAGCCCAACGTCTGCTACTCATACGACACAGCCAGCCGGCTCACTGGCGTTGGGCAGGGCACCTGTCCGGTCAGTACAAACACAACGATCCTTAGCTACGATAATGCCAATCGTCGCCACACATTGACCCTGCCAAACAGCATTTCGTTGACTTACGGCTACGATTACGACTCTCGTATTACGGGCATGACTTACACTCTGGGAACCACTACGGCGGTGGGTAGTCTCACCTACCAATACGACGCCGCCAGCCGCCGCACTCAGATGGGCGGGAGTCTGGCTGCTACGGGCTTCCCTCAGGCGATGACACTTGCAGTCTATGACGTGGATAACGAGCTGACAAATTGGAACGGAACGACGATCACTCCCGACGCCAACGGAAATATTTTGAACGATGGTGCGGCAGGATATACGTGGAATGCCCGCAATCAACTAATTACGCGAGGAAGCACAACATTCCAGTATGACTCATACGGACGGCGAACTCTCAACGCTGCCGGAAACAACCTGTTGTATGAATGGTGGAACGCAGCGCAGGAGCTTTCCGGAACTACGGCAGTCGCAAACCGTGTTCTTGGCGGGATCGATGAGTTTTTCAACCGGACCGACTCGACTGGAGCACACACCCCCATCACGGATGGTCTGGGGAGCATACTTGCCTTGACGAATTCTTCAGGTGGCATCACAACCCAATATGGCTACGATCCCTATGGCAACACGACGAATAACGGAGTGAATAGCACGAATATCTCCCAATACACCGGGAGGGAAAACGACGGAGACGGGCTGTATTCCTATCGAGCTAGGTACTATAGTCCCACGCTTGGACGCTTTATCAGCGAGGATCCACTTGGATTTGGGGGCGGCAACTTCAACCTTTATGCGTATGCAAACGACGCCCCGGTTGCCTATACCGACCCAACGGGATTGAGCACCACAATCATAATACTGCAGGATCCGATTGGTCCTGCCAGTATTGGTAGTCACTCCGCCGTCTATATCGATAACAACGGAGATCCAATGTTGTACGATCCAGCCGGAAGCTACTCCACGGACCACAATTGCGGCTCGGCAGATACCTGCTACAACAATGACAATGGTACGTCCCTTCCCGACTACATCGACTATTGGTTGGATAGAGGTTCTTCTATCGATACTTACACCTTTAACACGACACCAGGAGAAGAATCACAAATCGCCAACAATATTGCGAATAACGGAGGCGGCTTCCCCGGTGCCTGTACCCTCGACGTTTGCAACGTCGTTCGCGGGGTCGGCCCGTTCAAGAACCTCCCTTCGCACATTTTACCAGGTGCGTTAGAGCGTGATTTAGCCGGAAGAGCGGCATGCCAGGTCAAGCGCTATAATGCACCCATGCCGGGCTGGAACTGGCGACAATGGTTTTATCCAACCGGGCCCCTAGTTTTCCCCTTGGATTAAACGGAAGAGACCAGATGGGAGGATTGTTGACCTACCGAGCGCGGATTGCCTCAAACCATTTTCTAAGGTCAATCCTGGCAGTGGTAGGCGCTAATTTGGTCGCAGCGCTATTGACTATAGACCGATTTGTCCACGCGCGAATCCAAGGCCCTTGGTTCTACCGGTTTGAGTTTCTTTTCGGTATTTTTCTAGTGGTTATCTTCTTTCTAGTCGATAAGGTTCTGATGTCAAGGGCTTTACAGAAACGGTGGATTCCTTTGCTCGGTGCACTCGCTGGGTGGGCCGGTGGGCTCCTCGCCCTTGTGTGTTCCCCCATGCTTACCGGCGAATGGAGTCGCATCACCCATCTTGTGAAGACACCAGGCGGTATCATAGGCCTTTTCTTGCTGCCCTTTGTCTTAATGTGTTGGTTGGTCGGCGCAATAGCGGGACTGCTCTGGATATTAATTGCAGGCGACTATTCAACGAATGTGCATGGCCTTAGCTAAGTCACACGAAACAAAAAGTAGACCCTCTTTTAGAATTTCAATCTGTACGCCTCTGTTGGTGCTATCCGTTGCGATGGTCGGTCAATCTAATTCTTTCCCCCACAACGCGGTAACCTGTGAGCGATGCCACGCCGTGCCCGCTCGGTTCGGCACAAGCCTAATGACGGTCGAACGAAAGGGAGGATTGTTTGAGGGAAAATTTCTACCAGCGTCAGAGGGTGGGATTCACCACCGGAAAGGAGAATCAGCCCAAAGCTCACCCTCGGCGAAGCAGATCACCGGCGAGCGAGTCTCCCTCAATCTGCTGGGAGATGGCTACGTCGAATCGATCAACAGTCGCGACATCGAGCAGAATGCCCAGGAACAAAAGCGACGGGCGAACCTGAGGATCGCGGGCGCATTTGTCAGAGCCCCGGTTCTCGAAGCGGCCAGGACCTCAACCGAAGCGCAGGTCGGTCGGTTCGGCTGGAAGAGCCAGCACAGCAGCTTGATGTCCTCCTGCGCCGATTCGCTGCGCAACGAACTCGGCGTGCGCAACCGCCTCTACCCGGACGAATACCCCACCCACGCGGCCGGCGACAGCCCCACCCCCTTCGACACACCAGACCTCAAGACGCACAAAACCGAACTGGAACGCCTCGTAGATGAAGTCCGTCGAACAAACCCGCCCGCCCGAGACGCCGATCTCGCCGCAAGCCCCGAGGCTCAAGCCGGAGAAAAGCTCTTCGCCCAGATCGGCTGCGCGGTCTGCCACGTCGCAACTTACAAGACCGTGAAGCCAGGAACCCGCATCAACGGCGGCACCTACAAAGTTCCGAAGTTCCTAGGCAATGCGGTCATTCATCCCTACAGCGACTTCCTGCTGCACGATGTCGGCACCGGAGACGGCATCCCACAAGCCGCCAAGCCCGAATACCTAGACCAATCCACCGCAAACAAGTTCCGCACCGCACCACTCTGGGGCCTGCGCTTCCGCCAAGACTTGATGCACGACGGAAACACTCCCGGCATCGAAGCCGCCATTGCACGCCACGGCGGCGAAGCGACAACAGTCCGAAAGCGCTACGACCAGCTGACATCCGACGAAAAGCACCAGCTGCAGCAGTTCTTGAAATCACTGTGACGAGTTTTCCCGAGTCGATAAACTTTTCAAACGCTGAGACGGAAACTAAGGGCCAGTCGTGATAATTCTTGCGCCGTAAACGGGCGGTCACGACGCCTCGATATAGGCCCCAGCAACTGGGCAAGGATTTAGTCAAGCATGTGTTTGCTCTGACGCATACGTTACACGGCGGACCAAATTCCAGGCGGATAGAGTTTTGGCGAGGGACAGCCCACTCTAGACAAGCGCCACAAGGTCGAAGAAGGCAAGAGCACGAAGACTCCGCAGGAGCTTCTGGTCAAGCGCCTCGGCACGTATGACGAAGCCGCGCTCTGCCGGATACTGCTCGAAATCAGCCTGCTCGACTCTGCTTACATGCGGTCTGGCGCGTCCGACGATCTACTCACGGATACTGCCAAGCGCTATCGCGTAGATGTCGAAAAGTTGGAGAAGACCGTGGTTGCGAGTTTGCGGCGAAACGCAGCAAGGAGGCCAAGCCTAAGACCAAGGCAAAAACAAAATCCGTAGGTTAACCTAGTTGCGGTCGATTCGGGCGGTGGCTCCATCCATTCCGCTCTTTTTCGTCCTATACTGTCCCCATGTGCGGTCGCTACCACACCAACGGCGGGCGCATCAAGGTCGCCGCAACGGGCGCCGAGCACTCGAACGCCAAAACTACCTGCGCGTATGATCGGCGCAACGATGACATTAGCATGGGGGAAGTCGAGCGGTTTGGGATTTGACAACCTTTCCAAGAGCGGTGCTTATATGCAAATGAGGTCAACTCCGAAGATCGCTGCGGTCATGCTGATGGCTTGGTGCAGCCTCACTTCTTGTAGCACCGGAAATCATGAAGAGGCCCCTGCGGAGCTGGGCAATGAGAAAACTCCAGCGATTAACATTCATGACACGGCGGCGCCCGCCGCACCAGATGTTATGAAGCAATTTTCGTATCCGAAACTCGGGTTTCAAATCAAATTCCCGACACGGTGGACCGTGCGGGATAAGAGTGGCGACCTAGGCGACTACACGGTGGAAGGGAGGAGCAGTGCCGACACACCGAGTGGATTGGATGACAGTAAGCCGAGCGTGTCAAAATCGCAACAACAGCTAGCCGACATTGCCTTTTTGAAAGGCGTCCGCGTGACGATTCTAATTCGAGACATTCAACTCGAACGAGTGAGCCTGTTGCAGGGTGTAAGTAATCGGATACAAGGTATGACGCTGATGAGGGGCAACGATGTGGACGTAAAGCCATTAGCGCAAGTTCAGCTCGCGACAGTGCCCGCTTTCGTAACGAGATATACGGAGAGGAACGATGAAGGTCAAGCCGGAAAGATCTCGACGACTACGACGGATTACGACCTTGACCATGGTACTCACCGCTATGTGATTTCACTTGAAGCACCCTCGGACGAATTTAATAAACACGCCGATGAGTTCGCTAGTATCGTCCGATCCTTCACCTTCATAGAGGCACCTTCCCCGTCGGTAGCGTTGAATATCAGCGGCCTCTGGACTGGCGCGTCCGCCGGCCCATGTCCAGACAACCCTACAGTTATATGCGATGACGGGTACCTCCGCACCTATTCTTTCAGGCAGAACGGCGAGGAGCTGACCGGAACGTTTGCCGGTGTTTCTCGATATCTTGCAGAGAGAAACCAAAGGCCTACCACAGTGCAACTCGAGGATGGCAAGGTGCAGGAGCACAAGATCTCTTTTGCTTGGCACACCAAGAGCATTGGAGTGAAGTGGACGAGTGAAGGAACCATCGAAGGCGATGAGATCATCCTGACGGACAAGTCCGAGGGTGGTACGCCGGAGGCGATGACCCACTCATACACGCTGAAGAAACAGTAAGCATGCGCAGAGGCTGATCGATTCTTGGGCTTCATCCTCTCCCTATGAGGAGTACCCAAAACGGAGGCTCTCCGCAGATCGCGTGCTTTCTCGCTCTGTGGTCGTACACTTGGTTTGGTCCACGGCCACCGTCTTCGGTAGGTTGGCATTCGTTCTTGAAGGTTGAACAACAGTCAATCGAGAACCGTGCGGAACGCCTATTAGAGGTCTGACAATGAGTGATCAAATTCGGATAGCACTCATCGGTGCGGTACAAGCAATTGTGGTGGCACTGATCGGCATGACCGCCGGAATAGTAGTGGCATTACTCAACAGAAAGCGCGACCAGACAAAATCAAACAGGCGAGCAGGAGGAACAGTGAACGAGAAACGACTCTTTATGGGAAGCAAGACCTTCATCTGGCTCGTAGCACCCATTACAGGAGCAGCGCTGGCTTTAGCGGGGGTCGGCGGGTGGCGCGCTTTCGCTGCCTCCGAAGCCCTTAGAGCACCGTTCTGCATACATGGATATTTTTACCCTTCCGGATATATGAACGACGTAAAGCAGATAGAAGTCACAGACCCGTGGAAGGGCAATTGCCATTCCGGCGCCACCTGCGTGAAAATCACGTATACACCTGGCAGCAAGCCATGGGCCGGCGTGTATTGGCAGTATCCAGACGGCAATTGGGGTGACAAGCCTGGGAGAAAGGTAGAGCGAGCGAAGAAGTTGGTCTTCTGGGCTCGCGGGCAGAACGGCGGAGAAACGATTGACTTCAAGGCCGGCGGAATCAACGTGCCAGACAAGAAATATCAGGATTCCTTCGAAAAGATACTCGACACGAAGACGCTAACAACCGACTGGCAGCTCTTCGAAATCGATTTAGAGGGCGCTGACACCAACTTGGTCATCGGCGCTTTCGCTTGGACTGCGACAAAAAACGCGAACCCCCAAGGGATTACATTCTATCTCGATGGCATTTGCTATCAGTGATCTTCGTTGGGGAAGATCACTCGGAGTCATGCCGAGCACGCTGAACCGCAGAGTTGCACTCTGCGCCATTTGGCAACACACCGAGGAACCAGAAATGAAAACCTCATCGTTCTTGGGATTCGTGGCTCTGGCAACCATAAACTTCAACGTTGCCGCTCGTCTGCAAGACGTGCCCGAGGGAGCCAAGCCAGTCATTGGGAGGGCTCATGCTGTTGACCTTCAGCGGCAACAGCTGACCACGCTCTTTTGCGAGGATGACATGCTCTCACTGTGGTCAAAGGGCGGTTGGCGTAACGGCCAAGTTGTCTATCTGATTCATGACAGTTCTGTTCCCACTAGACACGGGCAGTTGCCGTACTGGGACGGTGGGGAGGAGAAGGTGATCTGGCGGGGTGAGAAACATTCCCTGCCAGCGAATCTGCTGCCAGTCCTCGTTTGGAAGGTCCGCGGTCTGAAAGAGTTGGCGGAAGGAGCAGACGCTGCCGTTGAGTTAAACGTGCCTGGGACCAAGATCATCGAGCGCTTGCTAACTACCAATTTCCTCGTTCTGGAGGGCATCCCTCCTGGCGTGAAGCAAGCCTACGTATTATCGTCCGACCAAGTGCGACAGAATAGGGCGGAGTTGAAGGCCTCCGGAGCAGTGTTGGTCCGAGTTGATAAGAATGGTTTTGTCATCAACACATACGACTTCGATCTGCGGCCGTCGGCAAAGAAGATGATTGATTTCCGATTATTTTTCTCACGCCCCTCGTGGTATCCGAGGTACCAGCCAGGGGCATGAAGTTTGTCCGGAAACCGAGGCTCGTACCGGCTAAAGGCATACGCGAGAATATAGAGATAATCAGCCCCACTGGAACGACCCGACACTTCGCGACGACAGCGCCAAGATCAAAGCGACTGACGCGGGAACAGGCTCTCACACGAACTACGCGAAGGCGCTCCCGTGCTGGCCCGTTATTTGATGACAGGACAGTTGTTCCGCTAAGCGACTTCCCCGCCGGTCGTTTTAAGATCGGTCGGCGAAGTCGCAATTTGCTTTCGTGTTCGGTTTGAACGATTGCGATGAAACGGCGTAAAAGTAATTCGTTGAGTGATGTGTGGTAGGGATTTCTGGTAGTGGTGCCGTTTGGCGTCCACAGGTGAGACGGTTGGCCCTGCTATTGCTGTCAGTGGCGATCTACGGCTTCTTCCCTACGGTAGTACGCACCACCAGTCACGTGCCGGAATCTGCCGTCACTACAGTGCCTCTACATTCCACTGTCCTTCCCGTCACCTGTCGGAAAACTGTGAGGGGCAACTCAGGTCTATTCACAAAGCCTAAGATTGGATTGCCAGAGCCAACACGGATTTAGTCCGCGTGGAGGCTGAACTAAAGAAGCGAAATTATCACCTTCACAAACCCACAAGCAAAAAAATCGAAGTGGCAGCGACAAGGTCGCACTGATCGGTCGTTACATTGGCGGTGAAAAGCGGGGCAAAATTCCTAGGCATTCTTGAACATTCAGCGGGCCGCAAAGTCAATCAGATTGTGAACCTCCGCTCTGATTTGATGAACCTGCGTTCCTCGATCATCTTCGCAGCGTGGGACATGGGTCTCTTCAACGTCCATCTTGCCGCTTGATTCCGCCTAAACTCTTCGACTCTCCATCCGGAAACGGGCTTCGAGCTGCGACAAACGGTCAGCAAACGGAGTGACCCTAACCGGACAAGCGTCGCCAAACCTCCAGCCCGCTCGGGACATTGAGATGCGAAAGGGCCTGCGTGGTCGAGTCGACCTGATCGTCGTATTTGGTTCCCGGAAAGCCAGTCAGTTCGGTCACATAGTCCGCGAGCCATTGGGCATTGCGTGGCAGAAACACAAAACCGTTTTCGAACCACGCCGTCTGGGCATGCAGGCGCATGACCTTGTCCATTCCAGACGGTGGCTCGTACGGGCAGATCCCAAATAGGTGTTCGGCCTGCAGATCTTGCATCAACTGCGTTCCCGATGCCTTGTCCTCAATCAGAATGCTGTTAACACCATGAAGATAAGCCAGCGCTTTCACTTTGCGTTTGAGATCAGGGTAGTTTAGCCGTTGCCGAAACACGTGGAGCAGATAAAGCTGTCGGTTGGCGCGACCCCAAGTCGTGCAGACGCTGTAATCGCTGAGCTCGGTGGACTTGTTGGCCGTGTCCCAGCTCTGGATCTTAATATCGAATCTCTGCGGCAGTTGATTTAGCTCGTAGTATCGCAGCCAATCAGTCTTGACCATGGCGCCGCCCAGTGGAATCGGGTTTTGCTGATATTGGCTGGAGAAATTGTAATCGCCCATCCTCTCGCGGATTCTTGCCAGGGTCTGCAGAGTCTCACGCTCGGGATGAAGCGCCTCCCCTACTTTGCGCTTGAACCAACTCCTGCCGATGGGGCTGTCGATCACAAAGCTTTCATCCTGTTCGGCAATGGCGGGAAAAGAGAGAACCTCCCAGGGTTCCTGCTCCAGCACGTGGCCGACCAGGTCTTCTTGGTGCAGGCGCTGCATAATAAGGATGATGCAGCCCTTGGCCTTGTCGTTAAGGCGGCTCAACAGGGTGTTGTCGTACCACTCATTCACGGCCTTTCGCCTGGATTCGGACAAAGCCTCGTCGGGTTTGAGCGCGTCGTCGATGAGGATGAGATCAGCGCCGCGGCCCGTCAGGACGCCGCCCACTGAAGTCGACATCCGGGTACCTAGATCCGTTGTCATAAAATCATGCACTGCGACCCGGTCGGCAAGTCGCGCGGGGAATATTTGCTTGTACCAGGCGCTCATCATGATATTGCGGCAGTCACGCGCCAGCTTATCGGCCAGGTCCTGACCGTAGCTGGCGCAGATGACATGACCAGCGGGATGGTGCCCAAGATACCAGGCAACGAAGGCGATCGAGGCGCAATGGGATTTCAGGTGGCGCGGGGGCAGGTTGATGATGAGTCTCTTAATTCTGCTTTGACGGCATGCCTCCAGTTTCGTGGCTATCACTTCGATGTGCGGCCCCAGTAAGAGGCGCGTCTGAGGATTCAGTTCGTAGAATGAGCGTTCAATAAAGCTGGTGAAGTCGCGGCGCAGGAAGAATTGATATTCCTCAACCGACAGCCCAGTGGACAGCATTAACGTTCTCCTTCATTGGGCTCAATTGACGTCGAGGATTCATCTTCGCTCGGCGCCTCTGAATGGGACTCGGGATTGAGATAGAACGGTTGTGATAACCGGATCCGTTGCAGGATGTTCTCCATGACCATTTGGTCTTCGGCGCCGGTGACCGGAGTCTGAGTGACGGGCAGTTGGTTCTGGCTCTCCTGAAACCTGGCTTCGTTCAACAAGGTTGAGGTCGCCTTCGGATCGCCTGCTGCCGCCCGGTTCACGGTCTGCTTGGCAATCGCCTGTCGCTTTGAAATCCGCTTGCCGTTTTCGGTGACTTCTATGCGCGTACGTAATTCCTTCTCAATGACGGTCGCGAAGTTCTTCGCGCCTTTAGGTCGGCCTTTGGCATTGCCGGACATTCCTGGCTTGAATTGAGTGTGGCGCGGGGGCTTTTTGTAGCCGACTGGATACTGGGGATCTTCTTTATCGGCCACGACGAGCCTCCACGTGGCCGTTGGCACAATCGCCGAAGCGCTTTCCCGTTACCGCGTGGATGGCATAGTCACCTGTGTGGCGCTGCCAGCGCCGGATAGCCACATCGACATAGATCGGGTCAATCTCGATGCCATGGCAGACGCGGCCAACCCGCTCGGCGGCGATCAAAGTTGATCCAGACCCGAGAAATGCATCGAGGACCAAGTCACCGCGAGCAGAGCAGTCAAGCAAAGCATCGGCCACGAGGGCCACAGGTTTTACGGTTGGGTGTAAAGCGAGTAGATTGCCCTCCTCACTCTGTCGGCCGAAGTTGATCACGCTTGGGTAATTCCAGACATTGGTTCGGTCACGGCCATACTGGCCAAGCTGAATGTTGTTTCGGTGCGAAGCCTTGCCATGTTTGAACACGAAGATCAGTTCGTGCTGGCTGCGATAGAACGATCCCATGCCGGCATTGCCCTTGACCCAGACACAGAGATTTTTCAGTTCGGAGTAGGCCTGGCTGCCCGCGGTCAATAGCTCCAACTGATGGCGCCAGTCCATGCATATGAAGTGGATCGAGCCGGTACTGCTGTGGCGCACGAGCAAGTGCAAGACGGTTGCCAGAAAATGAATGAACTGGCCGGACGTCATCTCGCCCGCTGCCATGGCGAACTCGCGGTGACGGATGCTACCGTTTCCAGAGGCGTGGCCGTCGATCCGCACGTTGTAAGGGGGGTCGGTAAAGATCAATTGTGCCTGTGTTCTTTGCATCAACACCCGATAAGAACTTGGGTCCAGTGCGTCGGCGCAAAGGATTCTGTGCTTTCCCAAGAGCCAAAGATCGCCAGGTTCGCTGACCGGAGGTTGACCAAGCGTGGCTGCTAACCGATCATCAGGGTCCTCTCTTTCAGCGGAGGCTGACAATCCCTCGATTCGCAAATCAATCTCGCCGACGGAAAAGCCTGTGGCTTCGAGATTGAAGTCCAGATCCAGCGTCGCCAGGTCACGGAAGATTTCTCCGAGCAGGCGATCATCCCACGTCGAATTCTCTGTGAGTCGATTGTCCGCAATGCTGAAGGCTCGGGCTTGTTCCGGTGTCAGGTGGGTCAAACGGATAACCGGCAGCAAGGGCCAGCCTAGCTTCCTGGCAGCGAGCACACGCCCATGGCCGGCCAAAACATTATTGCTGCTATCGATCACGATCGGAACGTTGAAGCCGAAGTTCTCGATGCTTCGGGCGATCTGTCCGATCTGCAGATCGCTATGGTGTCTGGGATTGCGCGGGTCGAGCTTTAGCTCATCGATGGGTAACTGCTGAATTCCTAGATCTCGGGCACGTTCCCTAGTCATGGAGCACTCCTAACGAGCGCGGTAGTGGAATGCGCTACAGGAGCGATTCTATTGACGAGATATTATCAGCCCGGTTAACGCGATTTTCTCTTCTCTGCGCGTGCCTTGGAGACGACGCATTGAAACCGCCGGAAAGTCATCTCCTTCCGTCCGTTCTTGAAGTCATACGCATAGGTGCGTTTTTCAGCATTCTCTGGATCCTCAACCTCCTTCGGATCAAGATCTTTTTCCATCAGCAGATGCCAAAAGCGCGTCCATAACTCCTTCGCAGTGTCCCGTCGACATTGCGGATTCACAGCCAGTTTTTGAATCACCTGATCAATCGTTTCCCCATCGTCGGTGATCTTTCCCCGCGGCTTCTTGGCTCTCTTACTTTGCGCGTCCCGGGCCCTCTCACCGATCGCGAGAGTAGGGGCAGCCATCGTTTCAGCTACGAGCTGCCAGGCATCTTCTTTGTCTCGTGAATAGGGGGGATTCTCGAGGACAAGCCATTTCAATGCGCAATACGCTTTGACGAGTGGAATAACGTGGCTGGGTATCTTTCCCAGCCACGTATAGGACCATCGAGAAAATGGCCGGCCTTGGTTGGAGCTTCTGAATCGCATGCCTTGAAGCTGTTCGTCTGTGACGCCCAGGCGCGCGAGCTCACGAGTTAAGTAATGGGATTCGAGATATTGGCTAGGTGTCTCGGTTGCTGCCATTTTGGCACACTTTCCTTCGAATGAACTTTCGTTTTGATCATTCATCTTCTTAATTCAGCGTACAACTCCACAACGAGTGCGGTTAAACGTGGCGTCCGGCGCACAGATACTCTGATGAAAGATCTTTCCGCTTACACACTCTTTCCTAGGCAGTCTTGCATTCTCGAACATTCAACGGGTCACAAAGTCAAGCAGATTGTGAACCCGGCCCGCCCTGATTCGACTTGAACTTTCTCCGAAAGGAAGCGTGAATGTTGCGGATCGCTTTAAGGAGAAACTATGCCCGATTCGTCTATCACGAAGCACCTCGCCTCTTTGCCCCATTTGAGTAAGCCAGCCTTAGGTGACTTATGGCGGCAGCTCTTCAAGAGAGACCCTCCGGAAATCCGAAAAGACTTGATGCTTCGCGTCATTGGTCATCGCCTGCAGGAGCAGGAGTTCGGTGGACTCAGCGATGCGGGCTGCCGCCGGCTTCGCCAGCTTGCCGCCACATTCGAGGCCGACCCCAACGCAGCGGTTTCAAACCGACCGCTCATCAAAGCCGGAACTCGTCTGGTGCGTCAGTGGAAAGAACAAGTGCATGTGGTGGAGGTGGAAGCGGAAGGCTATGAATACAGAGGCGCTCGCTACGAGAATCTCTCGGAGATCGCTCGCCTGATCACCGGCACCCGTTGGTCGGGACCAGCCTTCTTCGGTCTCAAAGCTAAACCATCCAACGCATCCCAGGAGGCTCAATGAGCACTGAATCGAAAGCCGTCATCCGCTGTGCGATCTACACCCGTAAGTCTTCCGAAGAAGGATTGGAGCAATCCTTCAATTCTCTCGACGCTCAGCGAGAAGCCTGCGAAGCCTTCATCGCCAGTCAGCGTCACGAAGGCTGGCGAATACTTCCGGCCAGATACGACGATGGAGGATATTCCGGAGGGAATCTGGAGCGGCCAGCGTTGAAGAGTCTCCTCGATGATGTTCAAGCCAACAAAATCGACACCATCGTAGTCTACAAGGTTGATCGTCTCACTCGCAGCCTGGCCGACTTCGCCAAGATCGTCGAAGCGCTGGACGCACGCGGAGTTTCTTTCGTGTCTGTCACCCAGCAGTTCAACACCACAACTTCGATGGGGCGACTAACACTTAATATCCTTCTCTCCTTCGCGCAGTTCGAACGCGAAGTCACTGGCGAGAGGATCCGCGACAAGATCGCTGCCTCGAAACGTAAAGGCATGTGGATGGGCGGCACCGTACCGCTCGGTTATGACGTCAAGGATCGAAAGCTAGTCGTGAATCCGGACGACGCGAAGATGGTGGTTTGCCTCTTCAAGCTTTACCTTGAACTGAGTTGCGTCTCGAAGTTGAAGGCTCGGCTCGATCAGGAAGGGATCAAGAGCAAGGAGAGGACGAGCGCTGCGGGGAACCGATCAGGAGGAACTTCGTATTGCCGAGGTGCTCTGTATCAGATCCTGAAGAACCGCATTTACCTCGGAGAGATCCTTCACCGGGGACAGAATCATCCCGGAGAACACGCGGCTATTGTTCCACGGAAGTTATGGGATCGGGTGCAGGCTCAGCTGAAGAGCGATCACCAGGGGCGCAGGAATGGTCTTAAAGCGAACTCTCCCAGCTTGCTCGTAGGTCTGCTGCAGGATGCAGAGGGCAATCGATTCACTCCATGCCACACGTCGAAGAATGGAAGACGCTATCGCTACTACGTTTGCCCAGCCACGAGCGGAAGGGAAGCAGGGGAAACAGAGAACAGACCGTCCAGAGTGCCAGCCCACGATGTTGAACGGCAGGTTGTCCTCAGGTTGCAATCCTTCTTACAGCCCGGCAGGGAAGTCATGGACGAACTCTGCTCGCCAGAAGATCCTGCGGCGCGGACGCAGCAGATTCTGGCCGGAGCCGCGAAACAGTTCGACCAGTTAAGTTCCGGCGCGCCAGCGGTCGTGAAGGACTTCGTGAGAAAGGTCGTGCAGCGTGTCGTGGTTCATCCTGACAGGATCGAAGTCGAAGTTGTGAAGCAAAAACTGCGAGACATACTTACCGCAGATTCACACGCTTCCTCGTCAAGATCCGCGACCCACCAACCAGAGCAAGCTTCGAGTGACGTGATTCGTTTCAATATCGGGGCTCGGGTCAAACGTTGTGGCGGGGAGATGAGATTGGTCTTTCCTCCCGATCATCCTGGGCAGGCGCCGTCGCTTCCCGCTCCGTCACTGTTGAAGGCCCTGGCACGCGGACGCCAATGGTATGAATGGATCGTGGCCGGAGAAGTCTCGGGACGGAGAGCGATTGCCCAAAGGCTCGATCTCAACGAGCGATACGTAGGCCGCGTTCTGGAATGTGCTTTTCTCGCTCCCGACATCGTGGAAGCGATCCTCGATGGACACCAACCGCCAGATCTGACCTTCAAGAAACTGACCCATCGCTTGCCACTCGGTTGGATCGAGCAGCGAAGGCAGCTCGGATTTCAGCCACCACACTCACGGCAATAACACCTCAGATAGCTGCTTGTCGATGCGCAGCTCATGATCACATAACGCCGAAAGCTGAGGACCAGAGAATGAACCAACGTCGAGTTGAGAAAAGAAAAACGCAGAAACCCAAGCCCCGCGTGCACGGCAAACAATATCCCGGTGCCCACGGCAAAGTCGTGGATTGGGTGGAACACAAAT
>Ga0210394_10000461_pt1 | contig 86494 bp, 87 predicted proteins | sample IncBWC12MmetaG_FD_160121 | JGI IMG/M metagenome (GOLD analysis project Ga0210394, IMG submission 160121) | Forest soil microbial communities from Barre Woods Harvard Forest LTER site, Petersham, Massachusetts, United States - Inc-BW-C-12-M | ecosystem: Environmental > Terrestrial > Soil >...
AACATCATTTTTCTGAGATGGGTCACAGGGACCTCCTTGTGACCCAAAATTTATCTCAACCATCGAGCAACACTGCTCCGTTCACTTCACGCGCAGCGTCCGCCGCCGGGCGGCTTCGTTCTCACGGGCTATCCGGAAACTGACCCACCCCCAGCAAACAGAATCCTTGCCAAGATGGCTGCCTCTAGGAGTATGATGGCCCCCGTCGCCGCCCACCGGTCCCGGCGCCCGTCCTCTCCCGCCCTGGAAGATCGCGTGGGGTCCTATGCAAACTGTGGCGCACCGGTTAGACGAACGGCTCCCTCTCAAAATCAGAGTAGACCTTTGCAGCCTGGACATCCGCCAGCGCCCGCAAGAGGCCATCACCGAGAACGTGAGCACCCATGGCGCCCGCGTGGTTTCCGGCCGGCCGTGGAGAAAGAACCAGCGCTTGGACGTTCGCTCACTTCCGGGCTTTCGAGCCCGCGCTCGCGTGGTCTATTGCGAACCGTTGGGTCGGGATGAATTTGCGATTGGACTGAAGCTGCTCGCTACGGTGGGAAATTGGAAATAGATGTGTTCGGTGTGCCTGGTCTGCCGGGCCCTCAGCGCGAAAGCGCGAGTATTGCTTCGTTGAGTTTAGTTAGGTCGGAGTCCAACCGGTAATACCCCGGTCGCCACGCCGCCGTCGTTTCGTCGGCCCGGACGCTCAGGACCGCGAAGTCGTGTGCGGATCCTTGGCCATTCGCCACTGCTGGGAAGCTTTCCCCCACATACGTAGCCGGATGCTTGCTTACCACCCGGTCACACTCGTTCACGGATAGAACGGCCCGCAGCATACCCTGGTTTTTCGCGTGAGGTTGGCAAAAGTAAAGGTTTGGCATACTTAGAGATCATCGTCAAAAGACAACCCAGCTTGAATAGTACTTCTGTGCAGGTGTCCAAACGGACGGCCATTCGGCGGGGAAAGGACTCCGCGTCCGTTCGGAAGCTACTGAACATCAATGGGTTAGATGAATGGCTAAATTGGTTAAGGTTTGAGCACTTCGGCCGCCGTCAGCGCGTAGATCGCCGCGCACTCGATCATTTTGCGCAGATCTACGTATTCGCTGGGGCCATGCGCCACGGAAAGCAGCCCGGGCCCATACGCGAACGCCGGAATTCCCCGGGCCACATAAAAACGAATCTCCAGCAGCCCCGGGCACGTTTCAAATCGGGCCACTTCCCCCGTTACCGCCTCCACGCTCCTAGCCAGGGCCACACCGAGCACGCCATTTTCGGGGCAGGCGGCGGCCCGGCCTACCTGAAGGGCCTCCCACTCCAGGCGCATCCCCTCCTTCTTGCACTCCTCGAGAACACCTACCAACCTGGACTTCTCCTCTTCCAGGTCCTCCTCCGGATTGATCCGCCGGTCGATCGTAAACCAGCACTCTTCCGGCACTACGTTGAAGTTGGTCCCACCGCCGCTTTGTCCACCGAGCATCAGGATCGAGCTGCGTGCCTGTTCGGCGCCAATCCTAAGGTGCGTCGTGCGCTGTTCCACTTCCCGTTTCAGTTCCTGGAGCCGCTCGACAACTCGATGCATTCGTTCAAACGCGTTTTCTCCTTGATGTTGCAGACCAACGTGCGCTGACTTTCCGAAGACTCGCACGCGCAGCGTAATCGCCCCGCGATTTGCATTCCACACCACTCCGCTTGTGGGCTCTGCCAAAAGCATCCCCACACCATCGCGCCCCAGTAAGCCTTCGTGCGCCAGCCACGCCGAGCCTCTCTCGCCACCCGTTTCTTCGTCCGGAACCAGCATCAGCCCAATCTTGCCGTTCAACTCCGCCCCGCACGCCCTCAACGCGAGAATCGCATAAAGCATGGCCACGATTCCGCCCTTCATGTCGCACGCGCCCCGCCCGAACAGGAAATGCTCTTTGCGCACCGGACGGAACTGCGCGGCGGATTGCGCCGGAACCACGTCGTAATGACCATGAAAGTAAAAAGTCCTGCTCCCACTCCCATAACTGGCGAGCAGGCAGACCGGAGCATCCTCATCCTTCTCCTGCCCACTTGGTTCGTATCGCTCGCACGCAAGCCCAGACTCGCGCAAGCGCTTCTCAAGAAGATCCGCGCAAACTCGATACTTGTTCCCCGGCGGATTTTCCGTCGGCACCGCCACAAGCTCCGCCAAAAGCGCGGCCATCTGCTCCTCGCGCTGCCCCAGCCAGGACAGCAGTGCGTCCGTCCGTTCCTCGCCGTCACTCTCCGTATCGCTCATCGCGCCACATCCTAAGAGCCTTGGCTCGTTATACCAAGCTCCATATTGGTGGCTACCGGCGGAGCTCGATTGGCGAAGCAATACTCTTCCGGTCCCTGCTTGCAGGAAGTTTGCCCTGTGGTAGGCTTGGCCGCGTTCGAATCGTCAAGCGGAGAAGAAGCATGAGCGTTGGCACGGCCGCGTTTCCAGTTTTGCGATGGGTCGGACTGCTATGGGTCGTCGTCTGGCTTCCTGCGTACATGCGCGTTTGGGGATGGGCCAATCTTCTGCATTTATGTGACGTAGCCGTCATCCTCGGATGCGCCGGCTTGTGGTGGGGGAGTTCGCTTCTGATTTCCAGCCAGGCGGTCGGCATACTCATTCCCGGTATTGCCTGGGGCTTGGACGTGGGCTGCCGGCTCTTGACCGGGCGATTTCTTTTGGGTGGCACGACCTATATGTGGGATTCCCGCGCCCCCCTCTGGGTGCGCCTGCTCTCGACTTTTCACCTCGGTCTTCCTTTGGCGCTTCTCTGGGCCATGCGAAAAGTCGGCTACGACCACCGTGCGCTCGCGTTGCAATCCGCAATCGCCGCCGCACTCATTCTTGCCGCGCGCTTCTTGCCGGCGTCCCTCAACGTCAACTATGCCTATCAGGATCCCTTCTACCATCGACCATGGGGCCCCGCGCCACTTCACCTTGCCGGGATGATTGTCGGCACCGTCTTGGTTCTCTACTGGCCGGCACATCTGTTCCTCGGCTGGCTATTTCCAGCCGCGAGCGCCGCAAAATGAATCCACAAAATGGGAACATCACAAAATGAATCCGAGTGCTGAAAAGAATCGCGAGAAATATTTAGCCATGTTGATGGTCGCGGTGGAGGAAGCGCGCGCTGGGCTAGCCGAAGGCGGCATCCCCATTGGTGCCGCCTTATTTGATCGTGAAGGGCGCTTGCTGGGAAAGGGGCGCAACCGCAGAGTCCAAGAAGGCGATCCATCCGTCCACGGCGAGACCGACGCCTTTCGAAAGGCCGGACGCCAGCGCACCTACCGCGACAAAATCATGGTCACAACTCTTGCTCCATGCTGGTATTGCAGCGGCCTGGTCCGCCAATTCGGGATCGGCACCGTAGTGGTCGGGGAATCTGTGAACTTTCAAGGAGGCATCGATTGGCTTCGCGAAAACGGAATCGAAGTCGTTGATTTGGGTTCCGAGGAATGCGTTCGAATGCTCGCGAAATTCATTGCCGACCATCCAGAAGTTTGGAAAGAAGATATCGGCGAGGATTAAAGGCAAACGGAACTGCTGTCAAAAATATCTATGCCCGTGGAATCGCCCGAACATTTCAATATTGCCGCTCATTTTCTGGACGCGCCCGCCGCGTCGCATCCGGAGCGGCTCGCAATCATTGGCGAACCGCGCCAGGTTACCTACGGCCAAATGGCAGCTCTCACTAATCGCGTTGGGAATGCGCTGCGTGCGCAGGGCGTTTCTCGCGGCGATCGCGTCCTGATCGTCTTGCCGGATTCCGCGGAGTTCATCGCCGCTTTCTTCGGTGCTGCAAAAATTGGCGCCGTGGCCGTGCCCGTGAATCCTTTCGCCCGGGCAACGGACTACATTCACTACATCGAGAATTGTAAACCACACTCCGCGATCGTCCACTCGGAAACGCTCCAGGAATTTTTGCCGGCCTCCAGCGCTCGAACGCAAATGCCCATGGTAATTGTCGGTCAGGAAAAATTGGAAATGCACGGCTTATCGTTCGCAAAGTGGAGTGAGTGGACGGCCGCGGCCAGAGAGCACCTCGCGGCGGAAAACACTTCCGCTCGCGATAGCGCTTTCATGCTCTACACCTCCGGAAGCGGCGGCACGCCGAAAGCAGCCGTGCACCGCCACGGCCACATGCTGGCTACCAGCCGCGGTTTCGCGCCAAATGTTCTTGGCCTGCGTGCGGACGATCTCACGTTTTCCGTCTCGAAATTGTTTTTTGCCTACGGCCTGGGAAACGGAATGTATTTCCCCTTGTCCGTCGGTGCGCGCACGCTCTTGAATCCGGAGCGCGTGAAAGTCGAGCGCATCATCGAAATGGTGGCGCGTCATCGCCCCACCGTGTTCTTCGCGGTGCCCACCTTGTACGCCGCAATATTGCGCGAAGGGGAGCGACCAGGCTGCGGCCTGGATTTTTCTTCCGTTCGAATGTGCGTCTCTGCCGGCGAAACGCTTCCCGCCGAAATCTTCAATCGCTGGAAGCGCCAATTCGACCTCGAAATCCTCGACGGAATCGGCTCCACGGAAATGTTACACATGTTTATTTCCAGTCGTCCCGGAGAATGCAAGCCCGGGAGTTGCGGATTTCCCGTCCCGGGTTACGACGTCAAAATTGTGGACGACGCCGCCGAATCGCTCGCCGATGGAGAAACCGGGAATCTTTGGGTGCGCGGCGCCAGTGCTTTTTCAGAATATTGGCGCATCCCCGAATTAACCGCCCGCACAAAACGCGGCGACTGGGTCGTTACCGGCGACAAATTCTTCCGCGATTCGAACGGTTATTACCACTACTGCGGCCGCGCCGACGACATGCTCAAAGTCGCCGGCATGTGGGTCTCCCCTGTCGAAGTAGAAAACGCGTTATTGGGGCATCCCCTCATCGCGGAGGCCGCCGTGGTGGGAGCGACGGATGAGCGCGGCTTATCGTATTCCGTGGCGCACGTCGTGCTGCGCGGAAATGCTCAAGGTTCGGAAAAACTGGCCGCCGAAATTTGCGAGCACGTGAAAGCGCGGCTCGTCTCGTACAAAGTGCCGCGCGAAGTGCGCTTCTGCGGCGAGTTGCCGAAAACAGTAACTGGAAAAATCCAGCGCTTCAAATTGCGCGGAACCTAAATCCCACAGGAAATTGCGTTCGCAAACATTCGCGGTTTTTTTTCGAAATGCGGAAGCGCACGCAGTGCGAAAAAATCATTCGCAAAAAATAATTCCAGAGCAAGTCATTCCATAAACGCTTCCCAATCCGGAGGCGGAAACGTGACGTTCCAGAACTTCGGAAGTGCAAACGGAAACGCAATGCCGACTTCGTTTTTGCCGATCGATTTATCGCGGATGTGGACGACGCGGCATTCCTGCTCATGTGCGGTGGCCCAATTTTTCAAAATTAGTTTTTGGCCGGGGCGCACTTTCATCGCCAGCGCGATTAGCCCGCCATGCGCGTTGACTTCGAGCGTGGTGGTTTCTTCGGTGATGGGATCGTCGCCGGCAAATTGCGCGCGAACGAGAATCGGAATCTGCAACAGCACGCGCTGGGTGCGGCGGGCGTCGGCTGGATTGCTGAGAGGTTTTTTCTGATCGGGGGACATGTTGAGGAAGGTTTATCAGCAACATTTGTTCCGCACGCTCAAATGTAGCGCTTTGCCATCTCCGTTCTAGGGTTCCTTGAGATAGGCGTCGTAGGAAGCAGCGATGGCGCGGACTTCGGCGAGGGTTTGGTCGCGCATCAGGGTGCCATCTTCGAGGATGGTTTCGAGCGCGTTACCTGGGACTGCCGGATCGCCGTTCATCACTTCGACGGTGGCGAACTCCTTGCCGCTCTGGATTAAATTGAAGCGGCCTCCTTTACTGGCTTTGGACGGATCGGTCTTTGGATTTTTGTAGACGTTATGCCAAGTGCCTTTGCGATCGATCGCGGAACATTTCAGCGCGAATCTCAGCGTGTCGCGATTCACTTGCTGCAGCAGCGCGCCGCCCATGCCGTAACTCCAGATATCCTGCGACCAGCCTCGGCGCGTGAGCTGCGCGGTGATGTTCTGGATGGTATAGAAATTGACGCCATCGCCCTGGATGAAACGCACGCAGGGGACGGTGGTCTTCCAGCCTTTGCGATTGACTTCGTAGCCGAACACTTCGCTGACGATTTTGAAAAGTTCCTCGAGGACGGTGACGGCATCGCCGGAATCGGGGCGAATGACAAGCGTCCCGTTGCGTTGCAATATTTTGTCGCGCAGGGCGCCGCCCCAGAGATTACGGACCGCGTTATAAATGTCGTAGGAGTCGCTGACGCAGGCGACGATTCCTTCGGGGCAGTTTTCGAGAATGTTGGCGTAGGCTTGGAGCTCGTTGGCTTCGCCCCAGGCGGTGATGGTGGAGTGCTCGGACGCTGGAATGCTGTAGCCAGCACAGTTCGCGGGATCGATGGCGGAAAGATCCGCGGAATAAAACTGATTGAGAAGCTGAATGGCCGCAAGCGTATCGGTGCCAAGAAAATTGATGAGATGGGCGGCGCCGCCGATGGCCGCGGATTCCTTGGAGGAGACGCCACGGAATCCAAAATCGTGCAGCTTGAAGGCAAGCAGGGAAGGATCGCCGGTGCGGACCAACGCTTTGCCGATGACTTGCTTGATGGCGCGGGAGAGTGTGGCGACAGTGATGGGATACCAGACTTGCAGAAGGACGGTTTCGGCCCAGTTGGTGAGCCAATAAAATTCCGGGTCGGTGTTTTCGATGGTGATGAGGGCGTTGTGGCTCTTGACGACGGTGCCTTCCTTGATGGCGCGGATGCGCAACGGAAGGCGGCCGCCATGCTTGGCAAAGAGAGAGCGGAAGCCGTCGTAATTGAAGGATTTGGGATGGCCGGAAAAATGGGCGTGCGCGAGGCGGCGGGCCTGCTCGACGTCGTCGAGGGTGAAGACCTGGCCAGCAAAATTGGATTTGACGATGTACTGGAGCATGGCGAGCATAGTCTCGTCGAACATGCCGCCGCGGGATTCGACATAGGAATAGATGTGGCGTGTGTCGGGGGGATATTGCCACCAGTGGGTGAGCTTGTAGGAGTCGGTGTTGAGGATGGGATTGAGGCGAAGTGACTGCATGGGTTCAGGATAGCAGAGGAAAGAGGGGCAGGGGGGTAGGGAGGAAAGGGGATGGTGGGGGAAAGATTCGGAATTAACACAGAGGACACAGAGCTCACAGAGGAACCGGCGGACAGAAGTAGATCGGCGTGCCGAAGGGATGGGGGTCTATTTAGCATGGGAACCCTCCGCCCCCCGGAGCGTTTTGCAACATGAGGGGGGGTACACCCCCCATTAGATGGATGAATGTCAAAACAAAGGGGATAGAAAATGGGCAATTTGTAAGTGAATGAAAACACAGGGGCGCCAAGAATTTAGTGGCAGGGGAATGAGGATGAGTCGCACCCCACCCCCCTATGGTTTTTGTAGGAATGTGACAGGAAAGGAGTTAGTGGGTAGGAGGTTGCTAAGAATATGAGGGGTAAGGATTTACGAGCGCGGGGAGAGGAGCGTGTGTGCGGTGTTGATCGGCGAGTGCGACGGCTGACTATCACGACATATATTACCATATAGGTATGATGGCTGTCAATTAAAAGTTGTAAAGCGTTTAGAGCAAAGCGTTTGCACGTGGCACGTTTGAAGGTTGGGGAATGGAGGAAGGACAAAGCTAGGAAATGGCGAGTGGGGAGCGCTGCGCTGCCCACGGGTGGGCGATGTATGGAGGCCGGCCCACTCGCCTCATCGGATCGCTATCAATAGACCGCCAGTTATGCCGAGCGACTGCTCATGGCCTCGCGCAAAGCTGTAGTCGTAGGCCGGTTCAAGGTACCAACCGAATCTATGCTTCGCGGAGGGCCAGAACATAAAATCCGCAACGACTTCCCCACTCACAGAGTTCGTCGTCACGCCGTATTTCGTTGCATGAACCCATTCCGGGCCAACGCCGAACATGAACTCCACTTTTTTCGAGAGGGTCCAAGGCTTCTTGAACAGAAGGTCCGTGTTCCATTCCGTGGAGTGCCTGCTGAAAAGCGGCGTAACTCCCGCTTCCAGTTCCAGCCACTTCTCGATCGGCGTGACTTCCACCGCGACGCTCGGGCCGAAGCTCGATCCGCCGTCTTTGATATTCCAGCTAGCGGCTCCCCCTAGCTCGACGATGGTGGTAGGCTCCTTCTCCACCGATTGCGCTAAAGCGTTACCAGTGCAGAGAAACAAAGCTGCGATCAGGATGGGGCTTGTGGCCTTCACAGGAATCTGCCTCCACGTCGCAGCGATCTGCACCATTTTAATCGAAATGGGAAGAGAGTGGGCGGGGAGAAGGGATAAAACTAGAAACTAGGAAGCAGAAACTAGAAGTAGGAGGAGAGTGGGTGGGCCATTTTCGCTGGAGTTACGGCTGGAGGCTGGCCCGGTCGCCCGGCCATTGCCAGCGGGAAGAAAATTGGGCGGTCGGATTTGCGTTCTCGCGAGTGGTGCGCTGTAATGTTTTTCTGAATGAAAGCATGGAAGCCAGCTCTTTTCGTTTGCACCATCACAGCGATCGCCGTGGTCCTTTATTTGGCGCGGGTGATTTGGCATGGATTTAGCACAGCGGATGAGCCGTCTTATGTCGAGAGAGTGGCTGCTCGAGCTGCCCGGAATTTAGCGATTCCGCGAAAAGCACGGCTGGAAGCAAATCCATGGAAACCCACGCCCGATGTTCTGAAAGAAGCGCGGGAGAGTTTCCTGGACCGCTGTGCGGTATGCCACGGTCAGGACGGCTCCGGACAGAGCGAGGTTGGCCGCAACTTATATCCAAAGGTACCGGATTTGCGCCGGCCGCAGACTCAGAACCTCACTGACGGTGAGATTCGCTACATCATTCGCAATGGCGTGCGGCTGACGGGCATGCCGGGCTGGGCCAGGCCCCACGACGAACAGAGCGACGACAGTTGGAAGCTGGTTCTGTTCATTCGGAACCTGCGTCAGCTAACGGCGGAAGAAGAGCAGCAACAGGCAACGACAACGGCTTCCGCGCGCTACCTCGGTTCGCTATCCTGCAAAAAGTGCCACGAGCAAATCTACGAACACTGGCAAAAAACGCCGATGGCCAACATCGTCCGCGACCCGCGTGAGCATCCAGAGGCCATCCTTCCCGATCTTTCGACAAATCACATTGCCAAATTTACGAAGGAACAGGTCGCGCTGGTTTACGGAAGCATCTGGAAGCAGCGTTACTTCACAAAAATCGGTGACGATTATTTTCCAGAGCCGGCGCAGTGGGATGTGACCAACAAAGTGTGGCGTCCCTATTTCGTTGCAAAAGGCACCGACTGGTGGGAGCCATTTTATCCGCCAGACAACATGCAACGGCCCACGGGCCCAACCTGCGACGGCTGCCATTCGGTGGACTACAACATCCGCACCAAGCAGGTGGCGGAGTGGAACGTGGGCTGCGAGAAGTGCCACGGCCCGGGAAGCGAACACGCGGAGCATCCCGCTCGGGGAAATATCCTGAATCCGGCGCGGATGAATTACGTGCAGGCAAACGACAGCTGCATGCAGTGCCATTCCCAGGGGCGGCCGCTCAGCAGCCCAATTGAAGGGAAATACTACGACTGGCCCGTCGGCTATCGTGTGGGACTGAATCTTGGCGATTATTGGAGCCTTGAGGAACATACGCTGGGGCAGACGAGCTTCACGCATTACGCGGATGGCACCGCTCACAAGAATCGCATGCAGGGAAATGACTTTGTCCAAAGCGTGATGTACCGCCGTGGAGTGACATGCTTCAGCTGTCATGATGTGCATGGAACGAAGAACTACGCGCAGTTGCGAAACCCCGCGGAGCAACTCTGCCTGGATTGCCACGGTCCGCTTTCGCTGAACGGTCCGCGCACCGCTACGATCGAAGAGCATACGCATCACAAAAAGGGGTCGGCAGGAAGCAGTTGCGTGGCATGCCATATGCCGAAGATCGAGACCACGATCGCGAACGTCACGGTGCGAGCGCACACGTTTGCATTTGTCACCCCAGCCATGACCGACAAATACAAAATACCCAATCCGTGTACCTCTTGCCACGCTGACAAGTCCACCGCGTGGGCCAGCGAAGCCCTGCGTCACTGGCCGGAGCGTTCTCCATGGCGCATGGAATGAGGGCCGCACGCAAAGTCATTTGCGGGTGGTTGCCAAAGTTTCCAAGATTCTCAGGAGGGATGATGAAAATGGGACGCGGAAGTGCCTCAATGGTGTTCCTCGTTTTGTGCGGAACGATTCCGCTGCGCGCGCAAGAAAACTCGCCGCCTCAGGATGCGCGGCCACTGGTTTTGACGGAGGCGATTCCACTAGAGAACATCAAGGGCCGCTTCGATCACTTCGGCACCAGCGGAAGAAAACTGTTTATTTCCGCGCTTGGCAACAATACGGTCGAGGTCATCGATGTCAGCGGAAGAACGCTGGAGCAAACGATTACGGGTGTGCCGAACCCGCAGGGAGTTGTCTACGCAGCTGACGCGAACGAACTCTTTGTCGCGAGCAGCAAAGGGAAGCTATACATCTATGACGGGTCTTCTTTCAATCTGTTGACGGCGATTGACTTCCACGGAGACGTTGACAACCTGCGGTACGACGCGGCGAACAAGCGCGTCTATGTTGGATATGGCGACGAAGAGACGGCTGCGATTGGGGCCGTGGACGTAATGACCAACAAACGTACGGACGAGGAGTACAAGCTTGGAGCCCACCCGGAGTCGTTTCAGCTGGAAGCGGATGGGCCGAATATCTATGTCAATCTGCCCGACCTGAAGCAGATTGCCGTTATTAATCGCAGCACTCACACGATTTCCCGGTGGCCCTTATCCCTGGAACACAATTTTCCCATGGCGCTCGATGAGGCGGATCACAGGTTGTTCATTGGCACTCACCAACCGGCGCGCTTGGCGGTCTTTGACACGCGATCGGGGAAGTTGATTGCCGCGCTACCGAGCGTCCAGGACGCTGATGACCTGTACTACGACGCCGCGAGGAAGCGCGTTTATGTGGCTGGGGGAGAAGGCTTCATCTACGCGTTTCAACAGAGGGACCCTGACCACTATGAACTGCTAGCCAAGATTCCCACGGCGCTGGGCGCGCGCACGGCCGGATATTTCGGCAAGGGAAAGAAGGGCTTCGACCGGTTTTTCCTGGCAGTTCCCGCACGAGCAGATCACGGCGCTGAGGTTTGGATTTACACCGTGCAGGATTGACCAGGCCGGTGGCCGCGCTTTACATGCGAAGAACGACTTGGGGGCGGGGGGAGAGAAAAGCAGAAGGCAGAAACTAGAAATTGGAAAGTGAAAATTGGAAAAGCGAAGAGAGGGCACGATTTATCGTGCCCCTACGCATAACAAAGGCAGTACCCTCGCAGCGCCAATCTGGAGATTCATCCCGTCAACCTCGCGGGATGGAGAAGAGGTTGGCGCTCCCGGGAGCGGCGGCTTGCTGGGGGCGGGGCGCAGGAGTAGGATGCTGGGCGACGCTGAATCTCGCCGGAACCCCTCCAGCCTATCCCCGAGACACAACGTAAGATTGCTGCACTCTGCCGGGAAAACGGCGCGGGTGTGCTGTCTCCAGGAGGGTTCGATGTGGAATAAGAAGAGCACCGAGGCGATGAGTGCCGTGGATGCGGCTGCGGAGCATGCGACGGGGTGGCTGGGGTCGAGCCTGCGCGTGAAAGGCGACATCACCGGGACCGAGGATTTGATGATCGAGGGCTTGGTCGAGGGACAAATCCAGCTGGATGGGCGGAAGCTGACGGTGGGACCGGCGGCGAAGGTCACGGCGGACATCAATGCCCGCGACGTGGTGGTGTACGGCTACGTGAAGGGGAACGTGCGCGCGAAGGGGCGAGTGGAGATCAAGAAGGACGGCGCAGTGATCGGTAATTTGACTACGGCACAGATCATGATTGAGGACGGTGCGGACTTCAAAGGATCGATCGAGATTGACAGGGGCGCGGCGGAGGAAGCGAACAAGGGCGTTGCCTCGCGAGCGGCGGCGGCGGGCGCGGGGACGAAGAGCGCTTAGGGCTTCAGCATTGCGGCAAAAGCTGTACCCCTCCTACCGCGGGCAGGCCTGAGAAGCGCAGGGTTGCGGCAATCGGCTATTCCCGAGGGGGTTTACTAACCGTCGGAAAAAGAGCACAGGCAAGAGTGCCTGTGCTACTAAAGACCGGCCACCAAGGGAGGCTGGCCGACCCGCCCGGGAAGTATTAACAAGGGCAAATTCAACGGGGGGCGGTGATTCGCGTCGTACTGGTAAGGCTTTTCTTATGAGCGGTTTAGAATGGTATTTACCGATTCGGGGAGTACTTTTTCCGGATTGGATTCCCACCTTTTTCCTCGACCCTATAATTGTCCCATGCGGCGGCTAATCGGACCTAAGATTGCCCCAAAACGGCGCAAAACCTCCTTCGAAATCCGGTGTTAGTAGTTGTAGTAGAAGGCGGGCCGGTTTGAATTCCTGATGGGCTTTTACAGATTGAAAACTGGCGCTGAACAAATTCGATTAAGGGAGGAACTTGTAATGCGCAAGCTAACATTTGTTCGAGGACTTCTTCTTGCGTTCTGCCTGGCGTTAGGGCTGATGTGCATGGCGTCTAGTGCGTCGGCGCAGATCTCGGTGGGCATTTCGGTGCACGTTGGACCGCCGGCGCTGCCGGTTTATGTTCAACCGCCGTGCCCGACGGAAGGGTTTCTCTGGACGCCGGGTTATTGGGCGTATGGCGACGCCGGCTATTACTGGGTGCCCGGCGTATGGGTGGCCCCGCCGAGCCCGGGCTTGCTGTGGACTCCCGGATACTGGGGCTACGCCGGTGGCGTTTATGGGTTTCATGCCGGGTATTGGGGACCGCACGTGGGATTCTACGGCGGGGTGAATTACGGATTCGGTTATGGCGGAGCGGGCTTCGTGGGCGGCGAATGGCGCGGCGGACACTTCGCGTATAACACTGCGGTGCTGAACGTCAACACGACGGTGATCCACAACACCTTCGTCGACAAGACGGTTATAGTGAACACGACGGTGGTCAGCCATGCGAGTTTCAACGGCGGCCCCGGCGGAACGACCGCGGTCGCGACGACGCAGGAGCGCGCGGCCGAGAATGAGCATCACTTCCAACCGACGTCCGAACAGATGTCCCATGAGCATACCGCCAGCATGGACAAGTCTAATTTCGCATCGATGAATCACGGGCGGCCGGCGAATCCTGCGATGAGCAAAGTCGGGGAACGCGCCGAAAATCAGCAGAAGCGAATCGCCAATGGCGTCGCCAGCGGGAAAATGACGCCGGGCGAGACGGCCAAGGTCGAAAAGCAGGAGCAGCACATCAATAAGCAAGTGAAAGCGGATCGCGAGGCCAACGGCGGCAAGCTGACTGACAAGGAAAAGAAACAGGTGAACAAGGAACAGAACAAGACGAGTAAGGAGATTAAGGAAGACAAGAAAGGTAAAGAATAGAACCTATAGTCATTCGCAAAAGAATTTGGCGAGCGTCTGATTAACCGAACCCGGGAGGCGAAGTTGCCTCCCGGGTTTTTTTGTTGCGCGTTTTTTATACCAGTGCATCCGGACCGAGAAGATCAGACTGTGATTCGCACGCCGCAGCAGTCCGTGGTACGTCGCGCTCAGCGTGGACGGGTCGTGAGGCCGGCTTGTTTCCAGAGCTTGTCCCAGTGCCAGATGCCGGGAGTTTTGTCGAGGAGGCGGTAGCCGAGCTGGTGGGCGAGCATTAAAATTTGACCGCGATGATGGGCCTCGTGCGCGAACATGTAGGTGAACATGGTGCCTCCGGCGGGCCACGTTGGCATCCAACTATCGCGGAAGAATTTTGTGACGCGGCGATGCGGAGCGGCCGAGAGAGCGTCCGTCAACATGCGCAGGCACTGCGCGGCGCTTTTCCGGTGCGCGGAGGCAGCCTGCTTGATGGTGCAGCGGTGGGGATCGAGTGGCGGCAGACACTTCAGATGTGGCGCGGAACGCTTCAGCCACTTCAGACGGCAGTTGTGCAGATGCGCGAAGATGGCCGCGATGGTGCGGCCCCCGCCTTTTGGACCGGGCGGCTGGGCGCGCCAGGCACGCGGGTCGAGGCTTAAGAAGATGAGTTGATTCATGGCGTCGTTGCTCGCGTAGGTTTCGAGCAGGGTGTTGCGAATCTCGGCCAGGGCAGCATGGGATGAGAGTGTCGGCGCGTGGGAACGTGGTGCCATCGAAGCTCCACCCAATTATTGCTAGCGATGGAGGTAGGATAGCAGAGCAAGTCCTGTGGGAGGAGCGAATGAAGGAGTAGGGAAACGTACGATTACCTCGTATGTGCCCGCCGGGACTTGAGTTTGCTCTGCAGCCGTACTTTCCCGTGCATCAGATACGAGATTGATAGAACTTTTGTGGCTTCCGGGCATCTGTTTCCTTGTGGGGCATACACGACTCTGCGGTGAAGGCAGGTTGTAGTTGTTTTCTTAGTTTGTGCGCCACAGGCCAGGCAATGGCGGGATAAGGGCAGTGGGCGGACGAAAGGACGTGAATCTTATGCAATCGTTGCGGGAACTTTTGAAGAAAGCGGAACAGGGCGGGGTGGCGATCGGGCATTTCAATATTTCGGACCTGGTGCTATTGAAGGCGGTGTTCGCGGCGGCGCGGGAACAGAATGTGCCGGTGTTGGTTGGATTGTCGGAGGGCGAGCGTGAGTTTGTGGGAACTCGTCCGATTGCGGCGTTCGTGCGAACTTTGCGCGAGGAATTCGATTTTCCCATTTTTCTGAATGCCGATCACACGCACTCCCTGGCGAAGGGCGTGGAAGCGGCGAAAGCTGGGTTTGACTCGATTGTTTTTGATTTGTCGGCGCTGCCCTTTGAAGAAAATATTCGGCAAACGAAGCAGGCGGTGGAGGCGCTGAAAGCGATCCATCCTGGGATGCTAGTCGAGGGAGAAATCGGGGATATCGGAACGGGCTCAGAAATTCACGACAAAGCGCCCGACCTGAAAAAGGGGCTTTCGACGCCGGAAGAGGCGAAACAGTTTGTGGAGAGCACGGGCGTGGACATCCTCGCTCCCGCGGTTGGCAATATGCACGGCATGCTCAAGAGCATGGTCGAGGGAGAAACGAAGAAGCGACTGGATATCGAGAGAATCGCTGCCATCAAACACGCGGCCGGGGTCTTCCTAACGTTGCACGGCGGCTCCGGGACCAATGATGATGACTTCCGGAAAGCCATCGTGGCGGGAATCAACATTGTGCACATCAATACGGAACTGCGGGTGGCGTGGAGAAAAGGATTGGAGCAGGGTTTAGCAAAGAATCCAGACGAAGTCGTGCCGTACAAGATTCTGCCGTCCGCGGTGGACGCAGTAAGACAGGTGGTGGCCTCGCGTTTGAGACTGTTCAATGGGGAACGGCATTTCGCGCAAGGAGTGTAGGGCCAGTTCGCAGTTTATACGGTTGTTCAGCGCACGCTGGTCATTCATGACTGCACTGAGGACTGGTTGCGATGGTTCCGCGAATCTGCTGTCGCACCGTCCTGGCGGACGACGATAAAAAACGCGGGCTTCCTTCGCCGCTGCTTATGCCGCTTTTTGATGCTCGCGGCCGACGGGGGCCATGTTCAGGACGGGCTGGCGGAACTCGGCGAGGCGCGCTACCGCCAGCTTGCAGCAATTCTGGAGCGTATAGAAGGTTACGACCACCAGGGCCATCGCTGCAAAAGCCACCACGAAGAGGGCGAAGGCTGCAAGCAGTTCGCGCACGAAGTAGATCTGCGACATCGCGAAGATTACGAGAAAGCTCCAAAGCCATTTCCGAGGGTTGTCCTTGTTTTCTGCTTGCACGGCAGCCTCCTGATTTTTGCGCCCTGGTACTTTGCCCCGGTTCCGATCCCAACCACCGCATGCATCAACAACGAGGTGCACTCTCTCGCGTTCCGAGCTGAGGAACAATGCACCGGGGATGAACTGTGGGTGGATGGGAGGTGAACTGAGGGGAGAATCCACTTGCGGGGTTCACGCGTCAATCCTGCGTGTGGATTCGTTTCGAGCTGGTGACAGGGTGTGGGGGCATGATAGTTTCCTGGAGAGCCGAAGATGCCTGAAGCAATCGCTAAGGAAAGAAGCTCATTCGAACGGGTGGTGGATGCGCCGGTCAGCCCAGGTCGCGCGGTGTTCGCGCTGGCGATGATGGCCTTGGGCGGCGAGACAATGGTGTGCGCACGCTATGTCTTTGACTCTCCGCCATTCGGCGCTCAGCACAAAGTCATTCCTGTTATCCCCTGGCTGCCCGCGATTCCCTGGCTGGCGTACGTGTTCGGCGCGGTGTGGGTGGTGTGCGGGGCGGGGCTGCTTTTCAAGAGCACAGTGCGAACGGCTGCGATGGTGGTGGGCAGTGTGCTGTTTGTGTGCGCTATAGTTTTGGAAGTGCCAAAAAATGTGGAAGATATCGGCAGCATGTCGCTGCGCACAGGAGTGTTCGAACCGATCGCGCTGGCGGCACTTGCGTGGCTGCTGCCAGGCGCGGGCGGGACGCCGAGTTGGCTTATGCGCAGGAGCCGCTATCTGCTGGCAGTGTCGTTCATCGTGTTTGGAGTGGATCATCTGATCGCCCTCGCGCCGATCGGGTCGCTCCTACCGAGTTGGATTCCGTGGCACGTGTTCTGGATTGGATTCTTCGGCGTGGGGTTCATCGCGGCCGGACTGAGCATCGGCTTGAATTTTCTGCAACGATGGGGCGCTGCGGGGATCGGGCTGATGTTTGCGATTTGGGTGTTTACGCTGCATCTCCCCAGGGTTCTGGGGCTTTACGGGATTCCGGGAGCACCGCACAATCCCAACGAGTGGTCCAGTTTGTTCATCGCCGTGGCGTTGTGGGGAGGTTCGTGGGCGCTGGCGCGCGGGCAGAGCCGGCAGCCAAATTAGTGGTCCTGCGGGGGCTTCGGTTTATAAGGGTAGCCCCAAGTCTTGGGCGCGTGAGAGCTTAGGTACTCCTCCAAGTCTGTCTCACTGATACTGTAATGCGTCTGCGGGGGCTGGTTACCGAAAACAGCCAGCTCCCGATGGAGGCGAAGCGAGCAGATCTCGGGAGCGTCTTGAAAGCGCACGCGCCGTGCTCCAAATGCTTCGTTGCCGATGGTCAGGGTAAATTCGCTGGTCTGGTTTAAGGCTCGGCGAACGACAAAGCTATACTCGCGCACGAGCGCTTTTGCTTTGAAGCCGACGTATTGGACGGTTACATTCTCGATCATCGGATCCCTTCAGTTGAGTCGGCGAAGCGTTCTACCGGAGTGGCAACACTCGTAGCGTTAAACGCGTTCGGCCCGTTGGACGTCTTGCGGCACAGGAACCGTCGCCGTTGGGGAGCGCGACGGGAGGTGTAGATTGATGGCTAAATTATACACCTTTATATCGTTGAGTGCCCAACAATCGGGCGTCGCACCCTAATCTATGCGCAATGCCTTGAAAAGCACATGCAAAGCGTTCTTGTGCGGACCCTCGCCTGCCTATCGCTAACCGGAGAAATCGGCGTCGTCGTAGGTTTTGCTGCCGCGCAAGACGTCGCTGTCGCTGGCGGTCCAGCCTTCACTTGAGGAGATGGAAAAGGAAACGGTGGCGTCATTGTCGGGATGAGGGAGGGTGTGGAACTGCGCGCCGTTGAAGGCGGACTGGCCGGGGAGGAAGTTGCTGATCAAATTGGCGCCATCCACGGAGAGCTGAAAATCTGCGATGAGCGCTGGGCCAGCCATGGGGACGCTGAGGTCGTAGGTGACTTTCACGCTGGCGTGGTCCTTCTCAAATTTGATGCGGTAGGTGATCGGGGTTTCAGCGAGAGACATAAACGATGTCAGATTATAGTGAAAGTGTGGTGAGCCGTCACGATGGATTCGCAAGGCGGGCAGAAACGGAAATTTGAAATCGGAAAAGCGAAAGCCCGGAAGACGAAGATGCCATCCTTCCTGACCAAGTCCCGTTAAGACGCCGGGACAAGCGCCGCCCCTTAGATGACAGCGCCAGAAGGCACGACCGCTCGGACTAATGTTTTTCAACTATTGCGTGAGCTTTCCAGGGAACTAGAATACGCGAAACTTTTTGTGCGCCTCGGACTTCCGCAGCCGCGAGGCGAATGACAACTGAAACGTCGAGAGAAAGACGCGGTTCGCGTGGAACAGAGCGAACCTGCGTCGAGTTGTGCCCGGGCGCGGTGCGTTTGCACTGCTTGAAATCACCGAGAACTGGAGATTCCGTGAGAAGTCTCTTCGCATGTGCATTGCTTTTACTCGCTGGGATTGCTACAGAGGCACAGCAGCCGGAAACGCCGCCGATCCAGCTTGGCGACGTCACGTTCTCCGGAAGCGTGCGCGAACGGTACGAGGTGTGGAACTGGTTTGAGCCGGCCAGCGGCAACAATCTATACAGTTACTCCGGGACTGTAGTGCGTTTCGGATTTTCGCAAAAGCACGAGAACTACGACTGGAACATCGAGTTTGAGGCGCCCATCCTGCTGGGTATCCCGACGACGGCAGTAAATCCGGCTCCCCTGGGCCAATACGGATTGGGGGGAGCGTACTATGCGGCGAACGACAAGAATCAGAATTCAGCGTTCATCTTCCCGAAGCAGGCTTTTTTCCGGGTAAAGGGCGATCACGCCAGCCTGCGAGTGGGGCGCATGGAGTTCACCGATGGCAGCGAGGTGAAACCGAAGGATCCAACGCTCGCATCACTGAAGGCGGACCGCATCGGCCAGCGGTTGCTGGGAAATTTTGGTTATTCGGATGTGATGCGGAGTTTTGACGGCATGCAATTTGCCTATTCGAATGGTCCGTGGACGTTCACCGCGGTGAGCGCGATACCAACTCGCGGCGTGTTTCAGGTGGACGGCTGGGGATGGGTGAAGACTCCGGTCACGTACGTGGCACTCACGCGCCAGGAGGAGTTCGGAACGAGCCGCGCGGAGTGGCGCCTTTTTGCAATCTATTACAACGATGATCGCCCGCTGGTGAAAACGGACAACCGGTCAGCTGCTGCGCGCGCCACCGATCTTGGCGGCATCAACATTGGCACGTATGGCGGGCACTTCATCCTGGCCACGCCGAGTTCCGTGGGAACGTTTGATTTGCTCGGATGGGCCGCGTTCCAGAACGGCGCTTGGGGAGAACTAACCCAGCGAGCTGGCGCGGGCTCAGGCGAAATCGGCTGGCAGCCGACGTTTGCGAGCCGCGTGCGTCCGTGGTTGCGCGGTGGAATTGACTATTCCAGCGGTGACGGGAATGCTGCGGACGGAGTACATGGCACATTTTTCGCCATCCTGCCAACGCCGCGCATCTATGCGCGCTTTCCGTTTTTCAATTCCATGAACAACACGGATGTTTTTGAGGAAGTGATGTTGCGGCCGACCAAGAAATTTACGGTGCGAAGTGACGTGCATGGGCTGTGGCTGAGCAATCGCAATGATTTGTGGTACACGGGAGGCGGCGCGTTCCAGCCGTCGACGTTTGGGTTCAATGGGAGACCTTCCAACGGTGCGAATCACCTGGCCACACTTTATGACATCAGCGGCGACTACACGTGGAAGCACGGGTTTTCGTTTGGGCTGTACTTCGGATATGCGGTTGGCGGCGATGTGATCAAGAAAATTTATACGGTCAATTCCGATGGAGCGCTGGGCTACACCGAGCTGAACTATCGCTTTTGACGATTCGCGGCAACAACGGAAATCGAAAGATCGAAAATCAAAATTGTAAAACCCAAGTTTAAAACGCCAAGGCGCGCGCCCAGAGGGAACAGTTGCGCAGTTGGCAGGCTATCCGCCATTCCGTCACTCCAAAACTTGTTGTGCAGACACTAGAGCTAGGTTGAGTGTACCTGTATACTGCGTCCGGATTATAAGAAGTAAAACGCAAAACGCATCCGGCGGAAAGACGGACTCATGATATTCAGACGAATTGCGATGGTGGTGACCATGCTGTTGGTCGTGGTCACTGCTTCTTATGGGCAAGCGGAAAAGCGGCGAGTGATCATTGATACGGATCCTGGCACCGACGATGCGATGGCGATCTTGCTGGCGCTGAATTCCCCGGAATTGAAAGTCGAAGCGTTCACGGTGGTGCCGGGAAACGTGGACAGCGCACAAGGGCTGGAGAATGCCCTGAAGCTGGTGAGCTTGGCGGGCCGCTGCGACATTCCGGTGGCGCGCGGAGCAACGCATCCACTGAATCAGAAGCTGATTACCGCTCAATACTGGCACGGGAAAAACGGGCTTGCGGACATAGAGCTGCCGCCCTCCAAATGCAAAGCCGATGCGCGATTTGGTCCAGACCTCATCATCGAACTGGTGCACAAATATCCGCATGAAATTACGCTGATACCGGTGGGGCCGCTGACGAACATCGCACTGGCGGTGTCGAAGGATCCTTCGATCGCCAAGCTGGTGAAAGACATCGTCATCATGGGCGGATCGATCACCGGAGGAAATGTCAACGGAGCGGCCGAGGCGAACATTTACAACGATCCCGAAGCGGCGCAGATCGTCTTTAATGCTGGTTGGATCGTGACGATGGTGGGATCGGACGTCGGCGAACGCACGCTGATGACACGCAAACATCTGGAAGCGCTGGCCTCCAGCCATGGTCCGCAAAACGATGTGGTCACCGGCATCGCGCGGTTTTATGTGGAGCGATCAGAGAAGAGCGGATACAGCGGCGCGGCGATGTACGATCCGCTGGCCGTCGGCACGGTTGTGGATCCGACGTTGGTGACACTCAAGGAAATGCACGTGGACGTTGAAACGCGAGGCGAATTCACTCGCGGGGAAACCCTCGCGAACCGCATGGGTGCAAATGAAAGAAATGTATTGCACGGAGACCACTATGAGATTGAGGGGTATGACGCACTGCCGATCAATGCGCGGGTATGTCTTGGCTCGGATGCAGAGCGATTCCTGAATCTTTTCATCAGCCGGATCAAGGGAAAATAGCGAGGACGGATTCCGCGAAATTGTCAAGGGATTGGGGTGTCGCCGAGCATGGCGATCTTGCAGCGGTCTTTCTTAGGGGCGGCTTCCTTACAATTATCGAGGGCTTTGTTTTCGGCGTCTTTGTCGGTGCGGCGGCCGAAGCTTAAGCCGTAGTGCCCTTGCTCGGAAGTGGCGAGAGCTTTGTGGGGAGGGAGCGTCAAATAGTTGCGGAATTCCGCGCGCGCCCGGTCGGGAAGGCCGCTGGGCGGCTCGATGTTCGGCGGTTCGGGCAGAGGCAGGAGCGTGGCGCGCAGGGTGAGCTTCTGGCTTTGCAGAAAGGTGTCCACCATGGGCGCCCAGATGGAGGTCCCGCTGCGGGAAAACAGGTGATGGCCGTCATTGCTGAAGGGTGGCGCGAGAATAAAGGTAGCGTTGCCTCCGGCACGCGTGAACGCCTGGTGAAAGCGTTGTGCGAGTTGCGGGCCGAAGAAGTGATCGTTCTCGGAGTACACCCACAACATTGGAATCCTTGATTTCTTGCCAAAGGTGGCAAAGGCGTCCACGAGAGCATCGGGATTGCAAACCATGTCTGGAGCGCGCGAGCCGCGGCCGCCTGCAAAGCTGATAGCCGCGAGCAAGCCGGGAGGAGGGTCCGCGGTGAGGCCGACCATGGCAAGGCCGCCAGTGGAAATGCCAACGCTAATCATGCGCGACGCATCGATTTCCGGAAGGGTGGCAAGATAAGCGACGGCCGCGCGGAGATCGACTACAGATTCCTTCGTGGCGCCGACGTAGTCCGGGTTCGCGCAGGAGTGAGACTCCTCGTCGTAGCTGCCGCCGGAATCGCCAAAGCCGCGGCGCAAAACCACCACGACAGTCCAGCCTCGGCGAGCAAATTCCATCGCCTGGGGCTGCAAGCCGAAGGGGGTCATGCCGGACCGGTCGGTGGGCTCGCGCGGCGTGCCGTGAGTGAAAAGCGCGAGGGGATGCGGGCCGGGCTCGTTGGGGCGAACCATCAGCGCGTCGAGGCCCTTGCTGCCGGTGCCTTTTGTGGGGATGCGAAGCTCTTGCGTGACGATGGTCTGAGCGGCGGTTTGCACAACGGATACGGAAATTGCCAGAGTCATTACGAACACTGCCTTCCAACTCATTTTGCGTTGCCCCTTTTTGTTGGTGCCACACAAACGACAATGATCTCGCGGAATGATTGGATGATACGAAGATACGGACATTATCACTAACCAAGGAACGATAACGAGGGTTCTTCTTGACGGCCACGCCGTCCTAGCCTCGCCGGGAGGGCCTTCGCACGTTGACATCGAGCGAAATCCAAGAAGGAGAGGACGATATGCCAGCACCGGGAACCGAGAAATACGAACGCGCAGAGACGGAAAAAGCATTAGAGACGCTGACCAAATGGGGGAAAAACCCGAACATTGACGGCGGAGAAAACATCGGTTTCTCCGTGTCTCGACAGGGAGCCCCGAGCGATGCCTTCATGGGAATGGGAGACTGCACGCCTTTCACTCCCGGCGGCCACCGCGGCACCTTGCACGGCCAACCCGTCGGAGACACCGGGGCGCCGATCGCCTACTTCGATAACTTTGGCGGGGCCGTACCGACCATCAATCAGGTGCCGTTTACCTTTGCATTCGATCTGAACACGGGAAAGGTTTCCATGAACGGAGCGTTTCCCGGGCTGCCGGCGAACCTGGATTTCAGGGTGGAGTACCTGAAGGAATTTGACGGCGCTGGTGGCAAAAATATTGTTTTCACGTCGGACAAGACCTCTGACCATGCCGGATACGTCATCGCCCTTCAGCTTGTTGGCGCTTCCTAACTACGTTGTGGGCCGCATGGCAACGGCTTCGCGGTTTGACGACGAAACGTGCATCCTCGCGTGTCTGCGGCCCGCTCACTTCGTGGATTCGTAGGAAGGAGAAAGAATATGGCAAGACTGGGAATCGGCGTGATCGCGCGTTACGGAAATTGGTACCACGGAGACGACGACTTCTTTACTCACTGTTTGATCCTGAAGAACGGCGAGTGCTGGCTGCTAGGGCAGGGTTTGGAACAAGTAACCGTGCGAGTGTTTAAGGCACGTCACTCGAAATTCAAGCAATTGAAGACTGCGCTGGCTTCCATTCCTGCCGGATGGCCAACGGCTACCTACAGTGGATACAACTTCATCACCGACGCTGAATCTTCCACGGCGAGCGAGATCGCGGTTTATGGAAAGAAGACGGGCGGCTCCCTGGCTGGATATTTCGTCCCACCCGCGGGGTCTGTGGTGGAGGGTCTCGTCAAGGCCATCGCGCACATCGACTGAGCGCCGTGAATGAAAAGCGCGAGGGGATGCGGGCCGGGCTCGTTGAGGCGAATTATCCGCGCATCGAGGCCCTTGCTGCCAGCGCCCTTTGCGGGCATGAGAAGTTCCTGCGTGACGACGGTCTGCGCAATTTCCCGGCGGCAGGGATGGAAATTGCCAGCATCACCATCGAGGGTGCCAGCAATTTCATTTTGCAATGCCTCTTTTCTTCGGCTCTTCGGCAAGCACAGGGCCGCCACGGCACAACTGCGGCTGCCTATTCCATTGAACGATAATCACAGATCAGTGCGTGAAGGCGTGCATGCGGAGGTGAGGAGCAGAGCGTGAGAATCGAAACTAGAATCTCGAAGAGCGAAGTTTGACATTGGAAATTGTGAAATGGGAGAGAGGCAACAAGGGCTTAGAGAATATTTACGGCGCGGGCGGCGAGGAGGGCAACGATAGTCAAGGAAATCACGGATTGAAGCATCATGCCCGCTTTGGCCCAGCGCGACAGGGCCGCGGTATCGGTCGGAGAAAAAGCCGTGCTGGTGTTGAAGGCCAGGAAGAGGTAGTCCATGAACTGTGGCGTCCAAGAGGAGCCGCTGCCTTGCTGGGTGAGCATCTGGGGGAAAAGAAATGAGCTTTTTACCCGGCCCGCAGAGCGATCGCGGCCTGTGGGGCCACCGGCATCGAGCTTCCAGTACCACAACGCGAACACCAAAATGTTGGTGATCCAAAGTGCGCAGGCGGAGCGCAGCATGGCGGTTGGCGGCTCGCGGTGGAGAGGAATACCTTGGATGAGAAAAATCAAGGAAGCAATCATGGCGAGGGTGATTGCGGCATTGGCGGTAAGGGTGAGAATCCTGGTTACGTCGTAACGGCCGCGATGATAGGAGACCACCGTGGGGATCAGCAAAAGGAAGATGATGACTAGCAGCAGCCAACTCGGACCAAGGGAGAGGGGCTCCGGCAAGGCCCAGTAGACGCCTGCGGCGGCTAGCATCGCGACGAACGCGGGCCAGCGAGGTTCCCGGATGCTGGAGTTGCTCATGACAGTGTGGCGAACTACGCGCGGGGAGTTTAATACAGTTTTCGTTGCGCCTCAAAAGGATGGGGCACTGCGGAACTGGGGCTGGGCTCTCTGTTTGCCTCAAGAGTTCCAGGTAACGCGGGTTAATTGTTTCTTGCGGGTTTCCCATTCGGCGCCAGAGAGGATGCGGGGGGCGACCTCGATCAGGCGCGGCGTGAGCTGGAAGACCGCGGCGGCGTTCCAGGGGCGGCCGTCGCGGGTGCGATACTCGCGTACATTCAGGGCTTCGGCCATGCTGGTGAAGGAGATGTCCTGGACGATCATTTCGGCGAGAAATTTGAGGGTTTGCATTTCCAGGGGATCGTCTTCCAGATGATGGCAGTCGGAGGAGATACGCAGGCCAAAGGGAATTTCTTCGGAGACAGCGGGAGGCTCCTGCTCCGCGGACGTGGCGGAAGAGTCCACTTCGCGCTCCCATTCCAGGGCCACCAGGCTCCAGCCCGCATCGTGCATCTTCGAAAGATAAGTGGAAGTCGGCAGGATGGTCACCTTCTCGCGCATGTGATCGATCTTCTTCATGAAGCCTCCACGATATTCCCAGGAACAGAGAGCTGGGGCAAAACTAGCCACAGTCGTCGTGGCAATTCGAATGCCGCTGCGATCCCAAACCGAACTTGTTGCAGAATAAGGATTTGCGCGGGGAACCACTCAAGGGGACGCCGAGGGTGCGTCCGCGCGTGGGATGAAAGTGTCGCGTTGCCGGACACTTGGAATTGTTGGAAAAGGGGCTGGCGCCTTCTAGGGTAGAATCAAGATGCGTAAAATTCCCGGAGGGAGCGATGCCGAAGAAGCCCGATGCCGATGATGCCCATCTGATTCTGGAACTCTACAACCTGCGGCGCGAGCCGGAGCTGCGCAAGGCGCGCCAATGGTGGTTGACGGCGTTCTGGCCCAAGGACGCCGATGACTTCATGAAAGTGGCCATGGACTTTGGCTCACAGGAAAACAACTGGCTGCGGCAGGTGGGGAGCTATTGGGGTATTGCCACGTCGTTTGTGCTGAATGGAATCGTGAGCGAAAAACTGTTCTTTGAACCGGCGTTCTGTGGAGAGCTGTACTTCATGTTTGCGAAAGTACGGCCTTTTCTGAAGGAGCTTCGCGAAAAGGCGAAGAATCCCGATCTGTTCTTGCTGTCGGAGAAGGCCATCCTCGGATCGAAAATCGGGCGCGAGGAATTTGCCAAAGCAGAAGCACGCGTGGCGATGCTACGGCCGAAGTGATGAGTATGCGGGACGCAATTCGAATTCGAAAGTGGCGGAATCGATGCGTCGTGGTGTGGTTCGGGTTGGGGGCACTGCTGTTCCCGGCCCGTGGGATGGCGAACGAGGCCGCGACTTGCGATGCGGGAATAACAATGCAGGTGAGTGCGCCAGAATCGAGCCAGGGCAGCTTGTTGCTGGTGGAAGTCAAAAGCGAGAAACCGTTGACGGACGTGAAAGGAGACTGGGACGGGCGCAGTGTTCCCTTTTGGCAGGAAGCTGGCGCGGAAGCGGTCCGGAAAGGTTTCGTCGGTGTGGACCTGGAGAAAGCACCAGGCGAGTACGAGTTGAAAGTGACGGGGCAAACGGCAAGCGGCGAAAAGTTCGCCTGCAGCACGAAGTTGGAAGTGAAAGAAGGAAAGTTTGCGACGGAGAAGTTGACCGTGGGGAAGCAGTTTGTCGAGCCGAGCCCGGAGCAGGTCAAGCGCGCCAACGAAGAACGTCAAAAATTGCGTGACATTTTCGACCGCGTGACGCCGGAGCGCCTGTGGGATGGGAAGTTTCGTATCCCGCTCGATGGGGTGACGACCGGCTCGAATTTCGGTAAACGGCGAATCCTGAACGGCAATCCCGGCTCGCCGCACGGCGGAGCAGATCTCTCCGCATCAACGGGAACGCCGGTACACGCGGCGCAACGCGGGCGAGTGGTGCTGGCGGAAGAACTGTTTTTCTCTGGGAATACCGTGGTGGTGGATCACGGGCTCGGCATCTACACGTTTTATGGCCATCTTTCCGAGATCGGCGTCAAAGTGGGAGACACTTTGGAAGCTGGCGCCGTGCTCGGAAAGGTGGGAGCCACGGGCCGCGTCACGGGGCCGCATCTCCATTGGGGACTGACGGTCGAGCGAGCCAGGGTGAACCCGCTGCAAATTGTTAAGCTGCTGGCGAACGAATGAGCGCTGCAGTGTAGCGTTAAGGCCCCCCCCAGACCATCTCTCAAGTTAAAGGATTAGGTGATCCCCCCTTGCTCCAGGATAAAAATCCTCCGAATGAGGATTGATTGACGGAATGCCCGGACCACCGCAGCGGATAAAGCATCGAGTTCCATTTTGAAACGATTTGGCTGGCGCCCTCACTAGCTATGTGAGGCCAGTGTTGCCAGCCATCCAAGCGGCCAGATGCCGCGGCTCGCGAGACGGAAATGAGTGATCTGGCTAGCAATCTTGCTGTTGCTAGGAGTTATCTCCAGGCCATCGAACGAGGCGCGACTGGGGCAGAGTCAAAGGAGTTTTTTGCCCCAGATGTAGTCTTCGCGGTCTTTCCGAACCGGCTGCAACCTTAGAGCGGGCGACAGGACCTAAAGGCGGCGCTGGAGGACGCCGAGCGTGGCAAGAAGATCATGGCTTCCCAGATCTATAAGATAATGCATGAGATAGCAGATGGTGACCGGGTGGCAATGGAGATCGCATGGGCTGGAGGTTTGGCGGTGCCCTTTGGCTCAGTCCCGGTGGGAGGGCAAATGAAGGCTCATTTTGCCGTGTTTTTGGAGTTTGGAGGCGGTAAAATCGTGCGGCAAAGGAACTACGACTGTTTTGAGCCTTGGTAAGGGGCGGTCGGAGAAAGGGAAGTACGTCGGTACTGTTCCAGGATTGAAATATATGGTACCGTTCCGCCATTGTCTCTGCTGAGGGAAGCCAGCAGAATTGGGGCTGTGTGGGCAAGGTTCGTGCTGTTCTCATCTCTTCTGTCATTGATACGTTTCGGCACCCTGCTGACACGACATATTCGGTTTAAGCCCATTTATCGCGGATGGTTTTAGGGCCCGTATCTTAGAAATCCGATTTGAGGTTGCAGCTCGAAATGTCTCTACTTCATTTTCGGTGCAAAGAACGCCGGCGTACGCTACGAGTCGCTTTGACCGTGCCGCTGACGGTCCATGGGAAACTGGACTCCGGCGAGAAATTCTGCGCGCAGACAAATTCGCAATCCGTGAACCGGCACGGGGCGCTGTTTCCGTTGGAAGAGATTGTGCTTGTGGGTCAGACGCTGATTCTCGTAAACGATCACACCGCGCAATCGATGGAGTGCCGCGTAGTATCCATTCACCGGGCGCGTGACGGGAAGACCTACATCGGAGTGGAGTTCTTGTCGCCGGAAACGAATTTCTGGCACATGCAGTTTCCAATACCCGGATCCAAACCGTTGCGCCGGATCGTTCCTACCAAAGTATCCGCATAGCATCGACGCATTGAAAACCCTTCATCTCTAAATTTATGTGTGCCGCTGAAAAACCGCGAGATAGGATGCGAGTGTGCAAACGAAACTCACGCGCGTCGGGTTGATCTCGGACACGCATGGACTGCTGCGCCCGGAAGCGATTGCGGCACTGCAAGGATCGCAGCTGATTGTTCATGCCGGAGATGCGGGCAATCCGGAGATTGTGGGTTCGCTGCGAAAAATTGCGCCGGTCGTAGCGGTGCGCGGCAATGTCGACAAGGGGGAGTGGGCGCAGAGATTGCCACTAACCGCGGTTGCGGAAGCAGGCGCGGTGATGATCTACGTGCTGCACGATCTAAATGCCCTGGATCTGAGCCCACAGGCAGTGGGATTTCAAGTGGTGGTGAGCGGGCATTCCCACAAGCCGGCGAAAATGGAGCGCGACGGAGTCCTATACGTCAATCCAGGAAGCGCCGGGCCGCGCAGATTTCAATTACCGGTAACAGTGGCGCGGCTGGATTTGGAAACGGCGTCGTTCGCGGTCGAATTCGTGGAGCTCCACGTCTAACGGATGCCTGCAATGATGTTCGTACTGCATCGGCAGCTTTGAGGGCGGCTTCGCCTCTTCGGGCGGGCGGGCCCCCTCCAACACGAGTGTGAAGATTCCGAACGTCAGTGACTGAGCTCTTTTTCGGCACGCGGCACCATGCGGGCGCGCGCGGCGTGGACCAGCCGCAGAAAGCGACGCGCCAGTTCGCGAATCTGCTCGCCCTGGCGTTTCTTGATGGCTTCTCTGGGAATCAATTCACCGCCGATGCCCAGCGCTGCGGCTCCGGCAAGAATAAAATTTGTGGCCGTTTGCTGATTGACGCCGCCCGCAGCTACAAGCGGGATCTTCGGGAACGGCCCCTTGAGCGCGCGAATGTAGAGATCCCCACCAACCGGCGCACAGGGAAAAACCTTTACAAAATCCGCTCCCGCTTTCCATGCGGTGATGACTTCCGTTGGCGTCAATGCGCCCGCAAGAACCAGAATATTTTGTTTGTTGGCGAGCTCGATAGTAGACACGTCGAGGCCCGGATCCGTGAGGAAGTGGGCGCCCGCGTCAAGGCAGCGGCGCGCCGTCTCGGTATCCAGGATCGTGCCCGCGCCGATGAGCACGTCCGGAGTGTTTTTCGCCAGATGGGCAATCACGTCAAGCGCGCCCGGGATGGTCATGGTGATTTCGACGATGGGGATGCCACCGCTGGCAACCGCCTCGGCTGCAAAGCGCGCCTCTTCGGCGGCTGCCGTTCGAACGGCGGGGATGATGCCGATCTCTTCAATTCGCGCGCGAACCTCTTCTTTATTCATTGGAGCCAATCCCCTCCGGAATGTCGGTGTGCGAGTAGCAGAAGAATAGGGCAAACCGCGGTTGCCGTAAACAGGCGAACTCGGCCAAGCGGAATTGCGAGCGCCGGTTTCGTGGGCTTACCTGTCCCATGAACTCGATGGAATCGGTCGGGGTGTAGATGCTTCGAGGGACAGGTCGGGTCCTGGAAAGGGCAGGTCGTTCACAAACTCAGTTCGGTGGGAAGATCTTCGACGGTGGCTGGCACGAGGTACGGGCACAACGTAAACTACTGATTTAATTAAGGTTACATTACAGCTGCGGGTCGAGGGCAGTGCCGATGATGCCACAGTACTAGAACTTAGGTGCGGAAATGTACCCCTTCGGCCATAGGACAGGGGTTCGGCCTAAAATGGGTCAGCTGTCCCATTGCGCGTTTTCGTGCGCAACGCCATACTTGCTCAAGATCGAGACGGAGCTGGACGAAAAATCTTAGGCAATAGGAGAAGCAGAAATGAGTAAACGACAAAAGGGATTCTCTCTTATCGAGTTGCTGATCGTCGTGGCGATCATTCTAATCATCGCGGCCATCGCAATTCCGAACCTCCTCCGGTCCCGCATGGCCGCAAACGAGGCTTCGGCAGTAGGTTCCCTCCGCACGATTAACACTGCGGAAGTGACCTATTCGACCACGTACCCATCGATCGGCTTTGCGGCTTTGTCCAGCCTCGGCGGAACGGCACCTTGCACCAGCGCCACTTCCACGGGTGCTTGCCTGCTCGATGACGTTTTGTCAGCTGGCGTCAAGAGCGGCTACACGTTTGTGACCACGGCAGGCGCCACGTCTCCGGCGGTTACCTATGTGTCGAACGCCAGCCCGAGCGTTCCTGGGCAGAGCGGCACGCGTTATTTCTTCTCCGACCAGTCGGGCGTGATCCGCTACAACGGGACCGCGGCTGCTAGCGCTTCGGACGCGGCTCTGTAAAGGAATCAAGACTGCGGCCTGCGGTTGGCCACGGTTAGTTTCGAAAAGCACGGGACGTAAGTCCCGTGCTCTTTTATTTCTGGGCCTGTAATCAGAGACGGTTGCGGTAGTAATCTCCATCGAAGCGTAGGAATGCTCTCTAATCTCGGGAAAGCAACGCGGTTTTGGCCTTACGGTTTCGCGGGAGCCCACGCGAGGCCATCCACGCCGGGAGTGAGTTCGATGGGAGGATGCATTTCCCAGGAATGCAGGTCCAGGACCGCAATCTTGCCTGCTCCCGTGCCGCTGACGTACGCGATTTGTCCATCCGGACGAACCAGGATCTCGGACGACTTCTTCGGCACCTCAATCGAGCGTATGACTTTCAGTGATTGTAAATCCACGACATGGACGAGATTCGCGCCTGGACTGAGGGCCAGCAACCAGCGGCCGTCAGGAGTTGGCTCCGAAGCATAGGCGGGATTCGGCAGCGCGATCCAACTCGCAATTTTATTGGTCGCCGTGTCAATAACGGCGATGCGCGGGGCGTCCTGATCGTGCGTGAAAACCCGGAGCCCATCCGGCGACATGGAGATTCGCTGGACTGTCTTGGCGACAGGAATCGTTGTGATGAGGCTGCGCTTCACCAAGTCCAGGACGCTGACCGTGCCGGCGCCGACGTTCGCCGTGTACGCGCGGCGGCCGTCGGACGAGATAACAAACATGTGGGATTCCGGCTGCCCGGTGGGAATTTCCGCGAGCACCTTGCGCGTCGAGGGATCGATCACGTCGAGGGCATTGGCGAGTTCCGCAGACACGTAGAGTAAGCCATCGGGTCCGATTTCGGCCCGATGAGGGCGTAGCGGTTTGCCAAGTACGATGGTGGAGACGAGTTTCCGCTCGCGCAGATCAATCACATCAATGGTGCTGCCATCCGTCCCGGGCCTGCCAACTCCGGAATTTCCGTAGATGGGAACGTAGGCCAAGCTGCCATCTTTGGAGACGATGACTTCGTGGCCGTTTACGCCAACCACAATTTTTGCCAGTTCGCGGCGCTCATCTGGGTCGACGATAAGCAGTGTGTGCTCGTATTGATTGGCCACGACCAGTAGACCGTGAGAAGGCGAGGGCGAGTTTGCGCTGCCGAGCCGGGCAGAAGTTAGAAGCAACGCTGCGATAAGAAGCAAGGATACGCGTGCAATCATGGACCACCTCGACAAATCATCTTTCGCATTCGAATACGGAGAACTCTGCGGAGTATATCTTTTCCAGCAGTCAACGGCCACGGCGGGCTTTCCTTTTCGCAGATTTCTTGCTGCGAGGCTTGCGTGCAGCAGGCTTGGGGACGGAAGTAATGGTGCCAGACAGAGAGTCGCGCATTTTCTTGGGCAGCTTGGCGCAGATCATGTCATAGGAATCGCGGAGCAGTTGCGCGAGTTCGTCGGGCCGCAAAGCGTCTTTGTTTTCCAGCGCGACCCACTGTGCACGCGCCAGATAAGGCGCGGGAATGATGCTGGCCCGCTCCGTGAGTTCGGCGAAATTTTCTGGCGAAGCTTTGAAGGAAAGCCAGACGGGCGCCGGCTCAAGCGGCGTGACGGCAAACATCTTTCCACCGACTTTGAAAAGTAAATCGCTGCCCCACTGAATCTGTTCCGTTGTGCCGGGAAATGACAAGCACAGCCCGCGAAGCCATTCGACGTCCATGGGCAAGAGTCTAGGACAAATGGCGGTTCTAGCTCAACGGGTCAGGGGCCGTGGTTGGTTGTCTCCAGGCTATCGGTTTTACGGGGCCGACAACGCAAATCCAGGACAGCGCCGCCAGCAGCGAGACGACGGCCATGATCGCAAACGCCAGGAAAAATCGCCCCGTGCGGCCCACGACGAATCCCGTCAGTGCCGGTCCGATCACACCCGCAAGATTTCCGAAGAAGTTCTGCAGCCCCGTCCAGCGGCCCGCCGTTTTTGGCCCCGCAAGTGTTTGCGTGATGGCCCAGACATTGGAGCCGGAAATACCGCCGCAAGCGCAGGCCATGAGGAGCAGAATCACGGAAGCCGTTGGACCGGCGAGCACGCAGCCCAACAAAAGGATTCCGGCGCCACCGACTCCCACGCCAGTAAACGTCTTTCGCACCAGCGTGGGCGCCGCTCCCGAAGCGATCCATCGGTCGGAAATCCATCCGGATAGGATCGAGGCTACGGCGTAGCACAAATATCCCAGCCCAACGATTTTCGCCATTGTCTCCAGCGAAAAGTGCCGCTCGCGCGTGAGATACGATGGCAGCCAGGTGATTTCGAAATACAGAACGTAATTCACGCCAAAAAGGCCGCCGCACGTTCCCCACAGGGAACGTTGCATCATGATTTCGGCAAACTCCGCGCTGCTGTCTCCAACCGTGGAAATCGCGGTGACGGAGCCTCTTCGCGGCATCCATTTCAGCCAGGGAATCAGCCACAGCATGCTGACGAATCCAAGAACGAGAAAGAACGGGCGCCAGCCATAGCCGGCCACGAGCATTCCCCCGAAATAAGCGCCCAGCGCGGGACCCAAGCCGACGCCGGAAACGATCAATGCGTTTGCGAATCCGCGGTGAACCTCCGGAACATATTGCGCCAAGACTTTTGAGGAAGAAGGATAGGCGACCGTTTCCCCGAGGCCCAGCAGCAAGCGCGCGGCAAGCAATGCAGCAAATCCATGCGATATGCCCGTGACAGCCGTGGCCGCGGACCACAGAAAAAAACCGGCGGCCATGACCCATTTGACGTCGAAGAGGTCCACCATCCAGCCAGATAATGGAAGAAACAAAGAGTAGGTCACGAAAAAAGAGCCCAGAAGTTTGCCAAGCTGCCAGTCGGACAGACCCAGTTCGCCCTTCAGCAGCGGCGCGGCGATCGCTAGATTTCCGCGATCAATATAATTAATAAGGATGGAAATCGCGAGCAACGCGACTACCCGGTTGATCACGCGCGATTGGCTGCTTTTCTCGTTGGCGGCTGAAGAGGACAAATGGGTCGCCGGACATTCTCCATGCCCGCGCGGAATGTTGCAAGCCAGTTTGTAACGCGATTTTTCTTGCGGTACACGTGCGAACCGCGGCGGCCAGTTCGAGTCAGGACGGAGCGCCGGATGTGTCAGGGCAAGCCTCTGTTCGAGCTAGGCCTGCCCAAGCGCCCTGTCCCGACCGGCGCACCCGTCCTTCCAAATAAGGGGATTCTCACCGGGAGATAATATAGGGAGATCGATAGAGGTAATGCCTCAACCCAACCGGACGGTTCGAAGGACTAACTCAGACTAGACCCCAAAAACGATTCCCTAGTGCCAAATGGCGAGAATCGTCCCCATCGCCAGGAAGCAGACCAGCTGGTAGCCGGTGTTGATCGCGAAAAGTTTCATGCTTTGCTTCATAAAGAGCGCGCCGGTGAATTGCACTGTGGCGACAAAGCCGAGCCACACATGAAAGCCCACCATCAATCCGTGGTGGACGTTTTCCGCATGAAGCCCATCAAGAATGAGAGCCAGGGTGAAGGCGGCGAGTAAGCTGGCGACAAAAGAGCCCGCATACGCTGGCCCGGCGCTCTTCTGCATCTCCTGCGTTTTCGCCTTGTCGTTCGGATCATAGCCCATTTCGCGCATCCATGGCTTTGCGAAAAGCAAGGGCGAGTACCACAAGAATCCGACCACCATGGTGGAAATCGCGGCGACCAAAATAGCGAGAAAATTCAGATGATGGAGATTCATGAAGGGCACCCTCCGATTGTGTAGCGCGCAAAACTGTGCGCGCTATCCTAGGCGCGCCGCCCTGCGTTGTAAAGGAGAAGAACTGCGAAAGCAGATTGGCTAGAGCGTGATGCGCCGTCTTGAAAAGGCTACGGCTCCGCGGGGAAACGCACGATTTCGCCTTCCACCGGAATTTCCATTTCGCGCTTGACGGTGGCTTGTTTAGAATCGGCCTTCCACCGCCCAGAGGACTCGAACGAAGGAAATGCGTACGGCAACCCTTCGCAGCTCAGCACGGAATTCGCATCGCACAGATGAAAATGAAGATGCGGCTCCGTGGCATTCCCTGAATTGCCAACCAGCCCCAAGACCTGGCCGCGGCGCACGTGGTCTCCCATTTTGACGCGCACTGAAGCAGGTTGCATGTGAGCGAAGACCGCGTAGCGGCCGTTCCCCAGATCCAGAATAACGTGGTTGCCTCCCACGGTTTTCAGCGTCATGGGCACGGCCCTGGCGGTTTCGTCAGGAATGTTCTCCGGAATGCCGTCTTGCACTTCGGTCACGACCCCATCCGCCACCGCGTGAATCTCCGCTCCATACGCGAGATAATTCTTGTTGTCCTTGGGATTCCCTTTGTGCGTGTTCCCCTCCGCGTTGATTTGGATCCAGTCAATGGCAAATCGCTGTGGGATGCACGAACGCCCGTCAATGGGAAGAATCGAAGTTCGGTGAAAGGACGTATTGGAAGGACCATTTGCGGCGACCCAGTTTTCGCCGCGCAATGGCGGACTGATTACCACCACGGGATCTTGGTCAATGAGTTCCGGAAGCGTTTCCACTGTGACCTCTTCCGGAGGATTCCCGACTTTTACCGTGAAGCGATGGCGAAGCGCGGGGGATAGCTCATTGCGTTGGCTCATCGCCAGCGACATAAAGATAAAAGTGAACTTGCGCGGGCCAATGGTAGTTGCGTTCGGCTTCCCGGTATCATAGAACATGCTTTCGAGCTGCTGTCCCGAAAGACTCAGCAGCGACTTGTGGTTGGCATCCACGAGTTCGAGTCGCGTGATCGTCGCGTCCGTATCCTCCCAGTTACGCACGTGAAGCTCATAAAGAAGATTCCACCCGCCGTCGGCCTTGAAAGGAGCCGGACGCACGGGAATGGAAATATCCAGCGGCTCGATGAATTCCCTATCCGATTCCTGCTGAGGCGGCGGATTTTTCGTCGCAGGCGCGCTCGAATTCGAAGGCGCCTCTTGCGCAACGCGTTGGAAAGAAAGTGGCTGGGGAGGAACGCCGGTTTGTATCCACGTGCCGCGGATTTCTGAACCGTCCTTGCTCAGCACTCCTTCATAGACGCCGCCAACTGGTTTTACCGTGAAGCGCACGGCATCGCTCGTTACGGTGATTTCGCTCATGGGAAGCACCGCGCCCTGGTCTTTGCTGTTGAGCTGCCCCGCGTACGCTCCGCCACTCGCCGTCGAAATTGTCAAAACCAAATGCAGCTTCCCGGAGCCCACCCCCAATGTGCCCTCCCACGTGCCTTCCAGTGTTTGCGTTCCGGTCTGTTGAGGGGAAGGTGGCGCGAGAAGCGTAGCTCCGGAAAAAATCAAGATGTACGCCGACAAAAGTATGGATTTCATGCGCACTCCGCGAGTTCCGCGGACGGTAGGTTAAGGCTTCCGCGGCCGCAAGGCAAACGCGAAGGGCGAGTGCCAGCGCCGAAAGGCAAGAAGAGTGAAGCAAGAAATGTGATCGAGAGTGCCGCTGAAGTGAAGGCGCGAAAAGCTTTTTTCTCGACCGGGGAGCGAAAAAAACGCTAGTCCCTTGTAGGAAGCATGGCGCGAAAATTTTTCTATACAATGGAGGGGCGATAGCCTAAAAGAAAAGTATACCGAGTTTCCAGCAACTCGGAAAAATCATGGTCGCCTCCAGGAAGGTATGTGATCCGCCGCGGGTTTCTCAGTGAAACCGGGGGCACTCACACGGATGGGGAATGGGGGCGCAAATCGGCGGTCCGAGCCGAAATTCGGACGAGGAGGAGTGGTTCATGAAAATGAGAATCGTGAGTCTCTTGGCTTTGGCATCCTTGCTTTTGGCGTTTGCGTTTATCTCTTCGGCGCCCGCGGCTCCGAACAAGGCGAATACACCGGCGGCCACCGCAGCGAGCACCTTGCCGGCTACCACGGAAGCAACTCCAGCGGAGCCCCATCCGGAAATTCGCGATGCCATTGGCGCTTTGAATCGCGCTAAGGAGCATCTGGAGCATGCCGCGCACGATTTCGGCGGTCACCGCGTGGATGCCATTCATGCCATCGATGAAGCCAAGCACCAGCTCGAAATTTGCTTGAAGTATTAAGAGACCGAACTCAGAGCGGCCATCTTCGTTTCTGCAGAACTTCAAAACAAGAACCCGGACCGAGGCTGCTTCGGTCCGGGTTCTCTTTTCTGGAGCAAACGCGAATTACTGCACGCGGTGAAACTCAACATAATCCCGGCCCACGTAGAGCCGGTAGCCGCCCGTAACGGCGCCGGCAAGCACTTGCAGTGGAACAGGGCGCTTGATTTCGCTGTCGCGTGCCGAGGCCACGCGGAAGAGGTCGTTGGCCGCCAGATCCATTACTACGAATTTTCCTGCTTCGATGAACCCCACGCCGTATGCGCCGGGCTTCAGTGTCTGCCCGCCAATTTCCAGGGTCTCTTCATTCAGCAAGTAGGCTTGGTACTTTTCGCGAATTCCCGTGGAGTAGCCGGAATTGTCCACAAGTCCCGCCAGCACATAAAAATCATCCGCGAAGTGGACGCCGCCGGTGTTGCGCATCTGTGCCGGAGCGGTCTGCCCGCGGAAAAAGACTCTCTCCGGGAAAATCTTAGGGGTGATTTCGGCGGCCTTGAGGATAACTTCTTTTCCCTCTGCGGGAGGACTGCCGGCCATCGTTGTCGGCAGATGTCGAATGGAAAAAGCTAAAAGCAGCATAGGCAAGAGAACTGCGTATTTTGCGAATCGCGTCATGGAGGCTCCTTTCAGGATGCTGAAATCGTACATCATTCCTGCCTTCTGGCGAAAAGTGCAGCCCATCCGGCCATCTAGTGCCATCCGCGCCTGGGCGCGGCCCTGCTTTTTTCGAAGCGATCCGTAGACGAAGTGGACGGGGGCGATGATGTGTTATCGTACGCGCGCCGGAATTCGCGCGAAAAAGGGAGAAGAACAATGCTGGATCGCCGGAATTTCATGAAGACCTGCTCGGGAATGGGTTTGGCGGGGTCGCTGCTTCCCGGAGTGCTCTGGGCGCAAGCACAAGCCGAAGGCTCGAAAAAGATCACCAAAGAAATGATCGAAAATGCCGCGGCCATCGCCGATGTGCCGATCTCGGATGAATACAAAGACATGATGCTCGAGAATTTGAACAATCATGCCAAGGGCTTCGAAGAAATCTACAAACTGCATATCCCGAATTCCGTGGAACCGGCGCTCCTTTTTGATCCCGTAGTTCCGGGAATGAAGCTCGATACTATGCGAAAGCCGATGCGCGTTTCCAAAGCGCCGGCCAGCAGTGCTTCGGGAGCGCACAAGAATCTGGAAGAGTTGGCATTTGCGAGCGTCCGGGAACTCGCTGAGCTCGTTCGAACAAAAAAAGTTTCCTCGGTGGCGCTCACGGAGATGTACTTGGGACGGCTAAAGAAATATGACACGACGCTGAAGTTTGTCGTGACGCTGACGGAAGAGCGTGCGCTCGCTCAAGCCAAAAAAGCCGACGCCGAAATCGCCGCCGGAAAATATCGCGGCCCGCTGCACGGCTTGCCTTGGGGCGCGAAGGATTTGCTGGCCGTGAAGGGCTATCGAACCACGTGGGGCGCCGGCGGATTCGAGAATCAGATGATTGATGAAGATGCTGAGGTCGTGAAGCGCTTGGACGAAGCGGGCGCCGTGCTGGTCGCAAAGCTGACTCTTGGCGCGCTCGCGCAAGGTGACATCTGGTTCGGAGGTGTGACGCGTAATCCGTGGAACACGAAGCAAGGTTCGAGCGGTTCGTCCGCTGGACCCGCCTCAGCCACCGCCGCCGGGTGCGTGGCCTTCAGCATCGGTTCAGAAACGCTCGGCTCGATTTCTTCGCCTTCCACGCGCTGTGGTTGCACGGGCCTACGCCCGTCCTTCGGACTGGTTCCGCGCACGGGAGCGATGGCCCTCTCCTGGAGCATGGACAAACTCGGCCCCATCTGCCGCGCAGTGGAAGATTGCGCGCTTGTGCTGGACGCCATCTACGGACCGGACGGCCACGATCGCACCGTAAAACCCGCGGCCTTCAATTGGGATGCAACTTTGGACTGGAAAAAACTGCGCGTCGGTTACCTGAAAGCCGATTTCGAACGCAAGCCCGGCGAAGGCCAGGAGCCACCAATAGAAGAACCGGCGGCAACTCCCGAAGAGCAAAAGCGGCGCGACGAACAAAAGAAACGCCAGGAAGCCGCGCAAGCCCGGGCCGAATATGATAGAAAATACAACGATGCCGCGCTGGCGAAGCTCCGGGACATGGGCGTCAACCTAATCCCCGCGGAGCTGCCGAAATTTCCATATGACGCCATGGTCGCCATGCTCACGTCAGAAGCCGCCGCGGCCTTTGACGACCTCACGCGTTCCGGCAAGGACAAGCTGTTGACGATGCAGCGCGAATTTGATTGGCCGAACGGGTTTCGCTCCGCGCGTTTTATCCCTGCGGTCGAATATATTCAAGCCGCGCGAGCGCGCAGAATGGCGATGGACGCCGTCGCGAAAGTGTTCGACGATTTTGACGTGATCGTCGCGCCCACGCAGGGTCAGCAACTCGTCATCACAAATCTAACCGGCAATCCCGCCGTGATTTTACCGAACGGATTGCGCGGAAGCGATGCGCCCAAGCCGCCATCGGACGATCCTGCCGATTTCCGCAATGCAGGTGGGCCAGGCACGATGGCGAGCCTGACGTTCCTTGGAAAATTGTACGGAGAAGCGCCGCTGCTTGCGTTCGCGCGCGCCTACCAGGATGCGACGGGCTTTCACCTATTGCACCCCACGCTGACGCCCGCGCCCTAGTTTTTTCACGCGCACCATTCGAATGAGGTTTGGAACGGACACGTTACATGCCTTTCGCGATCGGGTAGCCTTTACCGGCCCAGTCCGCAGCGAAGCTGGTCGGAAGAATCAGGACGCGCAATTTTTTGAATCCCATGCTGCCCAGAGCCGTAAACGCGGGACGAATGTTCGGACATTTCTCCAGCGGGCAGCACCCGCAATAAATCACCAGATTCGTCGAGCGCGGCAGGCCGTCCGCCCATTTTTTCAGCTCGGCGAGCCCCTCCTCCGTCGAAGCAGTTCCGTGATAAACAGCGCCAGGGACATGCCCCCCGGCAAAAAGTGACCGGAACCCGACATAGAGAATGGTCGGCGGTGTAACAACTTTGTCTGTGAGTTCGCGCGCGAGTTCCGCTGCTTGGACACTTTGCGCGGCGGTCCATGGATCGGAGGCTTTTGCCTCATCCGCATTGGCCACGCGCGTTGGCACGACAAGCAGCGCTACGGCTGCCGAGAGAAGGAATGCAAGAACGAACACAGTGGCCGAGTAAGTCGCCGTGATTCGCAAACGCATGACGATTGGCCTCCGCGTTTCATTGTAGAACCAAAACGATGGAGCGGACAAACGGCCGAGTTATAAAAGAGCTTGTTCTCGCGGAAGGTAATCGCTATTTCCTGAGTTCCGTGCGCGTCTTCTGCAGCTTCAGCGCCGTGGTGCGCAGCGTTTCCGGCACATTCTTGTTGGTGGTCAGCCGCTTCAGGTCCACGGCATTGAGAATGGGAAGCATGTGCAAAGTGACATCGAGAGGTGTCTTGGGATTGTTGATGAGGTTTCGAACCACAGTGTAGTTCTTTCGAAAGGCGCGGTTGCCCGCAATGGCCCGAAGAATTTCATCGGTGAGGCTGGTCATGCCCGCAAAAGCCTCGACTTCCTGATCCGTCAAGCGGGGAGACTGCAGCACCGCGCGCTGCACCACCTTGTTATTGTCGCGGATCAGTGTGCGCCGCGCTTCCGATCCGCCCTTCATCGCGAATTGCACGCGCTGCGCAACAGTCATTTTGGCAAGGCGTTGAATCAACGTCTGCCGCCGCGCAAGGTCGGACTCCGCCGCGGCTGCTGCCTCTGCGAGAGCGGCTTCATCAATGGGATTGCCAGGTCCGTGAAGTTCGTGGAGCTGAGTTTTTTGCTCGGCAGTCAGAGCGGTCGATTGTTCGAGCGCGGAAGCCAGCGCCGGAGACTCGCTGACGCGATCCAACTCTTCCATCAGCGCCTGGATCCCCAGCGTCGAGAGATGTCGTACCGCCGGAACCAGAAATTCCGCCCCGCAATTCTTGTTTTGCACCATGGCGTCGCAAACGCCAGGCTTGTCGGAGAGATTCTTCGCCGCGTAGGCATACAGCGCGGGCAAAGCATGCTCGCGCTTCAAAGCTTCCACAAAGGATTCGACGGGCTGCGAGAGCAGCGCGTCCTGCGCGCGGGAGGAGACCATCTCGTCGACGTCGCCGGCAAGAACTGCCAGGATTTCCGCGCGATCGGCCGGAGCAAGATGCGCTCCGCCGGTGCAAACCGCCATCTTGCGTTCGCGCGGCGCGCGTCCGTGACGCAGATCTTCCAGTACCTCAGGGCTGAGAGCTTCCACTCGTTGCCTGCCTCAAATCCTTCTGGCTAAGCACTATTGTACCGGAAGCGCCGGGCGCTCCGAGCGGCGGCATCGCTTGCCCGTTCAATTCCAGCAATACTGCGGATGAGTCCCCGGCGCTGACCTCAAACTGCTGCTTGGCGGAGAAGTGCCGCGTCTCTCCCGCCGGAAGCTCCGTATCCAAAAGTAGGTTGTTGTCCGCCACAACGCGCACGCGCGTGGCGGCGGAAGTGGACACGGAAAGATCCAGCGGCATGACTGCCGATGTGGAAGCAGCTGCGGGGACGGTGGAATTATCAAGCGGCCCAGACTGGACTGGAAGGGAAGTGAGCGAAGACGAATTGGCATGGCGGTGAGCCATATAGCGCCGCCAACCGTAACGCCCCGCATAGAATAATCCGACGACGATTAGAACCAGAACCAATACCGCGGCAACAGGAACCCATTTTGGCGGCGAAGGAATGCGTTCCTCGGGCTTGGCAATGGCGGCTGGCGATTTTTCCGATCGCGCTAAATCATATTCGCCGAGCAGCGCCTCCTCATCGAGGCCCAGATACCGCGCGATGGTGCGCACAAACCCGTGTCCAAAAACTCCGCCCGGCAGCCGCCCCCAATTTTCATTTTCCAGTGCTTCGATGAAGCGCACGCTGATGCGCGTGGCTTTGGTGAGTTCGTCCATGGAGACTTCGCGCAGTTCGCGCTCGCGCTTCAGGCGTTCACCGAAATTTCCCCTGGCCATGGACCGAACCTGTCCTCAACAACTAAAGGTGGGCGCTCGCAACGCGGCGGCGTGGGACCCCTGAACGGACTATAGGCGGCGTCCTAAGCTACTGTCAAACGAAGGAGTTGCGAGCCTGTGGAAAGCAGCTAGCCGCTGGCCCGCGGCCCCAGGATAGCAAGATGGCCACGCCTGTACCACGAGCGTGTTGCGCCCCTATTTAAGAGGGCCCATACTGGCGGAGATTCGTGGGCGTGTGTCCGCATTGGCGGACCCTTTTATTTTTGCTCGGAAACGCTACACAAGTTCTCAGGGATTTCAGTGCGGTCGGCACTTCCGCAGGAGAAGCGGGTTACAGCGGGTCAAAAATCTTGAAGGAACAGGTTGAAACGAGCGTGGAGGAAGTAAAGCAATTTCCAGCCGTCGAACGCCGCCGCAATCCTGCGGTGCCGTCCGAGCAGCGGGAAAAGGGCGAGGTTGCCGTCTTCCAGGAATTGGGGAAGGCGCTCACATCTTCGCTGCAGCTCGATCAAGTTCTCCGCACGATTATGGAGAAGATCGACGAATTCCTGCGCCCGGACAATTGGTCGCTGCTCTTGCTCGACGAAGCCAAACAGGAACTTTATTTCGAACTCGCCGTAGGAAAAGCCTCGCAGGCCTTAAAAGATGTGCGCATCAAGATGGGCCAAGGCATCGCCGGCTGGGTGGCGCAGCGCGGCGAGACCGTGGTCGTGCCGGACACCTCGAAAGACACGCGCTTTTTTGGCAAGGTCGACGAAAAAACCAAAACGGAAACGCAATCCATCGTCGCCGTCCCTGTAAAATTTCGCGATACCTGCCTGGGCGTCATCGAACTGATCAATTGTATCGGCCCCGAGGGCTTCGATCCGCGCGACCTCAAGCTGCTCGAAGCGCTTTCCGATTTCGCCGCCATCGCGCTGGAAAACGCGCGCCACGTCAAAAAAATTCACGAACTCACCATCACCGACGATTGCACCTCGCTCTACAACGCTCGTCACATGGGCTTTATTCTCGAGACAGAGATTTACCGCTCGCAGCGGTACAACTACGAATTTTCCATCGTCTTTATCGACCTCGACCATTTCAAACAGGTCAACGATACCCATGGCCACTTGGTCGGCTCGCGCTTGCTGGCCGAGATCGGCAACGCACTGAAGGAACATTGCCGCCTGATCGATTTCGCCTTCCGCTATGGCGGCGACGAGTTCGTCATTCTGCTGCCGCAGACTTCGAAGGAAAGCGCGCTAAACGTGGCGCGCCGCTTGCACAAATTAATCCGCGAGGCCACCTGGCTCGGGCCCGAAGGCCTGAACATCAAGCTCACGCCCAGCGTCGGCGTCGCCTCCTACCCCGTGGATTCACGCACCAAGGAAGGGCTGCTGCACCTCGCCGATGAAGCCATGTACCTGGTGAAAAATACCCGGCGCGATTGCGTGGCCGCCGCCAACATCGGAATTCTTCCGGACACCGCGGCCGCTGCGGAGTCCGCGGGCTAGCTTCTTCCGTTTCCTTTAAGTCCGGGCCTCTTCTATACAGCCCTTCGAAATTTTGCTTAACTAAACGCATGAAGCGAAGTGAAGCCGCGAAGTATGCGCGCTGGTCGGCGGCCGCCGCATTGGTGCTGGCGATCCTGACGGCTGGGGTGTATTTCGAGCGCAAATGGGTGTCGTACAGAGAAAGCAAAAAGGCCCCGCCGTCCGCGCCAAAAGACGTTTCGCGTCTATCCAGCGGGCTGACGTTTTCCAAGGTCGAAGGAAATCGCGCCATTTTCACGGTAGCCGCTTCGAAATCCACCGACTACAAAGATAAGGACGCGAGTTTGCTCGAAGACGTGGGCATCACCATCTTCGGCAAGAACGGCGATCGGCACGACACCATCCACACCCAAAGCTGCCAGTACGAGAAGGAAGGCGGTGGCGTCAACTGTAGCGGCGAAGTGCAAATCGAACTGGAGAGCGCCGCCGATGCCGACCGCGCCGTCAAAAATCCCACGGGCCCTCCGGCGCAAAAAGTGCATGCAGAAACCCGCGGCATCCTCTTCAACCGTCTCACCGGGCTCGCGCAGACGGATCAACCGGTAAAATTTGATTTTCCGAGCGGCAGCGGCGATGCCATAGGAGTCGAGTATCACTCCCAGGAAGGCACTCTGCGTTTGCTGCGCGATGTGCATTTGCTGCTGGAACCCCAGCCAAGCGGCGCCGCCGGGAAAAAGCCGGTGACGACCGACGCGCGCAATCCTGTGCACGTCACCGGAAGAAGCCTCGAATTTGGCCGCAACACCAGAACCCTGCATCTACAAGGTCCCGTCGAAGCGCAATCGCAAACGGCGCGACTTCTCGCCGGAGAGCTGACGCTGCTCCTGGACGTAGCCTTTCGCGCGCAAAAATTAATCGCCACGCCCGGCGGAACCAAGAGAAATCCGATGCTCTCCTCGCAATCCGCGGATGATCCCGTAAACGTGAGCGCGGAAACCTTGACCGCGTACTTTGCTCCCGAGGGATGGCTGACGAAAATCGAGGGTACCGGAAGCCTTCAGGGATCGCGACAGAGCGGAAAAGAGCAAGAAGAATTCAGTTCGCAAACCGGAACGATGGAACTCCGCCCCAAAGTGGATCAGCCGGAGAAATTGACCTTGAATGGGAGCGTGTTGCTGAAAACGCGCACGCAAGGAACCGGCAACGCCAGAACTCTGCAGACTAGCGCTCTGCTCGTCGAGTTTGCCGAGAACCGGAGTAGCGCCGGCAGTATACCCAAGCATGCCGAAACCCTCGGCGCCGGTACCATCGAATGGCTGGACGCAACGCCGCAAATGGGAGCTTCAGGCACTACCGCGAACAGCGTGGCGGCGCGCACGAAATTGGATGCCGACAAACTGGAAATGGAATTTAGCAGCGATGGCAAGGCCAAGCAATTACTTGCCAACGGCAATGTCCGCACCGAACGAGCCTCGACCGGGAAACCCTTGCAAACGGCGACTTCGCATAGCGGAGTCGCCCAACTGTTGCCGAGTGGCTCGTGGTCGCAAATGGATCTGCAGGGAGACGTGAAGCTGAAACAGGGTGACCAAACCGGCCAAGGCGATCATGCCGTATTTGTTCAAGCCACGCAGACTGCCATGCTGGCCGGAAAAGCAATCGCCCGCGACGCCACCACCGAAACCCACGCCCCACGCATTACCTTCAATCAGTCCAATGGCGACATTCACGCCGAAGGCGGAGTGCGCTCCACCGATTTCTCCGCAAAAAGCAGCGCCACACAACTTGCTCCCGTGCCCACCAATGTCACCTCCAACACCATGCAGGGAAATTCGAAAGGTGGTCGCGCCCTCTACACCGGCCACGCGCGCTTGTGGCAAGGCGACTCCGTGATGGAAGCAGATTCCATTGAACTGCTGCGCGACACGAAGATTCTGAACGCCGCCGGAAATGTCCGTGCCGTTTTTCCCCAGGCCCCAGGCCCCGCCTCCACTCCGGCCTCCCAGCAACCCGCCGCAGTGCAGGCCGCGCCGAAAAAACCAGAATTGTGGCACGTCTCCTCCGGCACGCTCACCTATCACGACACAGAAAGCTTCGCGCACCTTGAAAAAAACGTAGTCGCACAGTCCACCGAGCAAACCATGCGCGCTCCGCTGGTGGACTTGTATTTCACCAAGAGCGTTGCAGCCAATACGCCGGCGCCCAGCACTCCAGCTCCCGCCAAGGCCATCTCCGGCGCTCAGCAAATCTCCCGCGCCGTCGGAACCGGTGGCGTAATCGTGGACCAAGGTACGCGCAGAGCTACCGCCGAGCGCGGAGAGTACCTCGCCACCCAGGGAAAATTCATCATGAGCGGCGGAGACCCCACCATTTTTGACGCTTCCGAAGGCACAACCAAGGGCCATCAATTGACCTTCTTTTTAGCGGATGATACGATCATCGTCGACTCAGAAAATGGCACGCGGACGTTGACGAAACACCGAGTCGACAAATGATGGTGCCCGCTCCGCGGCCGCCCGTGAAGAGGTATGCTGAAGCTCCAGGCCGTCGATCTAAGCAAGTCCTACCGTGGTCGCAAGGTCGTTGACGACGTGGCACTGGAGATTGGGCAAGGCGAAGTCGTGGGGCTCCTTGGCCCCAACGGCGCCGGCAAGACCACCACCTTCTACATCATTGTCGGCCTCGCCCGCCCCGATTCCGGCCGCGTTCTCCTCAACGAAGAAGAAATCACCGACCTGCCCATGTACCTCCGGGCGCGCAGCGGCATCAGCTATCTTCCTCAGGAACCCTCGGTTTTTCGTCAACTGACCAGCGAGGATAATTTGCTCGCCGTTCTTGAGACGCTGCCGCTTACGCCGGAACAGCAGCGCGACCGGCTGGAGGAGCTTCTGGTGCAGATGGGCCTGGAAACCGTTCGAACTAGCAAGGCCTACACTCTTTCCGGCGGAGAGCGCCGCCGCCTGGAGATCGCACGCTCCCTGACTCTACAGCCTTCTTTTATTCTTCTCGACGAACCTTTTTCCGGTATCGACCCTCTAACCGTGAAGGATTTGCAGGAAATCATCCGCGATCTGGCGAAATCGGGTATTGGCGTGCTCATCACCGACCATAACGTGCGGGAAACTCTTAGCGTCACGGATCGCGCTTATATCCTGAAAAGTGGGAAAATATTCCGTAAGGGCCGCCCAGACGAGTTAAGCAACGATCCGGAAGTGCGCCGCGTGTACCTGGGCGATCATTTCCGCCTAAACTAGAACGACAGAAGGGAACAGACGGGACCATCCATGGCTTGGCAGGGACTCAAACTCAACCTGAGAGTTTCGCAGAAGCAGATTCTGACTCCGGGCCTCGTGCAGATGGTCAGTGTCCTTGCCCTCAATCGCCTCGAACTTCGCGAGATGATCAACCAGGAGATGATCGCCAACCCCGTCCTCGAAGAGCAAAACGAAGAGCCCACCCAAACCGACAACTACAGCGACGAAAACTTTCTGAAAGCCGAAACGGAAAAACTTCCGGAGAAGCCCGAGGCCAATCCCTTCGACGAATTTGACGTAGGCACTTTCTTCAACCAATACCTCGATACCGGCGGTGACGGCGGCCAATCGCAAGAGCGCGAAGTTTCCGAGCGGCCCTCTTTCGAAAAGTTTCTTTCCTCGCCTAGCGGGCTTTCCGACCATCTCGAATGGCAGTTGAGTGTCACCATCTGCTCGGACGCCGTAAAAGAAATTGCCGAAAATATCATCGGCAACCTGGATGAAAACGGCTACCTGACCGCCTCGCTCGAAGAACTGCTGCAGAATGGGAAATATACCCAGGACGACCTGGACGACGCGGTAGCCGTCGTGCAGGACTTCGATCCCATCGGAGTTGGCGCGCGGGACTTGCGCGAGTGCCTGCTGCTGCAACTGAAAGCCTTCGACCCGCAAAACACCCTCGCGCATCAGATCGTTTCCGAGCATCTGAAGCAAGTGCAATCGAACCAGCTGAAAGAGATTGCCAGAGCCTTGAACCGCCCTCTGGAAGTGGTAAAGCACTCTTTGGAAGTCATTAAGAAGCTCGATCCCCGTCCCGGCCTGCGCTACAACAAGACCGAGCCCCGCCTCGTTGAGCCCGACGTCTACTTCCGCAAAGTGGACGATCAGTGGCAAGCCTTCCTGAATGAAGACGACATGCCGCAATTGCGCCTGAGCCCCACATACCGGCGCTTGCTGGTGAAAGATGCCGCGGACCGCGACGTCCGCAACTACGTCAAAGAGCGCTTCACCGCCGCCGTCCAGCTCATGAAAAACATCGAGCAGCGCAAGCACACCATTCTGCGTGTCTGCCAGTCCATCATCGCCCGCCAGGGAGAATATCTCGACCACGGCCCCGACGCTCTGAAGCCCATGATGATCAAGGAAGTCGCCGAAGAAGTCGGCGTCCACCCCTCGACGGTGAGCCGCGCCGTGGCCAGCAAGTATGCACACACTTCGCAGGGCGTGCTCGAGCTGCGCTCGTTTTTCAGTGAGTCGGTAAATGGCCCGGAGGGCGACGGCATGTCCTTGCTGACCCTCAAGCGCCTCGTCAAGAAAATGATCGAAGAAGAAGACGCGACCAAACCGCTGACCGACGAGCAAATCGCCAAGAAACTCGACGACGCCGGCATCCACGTCACCCGACGCACCGTCGCCAAGTACCGCGAAGACATGCGAATTCCCAGCACTCACCAGCGCCGCGAGAAGAACTGAGTCCGCCCCGCCCGTGAAGCCGCCCACAAGACACGACTCCCGCCAACTGGTCATCCTCACCGGACTTTCCGGCTCCGGAAAAAGCACCGTTCTCCACGCCTTTGAAGACATGGGTTTTTACTGCGTGGACAACCTGCCGGTCGAACTCATCCCGATTTTTGCCGAGCTCCATGCCGCCGGCGAAGGCGACTTCGCGCGCGCGGCTCTGCTTGTAGATGCGCGCGAAGGAATGCAGTTACAGAAGCTCCCCCCGCTCCTCAAGCATTTGAAAAAAAATCATCCCATCACGCTCGTCTACATCGAAGCGAACGACGACGCTTTATTGCGCCGCTACAGCGAGACCAGGCGCCCGCATCCCCTGGGGAAAAACTTTTCCGTGCGCGAAAGTCTGAAGCACGAGCGCGCCCTGATGGACCCCATTCGAAAGCTCGCGGACGTGGTGATCGATTCCACCCAATTCAACGTCCACGAACTACGCCACTTCGTCACCACCCGCTTCAAAAATCCCGACACGCGCCCCATGCTGGTTTCCGTCGTTAGTTTTGGCTACCGCTACGGCGTTCCCTCCGACGCAGACCTCGTCTTCGACGTCCGCTTTCTCCCCAATCCGCATTTCGTCCCGCGCCTGCGCCCGTTCACCGGGCAAGATCCCAAAGTGCGCCGCTATATCCGTTCCTTCCCGCAAACCGGAGAATTCCTGCGCCGCATCCAAAGTCTCCTGACCTATCTTATTCCCCACTACATCCGCGAGGGAAAAAGCTACTTGACCATCGCGTTTGGCTGCACCGGAGGAAAGCACCGCTCCGTGATGATGTCCGAGTGGCTGCAAAAAGCGCTCCAAAAGCACGGCTATTCCGCAAAAGTCATCCACCGCGACATCGAAAAGTAATCCGGCGAACGCTAAGCAAAACTACTCTTCTGCACACACCCGAAAACTTGACACGCCGCGACGCCGCGAATAGCGTAACAATGGACTTAGTCTGGAGCCTCCAGCGTGGCCTCGTGGTTTTCACCACAGTTGAAAAGGCTGTTGAGTTACGAGCGGCCGTACTCGGTCCGCCTGGCGCTCGGCGTGCTTCTCGTGGCGTTTGTCGCCGTCGCGGAAGGCGCAGTTGCCTTGATGGTGAAAATTGCCATCGACTTCGTGCTGGACCCTTCCGTCTACGTAACGCGTCTTCCGTTGCTGACCCTTCCCGGCGGGCGCCAAATCTATCTCAATGAATTCTTTCCAGCGAGCATTCATAACGTCGGAAGGATGTTCGCATTGACCTTGGTCACCCTTTTCTTCGCAAAAGCGCTCGCCGAGTACCTGGGCACAACCCAAATTCAATATGTCGGCCAGGCCGCGGTGACCGACCTGCGCAATCAAGTCTACGGACGCCTGATTCGCCAGCCCATCGGCTTCTACCAGCGCCACTCCACGGGACGAGTCATTTCCTCTGTCATCAATGATGTGGAGAAGGCCCGACTCGCGCTCAGCGACTATCTGGCTGATATTTTCCAGAAGAGTTTCACCTTCCTCGTTTTCGTCGCCATGATGTTTTATCTCGATTGGAGAATGGCCCTCGGCGCCGCCGTCCTGCTCCCGCTCATTGTCTTCCCGGTCGTCAAATTCGGCCGGAAAATCCGCAGCTCTTCCGAGAACAGCCAGACCCGCCTGGCGGACTTGAGCCAGATTCTGCAAGAGACCGTGAGCGGCAACCGCGCCGTAAAAGCCTTCGGGATGGAAGACTTCGAGATCAAAAAATTTCGTGAAGCCTCCCGCAAGCTCTTGCGCGAAAACATGCGCTGGGTCCGCGCCGCCCTGAGTACCGGCCCGATCATGGACATTCTTGGCGCCGTCATCATCTCGCTCCTTCTCCTCTACGCGCGCGGCCGCATTCATCACCAAGAGCTGACCATCGGCGCCTTCTTCGCCTTCATCTACGCGATGTTCAATTGCTACATGCCCATCAAGCGCGTCGGCTACATCTATCAGCAATTCCAGGCCGCGCTCGGTGCCAGCACGCAAGTCTTTGCCTACCTTGATCGTCAGGAAGAAAAAATCGAACATCCCGGAGCAAAGCCGTTAGCGCCGTTTTCGCAGGAAATCGTTTTCGATAACGTTGGCTTTGCTTACGACGATGACGCCGTCATCGTGCTCGAAAACATTGACTTCCGCGCGCGGCGCGGCGAAGTAATCGCCCTGGTCGGCTCCAGCGGCGCCGGTAAAACCACGCTCGCCAATTTGCTCCCTCGTTTCCACGAAGCCACCTCGGGAGCCATTCGAATGGATGGCGTGGACATTCGCGATGTCACCATCAAGTCCCTGCGCGAACAGATCGCCATGGTCTCCCAGGAAAATATCCTGTTTCACGACACCGTCTGGAACAACATCTGCTATGGCCTTTCGAATGTTCCCAAAGAAAAAGTTGTCGCCGCAGCGCAAGCCGCCCTCGCGCACGATTTCATTCAGGAACTTCCAAAAGCATACGACACCATCATCGGCGAACGCGGAACGCGACTCAGTGGAGGCCAGCGCCAGCGCATCGCCATCGCGCGCGCCATTCTGAAAAATTCTCCCATCCTGATTCTTGATGAAGCGACTTCGGAACTCGACGCCGAATCCGAGCTCTACGTCCAGAAGGCTCTGGCTAACCTCATGGTGGGCCGCACCACCTTCGTAATCGCGCACCGTCTCGCTACCATCCGGCGCGCGGACAAGATTCTAGTTCTGGAAGATGGACAAATTCGCGAAAGCGGAACGCACGCGGAATTGATCGCGCGCGGCGGCATTTACGCGCGGCTTCACGATCTGCAATTTGCCGACGATGACTTGCTGGCAACGGCGCAAGCCAATCCGGCAAAAATGAACGACTCACCCGATTCCCTATGACCCAAACAACCACAGTACCCACGAAAAAAAGCGAATGCCTTTCCATGACCGGCTACGCACAGGCGCGCGGCGAGCTGCACGGCTGGGCCGTCCGTGTGAGCGTCAAGAGCGTGAATCATCGCTTCCTCGATTTGAAGCTGCGAATCCCGGAAGGTTTCGATCTCTACGAACTTCGCCTCCGCCAGATTGTGCGCGATCGCATTCACCGCGGCCATGTGGAAGTCACCGTCTCCGTCGAGCCCGGGAAATCCGCGCCCGTGCAAGTGAACCGCGAAATAGTGCAAGCGTATCTGAGAGCCGCGGAAGCCCTGCGCCAGGAAACCAAAGCCGCAACGGATATGGACGTCGTCGCGCTGTTGCGCTTGCCCGGCGTGATCACTGGTGTGACTACCGCGGTACCCGAGAGCGAAGAAGAGCAAAAGAAACTCGGGCAATCCCTGGACAGTTGCTTGCGCGAAGCCCTTTCCAAGCTCGATGATATGCGCCGCACAGAGGGCAAGCATCTCGTCGAAGAGTTGCGTACTCGCCTTGCGAAAATCAGTGAGGACACGGTAAAAGTGCGCGAGCTCGCCGCTACCTTGCGCCCGGCCTTCTCGCGCCGTCTTGACGCGAAGCTCAGGGAATTGCTCGGCGGCACCGGCATCGATCCCGCGCGGCTCGCGCAGGAGGCCGCGCTGCTTGCGGAACGCAGCGATATCAGTGAAGAATTAGACCGCCTGCGAAGCCACCTCCAGCAGTTCGGAAAATTGCTGGACGGCGCCGGCGAGCTGGGAAAGAAACTGGATTTTCTTTTGCAGGAAATGCATCGCGAAGCCAACACCATGCTTTCCAAGACGCCCGGCGTCGAAAGCGAGGCGCTCGCCATCACCGGCCTGGCGCTGGAGATCAAGGCGGAGATCGAAAAACTGCGGGAGCAAGTGCAGAACATCGAATGAGCACGGGGACAGAAATCGCGCCGCTGGTGCTGATTGTGTCGGGGCCTTCGGGATCGGGCAAGTCCACGCTGGTGCAGAAAATTCTCGAGCTGCCCGGCACCATGCCTTCGATCTCATGTACTACCCGGGCGCGGCGCGCGACCGAGGCCACTGGGAAGTGTTATGATTTTGTCACCGAAGCCGAATTCGACGCCATGGTCGCGCGCGGCGAATTCCTGGAGTACGCCCGAGTTTTCGGAAAACATTCCTACGGCACGCCGAAGAAGTGGCTGGAGGAATCGCGCAAGACGGGACTCGACCTGGTTCTGGAGATTGACGTCCAGGGCGCGGCCCAGGTAAAAGAAAAGTTGCCGGAGTCCGTGGCCATCTTTATTTTGCCGCCGTCGCGCGAAGCGCTGGAGCAGAGGCTGCGCAGGCGCGGGCAGGACTCAGACGAGGAAATTGCGCGGCGGCTGGCGAAATCGCGCGACGAGATTGCAGCGTTCGAGAAGTACTACGATTTTTGCGTGGTGAATGAGGATGTGGAACGCGCGGGCCGTGAAGCGCAGGCGATTGTGATCGCCCTGCGCTGCACCAGCGCGCGGCGGAGGGCGACAGTGGAAAATCTTCTGGCATCGTTTGGGAGGGAATGACTGAGATGACCGTGCTGACCAAAGCTCCGGAGAGCCAGTTTGCCTACGTAGTGCTCGCGGCGAGGCGCGCGCGCCAGATTATGGCCGGTGCGCCGCCGCTCCTCGAGAATCCAAGAACCCAAAAACCCACGCGCATTGCGTGCGAAGAGTTGGAAAACAGCCTGATCGAATATGATTTCACCGAACCGGATTCGATCGATACCGATAAGGACGGCAACAAGCGGCGCAAGTAGCGGGCCGCTGAGGCAAGCATGCGAATCACGCTGGGTGTAACCGGAGGAGTTGCGGCTTACAAAGCCGCGGAACTCGTGCGCCTCCTGCAGAAGGACGGATTCAGCGTGCAGGTGGTAATGACCCGCGGCGCGCGCGAATTCGTCACCCCTCTTACCTTCGCGGCGTTGAGCGGACAGAAAGTCATTACCGATCTCTTCGGCGATTCTTCCGGCGGTGAAGCCAATCTCGAAAGCGCTATCGAACACATTGCCGTTGCGCAGCGCACCGATCTTTTGCTGGTCGCGCCGGCCACGGCGGATATCCTCGCAAAATTTGCGCGGGGCATCGCCGACGATTTTCTCACCACATTGCATCTCGCTTCGACCGCGCCCGTTGTGATGGCTCCGGCCATGAACGTCAATATGTGGAATCACGCGGCCACGCAGGAGAACGTCGAGAAGCTTCGCGCACGCGGCGTGAAAATCGTCGATCCGGACGAAGGCTATCTCGCTTGCGGAATGACTGGCGCCGGGCGTCTTGCCGGCCAAAACGCGATCGTCGCCGCCGTGCGCGAGACGCTGAAATCGCAGCGAGATTTGGACGGAGAGACGGTACTGATCACCGCGGGCCCGACTCGCGAAGACCTCGATCCGGTTCGCTATATCAGCAACCGCTCCTCCGGAAAAATGGGCTACGCGGTCGCGGAAGCGGCGGCGCGGCGCGGCGCGAAAGTCATTCTCGTGAGCGGCCCCGTGAATTTGGAAGTCCCTGCGGGTGTCGAGCGTATTGATGTACGTACGGCGAGAGAGATGCATAACGCCGTCGTGGATCGATTTGCGCACGCCTCCATAGCTATTTTTGCGGCTGCGGTAGCGGACTATCGCCCGGTGGAACCGCACACGGAAAAAATCAAGAAGAGCTACGCGGCTCTGACGATTTCTCTTGAGCCGACCACCGACATTCTTGCGGAGGTCGCCAAAAACAAAGGTCAGAGAATCGTGGTGGGTTTCGCGGCGGAAACGGACCGCGTCGCCGAGAATGCGCGAAAAAAACTCTCCGCAAAAAACGCGGATTTGATCGTGGCCAATGACGTCACCGCCGAAGGCGCAGGTTTCGATCAGGACACAAATATCGTGACGCTTTTCTCCCGCGATGGCCGCGACCTTGCGCTCCCAAAATTAACGAAGAACGAAGTGGCGCAGCGGATCTTGGATGAAGTCTTGCGCCTGCGCGGCGTCCTGCACGGAACGGCTGAAGCGAAACGCTCCCGCGTCTAATCCCGCCATGCCCGAGCGCATTCCTGAGCCTCTCCAGAAAAAAATCGCAGACCGCCTCGCTTTCTACCAAGACATCGGAATCCGGCAGTTCTATAGAAACCGGGCGGCAGAATTTGTGCCCGGCGCCGAACAACGATTGAACACTTCCAGCTTCTCAACTCATTCGAACGCGATCCCCCGTGAGGAAGCGACATTGCCCAAACCCGCTCGCAAGCCCGAGTTGCCCAAACGCGCGCCCGTTCCGGCGACAGCCAGTTCGAAGATTTCACTCCCGCCCTTGCCAGTGGTGGCTGGGCCATCTCTATTCGAATCCACCGAGAAAATTGCGGACGACTCGCTTCTGAAAATTCGAGAAGATCTCGGCGAATGCACGCGCTGCAAGCTCCACAGCACCCGCCACAAAATTGTTTTCGGCGATGGAAACCCCAAAGCTGAATTAGTTTTCGTTGGCGAAGGCCCGGGCGCCGATGAAGACGCCCAAGGCTTGCCCTTCGTCGGACGCGCCGGAAAATTGCTCACGCAGATGATCGAAGCCATGGGCCTCCAGCGCAAAGATGTTTACATCTGTAACGTAGTGAAGTGCCGCCCGCCCGAAAACCGCCAGCCCGAAGAAGATGAAGTCAGTACCTGCTCGCCATTTCTGCTGCGCCAGATCGATACCATCGCGCCAAAAGTCATCGTCTGCCTCGGCGCCACTGCCGCAAAAACATTGCTGCAAACCAATCGCGGAATTTCCCAATTCCGCGGTGAGTGGCTGGAATTCCGCGGAAGAAAATTGCTGGCCACCTATCACCCCGCGTATTTGCTGCGCAATCCGCCCGCAAAAAGCGAAGTCTGGAAAGACCTCCAAAAAGTAATGGCCGTCCTCGGCCTCGAAGTGAAAAAGGGCAAGTCCTCCTAACCCACCATGGCAATACTTCTGGGCTTGCTGACGGCGCTCGCGTGGGGCGGGTCGGATTTCATCGCGCGTTTTGCGACGCATCGCGTGGGTACGTTGCGAACGATGTTGTACATGCAGGTGACCGGATTCACGTTGCTCACGATTTTTCTGCCGTGGCTTGGTGGTTGGGGGCACCTGGCGGACGGATCGGGTTGGCAGCCGTGGGCGTGGGGAGTGCTCGCTGGGTGCATTAATGCATGTTCGACACTAGTGTTTTACCGCTCGTTTGAAATCGGCAAGATTGCGGTGGTCGGTCCTGTTTCTGCGAGCTATCCGGCGCTGACGCTGCTGATTTCGTGGATCGGCGGGGAGCGGCTGACTTCGGTGCGCGTGGCGGGAATTGTTCTTACGCTGTTGGGCGTCGTGATTGTTGCGAGCGCGGAAAAAGTTCCTCCGGAAAGTGCTGCGGCGGGCGCACTGAAAAATAGCCGAGGACTCGGCTGGGCGATCGCTGCGGCGTTTGGATTTGCGGTGCTGTTTTGGCTGCTGGGAGTTCGCGTTGTTCCTCGCGTCGGCGCGACGCAAGCGGTGTGGCTGATTCGGTTGACGAGCAGTGTGGTGGGATTGGCAGCAATCCTAATTGCGAAGCAACCGCTCCAACTCCCGCGCGGCGAGGTGCGCTGGATGGCGCTGGGGATGGGGCTGTTTGATACCGCCGCGTTCGTGTTCAGCAATCACGGAATGCGGATGGAACAAGTGGCCGTCATCAGCGTGCTGGGATCGCTCTATGGAGCAGTGACCGTGGGGCTCGCAGCGATTTTTCTTCGCGAACATATTTCGCGCTGGCAGTGGGTTGGCATCGTAACGATTTTTACCGGGATTTATTTGATCAGCCGATAGTTTTTCTTTCTGCCAGAGGAGCTGTACTTCCGATTTTCGGTGACGTTTCCACCTGCTGATACACTACACGACGAGATGAATTCCGCATTTTGCAATGTGGCGCTGAGCGTGCCGCTGCGTACGACGTTTACGTACGCAGTGCCGGAGGCATTGCGGGAAACCGTACAGCCTGGGAGCCGCGTACTGGTGCCGTTCCGGAAAAAAGCGATGGTTGGCGTCGTCGTGGAATTTGTTGAGAGCGCGGCGGCTGGGACGAACGTGCGAGAAATCACCCGCGTGCTGGATCTGGTTCCGGCGCTGACGCCGAAGTTGATCGAACTGGCGCAGTGGATCGCGGGATATTACCTGGCGCCGGTTGGCGAAGTGTTTCGGGCGATGCTGCCGCCGGTGACGGAGCTGAAATCGCAACGGCAGATTGTTTTGACTGACGCGGGTCGCGGAGCGGCTGAGAGTTTGAGCGGGGGAGAGTTGTCGCATGGACTTACCGCGAGTGAAGCGGGGTTTCTTGCGAAGTTGAAAGAGAAGAAAGGAGCATTGGTGTTTGGTCCGGCGGCCAAGCTGGGGGTTGATGCTTCGGCGTTGCAGAGATTGCAACGGCGCGGGCTTGTCGAAATTCGGGAGATGGTGCAGGGAAGAAAGAGGAAGACGCAGCGCGTGATTGCGTGGAGAGGCGGCGGAACTAAGCCAGACGAGAAGCCGGCAGAGAAAAGCGAAGAGAATCCTAACGCAGAGACGCAGAGTGAGCAGAGGAAACGCAGAGAAGAAAAAATCAGAGAATTGCTGGAGGCGGAGCGCGGGCCGCTTCCGTTGCCGCGGCTGTTGAAGCTGGCGCAGGTTACGCGAGCTTTTATCGAGCGAATGCTGCGCGATGGATTGCTTGAGAGTTGGGAGGAGCCGCTCGATCCGGCGGAGGATCCGTTTGACGCGGGGTATACGCCGGCGGCGCATGAGTTGAATGCGGAGCAGGAGAGCGTACTCAAAGCGATTCGCGCGCGATTTGAGCTGGGTGAATTCGGCGTGCAGTTGCTCCATGGGGTGACGGGGAGCGGGAAGACGGAAGTGTACTTGCGCGCGGTACAGGAAACGTTGGCGCGCGGAAAAACGGCGATTATTCTTGTGCCGGAGATTGCGCTGACACTTTGGATTGGGCGGCAGTGCCGGGCGTGGTTTGGCGCGCGATTCGAGGGCGTGGCGGTGCTGCACTCGGCGCTGAGCGACGTGGAGCGGGCGCGTGAGTGGTGGCGCGTGCGGAACGGCGAGGCACGCGTGGTGGTGGGGACGCGGTCGGCGATTTTTGCGCCGCTGGAAAATGTTGCATTGATCATCGTCGATGAAGAGCAAGAGAACAGTTACAAGCAGGAAGAAACGCCGCGATACCACGGGCGCGACGTGGCGATTGTGCGCGCAAAGATGGAAGGCGCGGCGGCGCTATTGGGTTCGGCGACGCCGTCGATGGAAACGTATCATCACGCGCGCAACGGAAAATACGAGCTGCTGACCTTGGCTTCGCGCGTGGCGGAGCGATCGCTCGCGAGCGTGGAGATTGTAGATTTGCGCGAAGAGTTTCAGCAGACACACAAAGCGAGCCCGATTTCCGCGAAGCTGCACGCGGGAATTGAAGAATGCCTGGCGAATGGAACGCAGGCGCTGGTGCTCATCAACCGGCGCGGGTACTCGTGGTCGGTGCTTTGCAGAAGCTGCGGCGCTTCGGTGCAATGCGTGAATTGCAGTATTTCGATGACGCATCACAAGCAGCGCAACCGGCTGGAGTGCCACTACTGCGGATCGATTCAGCAGATTCCGAGGCAATGCCCGAAGTGCCAGTCGCAGTATGTTTATTTTTTCGGAGAAGGCTCGGAGCACCTCGAAGAACGATTGCGCAAAGAATTTCCGGGCGCGCGGATTGCGCGGCTGGACCGGGACACAGCGCGGACGAAACGCCAGTATCAAGAAACTCTCGGAGCATTCGCGGGCGGCGCGCTGGACATACTGGTTGGCACGCAGATGCTTGCGAAAGGGCACGACTTTCAGCGGGTGACACTGGTCGGCGTGATTTCGGCGGATTCTTCGCTGAGCCTGCCGGACTTTCGGGCGGCGGAGCGGACGTTTCAATTATTGACGCAAGTCGCGGGTCGGGCGGGGCGCGGCGAACTTGCGGGGCGCGTGCTGATCCAGACGTTTTATCCGGAGCATTACGCGATTCAGGATGCGGTCAAGCAGGACTACGTGTCGTTTTTTGAGCGCGAGCTGCATTTCCGGCGGATGATGGCGTACCCGCCGTTTACGTCGCTGGCGAACGTGATTGTGCGGGACACGAGCCTGGAGAAGGCGATCCGCTGGTCGCGGCGGCTTTCGGAGTACTTTTCGCCGTACGACGACAAAGGTGTGCGCATCCTGGGACCGGCCACGGCGCCGCTGGCACGCTTGAAGAAGGAACACCGGTTCCAATTCCTGCTCAAGTCGCCGAAGCGGTCGGTGCTGACGAAGGTGCTGAGCGGGGCGATGGCCTACTGCGACGCGAAGGAGATTCCGCAGACGGCGGTTTTGGTGGATATGGATCCGCTGAGCTTGCTGTAAGCGCCGCAGAGCTTCGCATCTCCCTTCTGGATTGGATGGATTGGACTTCAATCTCTCCGCGATTGGTTTGACTGGCGAATCGAAGTAGGGCCCCTCCCCCCTGTTTTTTGTAAGTGTTGATTCTAAAGAGTTTAGAAATCGGGTAAGTCATTTCGTTTCAACACTTACGGGAAAGTCCAGAAGTGTTGATTATAAAGAGTTTGCGTTGGCGAAGTGTTGGGCACGAGGACTCGCGCTCTTCCGGATACATGCAAAGCGGAGGCTCCGATAGAGTAGTGACATCGTGGCGGCACAGGGCAGAGTGGCCGGGCCGTCCAATCAAGACTGAGCGACAGCCAGGATGCCCGGAAAAGAAAAAGCGGGAGCAGGGCTCCCGCACTCCACAATTCTTCCCAACTAAAATGCTAGGCCGAAAAGAAGGCTTGGTCAAGGGGGAGTTGAGGGAAAAAGATCCCAGATTACAAATCTCAATGTGAGCCGGGACGGCACAGATGTCGCTGGTTGAGACGGTTTCCGAAAGCGCAGCGGATGATTTCCGTTTGGTTGCTAGTGCTCGATTGGCTACAGAAAAAGAGGGTTGAGGAGAACGTTGAAGGGGGGCGCATTGAAAGGAAAGAAGATGGCGTGGTGTGGAGATCACAAAAAGCGTTTTCAGGAAGTTGAAGTAAGTAGTGGGTGAGAAGACAAAGACTTTGGTACGCACAGTGCAAAGTTCAATACAGGACAGACAAGAGGTTTTCCCCGGCAGAAGATTGTAGGGCACGCAGCGGTTGGCATCGACGAGTTAAGGTGCACCGGCGGCGCTGGCGAACCCACAACCCTAGCTCGAAAACGACGGGTGGAAATGGTTGAACGCGGCCCGACGGATTAACTCTCCCAACCGCCCAGCCCCCAGAGGGAAGGCCTCCAGGGTGTGCGGCAGGTCGAGATGCTGTGCGAATTACCAAAGTTCGAGAAGTCACGTCTGCAGGCGAGTTTCCTCCCGATCCTCTTGCTAAAGATTTCCCTGAGCCTTGCCCCGATCCTCGGGGGGCTAGCCGTTTGTACGCCCGCGGCAGTGGCGCAAGTCTCCAACATTGAGAAAACAGACGGAATGATTTCCGGGACGGTGCTTTCCAAATTGGATGAGCGGCCCGTGGAGCAGGCGGCGGTCAGCGTGAAATCGCATAGCCTTGGAGTGTTCCGCAGCATACTGACGGATTATGACGGGCGATTCGAGGTGCGTGGCCTACCTCCGGGCACGTACGAGGTGGTGGTCGAGCAACCGGGTTACGAATCGTTACAGACGAAAGCACAGTTTGAGGGCTCACCGGTCAAGCTGGTGCTGCACTTGATGGCCTCCAAGATCTCTCAACCCTTCCGGAGCAGCTACACCGTTTCCGTCCAGGAATTGAAGATTCCGGATAAGGCGCGGAATGAATACCAGAAGGGACTGGAGTGCATGGGGAAGAACGATGAGGTGGGGAGCCTAAATCACTTTACGAAGGCGACCCAAGCGTTCCCCAAGTACTTCGAGGCGTTTTATCACATGGGAGCGGCGGAAACGAGACTGGGGCGGCTGGAGGAAGCCAGGCAAGCCTTTCAAACGGCGATTGATTTAAGCGGCGGGAAGTATGCTTGGGCGGAGTTCGGGTTCGGATATGTCCTTTATTTGGAGGGGAAAACCGAGGAAGCGGAGGCGGTCCTCCGGCGGGGATTGGAAGTGGATGGTAATTCACCCGATGGATACACCATTCTGGGAATGACATTGTTGCGGCTCAATCGTCTGGAGGAGGCGGAGAAATGCGCCCGGCAGGCGATCCTCCACAAACCCGGCTTTTCGCAGGCATATCTTGTGCTGGCGGATGTGTATGCGCACCGGCGCGAGTATCGAGTGCAACTGCAGAATCTGGACGCGTATTTGCAGCTCGAGCCGAACGGTCCTGCGAGCGATCTTGTGCACCAGGCGCGCGAGGTCGCATTGAAAATGTTAGGCGAGCCTAAGCCGCAAGAGTGATCCTGAACCGATCGCGCGAAGCAAGGCGCACTTCTACTCATACTTACAACTCAAAAAAAGACCGGGGAGTCATCCGCCGAATGATGGGGAGAGTCCCGCGCACCGGTTCGCCCGGAGCCGAGAAGCGGAGGGACGGGAGTGTAAGCGATCAGTGTGAACCTGGAGGGATGTATAGCGGGGCGGGCATGAAGCAGAGGAGAAAGACGAGAAGGGCGATAAAGGCTCCCCAGCGGCGAGGCGGGTCGAGCGGGGCGGGATCATAGATGGGCGCGACGCGGAGGAAACGCATGCCGAGGAGCAGAGCGCCCCAGATGTACCAACCTTCCCAGAAACGGAGCATGCCGAGGGCGATGAGAGCGACGGGGAGAAGAATGGACGAGTAGCGGTGAAGGTGAGCGCTGACGGAACGAAGGATGTGACCGCCATCGAGTTGGGCGGCTGGCAGGAGATTGAGCGAAGTGGCAAAAAGGCCGACCCATGCGGCGCGGCCGACAGGATGAAGCAGTAGAGAGCCGGGAGCGACGCCGGGATGGAACCAAGCGGCGATAAGGCGTAACAAGAGGGGCGTGCCGAAGGCGAGGTCGACGTTTTGCAGGTCGGTTAGGCCGGGAACAATTTTTGCGTGTAAGACGCCGTAGACCAAGGCGGGGACGGCGAGAACGAAGCCGACCAGAGGGCCGGAGGCGCCGACGTCGAAGAGTGCTCGGGTGGTGCGGATTGGGGAACGAATGAGGATGAACGCGCCAAAAGTGCCGATGAGCGATGGGAAGGGAATGAAGAATGGATAGCTGGAGCGAATGTGATGGTGGCGGCAGGCGAAGAAATGGCCGAGTTCGTGGGCCAGTAAGATAGTGAGCAGCGTGAGGGCGAAGGGGAGGCCGGCAGCCAGGCCAGCGGGATGCTGGTAGAAGAGTTTGAAGGCGCGGACGAATTCGTCGAAGGAAACGGCTTCGTTTTGGTCATAGGCCACGGCGAATTGCGTGCCGGCTACGAGGCAGGTGCAGAGTGTGAGGAGAAAGAGAACGACTGCGAGGAGCAAGGTTTTGGGAGAAGGGCGATGGGGGACTTGGGCATATTGGAATTCACCGGGAGGGATGGCGCGCCAATCGAAGTTGAGCGGAATGGAGGGCGGCGGATTTTCTGGGAGCGGGGTGGTCACGAGATGTTTGGAGCCTAAAAGTTGGTCGGCACTTACAAGTACAACACAGATTGGAATGATCGCGCTAGCGCAGGGAGAACTTGAGAGGGAGTTAGCTTAATTTTCTGAGAGCCGCAGAGAAAAAAGCCCGACTACTTGGTGCTCTCCATGCCCTGGAGTTCTTTGCCGGGCTTGAAGCGGACGGCCTTGCCGGGAGGGATGTTGACTTCCTCGCCAGTGCGGGGATTGCGCCCGATGCCGGTTTTGCGGGGCTTGACGCTGAAGACGCCGAAACGGCGGAGTTCGATGCGCTGCCCTCGGCCAAGGGCCTGCTTCAAGGATTCGAAAACGGTCTCGACGGCTTGTTCGGCCTTGGTGCGGCTGATGCTTGTCTGGGCGACGACAGCGTTCACGATGTCCAGCTTGATCACGCAAACCTCCAGCGGTTCCGAGGCAGATGCTAGAGGGTGCGGAGCGGGTTGTCAAGACGTGAGGGGTAATCTACACTGAACATCTTTCGAACGCGCGCAACGAAAAAATTTTTGCGTTTGCATCGCACTTCAGAAAAAAAGTCAGGGACAGGGGAGGAATGGATGGCCGTAAAGCCAGACCGCTGGATCCGGCGCATGTCGCTGGAGCACAAGATGATCGAGCCGTTCACGGACCGGCAGGTGCGAGAGGGAGTGATCAGTTACGGAGTGTCGTCGTACGGATACGACATCCGAGTGGCGGACGAGTTCCGGATTTTTACGAATGTGAATTCGACGATCGTGGATCCGAAGCATTTCGATGCGCGATCGCTCGTGGACATCAAGAGCGAGGTGTGCCTGATTCCGCCGAATTCGTTTGCGCTGGCGCGGTCGGTGGAATATTTCCGGATTCCGAGGAACGTGCTGACGATTTGCGTGGGGAAGTCCACGTACGCGCGGTGCGGGATCATCGTGAACGTGACACCGTTCGAACCGGAGTGGGAAGGCTTCGTGACGCTGGAGATAAGCAACACGACGCCGTTGCCGGCGAAGATTTATGCGAATGAGGGGCTTTGCCAGGTGATTTTTTTCGAGTCGGATGAGGAATGCGAAGTGAGTTACAAGGATAAGAAGGGGAAGTATCAGTCGCAGAGCGGGATTGTGTTGCCGCGGCTGTAAGCAGCGAGCTTGCCAATTCGAACGCATCCGCAGCAAAAGGCGAGGCGGGACGGGACTGAGTCCCCCCTCGCTTTTTCGTTTGTTTGATCAAGAGAGGGTGACGGTGACGAGGGGGAAGCCGCGTTTGCGCCAGGCGTCAAGGCCGCCCTGCAAGGGGCGGATGCGCTTGATGCCGTTTTTTCTGAGGAGCAGCGCCACACGGGCGCTGGTGGCTTCGTTTGGTCAAGTACAGTAGAGAATGACCTCGCGATCGCGCGGGAGGCTGTCGTTTTTTTCTTCGAGCTCTTTGGCGTCCATGCGGAAGGCGCCGGGGATGGTTTCGGGATCAGCTTCAAAATCCATGGAATGACGCAAGTCCACGATGACGAGATCCTCGCCGGCGTCGATTTTTAATTTTAGTTCGTCCACGGTGATGCGGGCGATGCGGAGCTCGCGGAGAAAACGCTGGCGGGCGAAGTATTTGTAGGCGATGTAGGCGGCAAAAACGCCGATGAGCAGTACCAGCAGGCGACTGCCTAGGGCGGCGAGATGCTCGGCCACGAGCTCGATTTGGCCGCTGAAAATGTAGCCGATGCCGAGAAACGTGCCGGCCCAGAGGAGCGAGCCGAGGGCGTCGAAGAGAAGAAAGCGGCGAGCGCGCATGTGAAAAATTCCAGCGAGCGGGGGGGCGACGGTGCCGAGGCCAGGGAGAAACTTGGCGAAGAGGAGGGAGCGCGCGCCTTGCTTGGAGAAAACGCCTTCGGTGCGGCGAACGCAGGAATCGGGCTCGATCGAAATCTTGCAAATGAGCTGAAGAACCCGGATGCCTTTGCGCAGGCCTAACTGGTACCAGATGGAGTCCGCGACCACACAGGCCAGCATGGCGAAAAAGAGCGAACGAAAAAAACTCATCTGTCCTGTGCCGGAGAGCGCGCCCGCGGCCAGGAGAAGCGGCATGGAAGGCAGAGGAAGGCCGACTTGCTCGGCAAAAACCCAGCCCAGCACGACCATGTAGCCATGGTGAAGAAGGAATTCGAGTGTGCGGTGCATGCGTGGCCGGGGTTGCGGTCTCCAGTTATTTTGCTACGAAAGAAGCAGTATGCCCCCAGTGGCCCGACATGACAAATTCGCTGAGCGGCTTGCGTGTCCTCGGAGCCAGCTCGCGATCCTTCAAAGGCTGAGGCAGGGAATTGGGATCGCCGGGGTAGCCGATGGCGATGGCGGCGATGGCTTCCCAGTTTGAGGGAATTGCGAAAACTTCGCGCGCTCTTGCGGGATCGAAGCCAGCCATTTGATGAACGGACAGCCCGCGCGCGGTGGCTTCCACGGACAACAGAGCGGTGGCGGCGCCGGTGTCGTATTGCGCGTTGCGGTTAGGGGCATTGTTTTTGGCGAAGGTGAGCTCGGCGACGGCGAGAGCGAGGACGAGGGCGTTTCTTGCCCACCCCGCGTTAAACTCGACGAGCACACTCAACATTCTTGCGAAATTCTCATGGTCGTCGCGCGTGGCTACGATGTAGGCCCAGGGCTGCTCGTTGCTGCTGGAGGGCGCCCAGCGCGCGGCTTCAAAGAGACTGCGAAGAACGTCCGGGGGGACGGGCTTGTCGGAGAACGCGCGGGGGCTCCAGCGATCTAGGATCAACTGATGAACGGGAAAATCGCTTGGTGCCGGCTTGTGCATGAGTTCGAGCCTCTCTTTTGAATACGACTTTTAGATGATCCGGGCGGAGCGTGCGATTCATCGCGGACGGCGCCCTCCCGCCGAAGTGCTGCGAGTGTCACGAGGTCAGTTACCGGATTTTGGCGGCGCCTGCTTGACCATTTCCACGTCGATGGTGATGGGCACATCGTCGCCAACCACGACTCCGCCGTTGTCCATGGTGGCGTTCCATTTCACGCCGAAGTCCTGGCGGTTGATCTTGGTTGTGGCATTGACGGCGGCGCGCTGGTGGCCCCAGGGATCTTTTACGGGAGCGGTGGGGCCGTCCACGTCGAGAACGACTTCCTTGGTGGTGCCACGGATTGTGAGGTCACCGGTAACTTTGAGTTTTCCGGGAGCGACTTGCTCGACTTTTCTGGATTTGAAGGTCATCGAAGGGTAGTGGGCGACGTCGAAGAATTTGTCGCTGCGGAGATCATTGTCGCGGTTCGGTTCGCGAGTATCCACGGTGGAAACGTCAATGGTGACGTCCACAGTGGACTTGGTGACGTCGTTTTCGTCGAAAAGGAGCGTGCCGGTGACTTTGCTGAACGCTCCACGAACGGTGGCGATGGCCAGGTGACGGACGGAGAACTGCGCGGAGGAATGTTGCGGATCGATTTGCCAAGTTGAGGTGCCGGCAGTAGCGGGGAGGGAAAGAACGGCTGCGACTGCGGCGGCTACTGCGATGCGAGATAGATGGTGGCCCATGGTGCTTCTCCTCTTTCTTTATTGGTTTTTGTTAGCGATTCGAAACGTGTCCCAAACTTGTGTTACTCCTGTTTTTCTGGGCGGAGTTCCTCGAGGAGCCCGGCGAGAATTTTGAGGCGCGCGGCGGGCATATGACGGAACTGGCGCTTGTGAAGCTCGCGGACGGGCTGGTCGAGCGTTTTTAGAAGATCGAGGCCCTGCGAGGTGACGCGGGTCTTAATGACGCGGCGGTCGTCGGTCTGGCGCTCGCGGGAAATGAGCCCGCGCTTTTCCATGCGGTCGAGCAGACGGGTCATATCCGGGTCGTGAGAAATCATGCGGTCGCCAATGTTGCTACAAGCCAGACCGCAGGGCGCAGCGCCACGAAGAATGCGCAGGACATTATATTGAGCGCCGGTGAGGCCGGCGGATTTCACGAGCTGCTCGGCGTCTTGACCCAGGGAATCGGCGGTTTTCAAGAGAGCGACGAAGAGGCGGGCTTCGAGAGGGGCGGCACTGAGTTTGGACCGGGAATTCATAGAACCAGCTTAGTCGTTATAACGACTATTGTCAAGAGGGAATATGGGAACTCCAAAGCCGAGGGTTCAGGGTTTGCGCAATGGGCGGAGATGAATTTCGCTGAGGAAACTTTGCGGGCGCTGGGTGACGATGGATTCCACGGCGTGGGCGACGTCTTCCGCGATGAGGGCTTTTGAAGGGTCCTTGGGGCCGCGGGTGGAGAATTCGGTGGCAACGCTGCCGGGGCAGATGACGCTTACGCGGATGCCGTGTTCACGGAGATCCTCGGCCATACAGCCAGAGAGGCCCATCACGCCCCATTTGGAGGCGCAGTAGATGCCGCCGTTTGCGAAAGCGTTTTTTCCGGCGAGGGAGCTGATATTGATGATGTCGCCGGCGCCGCGGCGGATCATGGAAGGGACGACGGCGCGGGAGACGAGGAAGACGCTCTTCAGATTGGTATCGAGTACGCGATCCCAGTCGGCTTCGGTTTTTTCGTGCGCGGGACCGAAGAGGCCGATGCCTGCATTATTGACAAGGATGGTGATGGCGCCGAGGTCGGCTTCTGTCTTGGCGACGAGATTTGTGACTTCCGAAGCTTGGGTAACGTCGGCAAGTTGTGAAAAGACTTGTGTTCCCGATTTCTCGAGAAGCGCGGCGGACTCCGCAAGGGCCGCCCTATCGCGGCCACAAATGGCGACGGAAGCGCCGAGCCCGGCAAGGCGCTGAGCGATGGCGCGGCCGATGCCGCGGCTCCCTCCGGTGACCAGCGCCACGGCTCCGGAGAGCGGCTTCTGCCCGGGATTTTTATCATTTGTTCTGCTTATTGAACCCATGAGAATTCTTCCTCGTACGGGCCACTGTTTTTATGCGACACTCATCCTATCACCAGCGTTTTCTGCATTGCTTGGGATCCCAGAAGGCCAAGCCGGAAAACAGAAGAGAAACCGCCCGCGGCATGAAGAAATATCCTCAGATCATGAAGTCCATGCATGATAACGGCTTGCAGATGCGGTGCGGCATTTCCTATAATCCCAAGGTTTTCCGAAACAAAGCGATTCCCGGTGAAAGCGTTCCGGGGTGTACCGGAAGCACAAAACTCAGACGCGCGGATTGAGCGAGGAGAAATGGGAATGAATGAAACACGAAGGGTGACGGGACTCGCGATGGCAGCGGCGCTTGGCCTGCTGATCGGCGGCGCGCTGATCTCGCACGCACAGGCGCCAGCGGCTGGGGCGAGCCAGGATGCGAGCGCGCCAAAGTACACGATGGCGGAGTACAACGCCTATCAGGCGTGCGCCGCGGAGAAGGTTCCCGCCACACTGATCAAGTGCCTGGACGATTTTGTTTCGAAGTATCCGAATTCCACGCTACTCAATTACGTGTATCAGCTTTACTCGCAAGGCTACGGCGCGCAGAAGAACTATCTGAAAGTCATCGAATACTCTGACAAGCTCGCCGCCATGGGCGACAAAGTCGATGCTGGCACGCGATTCACTGCGTATTACACGCACGTCGCTGCGTACAGCGGGCTACTAACCGATCAGCCCAAGACCGCCGGGGCAGACCCTGCGCTAGCGAAGGGCGCCGAGGATGCGGCGGCCGCGGCTTTGAAAGTGCTGCCCGATGTAAAGAAACCAGACACGACGGCGGACGACGCTTGGGCAAAGCAAATCATACAATTCAAGGTCTTCCTTGAGGGTGTTGCTGCCCAGGCTGCGACGGTTGCCAAGGATTGCGCGAACGCCATAGCGGACTACAAGGCAGTGCTAGCAATAAACCCCGATGATGCGATTTCGAATTACCGGCTGGGCTTGGCCTACATGTGCGTGAATCCGCCGCAGCAGATGGACGCGTTCTGGTCCATCGCGCGAGCGGTGACGGCGAAGAGCGCGACCCAGGCGCAGTCGGCGAAAGTGAAGGATTATTTGCGGAAGCTGATCGCCAACTATCAGGGTGGTTCGGTCTGCGACAGCCTGACGGATGCGGAACTGAACGAGCTGCTGCAGCTCGCGGGAAGTTCGCCGGACCGGCCGGGGAGCTACACGCTGGCCAGCGCCGCGGACCTGACGGCGGCGCAGAAAGACATGACGATTGCTTCGGTGATCGCGGACCTCAAGGCCGGCGGGGACAAAGGTAAACTGACGTGGCTGGCGTCTTGCGGCCTGGAGTTTCCGGAAGTGCCTGGGAAGGTGATTGAGGTGGTGCCTGGCGCAGCACCGACGGATCCGATCGTGCTGAAGATCGCTTTCGTTACGAGCGATGCGGAGTTTGACGCGGCCACCACGGCCAACATGGACGTGAAGGTCGTTGGGCAGCCGGAAGCGGCACGCGTTGAGAAAGATAGCGCGGTGCATTTTACGGGGACGTTGACGGCCTTCGATCCTGATCCCGCGTTTTTCCTGCATTGGGATAAGGCCAAAGTGAAGGAAGAGGACATTCCGAAGGAAAAGGCCGCGCCAAAGAAGCCCGTGCGGAAGAAGCCGAGCGGAAAGTAGATCCTGTTCGGGTTTCTCACTTTTTCGCTTTAAGCAAAACAGCTTCCGCCGTCGCCGGGAGCTGTTTTGCTTTATAAGAGGGATTTGGACGATGATTAGCGTGCGTGGCGGCGATGGCCGTTCGAATCGAGCTTGTACTCACCGATTTTGCGGCTCAGGGTGTTGCGGTGGATGCCAAGAACTTCGGCGGCGCGGGACTGGTTGCCGTTGGAACGGTCCAGGACGCGCTTGATGAAACGCTTTTCGAATTCGCCGACGGCCTCATCAAAAAGAATTCCGCGTTCCACCATTTGATTGACGAGCCCTTCCAGTTGATCTTTCACGATCGCACGCTCCGCAATGAACTTCCTTCTTGATGGGCCGGCTTGCTAGTCCAGTTCGCGGCCAGTGAGGAGGCGGTAGGCCTCCCGGTATTTGGCGCGAGTGGAGGCGACAACCTCGGGAGGAAGTTCCGGGCCAGGCGGGGTTTTCGGCCACCGGATTCGTTCGAGGTAGTCGCGCACAAATTGTTTGTCAAAAGAGGGCTGGGGGCCGCCGGGATTGTACTGCGATGCGGGCCAAAAGCGAGAGGAATCTGGGGTGAGGGCTTCGTCGATCCAGAGGAGGTCGTTGTGGAGGAGGCCGAATTCGAATTTGGTGTCAGCGAGGATGACGCCGCGGGGCTCGGCGTAGGCAGCGGCGCGACGGTAGATTTCCAAGCTGACGGCACGGACTTTTTCGGCGAGGTCATTGCCGATTAACGCGGCGGCTTGTTCGAAGGAAATGTTTTCGTCGTGGCCCGTGGATGCTTTTGTTGCGGGCGTGAAGATTGGTTCGGGCAGGCGGTCGGATTCGCGCAGGCCGGCGGGCAGGGTGATTCCGCAGATTTTTCCGGTGGCTTGATAGTCTTTCCAGCCGGAGCCGGAGACGTAGCCGCGGACTACGCACTCGATGGGAAGAGGCCGGGTTTTGCGGACGATCATGGAGCGGCCGACGAGATCGTCCAGGTGCAAATTGAATGGCGACGGAAAATTGGTGGAGCTGAGGACGTGGTTGGGGATGACGTCGTTTAATAAATTGAACCAGAAGAGAGAGAGCTGGGTGAGGACGCGGCCCTTGTCGGGAATGGGCGTGGGAAGAATTACGTCGAAGGCGGAGAGGCGGTCGGTGGCGACGATGAGAAGCTGGTCGCCGAGATCGTAGATGTCGCGGACCTTTCCCCGCGCGGCGGGCGAGAGGCCGGCAAACTGTGTTTCACGAAGAACGCGCATGGCGGGTGTGGCAGACACCGAAAACATTCCCCCGACTAAGTGAGAAGCATTCTAGCGCAGGGGAAGGGGAAGTCAAAGGAGCGAGCGGTGGATTTTTCTGGAAAACTTTTTTGGAGTGTTCGCAGGGATTTGTTTTTCAGCGGCACTCCAAGGCTTCGGTCATGAAGATTTGCTCCCAGTGCGCGCCGTCGCGGGATTTTTGGTAGACGGCGTAGCGATGGTTGGGTGTGGAGGCGAGCCTCAGTACGACTTCATCGTGTCCGTCTCCGAAAAGATCCGCGTGGTCCACGAACTCGGCGGCTTCATCCTCGTCCATCGTTTCGGAGAGCCGGATCCATATGAAATCCGCTTGGAGTCCCTGCGATCCTTGCTCCGCGATGAAGAAGAGGTTGTGCTGGAGGTCTCCTTCGCTACCGGAATCCAGGGTGAACGCGCCAATCCAAGAGGAAAGGGGCGAGGGTTCAAGCACCGTCCGAGTCAGAAAGTCCACGTGCACTTTGGACGTGACGCTGCTGGGGATTCCGTGCTGGCGAAAAATCTCTTTTGCCAACGCCACCGCTTCGGTTCGCTCTTCGTGCGTTGCCGCTTGGCGGGATTCCACTCGAAAGGCTGCTGGTGGTTGGTTTGTCGCCAGCGCGCGCAAGCGTCCTTGGATTTTCAACTCTCCATCATAGGAGGCTTGCGCTGCAGCCAGATTCTGCAGCTTGTCACCCAGCCGGACTTGGCCGGCCTCGGCGCCGCCATACAACACGGTGTAGATTCGCCCTGGCTCAAGGTAGCTCGAAGCGGGTTGCTGCTCTTGTGAATTCGCAGAACTATCGTCCGTGCACGCGGAGGGAAACGGAGTAAGTTTGCCGTCCGTCACGACCGCAAATGGTTCGGCGCGTAAGCGTCCGCGAGGGCGTTCCTCCACGGCAAACCACACTCGTTCGCTGGGAGGATTTTCGATTTGATTTTTTGAGGAAGTAGAGAAAACAAACACAAACAAGAGTGCGGCGGATATCCGCGCGACTGCGCGTTGCATGACTGGGCTCGATTCTCCGCCGCGAGAACTGATTGTACATCAAAGGACAGACGAGTCTCGAAGTTCGGGCTGATCCGCGACTAACGAGTCATGCGGCGGAGGCGGCTGCGGCTTGTTGTTTGGGCGCGGGCGCTTCGGAGCCTTCCCAGCGGACGCTGACGAGTTTGGAGACGCCGGGTTCCTGCATGGTTACGCCGTAGAGGACGCTGCCCATTTCCATGGTTTTGCGGTTGTGGGTGACGATGATGAATTGCGTTTGGCCGCTCATGTCGCCGATGAGACGGGTGAAGCGGCCGACGTTGGCTTCGTCGAGCGGAGCGTCCACTTCGTCGAGGATGCAGAAGGGGCTCGGCTGGTAGCGGAAGATGGCGATGAGCAGCGCGAGGGCGGTCATGGCTTTTTCGCCGCCGGAGAGGAGCAGGACGTTTTGCAAGCGCTTGCCGGGAGGTGAGGCGACGATGTCGATGCCGGCGTCGCCGGAGCTGTCCGGTTCGGTGAGGCGCATTTCCGCCATGCCGCCGCCAAAAATGGTGTGGAAGGCTTCGGAGAAATTTTTGTTGATGGAGTGGAAGGCCAGTTCGAATTTTTCCTTGGTGGCGAGGTCGAGCTCAGCGATGGCTTGCTGAGTGTCGGCGATGGATTGCAGCAAATCGTCGCGCTCGCGCGTGAGGAAGGTGAAGCGCTGCTCGCACTCGTTGAATTCCTCGAGGGCCATCATGTTGACGGGGCCCATGGCTTCGATGCGCTGCTTCATTTCGCGATAGTTAGTTTCGGCGACGGCCAGTTCCTCACCGGTCATGAAGGCGGCTTCGGTGGCGATGAGGTCTTCGGGCTGCGCGTTGACTTCGCTCATGCAGGTCTCGCGGAGGTGCTGGCGGTCGGAGTCGTTTTTGGCGCGATCGACTTCGGCGCGGCTGCGCTGCTCGCGAAGATCCTGGAGCGACTGGCGGCCCATGCGCAGGTGGTCTTCCATTTGGGTGACGCGGGTGCGAGCGGCTTCCCATTCCTGTTCGAGTTCGCGCTGGCGGACTTCGAGGCGGAGCTTTTCGCCGCGCAGGCCTTCGAGCTGCAGAGCTAACTCTTCGCTTTGCTTGGCTAGGGCATCTTTTTCGTCGGTGATGGAAGTGGCTTGCTGCTGGAGAGCGGTTTCGCGGCGTTCGAGCTCGGCGCGCTCTTCTGTGAGGCGCGTGGCAAGGGCTTCGGCGGCGGTAAGGCGTTCGGTCATGGCGGCATGTTCGGCGCGGGCGCGGGCAAGGTCGTTCTGCTCGGACTGGACGGAACCGCGGAGGAGGACGAGTTCTTCGGCGAGGCGCGCGCTTTCAGATTCGGCTTCGGCGCGGCTGAGGGCGGCGGCGGCGTGCTGGTTCTTGGCGCGTTCGGCTCGCTGGCGGGCATTTTCAACGTCGAGGCGGATGCGGGCGAGTTCGTTCTGGCAGACGGTCAATTCGAGACCCAGGCGGGCGAGTTCGCTCTGCATCTGGCTGTGACGGTGCGTGGCGGAAATGGTTTCGCGTTCGGCTTCGCGCTGCTGGGTATCAATTTCTTCGAGGGACTGTTCGGCGGAGCGCAATTCGGCGGCTACGGCTTCGAGAGTGGCTTGCTTCTCGCTCATGTCGTGCTCGAGCTGCATCACTTCGGCGTCGAGGGCGCGCAATTCGCGCTTCATGCCGAGCGGACCGACTTCGTCGGGGCGTCCGCCGGTGACCATGCGGCCTTGATAGCAGGTGCCATCGGGCGCGACAAAGGCGTACTGCGCGTTTTCGCGGGCTAGTTTTTCGGCGGCGGCGGTGCCGTCGGTCAAATAGGCGGAGCGCAGGCGCGGGAGGAATTGTTTGGCGGCAGCGCCGAGGGGATCGCGAAATTCCACGAGTTTGTCGAGCCGCGAAATCACGCCGTCTTCGAGGCGGAAATTGACGATGGGCTCGTAGTCGGAGGAGAGGCGTAAATTGCGGAGCGAGTCGACAAAGAAAGTGGCGCGGCCGCCGACTTCATCGCGCAGCATGGAGACGCCGGCGCGGGCGTGATCGTAGGTTTCGACGACGACGTATTCGAGTTCGTCGCGCAGGAACTGCTCGATGGCGGCTTCGTGCTGCTCTTCGACTTCGGCGTAGTCGGCGAGGACGCCGACAGCGCGGAAGCCCTGGCCGCCGCCGCGCTCATTGGCGGCAAAAAGCTTCTGAACGGCGTCCGTGGTGTAGGAGCGATCATTCAGGATTTGCGTGAGCGTGGAATGGCGCGCGCGAAGGCCAGAGAGGGAATCGCGAAACGCGTCCGCCTGTTTGGTCATGGCATCGCGCTGCTCGCGGAAGCCGGCGATTTTTGTTTGTAGCTCGGTGGCGGATTGCTTTAGCGAATTCAGCTTCGTGGAAGCGGATTCGAAATCATAGGCGGCGCGTTCGGCATCATCGCGGGCGCGCATGGAGGTTTCGAGGACATCGTGCTCGGTGGCTTCGAGCTTGCGGAGCGCTTCGGCCTGGTGAACTAGAGCTTCTTCGGCTTGCTTTTGCTCGCCGTGCAGACGGAGGAGGCTTTCGCCGGCCTCGGAGGCGGAGCGGCGAAGCGCTTCGATGCGAGATTCGGATTCGGTGATTTGCGTGGCGCGGGATTCGGAGCGCTTTGCTAGATCTTCGACGCGCGCGGACAAAATGCCGGACTCTTCGCGCAGCAGCGTAACGGCTTGGACTTGCGAAGCGCTGCGGGCTTCCCACTCGGCGGCATGCGCGGTGGCTTGCGCCAGTTCCGTGTGGAGCTGCGTTTGGCGTCCGGCGAGTTCTTCGGCGCGCTGGCGATTGAAGGCGATGCGGTTTTCGCTGCGGTCCACTTCAAGCGCGGTGAGATTCAGGACGTTCTGGTTCTGGCGAATCTCGGAGTCTAGCCCGTAAATGCGCTGGTTCAGTTGATCCTGCTCGCCTTCTTGCTGCTGGATGGCGGTGGCGCGCTGTAATTCGGACGCGGTGAGTTCTTCGAGTTGTCGCGCGACGCGCTCGGCTTCGGCATCCAGTTCGCGGGCTTTACCGGCCAGCATTTGGCGGACGATGCCGCGCATCTGGTCGCGAATTTCGCAGTAGCGGCGGGCTTTGGCGGCCTGGCGCTTCAGAGAGCCGAGTTGTTTTTCGACTTCGATGACGATGTCGTTGACGCGCGAAAGATTGACCTTGGAGGATTCGAGCTTGGCTTCGGCGAGGCGCTTCTTGGTTTTGAACTTTGTTACGCCGGCGGCTTCTTCGATGATGGCGCGCCGCTCCATGGGCTTGGTGGAAAGGATCAGGCCGATGCGGCCTTGCTCGATGATGGCGTAGGAATCCGGGCCGAGGCCGACGCCCATGAACATTTCCTGGATGTCGCGGAGGCGTCCGACGCGGCCGTTGATCAGGTATTCGCTTTGGCCGGAGCGATAGAGGCGGCGGCTGACGACGACTTCGCCGGGCTTGGTGGCCAGGACGGGCCTGTCTGCGGACTTTTTCTTGCGCTTGAACTTCCCGCCCATTTCTGTCAGGGGTTCAGCCGAGCCTTCGGCAGAAGCTTCTTGCGATTCAGGGGCCTGCGCGGGGTCGAGCGAGAGAATCTCGGTGGTATCGGTGGGTTCTGTTATCTCTGTGCCGGATGGGATTCCATCTGCGGCAGCATTTTCCAACACAAAGCGAGCGGCTTCGGCGAGCTCGGGGTCTTCCATGGTGATGGTGACTTCGGCGAGGCCGAGCGGGGGGCGCTTGGTGGTGCCGTTGAAGATGCAATCGGCCATGCGCTCGGCGCGGAGAGACTTGTGGCTCTGTTCGCCCAGGACCCAGGAGATGGCGTCCACGACGTTGGATTTGCCGCAACCGTTGGGCCCGACGATGCAGGTGGTGCCGGAGCCGCTGAACGTGACGACGGTGCGCTCGCAAAATGACTTGAAGCCAACGATTTCCACTTTTCGGAGCTTAAGCAAGATGTCCCCTTTGTGTCGTCCCACGCGCCGAATCCAAGCCAAGCAAACGAGCCGGGGGCAAAAGGCGCGAAGAGAGACGACGTTGCATTCCTCGAGGGGAGGGGCTTTCGAGCGACAAAGCGACAGTGTTCCGGTCGCCTGTCATGCCGACCCCGAGCTGAACGGGGTCGTTCGCAAAAACGTTTGGCAGGTTCTCAGTCAGAGGCCCAGCCGCCTGGCGCAAGGATGGCGGTACGGGGAAAAACTGTAACACGATGTGGAAGTGGTGTAAAGCGTTGCGCTACAAGTTGTATCTGTTTTGGCAGGGCCACAAGCGTGAAAAACTGGAAGTATCTATAGTCTAGATACTACAGGCGTCTAACTCCTTCGGGAACACGTCCGTCCAGAAAAGCTTGCTTGTGCTTTGGATTTCCCAAATCCATCTCGAAAGCAATCCATTTACCCTGGGCATCAAGCACTGCCATTTCCCACGGACCGTCATGGTCGCTACTGAATCGCCACAGAATCTGATGACCATGTTCGTTTGAAAAACCCTCGAGATCGGCCTGGAGAACGCCGCCCATCTTCTGCCTAATCGATCTTTGCAGCGAACTGACTCCATCCCAACCGTTCTTGATATCGGTCCCGCTCAGCAACTGAAATGCAAAGATCGTTTTCACCCGCGGTAAGAATTGACCCAACCAGTTCGCTGCGGATTCGGGCTTCTCACTCTTTACGTCCTCGATGAACTCATTCAACTCCTCTTCTCCGAGCTCTCCGGGAAGTACTGGATTCCTTTCAATGAGCGCGATCTCTTCTCCGGTTTTGTGGCGAAGAATTAACTGCGACCACTCCGTTTCTTCTCCTGTCTCGAGCTGTAGTTTTTGCCCCTCTGGCAAGCTACTCCTTAGCTCCGCCAAAGAGGGGGTGGCCGTTTTCAAAGCTAAAACCCTGACGTAATAACTCATGTGGACTCCAATTTACCTCTTGGTGGCTGCGTATCCTACCATTCCTTCGGCGGGAATCAGTGTCTTCCGCGAATCAAGCACTAAAATGCACAGAAGGTGTGATATAACAGTTATACCATCGTGCGGTTTCACTTCGATGAGCGGAAGAGCAAGAGCCTGCGGCGGAATCCGAGACGCGGAATCGGTTTCGAGGAGGTACAGGAGGTTTTCTACCATCCCTATTATGCCGACCAGCGTTCCGATCTTCCTGCTCAGCATCGCGCGATTGGCTGGGTGGGTGATCGGCTTTATTCAGTGATCTATGAGATTCGCGAAGACGAGGAAGGGGAGTGCTACCATCTGGTGACCCTATGGAAAGCGACCCGGGAAGAACGAAAACTTTATGAAGAACACGTCGCGTAAGAAGAGGCCCGCGTCGGCCGAGAGCATTGCGCGAATGGCGGACCGCGGTAAGGATGTCTCGCGGTTTTTCACCAATTCCGGCCAGATGAGGAAGCCCATCCAGCGCGTGAATGTAGACTTCACGGCTTCGATGCTGGAAGAATTGGAGAATGCCGCGAAAGAACTGAACGTGAGCCGCCAGGCGGTCATCAAGACCCTGATTCGACAAGGATTGGATCAGCGCCACATCGCAAGGACCTCCCGCAGAAGAACTCACCGGTCCTGACACTGAACTAACTCTGCCCGCGCTTCGAACCATAACTGCGGGGAGTAACCGTCATCTAGGACTAAACGAGTCGCATTGCCGCAAAATTCGTGGCACATGCGCGATGCTTGGAGATTGCTACGGTTCGGAGGGCTCGGCTACAATCTAGCGTTTCTTTGCGTGGGAAGAGAGATCGTCTTCTAGGGCATATGGCCGAAATCCAGCTGCATAATACGCTGACCGGAAAAGTCGAACCGTTTGTTCCGCAAAAGGCGGGCGAAGTGCGGATGTACACGTGCGGGCCGACGGTGTACGACTACGCGCACATCGGCAATTACCGGACGTTTGTGTTTCAGGACATTCTGAGACGCTTCCTGAAGCTGCGCGGCTATCGGCTGCTTCACGTAATGAACCTGACGGATGTGGACGACCGCATCATCGCCAACGCGGCCGCGGCTGGGAAGAGCATTCGCGACTACACGGAGAAGTTTGTGCAGGCCTTTTTCGAGGATTGCAAAACACTGAGCATCGAATCGCCGGAACATTGGATCCGGGCCACCGATCATATCGAAGACATGGTGAAGCTGATCGAGCGGCTCCAGAAGAAAACGTTCACGTATCCGAGCGAAGGCTCGATTTATTACCGCATCGCGAAATTTCCGAACTACGGGAAGCTTTCGAAGATCGATCTGACGGGAATCCAAGCCGGCGCGCGCGTGGACAACGACCGCTACGAAAAGGAAAGTGCGCGGGACTTTGCGCTGTGGAAGGCGCCGAAACCGGGGGAGCATTTCTGGGAGACGGAGATCGGGCCCGGGCGTCCAGGCTGGCACATTGAATGCTCGGCGATGGCGATGAAATATCTCGGCGAGACGCTGGACATTCACACTGGCGGGATTGACCTGGCGTTTCCTCATCATGAAAACGAAATCGCGCAGAGTGAGGCGGCGACGGGGAAGCCGTTTGTGCGCTACTGGCTGCACGCGGAGCACTTGTTGGTGGAAGGCGAGAAGATGTCCAAGTCGCTAGGGAATTTTTTCACGCTGCGCGACTTGTTTGGAAAGGGCTATAAGCCTTCGGCGCTGCGATTCGCCTTGGCGAGCGTTCCTTATAGAAAGCAGCTCAATTTCACGTTTGATGGATTGCAGCAGGCGACGAGTTCGGTGGAGCGTTTGCGGAATTTCGCGGACCGGCTGAAGCAAGGCAAATTTCCCGCGGGCACGCAGAAAGGCATGGCCGAAAGGATTGTCAAAGCCGCGGAAGAGTTCGATGCAGGCCTTTCGGACGATTTGAATACCGCACGCGGGCTGGCGGCGGTGTACGACCTCGTGCGCGAAGCTAATATCGCGATGGATAAAGGCGAATTCCGTCAGGGTGATGTGGCTGCGGTGAAGGGGGTTTTGGCGGATTTTGACAAGGTATTCGCGGTGCTGGAAGACAACGACGCGGAAAAGCTGCGCGCACTGGGCTACGGCAGTGCGGAAAGCGGGCCGGACGACAGGGAGATCGATAAGTTGGTGGCGGAGCGCAACGCGGCAAAGAAAAAACGCGATTTTACCACTGCGGACCGCATCCGCAAGGAACTCGCGGATCGTGGTATACTCATAGAGGACACGAAGGATGGAAGTGTCCGTTGGAAGCGCAAGTGACTATTAAGCTGCAAATTCGTTCTCAGTACCCCCCGGGGTTCCTCTCGCCGGCCGCGCAACGGCCCGGTCTGTTTGGCGTTGACTAACTAACCTTTCTTTCTCCTTCGCAGGCTGCTTGTGGATTCGTCCGCTTGCCGGCTTGCACTCCGTCGTTTTCTATCCACACGAACCGTATGAAGTCTTTTCTGGAGGAAGAGATGCCAACCACATTGGAAGCAAAAACGCCCCGGCTCGTGACTGCGCTCCCCGGGCCGAACGCCAAGCGAGTGCTGGAGCAAGATGCGAAATTCATGTCGCCGTCATATACGCGCGACTATCCCCTGGTGGCCAAACGGGGGCACGGGGCCATCGTCGAAGACGTGGACGGAAATGCGTTTCTCGATTTTGCGGCAGGGATCGCGGTGTGCTCGACGGGGCACTGCCATCCGAAAGTCGTCGCGGCGATTCAGAAGCAGGCGGCGGAACTGATTCACATGTCCGGGACGGATTTCTATTATGAGAGCATGCCGCAGCTGGCAGAGCGTCTGGCGCTGACAATGCCGGGCAGCGAAGCAAAGAAGACGTTCTTTACCAACTCGGGCACGGAAGCCGTGGAAGGCGCCATCAAGCTGGCGCGTTACGCGACAAAGCGCGACAAAATGATCGCGTTTTACGGCTGCTTCCATGGACGATCCATGGGAGCGCTTTCCCTGACAGCGTCGAAATCCACGCAACGCAAAGGATTTGGAGCGCTGCTCAGTGGAATCGAGCATATTCCGTATCCGTATGCGTACCGCTGTGCGCACGGGCACACGGCGGAGACGTGCGGCGCGGAGATTTTGGAACAACTCGAAGGGCAGATCTTCAAGCGACTGTTTGATCCCGAGGACGTCGCTGGGATCATCATCGAGCCGATTCAGGGCGAGGGCGGATACGTCGTGGCGCCGAACTTCTTCCTGCAGGAACTTCAGCGAATCTGCCGGCAGCACGGAATCATGTTGATCGTGGACGAAGTGCAATCGGGAATGGGTCGCACGGGAAAGTGGTGGGCGCACGAATTTGCCGGGATCGAGCCGGACATTCTCTGCTCCGCGAAGGGAATTGCCAGCGGCATGCCGCTAGGCGCAATCGTCGCGAAAGAAAGCGTGATGCGCTGGAAGCCCGGTTCGCACGGCACGACGTTCGGCGGAAACCCCGTCTGCATCGCGGCCGCACTGGCCACCATGGAATTGATCGGCAATGAATACAAGGAAAACGCACGGCGCATGGGCGAGTACCTCTTCGCGCGCATGGCGCAGTGGACAAAGAACTACAAAATCGTGGGCGACGTGCGCGGGCGCGGATTGATGATCGGAATCGAAATCGTGCGGGATCAGCGGACGAAGGAAAAGGCCGCGGATCTGCGAAACGCGATTGTTGATCTCGCGTTCCACAAGGGATTGCTCTTGCTTGGCGCGGGCGAGAACACACTCCGACTTTCACCGCCCCTCTTGATTGACGAGGAGCAGGCGGACTTCGCTTTGGACACGCTCGAGGAATGCTTCTGCGAGGCGGAGAGGAAGATTTAATGCTGCGAACGCGTTGATTTCCTCGCGTTCGCCGTGGATTCGCAAGGAATCCCGTGGCTGCCGAAGAAGAAACATGGCATCCACGGGATTTTTGTTTATACTGCGCGGAGAAAGAGGGCCTTCGTAGCAGGACCATGCCGATTTTTTCGCAATTGATGTTTCAAGCAGTGCGCTGGGCGGCGCGGCGGGGCCTGCGCGAGGAAGATACTTTTTCCTCGGACGACAGGAAACAGGAAGCCCGGCGGGCGGGGGTGCGCGGAGAGACGTATGCGTACTGGTATTTGCGGCGGAATGGGTACGTGTTTGTGGCGCGGAATTACACGCCGAGGGGGATCAAGGGCGAGATCGATCTGGTAGGGTACGATGGCAAGACACTGGCTTTTGTGGAAGTGCGGACGCGTACGGTGAGAGAGGACTTGAGCGCACTGCCGGAACTCAGCGTGACCAGAGAAAAACAGCACGTTGTGGTTCGCACGGCGCAGCGGTTCCTGGCAGAACGCCATGTTGGTGAGTGCCCGTGCCGTTTTGACGTTGTGGCGATTGACAACCGGCCGGGACAGGCACCGGCGGTGCGGTTGCACAAGGACGCGTTTAGCCCCCAGATGTGACCTCGGGCTGGCAGGACCACTTCACTCGGGCACCAGACGGAGTACAATTCAATACCAGAGGGTAGCCATCCCCACGCGGGATGAAGCACAGCACAGTCGAGGAGGATTTCTTTGCCGGAGTTGCGGAAGGACCCGATCACGGGACGATGGGTGATCATTTCGACGGAGCGCGGGAAGCGCCCGAATGATTTCTTGCGCGAGAGCGTATTCGCGAAGGACGCGAAGAATTGCCCGTTCTGCGCGGGCAACGAAGCCAAAACGCCGCCGGAGGTTTTGGTGTATGGCCGCAATGGCGGCGGGGCAAATACCGCGGGCTGGAATATTCGAGTGGTGCCGAACAAGTTTCCAGCGCTGGGGATCGAAGGCGACCTGGACCGGGAGGGCGAAGGGCTCTTCGACAAGATGAATGGCATCGGCGCGCATGAGGTGATCATCGAATCGCCCGAGCATACCGCCACGTTGGCATCACTGCCGGAGCGCGCGGTAGAGGATGTGCTGTGGGGTTACCGCGACCGCATGCTGGACCTGAAGAATGACAAGCGATTCCGCTACGTGCTGATTTTCAAGAATCATGGAGAGGCGGCGGGCGCGACCGTAGAGCATCCGCACTCGCAACTGATTGCTCTGCCGATCGTGCCGCGGCGCGTGCGCGAAGAGGTGGACAACTGCTGGCACTATTACGACGAGAAGGAGCGGTGCATATTCTGCGACATCATCCGGCAGGAGCGTGACACGGGCGAACGGGTGGTCGGCGAGAACGAACATTTCATTACGCTGTCTCCGTATGCGTCGCGGTTTCCGTTTGAGATGTGGCTGCTGCCTAAAGTGCACGGATCGTCGTATGAAAACAACCAGAGCTCGATGTACGCGAGTCTGGCGCGGATGCTGAAAGATACGCTGATGCGGCTGGACGAAGTGCTGGACCGGCCGGCATACAACTTCATGATTCATACCTCGCCGATCGGGGAAGAGATCAACGATCACTACCACTGGCACATTGAGATTATTCCGAAGCTGACGAAGGTGGCGGGTTTCGAATGGGGCACGGGTTTTTACATCAATCCCACACCGCCGGAAGAGTCGGCTCGTTTCTTGCGCGAGGCAAAGATCTCCATGCCTGCGGCTTCCGAGAAAAAGTAGAATTGCGGATCAACGTCCGGCTAGGCTGGCCGGAGAGTCTCGGCAAATTTGCTATACTAAGAGATTCGGCGCGGTACCCAAGTGGCCCAAGGGAGAGGTCTGCAAAACCTCCATTCGTGGGTTCGAATCCCACCCGCGCCTCCAAGGTTTTCTGCAACCCGGCGAAGCGAGACTTCCCGCACCAGATAGTTCCAAAAGTGAACGGTTCGAATGCCTTCGTTCCATCTCAGTACCGCAACAGACCTAGTGTCCACCCAGCCCTCCGAGGCCTGCAGCTAAACTCAATTCTTATCAATTACTTAGAAGGCGAGCAAGGAGCGAAGCTGGTCCTCAGCGTGCCCTAGTCGGTTGGAGGAAGCTGTGTGCTTATCCTTAGCACTGTCGAAATGGACCGGCCAACCGGGGGAAAGAAGCATGGAAGAGGCAGGTCATGAAAGAAGCCGAACAAGCCTCGCCTTGCCAGATATTCGATCGCGGAGAACTTCTGGCGCGCGTGGAGAACGACTGCGAATTGCTGGGTGACATCATTACGATTTTTAAGGAAGACTTCCCAAGTCATCTTCATGACCTCCGTGAAGCGGTGAAAGCTCGTGATGGCAAAAGCGTTGCAATTGCGGCCCATACCTTGAAGGGGATGCTTTCCAATCTTGCGGCTGCGCAAGCGGCCAGTTCCGTGGCCCGGCTGGAGCAGATGGGATGCCAGGGAGATTCCCAGGGATTTGACGAGGCTTTTGCGGCCTTCGAGGACGATGCAAGCAAGGTGATACCGCTTTTAGAAGCGTGCATGGCCGAGGAATGCCGGTGAGAATCCTGATTGCGGATGATGAAGCCATGTCGCGACGGCTGCTTCAGAAAACGCTGGAACGCGCGGGCTATCAGGTATGTACGGCGGAGAATGGGCGCCAGGCGGCGGATATCCTGTGCAGCCTGGATGGGCCAAAGCTTGCGTTGCTGGACTGGATGATGCCGCTTTTGAATGGGCCGGGAGTCTGCAGGGAGGTCCGGAAAGCGAAAGAGCAGTCCTACATTTACATGGTGCTATTGACGTCGAAGGAGGCGAAAGAAGACATCGTGGCGGGACTGGAATCCGGAGCCGACGATTATCTTGTCAAGCCGTTCGATACCGCAGAGCTCAAAGCGCGCTTACGGACGGGATTGCGGATCCTCGATCTGGAAGACCGGCTGGTGGAGGCGCGGGAGGATATGCGATTCAAGGCGTCGCATGACACGCTGACTACTCTCTGGAATCGCGGGGTAATACTGGAGTTGATGGGGCAGGAGCTCTCGCGTTCGCATCGCGAGAATGCGACGACGGTCGTGGTGCTCTGCGACCTAGATCACTTCAAGGCAGTGAATGATTCCTTTGGCCACTTGGTTGGAGATGAGGTCTTGCGGGAAACGGCGAAACGGTTGCTTGCCTCCGTGCGATCGTACGATTTCGTGGGCCGCTATGGCGGCGAGGAGTTTCTCGTGGTCTTGAACAACTGCGATCCCGCCTTTGCGTTCGCGCGTGCGGAAGAGATTCGAAACACCATTGCGCAGCGTCCCGTGAAAACCTCAGGCGGTCCTGTTTCGGTCACGATCAGCCTGGGCTTGTTGCTCAGTCACGAATGGGCTACACGGTCGGTCGAGGAACTTCTTCACGAAGCCGATAAAGCGCTGTACGGGGCGAAGGAGGCGGGGCGCAATTGCGTGAAGCTGGCAAAACCGAAAGCGGCCGCGAGTGTGTCGGAATACCGGGTGCGCGAGCCGGTCAAACAGAGACGATGATTACCGGGTGCACTTGCGAACATAAAATATTTCAGCGAGAAAAATCGAGTGCCCTTATATCTTCGCGTTTGCCTTGCCCATCATCTGCCGCATCGCCGCCGTAGAACCGGGAGCGTGCTTTTCGCGCCAGACTTCGAGGCGCTTGCAGGTATCCTCGATGTTCTGGAATAAGTGGGGATTCTTGAACGCTGACCGCCACGTCGGCACAATCGAGCGCATGCGATCCCATACGACCCAGATCTCCCCGTTGCTTTCAAAGAATAACTCGTCGTTAATTAAGCCACGATTCACGATGCTGGCCACCATCTCCCAATAGCTGATGACCATGCGAATGTAGGTATTCTCTTCGCTGCCTTGCGGGTATCTTTCCGTCATCTCTTCGGGCGAAGTCGGGTGAAAGTGTTCGACAAACCAGGCGCGCGCCTGGCGGATGCGCGTCTCGCGACGCATGTCGTAGAGCCGCAGCATCAAATTGACTTCTTCAAACGAAATCTGGGCCATGACGGAATCTCCTCGCGTTAACTCATCGCGTCTTGCTGGGGCGCTTCTTGCGGGGAGTGAGAAACGCCTGCCAGTTCGATGCGCTGGACACTTGAAACGGGTATGCCTTGCTTTTGAAACTCGAGCTGGATGCGGCGGCGCAGCTCGCGCGCCACTTCATCCTGGCGCGTCGGCGCGGTGCGCACCTGCAGACGCACCGTGGATGAAGTGCGGTCAAAGTGCTGGACACCCAGGATCCTGGGACCATCCACGAGCGCTTGTGACCAGGCCGGATCACCTCGCAAGTCCGCCGCAGCGGACTCCAGCGCTTGAAGAGTTTTTTCGATGGGTGTCTCTGGAGAGAGTGAAACATCCACGAAGGCTTGGGACCAATCGCGGCTGAGGTTGCTCACCGTGCGAATCTCGCCATTGGCGATGGTGACTAGGGCGCCGCGAGCGTCACGGATCACGGTACGGCGCAAAGTGAGATGCTCGACGCGGCCGATATTGTCGGCGATCTGGATGGTGTCGCCAACGACGTACTGATCTTCCAGGACGATATAGAAGCCGGTGATGATATCGCGCACGAGGGACTGCGCGCCAAAACCGATGGCGAGGCTGCCCAGACCGGCTAAGGCGACCGCTGGAGTAACGTCGATGCTGAATTCTCTGAGGGAGGTCAGCAGCGCCACGGCCCAGACGATTTTGCTTCCCGCGCCGTAAAGGACCCCGGCCACCGTACGAGTTTGCTGTTCGCGGAGCTGCGCCACGCGGCCTTGTGTTCCCGCGGTCTTGATCACCAGATTCGTCGCCGCGCGTAGCAGCCGATTCAACAGCAGCGCGATGACGAGAATCCCCAGAAGATGAAGGGCGTGGGGGAGCGTGAACTCCAGCCAATGATTGAAGGTACTGGACATAATCTAAGTGAGAGAGGGAGTATAACATTGGAAGAGGACGTAGACAGTGTGGTCCGGCGCTCTGGGAAAAGCCGAGCAAGCGAGGGGCATTCCAATGAAGGAATCGAGACGCAAGTTTCTGACTGCAGCTTGTGTTGCAAGCGTGCCGGCGGGGTTCCTGGCGGGCTCGTTGCTGGCGCAGGCGCCTGTTGTGCGGTCTCAGCATGATCCGGACGTAAAGGATGACGGACCGACTCCGCTCAAGCCGGACCCCAAGCTCGTCCTGGAGGAGAATCAGAAGAACATTAAGAAGGACGTCGAAAAGCTTTACGAGCTGGCCGGTGAACTGAAGGCCGAAGTAGAAAAGACGGACAACGTGCAGGTGCTTTCCCTTGCGATGCTCAAAAAAACCGAAGACATTGAAAAACTAGCGAAAGAGATCCGGGCGCGCGCAAAAGGATGAAGCGTCGCGGGCGGACAGGCGAGCGCGATCGCGTGCGCGATTGTGCGCTAGCGTAAGGTCACCATACCGGATAGAATGTTAGCTCGGATGTTGTTCAAGCATGCTGCGCGCTTCGTAAAATGGAGAAGCGCTCACCACGCGCCTGTAGCTCAGCTGGATAGAGCGCTGGTCTCCGGAACCAGAGGTCGGGCGTTCGAATCGCCCCAGGCGCGCCATAATTTTCAATGACTTAGCTAGGTTTGCTCCCCTCAGGCTTTGCACGGTCTTTGCACAGTGCTTCTAGCTGTTTCATTGCTTCGAGCGTGTTTTCTGGCACATCTTTAATGTAGTGGCGCTCAGTGGTGCTCACGCTGGAATGGCGCAACAATCCCTTCGCGGCTAGCGAGCCTTTTGAGAGCGCTGTCACTGCCGTCCCAACTCCCCGCCGTAGTGCGTACCATCCGTGCCAGGCAATCTTTGCTTTTTCGAGGGTCGGAATTACCACACGATTGGCGAGGTTGTGTAGGTCAAGAGGTTTCCCAGATGGGCCGCGTAGGATTGGTCCAGAGGAAGGGTTTTTGTCCGCCACCCGAAGGTCTGCGAGGATGCTGCCAAGAGGCTCGATTACAGGGACTGGCTTTGCGCTGCCCTCGGTCTTAGGCGTGGTAGTGTGCGTGTGCCACACCGATTGCCGCACATTTAGCCGCTTGCCATCGAAGTCTTCCCAACATACACCACGTGCCTCGCCAGGGCGCAAGCCAGCGAAGAACATCAACCCCACAGCAGCGGACGCTTTCCGTTCACCTGCCTTGTCCAGGGCGTCAATGATGGCCAAGACTTCGTCAGGACTCGCAGCGTGCGTCTCTTCGGGCCTGGCAGCTTTTTTGGGAATCATCGCGTCTCGAATAGGGTTAACACCGTCGAATGCACCTTGGTTCTTCGCGTAGGTGAAGACGCCGCTTAGAAGGGACTTAACATGCTTGAGAGTTGTCCGACCCAACTTGTGCTGGCGATGGATGTCGGCCAACACGTTAGCAGCGTCCACTGTGCGAAAGTCTCGAAGCACAGTTTTTCCAAGGCGCGCGGCGACATAAGTCTCCCAGAGAGTCTTGTACCCCGTCGCAGTAGAGGGTTTGAAGTTCTCCTCGACGAATGGCAGGTAGAAACTTTCGACGAACTCCGCTACTGGTAGTGTCCCTTCTGGCCGTGTCCTGCCCTCGTTGATTGGACGCAGCTTTTCCGCGAGCAATGACCGGACATCGGCCTTCGAGCGGTAGCGGTCGCAATAGTCCGCGAGTTTGGCGGAGCGTTGTTTCCGCACGATTTGACCGTCTTCGAGGACATCATCGCGCCAGCGGCCGTACCAAGAACCTCCTACCTTCCAGATATATCCTGATTGTTGGCGAGCCATTCTTAGTTTCCTTCCGTATGACTTGGCGTCCGTGTCTTAAAATCGCTCTTCCGGCGTTCGAGCCAGTGAACTACATCCTTCCAATCGAACCGGAGATAACGGCCCATCTTCATGTGGGGGAGGGGGTCAGAATTGCGGACTTCGGCGCGTTCACGCGTCTGCTCGTAAACCCAGGACGGCTTTACTTGCAGGCGTTGGGCGACTTGCGTGGGGGTGAGTATTTCTTCCATGTGGGGTGGAACTGCTCCTTTGTGTGCAAATTGAGTGCAAAGCGATGAATAAGCTCTGCGCTCTGAACTGTTTAGGGTTGAGCATCGGTTGCGGAAACCTGTACTCAGGATTTCAGTGGTCTCGCATCAAAGAGCCATTAGCTCGACTTCGAGGCGCATCAGACAATCTCGGACGTTATTCCGTGAGTCTTTGGCCAGTCGCTCGAAGTCTGGCCCGTTGCCGTTGCCGCCTTCGGTGTGCCAAACCCTATCGAGGTAGGCTGCAATCTCCCCGGCCAGGCCGTAACTCGAAAATTCTAAGACTTTGCAGCGGGAGAGAAATCTGCGTTCTAGCCGTTCGGTATCGTTCGCGGTGAAAATCCAGACGGTGTTGGGGGCCGGATCAGTCGAATCCAGCTTGGATAGCAGCGACAATTGCGCTGCGTCTGTCATCTGGTCCGCCTCATCTGCCAGTACGATGTGGAAGCCGCCAGGAGTCATCGGCGCGTACCAGCATTGCCGCACGGTATCGTCGATGCTTTGTGCATTGCACTTCTGCGAGGGAATCTTGTGTAATTCCGCGCGTAGCTCGATGGCCAGTGCCAACGCCATCGTGCTCTTGCCCACGCCAGACGGCCCAACAAACAACCAAGCGCCAGACACGGGACGTTTGCAGAATGCGGCCAGAACCTTCTTGGGACGTTCTAGCCCGACGAAATCGGCGATGCGCAATGGCCGATACTTCTCGACGAGAGATTGCGGGAATGCGAGATCAGCTTGCATGACCGGAATCCGTTCCGAGAATTTCATCGACTCGCTGTCTGAGAACATCGGCGAGCAACTGGGCGTCGTAGCACGAATCAAGAGGGTCGGCTGCGAGTGCCTCCCGCAGCCAGTTCTTTAGGCGAAAAGTGATGCAGGGGTCAGAGAGCAATTCTGGGATGGCGGGTGTGCTCATTGCACACCCCCGGTTTGCGCCGTGACTGCGCCTCGGATGTAGTCGGCGGCTTTCTGCGCAGCACTAGCGGCGGAAATCACTAGCTTGGAATCGGCTCTGAGACGTGCAATCCAAGTTTTGAGGTATGCGGCGGAGTTGGCGAGAGTGCTCTGTTCGATGCCAGCGACGCCGCACAGCATGGCGCTACCCATTTCTGCAATTAGCTCTTCCTTGCTGTAGGACT
>Ga0210394_10000463_pt1 | contig 85685 bp, 58 predicted proteins | sample IncBWC12MmetaG_FD_160121 | JGI IMG/M metagenome (GOLD analysis project Ga0210394, IMG submission 160121) | Forest soil microbial communities from Barre Woods Harvard Forest LTER site, Petersham, Massachusetts, United States - Inc-BW-C-12-M | ecosystem: Environmental > Terrestrial > Soil >...
GTCGTTCTGGAAGTATAAGGATTAAGGATAAGGAAGGAATATATGCGTCGAAACGCAATTCGAAGTTCGATGATGCTGGTGACGATCCTACTGCTACCCCTGCTGGTCCTGGTTGCGCAAGAGACGAGTGCGCTCCTGATCGAGGGGCAGCAGGGCCAGGCAAGAGTCATTCAGGTGCAAGGCAAGAACTATGTAGAAGTCGAGGGACTAGCGCAAATCACAGGAGGATCGTTGCGCTTCGCGGGGAATCAAATCACTCTGACATTGCCCGGTGGCGGCAATACAGTACCGCATACGGAGCAGTCCGCATCCGCCTCGCAGCCAGCGGCCGGCCTTTCTAAGCCGTTCCTCACAGGTGGGATTGAGACCATGCGGGAGATTCTTGAATGGCACGCTGCGTTGAAGAATGGTATTGAGCGAGGGTATCCCTTGTCCGACACATGGTTCGGTAACTTCAGGAGACAAATTCGATCCAGCCTGGCGCAGACCCAAGCGGCGGCGAGCACGGACCTGGATCAGAGGGCGTTTCCGCTACTGGTCAACGAATTCAATACGATGAATGCTTTGACCGACAAATACTTGAAAATCGCAGGGAGTAGAGACTATCTTGCGCCCAACTCCTTGGATAGCGATCCTCTGAATCAGCAACTATTGGCGTGTTGGCAATCGCTGGCGTCGATGGCATCGTCGAATCAATTTGTGGACGACGGTTCGTGTCAGTAGGCAGCAAAACGTCTCATGCCAATACCGAATCGACATCCACTTGGCTGAAAACGCGCTATCTGTAGAAATGGTTTCCCAATGCGAAAAGGACACTATCGTTGAAAAACCTCGGTGCACTCTTGGTGCACTCTAGCCTGCAAATGAGGTGATCTGGCGCAAATAAGAGCGTCGTAAATCATTGAATACAAATGAAACGGTGTGAGTACGAACAGGGCAGGATGAATTAGCAAACCGCCGCATTCAGCCGCTCTGCCACCTCTCCGTTACTAACCCGCTGAAACATTGTAGCTTATACTGGCATTTAGTGACAATTTCTCTTTCGGTTGCTGCGTTTTGGTGCTGACTGTCACCAAGTGACACCAAACCTTTCGAGTTTCACAACTGCTGCGAGCTTCGAGTCGAGATTTGTGTGCGTATGACGCATGGCTACCAAGGTAAATTTTTGAAATGGGGGGCGCCATGAAAGCCAGAACCGAAGAGCTAAAAAACATCGCAGGGCAGCGATTAGATTTGTGCGTGATCGGGGGTGGTGCCACGGGCGCTGCTTGCGCGCTGGATGCGCAATTGCGCGGAATCCGCACCGTGCTGGTGGAAGCGGGTGACTTCGCGGGGGCAACCTCCAGCGCAGCCACCAAGATCATTCACGGCGGTGTCCGTTACCTGGAAGAAGCCATCAAAGGCGCGGACGTTCAGGAATATCACGTGCTTGTGCGGGCTCTGCACGAACGCGTCCGGATGCTGGAGAACGCGCCGCATCTCACGCGAATTCTCGAGTTTCTCGTGCCCAGCTACAGGTGGATCGACGTCGCGTATTTGGACATTGGACTGAAGATTTACGACTGGCTGGCGGGACCTGGACGCATTTCGCCGAGCAAGTTTCTTTCGCTGGAAGAAACCCTGAAACGTATGCCGGGGCTGAATCAGAAGGGACTGGTTGGCGGAGTGGCGTATGCCGACGGCCAGTTTGACGATGCCCGCTACAACATGATGCTGGTGCAATCTTTCACCGTGGCCCGGGGAAACGCGTTGAACCATGCCAGGGTTACCGATTTCCGGCGAGACGCGAATCGAAAACTCTCCGGCGTGGTGGTTAAAGACCAATTGACGGGTCAGACGTTCACCCTTGACGCCAACGTGATCGTCAACGCCACGGGGCCCGTCTCTGATTTCGTTCGTCAGATGGCCACCCCTGGCGTTGGCAAGCGCATGCGGCCGAGCAAGGGAGCGCACATCCTGTTGCCGCTGGATGTTTTCCCATCGAATGACGCGCTACTGATTCCCAAGACGGAAGACGGGCGCGTCCTGTTCGCTGTGCCCTGGAATGGAAGGCTGCTGGTCGGAACCACGGACGAGGAGGTGTCGCCCGAAACAGAATTGCTAGTGACCAAGAAAGACGTCGAATACATGTTGCGGCAACTCAACCAGTATCTGGCGCGACCGGTCACTCCGGATGAAATCGTAAGCGGTTTTGCGGGTGCGCGGCCGCTGGTCGGTTCAGAAGGCGAAGGCGACACCAAAAAACTGGCGCGGGACGACGTGATCGAAGTGGACCCTGCCAGCGGGCTTATCAGCATCATGGGCGGCAAGTGGACGACGCATCGCGCCATGACGGAGGATACGATCAGCTGTGTTCAGCAAGCCTTGGGCGTGTCCCCCACGGAGTCCCTGACCCGCAACCATGTTCTTTACGGCGGCGAGGGTTTCACGGACGACTATAGTGAGAAACTCGGCCACCAGCATGGACTTTCGGAAGCGGCGGCGCGTCATCTGACATCGAAGTTCGGAACTGCGGCGGAAAAGGTTCTCGCGGTGGCTCGCGAGAACACCAAACTTCTGCAACCGATTATCGCCGGGTTTCCCGCGCTCCAGGCCGAAGTGGTGTATGCCGTCCGCTACGAGATGGCGGCCACGATTGAAGACGTTCTCGCGCGCCGGATTGGGATGCAGCTTCATTCCTGGCGCGACGCGATCGATGCGGCGCCCGTCGTTGGCTCGCTGATGGCCGCGGAGTTTCACTGGGACGAGGCGTACGCGAGTGAGGCCGTTCGCCAGTACGTGGAAAAGATCAATCGCTTGCTGGATTCGGCGGGATTGTCCCGCAAGGCGCCCGTTTCGAAAGCGGGTTTTTCAGGAGAAAGCTCGAGCATGGGTTCCGCCAGCCATTGAAACGTTGCGGAACGAATTGGCATTTCAGGAGGAGTATCTTGCCAAACTACATCGGCGCGATTGATCAGGGCACAACCAGCACTAGGTTCATCGTGTTTGACCGCTCGGGGCGGGTCGTCTCGGTCGCACAGAAAGAACACGAGCAGATATATCCCCATCCCGGGTGGGTGGAGCACAACGCGGAAGAGATCTGGCAGCGTACACGCGAAGTGATCGCGGAAGCGATGACAAACGGGAAGCTTCAGCCGGAGGATCTGGCCGCGATCGGGATCACAAACCAGCGCGAGACTACTGTTGTGTGGAATCGCACAACCGGCAAGCCGCTCGCAAACGCCCTCGTGTGGCAGGACACGCGCGTCGCTGAGTACGTCAGCGAGTTGGCAAAAATTGGTGGACAGGATCGTTTTCGCGGGAAGACCGGGCTTCCGCTCACCACGTATTTCAGCGGCCTGAAAATTCGCTGGATTCTCGAAAATGTGAAAGGTGTGCGCGAACAGGCTCGGTCCGGCGAGGTTATCTTCGGAAATATTGACACCTTCCTGCTCTGGCACCTGACCGGCGGCCCACAGGGCGGCGCTCATATCACCGATGTAACCAACGCCAGCCGCACGCAGCTAATGAATCTGGAAACCTTGGCCTGGGACAAAGAACTACTGAACGCGTTTGGAATTCCAGAAGCGATGCTGCCGAAGATTCGCTCCAGCAGTGAAAAATACGGCGTTGCGAACGAGCCTTCCATCAAAGACGTCGCAATCGCCGGGATACTGGGCGACCAGCAGGCCGCGTTGGTGGGCCAGACCTGCTTTGAAGCCGGCGAAGCGAAAAACACCTACGGCACCGGCTGCTTCTTGCTGATGAACACCGGCACGCGAAAGGTGGATTCCAAGTCTGGCTTGCTGACAACGATAGCCTACAAATTCGGCGATCAGCCGGCCCACTACGCGTTGGAGGGAAGCATCGCCATCACCGGTGCGCTTGTGCAGTGGGTTCGCGACAACCTCGGCCTGATTGAAAAGAGCTCCGACATCGAAAAACTCGCCCGAACTGTGGACGACAACGGCGGCGTTTATTTTGTTCCCGCATTTTCCGGTTTATATGCCCCCTATTGGAAAGACGGCGCCCGCGGTGTGATTACCGGACTGACTCGCTACGCCAACAAGGGGCACATTGCCCGCGCGGTCTTGGAGGCAACTGCGTTTCAGACGCGCGACGTGCTGGAAGCCATGGAAAAAGATTCGGGAATCAATCTGGATGTTCTACGGACTGACGGTGGCATGGTAAATGACGAATTGCTGATGCAGTTTCAAGCGGATATTCTCGACCGGCCGGTCGTTCGCCCGGTGACGAAGGACGCGACCACCGCGCTCGGTGCAGCCTACGCCGCCGGTCTGGCTGTGGGCTATTTCAAAGATCTGAAAGATCTGCGCGCGAACTGGGCGGTGGATCACACGTGGAAGCCGAACCTGAAAAACGAGAAGCGCGAGGAGATGTACAACCTCTGGAAGCGGGCGGTGACTCGCTCGTTCGATTGGGTGGGCTGAGTTCAGTTCAGGAGACACTGGATGCTTGCTAAATGTTTTGGCGAGTTCATGGGCACGCTTGTGTTGATCCTGCTGGGCGATGGAGTGGTCGCAGGCGTCCTGCTCAAGCGCTCGAAAGCGGAGGGCGCCGGCTGGATGGTGATCACAGCCGGTTGGGCGTTCGCGGTGATGGCGGGCGTGTTCACGGCAATCGCCTGCGGCAGCAGCGATGCGCACCTCAATCCAGCGGTGACGATGGGTTTTGCCGTTTCGTCCGGCCAGTTTGCAAAAGTTGCTCCCTACATCGTCGCGCAAATGGCAGGTGCGTTCGTGGGCGCAGCGCTCGTCTGGCTGCACTTCCTGCCGCACTGGAAAGAGACACCCGATCAGGGGTTGAAGCTCGCGGTTTTCTGCACCGCGCCGGCGATCCGCAGATTCGGCGCCAACCTCATCAGCGAGATCATCGGAACGTTCGTTCTGGTTTTTGTGGTCGGCGCGATTTTTTCGAAGGCGGTTGCTGCCTCGGGACCCGCGGCGGGTCTTGGTCCTTACCTCGTCGGCGCGCTCGTCTGGGGAATCGGACTTTCGCTCGGCGGAACCACCGGCTATGCGATCAATCCCGCGCGCGACCTCGGCCCGCGCCTTGCCCACGCGGCGCTTCCCATTGCCGGCAAGGGCCCGTCGGATTGGGGTTACGCGATGGTGCCGGTGATTGGGCCGCTTCTGGGTGGTGGACTCGCCGGCATACTTCTGCGAGTCATCGGTATATAAAGGCCATCGCCAAGGCTGTTTCGAAGAAGTTCAATGCCCGCACGGCTGTCCTGGTGTACGCTTTCCTTGGCTCATGGAAACAATTGCGAAAGCGGCCACGCTCGGGGGGCAATCGCCAAAGCAGCAGATATTCTGCGTGGTCCTCTTCAGTCTTTTGTCTTCCGTTGCCGCCGCCCAGACATCGCCACACTCCGTTCTGCCTGGGGTCAGTCCGGCTCAATCCGTAGCTTTGCCATCCGAAGGACCGAAGTACACCGATGTGACTGCCGCGCTGAACATTAATTTCGAGTACGTCGCGTCACACACTTCCAGGAAATACCTGATCGAAACAATGGGATCCGGCGTTGCCCTGTTTGATTACGACAATGATGGCCGTCTGGATATTTTTGTGGTCAACGGCGCTCCGCTCAGCGATCCCACGCCCAAAGGAACGATTCCACAAAAGACCGGCCCCAAGGATTGGAATCGCCTCTTCCACCAGAAAAAAGACGGAACCTTCAAAGACGTGACCGAAAAAGCCGGGCTGCAAGGCGTGGGTTATGGAATGGGAGTCGCCGTCGGAGACTACGACAACGACGGGTTCGAAGATTTGTACGTAACGGCCTACGGTGGAAACAAGCTTTATCATAACAACGGTGACGGAACTTTTACCGACGTGACCGAGCGCGCCGGCGTGGCTGGCAGCGGCTGGTCCACCAGCGCGGCCTGGGTCGACCTGGATAACGACGGTCTGCTCGATCTCGTGGTACTCCGCTATCTGCAATGGGATTTCGACGACATCTATTGCGGCGAGCGCAGAGAGGGCTATCGCTCCTATTGCCATCCCGATTCCTTCCGGCCAATCGCGCCACTGGTCTATCACAACGATGGGAATGGACACTTCACGGAAATCGCGCAAAAAGCCGGACTCGGCCTTCCCGGCAAAGGACTGGGCATCGCGCTTGCCGATTACGACCGCGACGGCCGCATGGATCTCTTTTTTGCCAACGACTCCATGCCCGAATTTCTCTTCCACAACAAGGGAAATGGCACATTTGAAGAAGTGGCGCTGCAATCGGGCGTAGCCGTGGATAGCGAAGGCCACTCTTACGCGGGAATGGGCGTGGATTTTGCGGATTACAACAACGACGGCCTGCCGGACATTGTCGTCACCGACCTGGCGAGCCAAATCTACGCGCTCTATCGAAACAATGGAGACGGCACGTTCAACTACGAGAGCTATCCTTCCGGCATCGGTCTGATGACCATGAGGCATTCCGGCTGGGGCGTGCGCTTCCTGGATTTCGACAATGATGGTTGGAAGGATCTTCTAATCACCCAGGGGCACGATCTGGACACCATCCAGCTTACGTTTCCGGATCTTCGCTACAAGGAACCAATGCTGCTGGCGAGAAATACCGGCAAGGGTTTCGTGGACGTTTCAGCGCAATCCGGAGACGTCTTCCAGAAAGCCTGGGTGGGACGCGGCCTTGCCATCGGCGACATTGATAATGACGGCCGATTGGACGCCGTTGTCACCACAAACGATGGGGGCCTGCACGTGCTGCACAACACAACGCCAAATCAAAACCACTGGCTGACGCTGGAACTCGTCGGGCACCGCAGCAACCGGGACGCGATCGGAGCGGAAGTAAAGTTGGTCACGCCGAAAGGCTCACAATGGGCGACCGTCACGACGGCCGCCAGTTATCTTTCTTCCGGCGACAAACGCGTCCATTTCGGATTGGGGTTCGAGTCCTCGGCCCAAACCATCGAAATTCGCTGGCCAAGCGGCATTCTCCAAACGCTGAAAGACATCCGTGCGGATCAGATCCTAAAGGTCGAAGAACCTCAGGCGGAATCCACTCAAAAGAGTCAGTCGAAATGACAAAGGAAAATTGGAGCCTACCTGCCTTCTTGCATCAAGGTTTTTTCGGGTTCGACGCGATAGCAATCCCGGTCCCCTCTTTAAGAGTGTGGATCGTATCCACAGGCAAATGATCGAAGTGCTCCATTAGCCCGCTAGGCCAGCGCACTTGTACCGCCTCGACCTTGTCCGCCGCGCCCAATCCAAAGTGCACCCGCAAATCGTTTTGCGAAATGTAGCTTGAGCCGCTGCGCACTTCGTCAACCAGCATCCTCTTCCCAATCTTCAAAGTAATTTTTGCGCCGATTCCATCCCGATTGGAACGCGTGCCAACCGTCTTGAACTCGATCCAGTGGTTTCCCGAATGCACGGTATTCATCAGCAGGCTCGGCTTCGCATAAACGTTGTTGATCACCACGGAAAGTCGCCCGTCATTCCATAAATCGCCGACCGCCAAGCCACGCGCCGATGTTGGTGTCGTGATTCCAGGCCCTGCCGCCGCGGAAATATCAGCGAACGTCCCATTTCCATTGTTGTGGTAAAGGAGGCGCGGCTCCATGTAACCGCTCCCGAGGTGAAACTTATCCACTTCCGGATAGACATGGCCGTTCGCGAGAATCAGATCTGGCCAGCTGTCGTTGTCAAAGTCGAAAAACATCGTCCCCCAGCCCAGGTATTGCGTGTGCAGGCCGAGTCCCGCGGCAAACGTAACGTCCGAGAAAATTCCTTCCCCGTCGTTGCGGTAGAGGGTCGGAGTGTCGTCGGAGAAATTGGTCTTGAAAATATCCAGCCGGCCGTCGCCGTTGTAGTCGGCGATAGTCGTTCCCATCCCTGCCTGCTCGCGCCCGTCTTCGTTGAACGAAACTCCGGCCATCACCGCGACATCGGTGAACGTGCCGTCGTGGTTGTTGTGGTAGAGAATGCTGGGAGCGCTGTCGCAGGCAATGTAAATATCCGGCCAGCCATCGTCGTCAAAATCAAACGTGGACACGCTGAAAGCGTAGTGGCCGTTGGTCCGATCAATGTGCGCTTTGGCAGTGACGTCGGCGAAAGTGCCGTTGCCCAGGTTCTCATACAAAATATTCTTCGAGCCGGGCAGGCCGCGGGGGCCGCACATCACCGGAACGCCTTTCCACACACAGGAATTTCCCTGACCCGGAACGGGAGTCGTGGACAAATTGAAATCCACGTAATTTGCGACGATCAGGTCCAGTCGCCCGTCCCGGTTGTAATCCACGAACGCGCATCCGGTTCCCCAGGCCTTCCCGGAACCCGCGACGCCCGTCTTTTCGGCCACTTCCGTGAACACCCCGTGGTCGTTGTGATAAAGCCGATTTTTGCCGTAGTACGTAACGTACAGATCTTCCCAGCCATCGTTGTCGTAATCCCCCACGCAAACTCCTTGGCCCCATCCCGTCGCAATCAGGCCGGCCTTCGCGGTGACGTCCGTGAACGTGCCGTCGTGATTGTTGTGATAGAGGTGGTTGGTGGGAGCCTCACTGGCGGGAAATCCCTCAAGGGTCGTTCCGTTCACGATGAAAATGTCCGGCCATCCGTCGTTGTCATAATCAAAGATGGCTACGCCCGTCCCGGTTGTCTCGATGATGTATTTCTTCGTGTCCACGCCGCCAAAAACGTTCACCGCAGTCAGGCCGGCTTTATCCGCGATATCGATGAAATTCGCGATGTTTGAATTGTCGCCGGCTTTCTGCCCCAAATTCTGAGCAGGCAAGGAGCTGCCGGGCAAGATGCTAAATATAGCTGCCCACAGCAACGCGCTCCGAAGGAGCGCACGCGGATTCCCCGACGTGACGTGCTTCAAGCATTCACCTCGTCCGAATGAAATCTCAACCCAGGTATCATTGCACCTTCTCATGCATGCCGTCGGGCGGAAACTGCATCTCGGGAACAAAAAAATCGCCAACCAGGTCGTTCGCCGGCGCAGCAGGCGGTTCCGCGGAGGAATCCGCATATCTTGCCGCATTCTGCGCATCACCCGCCCGGCGATACGCCTGGCTCAAGAGCCGCTTGGCCTGAGTGTTTCTCGGATCCCGGCGAAGCGACTCCCGAAGTTCGGAAATCGCCTCGTTCACATGGCCCAGCGTGAGTTGTGTCTTTCCCAGACTCAAACGGGCTTCAACGTTTTTCGGATCCAGTTGAACGGCTTGCTGAAACGCAGCCAACGCCTCTGCAGGTTTGGCCGCGCGCGCGAGCGCCAGGCCCCGAAAATAACTGAGCAGAAATGTTGGACCCAGCTTCTGCTCCGCGTCTGCTAACTCCGTCGCTGCTTCCGCAGCGCGCCCGGTTCGGAGCAACACCTGTGCCAATCCAACGTACCCCAGGGGAAGCGGATCGCCCGCAGCCACCAGATCGCGAAATACGCTTTCCGATTCTGTGTACCGGCCGGCGGCAAGATACGCTGCGCCCAGTCGCAAACGCAAAGCGTAGGATTTGGGATTCACAGCAAGTCCGTTTTGTGATTCGGCGACGGCTTCGGGAAAGCGGCTGAGTTCCATCAACTCGCGCGTCAAATTCAACCAGTGTTCCTCTTCATGGGGAGCGAAGGTTGCTGCCCTACGAAGAGCTTGGACGGACTCTTCTCCCCGATTCAGGTGCGCATTCGCAATTCCAATAACAGACCAGGCTTGTGCCGATTCGACAGACTCTGAACCCGCCGTGCGAACAGATTTTGCATAGACGAGTGTTTCGTCGCGGGCTTCGACATAGCTCCCAGACAACAGGTAAGCCAGCCCAAGGTCAAATTGCGTCCACGAAGATGGACTTGTGCCACGAATCTTATTTAAAGCCCGAAGCATTTTGATTGCCGCAGCATTTTCGTGGATAGAGAGGAGCAGAGAAGCGGCGCCGACAGATTGGGCGTCGCTTAGGTCCATCTTCATCAACTGCTCGAGGGCCTTGCGGGCATCCTCCTGGCGCCCTAGTCCGACATATCCCGTCGCAGCTTGGATCAGGAAACCCGGCTCCGCCGGCAGCGGCTGACGAGACATTTCCAATTCATGAAAGGCTTGCTCATATTGCTGCGCGTCCAACTCAACTCGCCCGAGATAGTAGTGGGCAAAGGAATCGTCCGGAGAAAGTTCCGCCGCATGCCGCAAAGCATCGCGCGCCGCTCCCAATTGGTGCTCCGTCCAGCGCAGGAATCCGAGATTGCGATAGGCATCCTCCATTGTCGGATCGAGGCGGATCGCTTCCAGGTACTCCGCGGCGGCTTCTGCATTTTTCCCTGTTTGGACGAGCAATATTCCGCGAAAATTGCGGACGCGCGCGTTCTCTGGCTGCTCGCGTTCGGCAGCTGTGAACTCCGCAAGCGCGTCCTCCAACCGGTTTTCTTTCAGCGCCGTCAGCCCTCTTTGAAAGGCCCCGCCTTCCGGGGGCGCCTGAGGCTCAACGCTTTGAGGGCACCTTGCGCAAGCTGAAGCAGGACCGAAGTGCAGAGAGAGGATAAGAATCAGGAGATAGTTCATTCTATGGGTCCTCGGCGGCTTTTGTTACCTTACCGAGGCGTTCCGTTTGTTTTTCCAGCTTCTCGTGCGACTCACGGTTCAAGTTCGTCGAAAGCGCGAATTCCCGCGCAGCTTTCTCCTTTTCGCCCAATGCCTGATACACCCTCGCCAGTTTGTAGTGAACCGCCCCATCGTGATCATTGGTTACGGCGATCTGGAAGTGCTCCTCCGCTTTGTGCAAGTCACCCAGTTCGGAATACGCCGTGCCTAAATCCCTGTGGATATCGGCGTTTCCTGGATTCGCCGCAAGGGCCCGCAAAAGATATGGCAGCGCCTGATTAGGCTTGTGCTCGAAGAGGTAAGTGTTTCCCAAATCGTTCAAAGCTCCCGCATGTCGCGGGTTCATCGCAAGTTCCGCCTCAAGCTGAATGCGCGCTTCGGGAACCTTCAGATCCTTCCAGAGCAAATGTCCCAAACTGTAATGAAGATTTGGCGCGGACGGCTTTAAAGCAATCGCGGCACGATATTCATCAATGGCCTTTGCATCGTCGCTCTTCGCCGCCTCCAGGTCGCCCATCAACTGATGGACGCGATACGAATCAGGATCGACCTGATAGAGCCGGAGATACGCGGCCGTCGCCAATTTTTCATAGCAACGCGCCCGCCAGAAAGCAGCCTCGGCCGAAGCGTTGTCGGTTGCGGATAATCCCTCAAGCGCCTTGAGCGCCGCATCAGGTTGCCCCGCTTCCAGCAGCGCGCTCGCCACGCGGATCCGGAATTCAGCGGGAGTCGCTGGAGTGAAAGCTTTCCCCGCGCAGGCGGCGACCCTAGAATACTCTTCGTGCTGAAGAGCCATCTTCAGTTCCGTTTCACTGCACTTTCCAGGGGACGCGTCCTTTCGCATAGCGGAAGCGGCGAGGTTGGACTCAGCCGTGGCTTGTGGCAAATTTCCGCTCTGCTCCGCAAGAAACGCCAATGCCAGATGCGCAGCGGGAGAATTGCGAGTCTGCAATCCTTCTTTGAGCGCCTGGATTGTCCCGTGCCCGGAATCGGAAAGTTGTTCTATCGCCGAATCGCCAAATCCGGCTTCCCGAAGTCCCAATATCCTTTCCGTCTGTTCCACATCGGTGCCAACCGCGTTGTCCCAATCCTGCAGAGCCGCATCCACGTTACCCTGCAGTAATCTTGCCTCGCCGCGGCGCACCAGCGCTCGCAAGTTGTCGGGATTGTGGCGCAACTCTTCATCAAATTCTCCAATCGCTCGATTCACCTTCCCCGCGTGAAGAAAAACTTCACCCAATTCGGTATGCAATCCGGCACGATTCGGCGAAGCCGCCAGCGCATTCTGAAAATGGATCACAGCAGAGGGCCACTCGTTGCTCGACGCATAACTCTCCGCTAGCAATTGCTCGCTCCGCGAAGAGCCCGGAGACACTTTCTCCAGATGCTCTACCTCCTGCTTCCCCAGTCGCTCATACGCACTTCCCAGCAGGTAGAGAAGATCCACGTCGGCCGGCCGCACTTCCAGCGCGCGGTGGAGGGTGCTCACTTCGCCTTGCCACTGCCCGGCGATCTCCTGTGCGGTCGCCAGCCACAGCCAGGTATCCGGCCGGTTCGGCTCCGCTTTCAGCGCGGCCATCAGATAGGGGATAGCCTTTGCGCCCTCCCCTAATTTGCAATAGTCCACGCCAAGAAAAAAATTAGCTCCGGCAAGCCCTGGCTTTATTTTCAGCGCCCGTCGGAATTCCGTCATTGCATCGGTGGCACGATCCTGGAGCTGATAAACCAAGCCAAGATTCATATGGGCTTCTGCGAAATCCGGAGCCAGGGCAATGACCGCCACATACTCCCGTTCCGCCGTGGCATAGTCTTTTTCGCGTTGCGCCTGTTGCGCCGCCGAAAAGTGAGCCTCGATCGCTGCATTTTTATCGGCAGGTGCCGATGCGCTTTGGCCTGCTAAATGCACGGATGGGGTTGCGAGCAGTATCAGCAGGGAGAAAAAGATCCAGCTTCGGGAGGAAATGCGTGGTGCCGCGCACTTTAGGTTCAAAATTCGACTCCGCATGCGGCGATCCACATCTCTCATTCTAGTTCTGGGGAATGCGCGGCGCCATCTTCTCTTTTTCCAGCTTGGATAGCTGCTCATACTGCGCCAATTCGTCGGCGCTTGCCCGCGCATCGTGCAATTCGCGATAGACTCTCGCCAGTAAATAATGAGGTTGTGCCGCTTCCGGATCGGCCGTAATCGCCGCCTGGAATTCGGCTTTCGCCTTTTGCAGTTCTTTATCAGCCTGATAGCACTGTCCGAGCAATATGTGCAATTGCGGCATATCGGGCTGCGCTTGCTTCGCGGCCATCAGGTATGGCAAAGCATCGGAAAAACGCTGGTAGTGCATTGCAATATCGCCAAGATACAAATTGGTCATCGAGTCGTTGGGATTTTCCTTGTAAGCCTCTTTGAACGCTTTCTCCGCCGGTTCCATCTGCCGTTGCGCCCAATATGCGACTCCGATCAGGAATTGTATTCCCGGCGCGTCCGGCCGTTTCGCGAGAGCTTTTTGGTACTCCTCGATCGCGTCCAAATAGCGTTCCTGATCCGCGAACACCTCGCCCATCAATGCGTGGAGTTGAAAGGAATCCGGGTCCAATGCCTTGAGTGCCTCGATCGAATGCAAAGACGCATTTTTGTGGAGCCGTGCCAATTCATAAAGTGCGTCCGCGTCCTTCGGGTCCTGAGCAAGAGACTGATTCAAATGGGAAATCGCTTGATCAATTCGACCGGCCGATTGCAACGCCAAACCCAGGTAGTAATGCGTGCGGGGGTGCGGTTTGGCTGTTTTGAGTTCCCGTTCAAAGTAGTCGACGGATGGAAGAAACTCATTCTTCCCGAAATACGAAAGTCCCAGGAAGAAATTGACTCCCTTGTAGTTTGGGTCCCCGGCAAGGACTTGCTTAAACAGCAGAATGGATTCGTCGAATTTTAGTTCCGTCTGTTCCAGCACGCCCAGTCGCTTCTGGACCTCAAGATTTTCCGGCACAACGGCCAGCGCCTGCTTGTAGCTGCGTTCCGCCGCGTCGTAATTCCCGGCATTTTCTTCGCCGCGCGCCTTTTCGAGCAGCGCTTCAACGTTGGCCGGCGTTTGCATCGCCAGCGTGGGATTAGCGGCGCGTAGCAGAAATGCGACCACCAACAGAGCGCACGCAGCACGGCTTACCCCGCGCCGGAGGCCAGTGCACAAGCCGGACGAGGCGCTCGCAGACGTTGCCGTGAACTCACCGGGCAAGAATGTGTTCCTCACTTTACGCGAACTCATAAAAATGCATTTCTTTCGCAAAAGTATAGCAAGCGGATACAAACGATTTGTTTGAAAAGCGGCAAGCGGCCATCAGTCAGGCCCTGAGTTCCCAATGCTAAGGTATCCGGCGGACGGCCACGAGAGTGGTCATATTCGGCGCTCCGGAAACCGTGCGGGAGCGAATCAAGGCCTCAAACCAGATGTTTTGCGAGTGGCTCTCCGTGGCAGAAATGTGAAGCGCGCTCATAAGCTGGCGCTGATTCTCTTCATCCGCAAGAAATCGCCCGGCGGCCTCGGTCCCTTCCTGTTGAAGGCCTTGCAGCACCAGGACACTGCCGTCGTGCGTCGCATTCGGCAGCAGCGAAATCGTCGCGTAATCCTCTCCCATCGTGCCAGTCCAACGAAGGCCTTCATACTGCGCCAGTTCACCGGGCAGAGGGTTCTTGTTCACAAATACCTTGGCGCTGTTTCCCACCACGCCTTCTGTCTCACGGAAATTCAGCTTATCCTGCAGCAGCGTCACCCACGGATTCGATCCAGGGCTTCCGATGAAAACGTAATTGTTATGGTCCAGGTCCCGCAACCTCAAGTCCCGCGGATAACGCACCAGCACCTGGGTCTGCAGCGGGCCCGCCATTCTGTATAACGCCACCACGTCCGCCACATCCGCAAACGAAGTCAGCGTCGAGTTGGAAAGATACTCGCTCAGCCGGGAATTGGCCGCGCCAATCTTGCTCGCTTCCGGGCCCTGGAGAAATTCCCGGTGAAGATATTGGTCGAGCGACCCGGGCTGGCTGGCAAGGATACGCGCCATGCCGTAGTTGCTGTCCGCCACGACAATAATGGTCTGATGCCGCGTATCGAAGATCTGGGAAAACGGCCATGAAATAGAGGCGGGAGCCGGCACAGCGGCGGCTGCCCGATGCGCAGTCACTCGATATCCCAATACTCCGCACAAAATCGTGAGAAGAGCGCAGAGTGCCCACGGCAACATTCCCCGGCTTGGCCATGCCAAAGTTGGAATTGCCTTTGCCTCAGGCCCTACGGGGACTACTTCAGTTTTCAGAGCCGCTCGAAAAACGGGCGCATAAGAGCCCTTCGGTATTTCCAGGACAATCGGCTCGTTACGCCCGTCCTCGTTGAAATATTCGTGCAGTTTCAGGCGCAGCTGACGCACATGCACCCGCACCGAGCTGTCTTCCAACGGGCTGTAATCGGATGGCTTGTGAAACAGCGCGTTGCCGATGTGCTGCTCGGTCAGCTCGTGCGCATTCCCGTGAAGGGTCTGCTCGACGATGTATTGCAACAGCTCGCGCAGCCGGGTGCTCTTTTGAAAGTGCGGGCTGCACACAATTCGCTGCACGAGCTGCCAGCGCTCATCGGTTTGCAGGTCCACCATCACGGGTGCGTGTGCCACGCTCATAGTCGTTGAGGTCAGTAACGATCAGATTTTTCGATTGGACAAACAGATGCTACCACATAGTTTTTCAGAGTGAAATGCCTAACCGGGTTCTTTCCAACGGTTTCAGCTGCCAGTTCAGATGCGAACGCCGGTGATTCACTTTGACTTAACCTGTGAGACCCTTTGCTTTGGGCGGGAACCACTCGATGATGCGAGCATACTCCTAATATGGTGAGACTTCCAATTAAAGTGAGCATCTCTAGGCTTGAAAAATTTAGCTCGCCCAACAGCTAGAAACGGAACAGCCAAACCGTATGGCCTACAAATTTCTTTCCCGCCGTCGTTTCCTCGCGGATTCCCTCAGCGGAGGGCTCGCTGTTGGACTCGAGCTCTGCGCCGAACCCTTGCACGCAACCGCCGCTGCGATCCCCGGTACGGATGGTATGTCATTAAAAGTTACCGGTGACCCCGCGCAAGGCTTCGGCGTCACCCTTCTCTTCAACGGCCAGCCCCTCGCCCGCCACAACCAGGGAGGCGAGTTTTCAGCGATCTTCCAGAATGAAGAGCGCAGCGTGGAAGATCATGTCGAAAACTGGAAAGCGGCCACGTGGACGGGCGACGCCACGCGCCTGACCATGCGCGGCGAATGCAAGCTAAAGAACTTAAACGCAACGCTATTCGTTCAAGTGGAATATGAACGAATCACTCCTCGCGTCGTACGCAAGAAAATCCGGCTCCGCCAATCTGACATGTTTCTGATGTTCTACCAACTGAGCAACCGTCTGGAGCCATTGCAACCGCCTGCGAAGCTCTGGAGCTTCGACCAATTGGATTGGCAAGGCGAAGCCGCCCACGAATATTTTCCCGCCGCCGGATTCCGCATGCAGAATGGCCTCTGCATCGGCCTGCTTACCGATTCCGGCTATCGAAATCAATGGACCAGAATCGTGCGCAGGGACGGCAAACCTGTGAAGCCGGCACCGGCGCGCATTCCCGACGCCAACCTTTATATTGGCTCTGCCGGCGAGCGCAGCAAAGGCGACTTCTTCGTGCAGCAGACCTTCGGCGAACTAACTCAGCAAATCTCCGAACAACAGCCCGCACAACCCGTGCCACTGCCGGAGATCTCTTCCTGGAAAAGACTGGGCAACGCCCATGTTGAAGAGCACGAGGGTGTAGCCGTCGTAACCACAAAAAGTGCCGACAGCGGGGTAATTATTCCCTTTGCGGCGGCAAGCTCCCCCGTCCTGTCGGTCCGAATGGAGTACCGCTCGGCCTCGCCCGTCGCACTCCAGGTCTGGAAGGTGGGTGCCCAGCTCGAAAAGCTGGAAAACATCACTCTCTACAACGACACCGCTCCCGAATCGCCGGACGCGTGGGGCGTATTTGAAACAACGGTGTTCGTACCGCAATCGCAAGCGCATGGCTACGCACTCTTCCTTTCCGTCGCTCCATCGGAGCAGGCGCTGAATGTGGAGGTGCCCGGCGGCACTGCAAAAATCGAGGTGCGTGGACTTCAGATTCGCCCCGTGAACACTCGCTGCGAACCTTACCATCGACTGGAAATGGATCGCCCGGCGGAGAAAACCATTTTTGTTTTTGCGGATGAAACAGTCCCCGATACCATCCGAGGCTACCGGTTGGCCAGTCAGTTGCACCTGGCGGATGGCCTCGATTTCAAAGGAGGCGACACTGAAAAAGTAGTTTACGCCGACCTCATGATGCTCACTTGGATCGCCGGGCCCGAAAGTTTCCGCCCGATCCTTGCGCCCAGCATCTGGTATTCCGCCGCCGGCGAGATGTATCTCCGCGACAGTTTCTTCGCCCTCAACGGGATTCACAACCGCGAACTGAATGAAAGTGTGTTTACCCTCTGGGGTGAAAATCAGGGGCCCGACGGCTCGATCAACACGCTCATCGAACCCAATCTTGCGAATGTGGAGCGTAAATCGAACGATTCCACGCCGCTCTGGTTGATGTGGGCGCTCCTGAATCGCCAACGCTTCGGCGCCAGCCTGCCAATGGATAAGGTTCGCAAAGCGGCGGAATATTGCCTGCAAACGTACGACCCACGCCGCGAAGCAGTCTGCCACGCGCAGTTCGTCCTGGGGCAATTGGACATCATTCGATACCCCGAGGGCACATCAGCCATCTGCGAAAATCAGGGCATGCTTGCCGTCACTCTCAGGGCGATTAAAGAATTGCAGATTCCCGGCGTGAGCGAGACACTTTCCGAAGAATACCTTGGCCGGGCGGAAGCTCTTTATCGCGGCTATTACGATCCAGCGCGAAAATTCATGCGTCCGGCGCGCGACATCGCCGACGCCATCGGCTTTGCGGAAATATTCCCGGAATATCTATCCCTCTGGCTGTTCAAAAAGAAAATCCTCACCGACGAAATGGTCGTGAACCATCTCAACCGCATTCCCGCAATCATGCCGAGAAGCGACTGTCCGCATCCCGAGTCAGGCGGCACGGTGCGTCCAATCCTGATCGGACTCCCGGAAGGCCGAAAAGACTGGAGCTACTTCACCATTACGTGGCACCCGATGGTCAGCGATTCCTTCGCCACGAATTACGCCAACCATGCCATGGACGGCATCTACTACAACGGCGGCAGCTGGATGCGAATTGAGCTCTGCGCTTATGTCACCGGCCAACTCCACGGGTGGTCCGGCGCCGGCAAAGCTATCGCGAATCGCCTCTGGGCGGAAATCAATATCTCCCCGGACTTTCCGACCAGCCAGGAGTATATTGCTACCGACCCCGCTCACCCTTTTTTTGGCTATCACCGGGTATTCGCGTGGAATTCCTTCGTCCTCCAGGCTCTGGAACAAGCCGGCCTCCGCTCCCCTCAAATGGACCCCGACTACCAAGTCGGCCCTGGCCATATCTGATTATTCATAGAAACTTCTCCTGCACCCCACGAACTTACCTCTTTTCATAGCCGTGCCCCCTTCTGGAACACGCAGAGAGGTGAATCACAATGAATTCACGTGTTACACCCTTTTCTTAAACCCAGCTTGGGTCGAATATCCGCTTACGCCGTACTCGTAGTGTAAAGATATTAGTCCGCTCGCAAGGTCGTGATTCCAGTTTGTTTGGGGTGATCAGTCCTGGCTCTGAGCTCTCAAGGCCGAAAATCTTCATTTGAGGCTCAACTAGCTCCTGATCGATGCGGTAAGGGGGAAGTCCATGAAGAAGTTCATTTATACCTTTGCATTCCTTTTATTGTCAGCGGCAGTCTCTCTCCACGCGCAAACCACTAACGGCAGCATCGAAGGCTCGGTCACTGACCCCAGCGGCGGGGCTGTCTCCGGCGCCAGCGTCACAGCTCGGAACATGGATACGGGCCTCACGCAAGCCACCACTACCACCCAAGCTGGAATCTATTCTCTGCCCAACCTCCCCCCCGGTCGTTACTCGGTTACAGTCGAGGCGCCTAATCTGAAGAAGTACGCGCAGGAGGGCGTCACAGTAACGACCGGGACCGCTATTTCGTTGAATATCCCCATGCAACTGGGCGCCGTTTCCGAAAGCGTCACAGTCACCGCCGACGCCACTCAATTGCAAACCACGACATCCGAAATAGGCGCCACCGTATCGCCAACGCTGATCGCTAACTTGCCGCTGCAGGTTTCCGGCACCATTCGCAATCCCGTGCAGTTTATCGAACTCGTCCCTGGATTTGTCGGCGGTGTAGCCAACGACCCGGGAAGCAATTCGAGCGACGATTTCAAGGTGAACGGTGGGCAGGAAGGCGGAACCGACATCCTTGTGGATGGAGTTTCCATTTCCCTCGTCTCGCCCAACACCCAGTGGAACAAGGGTGTCTCCACCGACGCCGTGGACGAATTTAAGGTTCTTCAAAGTAATTTCTCCGCGGAATACGGCCAAGCCGGCGACGGCATCGTAAGCCTGACTATTAAGTCCGGCACCAACGAGTTGCACGGTTCCGGCTACGATTTCCTTCGCAACAAGTCACTCGACGCCAACAGCTGGGCCAACAACCTTCAGGGGTTGAAAAGGTCCGTGGATACGCAAAACGACTTCGGAGCCACTATTGGCGGCCCGGTTTGGATCCCCAAGGTCTATAACGGAAAAAACAAGACCTTCTTCTTCTTTGCGTATGAGGGATTCCGGTTCCGGAATGGCGGCACCAATCAGGATAGCTTCCCGAACGAAAATTTTAAAAAAGGCGACTTCTCCCAACTTTGCCAGACCGGGTTCACCAACGGCATCTGTAATGACCGGGACTCCAGCAACAACGTCGCGAACCAGATCTACGATCCCACCACGCACGTAGCCGTCCCTGGCGACAACCTGGCAAACGATCCAAATTACAAAGAAAGTTCTGTAATGACCAAGGTCTTCGGTCTGCTGCCGCCCACAAACGGCAGCCTGAATAACAACGTTATCGACCGATCTCTTTCGAGCACCACCGCGAACCTTTACGACGTCAAGATTGACCACAGCTTCTCGGATAAGCACCGCATCTCCGGCGGTTTTGATTACGACAATACCAATACGGGCGGCACTTCCGATTTGGGCCCCATTTTCGGCTCCCACACTCCCCAGAGCACGCGCTACGCCCGCATCAGCGACAATTATGTTTTTTCCCCCACGCTCGTTAACCAGGCTCTTTTCGGCTTCAGCCGCCGCTTTCGCGGAGAAGTTTCAAACAGTCTCGGCCAGGGCTACCCGGAGCAAATCGGGCTCACCGGTGTGAATAACACCACATTTCCCTGCATCAAGTGGGGCGATAGCAACTACAACGTAAACAACTGTGGTGATTCCCAATTCGCAGACAACGTTTTTCAAATCAACGACGCCGTAAGCTGGATCAAAGGAAAGCATAGCTTCAAGTTCGGCGGCGAGATCCGCATGCTTCAGTTCAATGTGCGGCGCCTCACGCAAGGTTCGGGCGAATTCGACTTTGCTTCCGCTCAGACTAGCAGCACCGGCGATGCGTCCGGCCTGGGAGGCAATTCCGTGGCCAGTTCGCTCTTCGGCCTCTCAGATACCACCACCCTGAATTACGGAAATTTCAGCGGCGTGCGCTACAAGGATTTCGCGCTGTATGCGCAGGACACTTACCGCCTGACTTCCAAACTCACCCTGAACTACGGCCTCCGTTACGATATCGACTTGCCGGCCAGCGAAGCGTTCAACCGGTTCTCCGCGGTCGATCCAAATCTCCCCAATCCCGATGCGGGAAATATTCTTGGGGCGTACACCTATTTCGGATCCGGTGCCGGGCGAAACGGACGCAATCGTCCACAAGACATCTATCACAAGGCGTTCGGCCCGCGTTTGGGCTTTGCCTACAGCATCAATAGCAAAACCGTGTTTCGTGGCGGATATGGCATCTATTATCAAGCACTAAAAGAAGGCTCTTTCGCCGATCAGGATGGACTCGGATTTTTCAACCGTCAAACGGTAAACGTCACCAACGGTGGCCCCACGCAGATCGACAATGGCATCACTCATATCTTTCCGGCATCCGGTCCATTTACACCCGGCGGCCAGAACAATCAAAACGGCGTCATCCTGGTTCCCCCAAGCACGGGGCGCCCCGCCGACATCCAGACTTGGAATCTCGACATCCAGCGGCAAGTTACGAACAATTTGATGGTCAGCCTGGCCTATGTCGGCTCAAAAGGCACTCACCTGGTGGCCTTGAACGTCATTCCCAACCAAGTGAATCCGTCGTTCCTCACACTCGGCAGCGAATTGACGATGCCTTCCTCTTGCCTCGCCGCGGACACGTGTCCGAAATCGGTCGCCGCGGGTCTGACGTTGCCTTACGCGGGGTTCACGGGGAATATCAATCAACTGCTTAGGCCGTTCCCCCAGTACGGCAATTTCAACCAGGAAGATAATTCCTTCAGTCCGGATCGCACTGGGAACTCCACCTACCACGCGATGCAACTGCAACTCAACAAACGCGTCTCGGAGGGCCTGACGTTCCTCGTCTCTTATACGGTTTCGAAGAACATCACCGATGCCGACTCCGCGGGCCCAGGCGTTTCCGGATTCATCGGCACTAACAGCTTCATCGGAGAAAATTCTTACAATCGAAAGGCCGAGAAAGCGGTCAGCCAACTCGATACTCCGCAATCCCTGGTGACAAGTTTCTTCTATGAACTGCCGGCCGGCCATGGGAAGCGTTTCATGAATGACAGCGCCGTCAAAGATCGCGTGTTCGGTGGTTGGTACGCTTCCGCGATCCTGAGCTATCACTCGGGGTTGCCAACCGAGGTTTACGGCAACTGCCAGGGCACTGCCGGCGACGTCTTGTTTGGCGGGTGCAACGTCACAGGAGCAGGTGCCCGGGTCAACATAGTTCCCGGGGTGACGCAGACGAACAAATCCAATTTCAATCCAACAACCGTGCCGTTCTGGAATCCTGCCGCATTCACCCCGGCAACGAACTGCGCGACCTCGACTACCACTTGCACCTTCGGCAATGAGCCCAGGTCCCTGTCGACCGCACGTGGCTTCGCCGGGAAAAATGAAGACTTCACAATTGGGAAGAAGACACGCCTCATTGGCGAAAAGGCTATGCTCGACTTCCAGGCCTCCTTCTTCAACATGTTCAACCGGCACATTTACAATACGCCAAGCAATGTCTTTGGGCCCAGCTTGCAGAGCCCATTCATCGCCGCTGGCCAACCAGGCTGCTCTGGACCGCTTGCTTGTGGCTTCGGCGCGGTCACGGGTTCCAGCGGGCCGCGCATCATTCAATTTGGTCTGAAGATCTCGTATTAGTATCGAAGAGCCCGGCTCGGGGCCCCCCTCTGAGCCGGGTTCTTCCCACTCCTCCAACACCGGAGTCGCCTCAATATGAGTCAGTTCAACCGGCGTGGCTTCATGAAAACGCTACTCGTCACGGCTGTCGGCGCGGTCCCTGCTCGTGCCGCCGTTTCAAACAAATCCGCCTGGTACTTCTTCGATTCCGATCTTTCCTCGTCCTCCCTCAGTCTCGAAAACGGTTCGCAGCAACTCCGCATCTCATCAACCGGCTCACCCTTCGCCTTTCAAAATTTCCTGCGCGTCAACAACGAATGGAAACCCGCGACTCTACCCAACAACCCTTTCATCGCAGGAGATTCTTTTCCATTGGTCACTTCGCAAGTAAAGCGCGAAGACTCTCGAATTCTCTGCAGCGGCGAAGGCAAAGCGGAGGGTTTGGACCGCAAAACCCTTTCTTACAGTTGGGATTCCGAAATCAGCGCCGTAAGCCCCGTGGCCGATACGCCCTGGTTTCGCTTGCGCACCACGCTTCATCTGCCTGCCCCGGTCCAGCTTCGACAGAACTCCAGCGTTGAGCCGCAAATCATCACCTGGCTAAGTTCCTCCTCCACGCTGATGGAAGGCCAGTCCGGAAGCTGGCGCCGCGTGCTGCTGGAACAGCCCACGCGCAATTCGCTCGGCACCTACGGCAACGATCTTCCCGCTCTCTATCTTCTCGATCAGAACGTTGGCATCGAAACCATGATGTTTTTCGATTTCAGCGACATGAACTGGATGTCCATCGAAAATATTCCGCGATTCCTCGCCTATCGCTGCTCCAGCATTTCTCGCATTGAACGTGACGGCACGCAGCGCCTCGGTGTAGGACTTCTCGCTCAACAGGCCACCGGCAATGTCTTGCCCGCGGGTGACATCAACTTCACCTACTGGCTTCTTCAGCGTCCCATGACGCGCTTGCTGACGGCGCAGGAGTCCGTCTCGCGCTGGATGCCGGCGCTGCTTCCCCTCTTCGAGGAGAAACTCGCCTGGCCCGCCTGCGCCACGTCCTGGAAAGAGTTCGCAACCGGCACGGTGGTGGACCTGCAGGACAAAACTTCCGCACAGATTGAAGCCAAAGGCCACACTGGCCTGCGCGCCTACGTTAAATCCACTTCTCAACTCTGGACCGACGCTCCCGGCAATTTCGAATTGATGACCGTTGCGGACGTTCTCTGGCCATCGCTCCTCTATCTCCGGTTGCATCCCTCGGCCGCCTTTGAAAGCGAATGCAACTTCTTGCTCGCGGATCTTCCCGCGTTTTACCATCCGGAAACGCACAGCATCAGCAACGACTTCTCTCCCAAAAAAAATGAACGGGCCGATTCCTGGTATCCCTTCGAAAATTCGCTGATCAAGTATCCGATGATTGGCAGTTTGGCGGGCTCACACGATATCACGGACAAGTTTCTCGAAGCCTTCCAAACCGCGCGGAAACTCGCCCAACAGTACAACTATCTCTTTCCGATCTACTACCAGGTGGCCACCTTTCAGGCGGAAGGCGCAGGCACGAATTATGCCGTGGGCGGCCTGTACGCGTGGGCCGCGATTCTCGCCAACAAATTGACCGGAGAAGCGCAATACCTGGAAGAAGCGCGCCGTGCAATCCATGTTCTATACACGGTCCCACCTGATCGGCTTTTCCACGAACCTCAGGAACTCGCCTATGGGGCCCTCGCTGCGGCCGAACTCGGCATGGGCGAAGAGGCGAAATACCTCCTTTACGAGCAGCTCCGCATGTTTTATTGGTATTCTGATCCCAGCCAGAAAAATCACGATATCCGCGGAATGGTTCAGGCCGCCGCCTCCATCCTTTACCCCGCCTTCAAGGAAAATGTCGAAGCCATCCTCCCCTGGACCGGCGTCATGAAACGCGGAATCGTCTTTGAAGGCCTGCTGCGCCTCATGGATCAGCAGCGCCGCAACAATTTCTATTTCTTCGAGGATTGCACCGCCAACCGCAAGCGCGGCGCTTCCGCGTTTATCCCATTCGAAAATCTAGGCACCCTCGAACTCGCGGGCATGACCGGCAATGTGGGCAAGGAAATCTACGGCGCCGGCGAATCCATCTGGATGTATCTGATGTTCGAAGCTCTCGGGCAGTCCAGCGACCGGGAGCTGATGCTCGTCAACCTGGACCTCTTGGATGTGACCCACGCAAAAGAGTTCCCACCGAGCAAGCTGAATTTCATTCTGTACAATCCCACGCCCAACGCCCGCTCCACGAAGATTGCATTCCCCGCGGCCAAAGGGCGCACTGTTCGCCTGACAGCAAATGGCAAGCCAGCCGCCGACATGCTGGAGGTTCAAAAGCAGTCCTTCATCCGGCTGCTGGCCGAGTTTTGATGGACAGGGAATTGATCCCCATCCACAGGAAAGATGTTTCCCGCTTTAGTTGTTTGGTTAAGGAAGGAAGTATCATGATGATCAAAATCCCTCTCTCTACAATTCGTGTGGCAAGAATCCCCACCCTTGCCGTGTTGATCGGCATTGCCATTGCAATCGCTGCTGCAGTTTCTTTTTCTCCACCCTTTGGAAGCTGGACCCGGCTTTCCGCCGATCCCATCCTCTCCCCCCAGGGCGACAAGTTCGAATCCGCGGGAACATTCAATCCTTCCGTCGTGAAACACGAAGGAAAGTTCGTGATGCTCTACCGGGCCCAGGATCGCAAGGGCACATCCTCGCTCGGTTATGCCACCAGCGACGATGGCGTGCATTTCACCCGCCGCGCCGAACCAGTCCTGGTTTCCGAAGCGCCCTATGAAAAGGGCGGGGGCGTGGAAGATCCCCGTGTGCAAAAAATCGCCGGCACCTACTATCTGACCTACACCGGGTATAACAATGTTGACGGAGCCGCGCCGGACAAGAAGGACGCGCAGCTCTGCCTGGCCACTTCCACTGACCTGATTCACTGGCGCCGGCAAGGCGTCATTATCCCGAGTTACCAGGGCAAATGGAACGTGAAGTGGACAAAGTCAGGTGCAATCGTTCCCGAGAAGATTAACGGCAAGTATTGGATGTACTATCTCGCCGACGCCAAAGGCAGAGACCAACAAATGGGCGTCGCCTATTCCGAGGATTTGCTGCATTGGACGGAAGCCCTCGACCATCCGGTGATGGCAAGCCGCGCGGGAATGTTCGACTCGCAGGTAGAAGAGCCGGGCCCGCCGCCGATCATCACGCCGCAAGGCATCTTCCTCGTCTACAACGGCGCCGACGACAACCTTGTTTATTCCACCGGCTGGGTCCTCTTCGACAAAAAAGATCCCACCAAAGTTTTAGCTCGTGCGGACAAGCCTGTCTTTGGGCCGGAAAAGGAATGGGAAAAGATAGGACAGGTGCCGAACGTGGTTTTTGTCGAAGGAATGGTCCGCGACGCCAATCGCTGGCTTTTCTATTACGGCGGCGCGGACAAAACCGTCGGAGTTGCCACAGCGCCAGTGCTCTAGGATTTTCCCGCTGTATCTACATTCGCGGAATCGCACCAGCTCGCGTTTATGGGCAGGCATTTCAGTCAAAGAGGATCTTGGCCATCATTCCTTTATCTTCGTGATTCAGAAGATGGCAGTGGAACAACGACATCCCTTTGATAACCGGATTCGTAAAATCCATCACCACGTCCACCATTCCGCCAACCGGCACATTCACCGTGTCCAGCCACACGGGATTCTCAATCTGTTTCCCGCCTTCGGCGTACACCAGGAAATGCACTTGGTGAATGTGCATCGGATGCAATTCCGTCGAACCGTTCAGAATCCGCCAGTGTTGATAGGTTCCAACCCGTGCGCGAGTCATCGGCGCCGCGTTCGGCTCATACTTCTGGCCGTTGATGTAAAACCCGTTTTTATCTTCCGTAAAGACCACGGTAAAGTCCGGCTCCGTGCTCTCCTGCGCGCTCAAATTAATAGATTGATATTCCGGGGGCGGCAGCTTGCGCTTGCTTCTTTGGAGTTCCGGCGGTGCCGAGGTTCCCGCGCCCAGATCGGCCAACACCATCGCCGGATTAGGGTCACCTGCGGACCCGGTATCCACACAAAGTGTTCGCAGCGTCGCGTGCGTCCCTTCATCCGGCCCGGTGACAATCGCTTCCAGCCGTCCCGCCGGCGGCACCAACGCGTGGTCCACAACCTTTGTCGGATGCTTCGGATCATGAAATGCCAACGGCATCCCGTCCAGAGCAATAATTTCGAGTTTCTGTTTATCGAGCCGCAAATCGACGTACTGATCCGCGGACGCGTTCACAACGCGCCAGAACTGCCGCTCCCCCGGATTGATGCCAATCGTAGGCCGAATCTCCCCGTTCACGGTGAACACGCGCTCGGTCGCCTCGTGCTCGCTCCCGCACGAGGAAGGTCCTGCGTCCACGCGGCGCAAAAGCGCGGCCGCATCGGAAGCATGTTCGATGGATTCCCCACGCACCACAAGCACCTGCTCGCGCAGGTTTCGAATTTCCGGAACATACCGTTCCACCCCTTCGATCACGATGGCTCCGGACATTCCGTCCAGCGCCTGGCGGTGGCTCTCGCCATGCGGGTGCGTGTGATACCAGTAGAGCCCGGGAGGATGATCCGCCGGAATTTTAACGGCGTAATGCAGCGTCTCTCCGGGCATGGCCATCATGTCAATCACGTCGTCTTGCGGCGATTGCGGCGAAACCTCCAGTCCATGAAAATGCAAATTCGTCATGTTTTTGCACGGAGATATCGCACAACTCTCGGTCGAGTGAACCGGAAGATCGTTTTCATAATCGATCTTCAGTGTGTCCCCCGGGAAAACACGAATGACGGGTGCAATATTCTTTCCGTTGTACGCAAAGGAGTTCCGGCCCTCGGCGTTCAAGGCCGCATGCAACGTCAGCGAGACCACGTGACTTTCCGAACGCACCTCGGGCAGTGGCGCGGCCGGAACATTCAGCCGCCCGGCCGCCGCCACTGCCAGCAAGATGAGGCTTACGGAGCCCCAACTTCGATTGCTTACACCCACCACATGCACCCTTCATCGTGCATAGACCGCGCTCAGTAAACCGCGTTTACTTCACTTCCTGTGGAATCTCGCGGGCTGGCGGCGCCATGAATTCCGGCCCCACCGGGTGGCGAACGGTCTCGCGCAGAATCGCGTCAATCGCAACGAAATCGTTTTCCGTCAGCTTCCACCCGCTCACTTCATTAATTGGCGTCAGTTGATCCGGTCGGCGCGCGCCCCACAGCGCCATTCCGACTCCGGGTTGATCGAGCAGCCAGCGCACCGCCAGATGAATCACGCCCTTGGCGAATTTCTCGCGGGCATACGCATCCAGCCGTCGCGCCGCTTCCAGGTACTCCGCAAATTGCGGCGCCTGGAATTTCGGGTCGCTGGACTTGCGCAAGTCGTCCTTCGAAAACTGCCGGTCCGCTCTCATCGTGCCGCTCAGCAATCCTCGGCAGATGGCCCCGTAAGTAAGCGCGGTGATGCCGTTCTTGAGGGCGTAAGGCAATACGTCGGCCTCGATTTCGCGCTCGAATAGATTGTAGGGCGGCTGCACCGTGTGAAGTGGCGCCACAGCGCGGAAGCGCTCCATCTGGGCCGGCGAATAATTGCTCACGCCGATCGCTCGAATCTTCCCCTGTTCAAAAAGCTTTCCCAGCGTCGCGGCCGTCTCCTCGATCGGCGCAACAGGATCCGGCCAATGCACCTGGTAAATATCAATGTAGTTGGTTTGCAGACGCCGCAGCGAGTCCTCAAACTCCTTCAAAATCCGCTCGCGGCTGGAGTTGCGCTCAATGGTGCCCGTGGTCCAGTCGATCCCCACCTTGGTGGCCAGAATGATATTGTCTCTGCGGCCGTATTGGCGAATGGCTTCGCCCACGATCTCTTCCGAGCGCCCCTGGCCATAAATGGGCGCCGTGTCGATCAGGTTGATCCCTTGGTCGAGCGCGGTATGAATCGTGCGGATGGACTCTTTTTCGTCCGTTCCGCCCCACATCCAGCCGCCGATGGCCCACGTCCCTAGTCCGATCCGCGAGCTTTTGAGAGTCGTACCTTTGATATTGATATATTCGAGCATTTTATTTTTTCCTTTTCTTGATGCTTATAAATCGCGGTGTTCCTATCCAAGCCACTGTGGGTTGGCAAAGGTGCCATCGAAGTGGTGAGAAGTTTTATACAGTTCAAACTTTCCGGCGTCCGCGGCCTTCGCCGTCTTCGCCAGAAGAGCCGAAATCTCGGAAGCGTTCATCGGCTGGAAGCTGCGGGCCGCCTGAAGCGCTTGCTGAAGAATCGGAAGGGAATCGCAGCCCGTGATTACCACGCTCGTCGGCAGATTCATCGCATAGTGCAGGCATTCCACGGCCGTTGCCGTCTTGCTTTCAAGGATGAAGTGATCCCCCATCGGCTTCATGCCAAGAACGCCGACGTCGCTTTGCAGCAGCACAGGGAGAACTTTCTTCTCAAAACTCTCGAAGTGCGCATCCATCACGTTGAGCGGCATCTGGACGGCGTCAAATGTGAACTTATGTTGTGCAGCGGTCGCCAGCATCTTCAAATGAATGTCCGGACTCTTGTGCCCAGTGAAACCGATGTAGCGAATCTTGCCGGCCTTCTTCGCCTCCAGCACCGCCTCCATCGCTCCACCCTCCGCAAAAATGCGGTCCGGATCCGTTTCCCGAATCACTTCGTGAAATTGCATCAGGTCGATCCGGTCGGTCTGCAAGCGCTTCAGCGACTCGTTGATCTGGCTGGTCGCGGCCGTTTTCGTGCGCCCATCAATCTTCGACATCAGAAAGGCCTTCTGTCGATAGCCGTCACGCAACGCCTTGCCCATGCGTACTTCGCTCTCCCCTCCGTTGTAGTCCCAGCAGTTGTCGAGGAAATTCACTCCTTCATCCAGGCCAGTCCGAATAATGCGAATACTCTCCTGAGGATCCGCCTGCCTGCCGAGGTGGTAGCCACCCAGCCCGATCAGCGAAACTTTCTCCCGTGTGCGCCCCAAAGTTCGGTAGGGAATTCCATTTCTGGACTCCGCTGCCGCAGCCTGCGGATTCATTTGACTGAAAAAGAGGGACGCGGCCGCCAGGCCCATGAATTCACGGCGGGAAACACCCATTTCGGGCGCTTCCCCTCTGCTCGCCACTGGCAGTAGGGGTGCGTCACCTCGTTCCCTCTGACCTTGCAATTGCTTCTCGTCGTCCATGACCTTTTCTTTCTCCAAATCCCCAGCGCAATTATCCGAACAGCCCGCTCGAAGACAGCGGCAGACTCCGGACGCGCTTGCCGGTAGCCGCGTAAATGGCGTTGCAGAACGCCGCCACAAACGGCGGCACGCCCGGCTCCCCGACTCCGGCGGGCGGAGCGGAGCTGTCGACGATGTAAACGTTTGTCTGCCTTGGCGCTTCATTGATCCGCGCCACCGGATAATCGTTGAAATTCGACTGCTCAATCACCCCGTTTTTCGCCGTGATCTCTCCGGCGCGCACAATGCTGGTGCCAAAAACAGCGGCCCCCTCAAATTGCGCGCGCGTGATCTCGGGATTCGCAATCAACCCGGCGTCCACCGCGTAATCAACCCGCGGAATGCGAATTTCGCCCTGGTCGCTCACCTCACCTTCGACCACGGTTGCCACGTAAGTAAGAAAACTGCGGTGCGCGGCAATGCCGAAGCCGTGCCCCTTTACGCTCTTCTTCTTCGCCCACCCCGATTTTTCGGCGACTAGCTCGGTAACATGCCGCAGCCGTCCGGTCTCCCACGGATACGTGTCGAGCGAAGCCCCATAATTCGGGTACTCGACATTCTTGAAGTCGATCGTGCGCGGCGGCCCAATCAGGTCGAGCAGGTATTCGTAAGGGTCGCGGTGCGCCCGGTGCGCAAGCTCATCCGTAAAGCACTGCACTCCGAACCCGTGATAAATATTTGCCACCGAGCGCAGCCAGCCAATCCGCACGTGCGCCTTGGCCGGCCCGTTCTCGATGCTCAGGTTGGCCAGGTCATACGGCATGTCCGTCCAACCCTGGGCCAGGTGCGGCGCATCGCCATAAACCGCGTTCACGTCAAAAATGGATGTGATCGGCGGAAACACCGACCTCTGCAGCCACGCTGTCGGCTTTCCTTTCGCGTCCACCGCCGCCTTGAAATACATTCCAGCGACGGCGTTGTAGTAGTCAAACTTGATGTCGTCTTCGCGCGTCCATACCACTTTCACCGGCCGCCCAACTTTCTTGGACAGCACAGCCGCTTCCGCGACGTAATCCGGCTTCGACTTCCTTCCGAATCCTCCGCCGAGCAACGTCACGTTGCAGATCACGTTCTCCTTAGGAATGCCCAGTTCCGTGGAGACAATTGCCTGCACCGCCTGCGGATTCTGCGTCGGCGCCCAGATCGTCGCCTTTCCATCCTTGAAATCCGCGAGCGCGACCATCGGCTCCATCGGCGCGTGCGCCAGCAAGGGCACGTAGTATTCCGCTTCAACTACATTCGACACGGTAGCGGTCGCCAGCGCCGCATTTGCGTCGCCGACGCTTCGAATCACCTTGGCCGGCTTGCGCGCGGTCTCCTGCAGTTCCTTCTTATATTCAGCGGAGTCGTAAGTCTCGTTCGCCCCGTTGTCCCAGGTAATCTTCAGCCTCTTGCGCCCCTGAAACGCGGCCCACGAATTGGTCGCCAGAACGGCCACTCCGCCCAGCGGCTGAAACGCGGCCGGCGGCTTGAACGGATCAATCAGCATCGTCTGGTGAACGCCCGAAACCTTCAGCGCTTCCTGCTCGTCGTAGCTCTTCACCTTTCCGCCGTACACGGGCGGATGTTCGATCGACGCGTAAATCATGCCCTCGATCTTCGCGTCCATTCCGTAAATCGCTTTCCCGGTGCAAAGTTTCTCCAGGTCATAGCTGGTCTTGCCCTTGCCGATATATCGCCACTCAGCCGGCTTCTTGAAAGTAAGCTGATCCTTCTTCGGCACATCAAGCTTCGCCGCCGCCGTAGCCAGTTCCCCATACCCCAACTTGCGCCCGCTCTTCGAATGCACAACCGCATGCGGCACCGTCGAGCACTCAGACGCCGCCACATTCCACTGTTGCGCCGCGGCCTGCACCAGCATCCACCGTGCCGAAGCCCCGCATTCCCGCATCGTGTCAAAAAAGCTGCGAATCGAATGAGAGCCGTCGGTATTCTGGTCACCGTATCGCCGGTCGCCGATCGCCTGATCGATCTTCACGCGGCTCCAGTCCGCATCCAGCTCATCCGCTACAACCAGCGGAAGCGTCGTGCGGATCGCAGTCCCCATCTCTGAGCGGTGCGCGACGATATGAACTGTGCCGTCCGTTTCAACACCCACAAACGCATTCGGGTGCAACGGCGCCCGGTCGGCCTCGGTCTGCCCATCCGGCGCCGGTTGATCCGCAAAAATTGGAGGCACAAATCGCACGGCCAGCACAAAGGCTCCCGTGCCCGCAACTCCCTTCAAAAACCCGCGGCGGCTTACGTTTTCTATGTTTCTCATGCGCTCTTCTCCGCTGCCAGCTTGATCGCCGCTCGAATTCGCTGGTAAGTTCCGCACCGGCAGATGTTGCCCGCCATGCCATCGTCAATATCCTGGTCCGTCGGATGGGGTTTGCTCTTCAGCAGCGAAATCGCCTGCATGATCTGCCCGGACTGGCAGTACCCGCATTGCGGCGCGTTCACTTCAATCCACGCTTTCTGGACGGGATGCAACCCGTTCGCCCCCACATCCTCAATCGTTCGAATCTTGCTACCCACCGCCGCGGTCAGCGGCGTGATACATGAACGGATCGCTTCGCCGTTCTTGTGCACCGTGCAGGCCCCGCAGAGCGCCATCCCGCAGCCAAACTTTGTTCCTGTCAGCCCCAGGATGTCCCGCAGATACCACAGCAGCGGCATGCTTGGGTCGCCATCAAACGTATGATCGACTCCATTCACATTGATCGTCACCATGAAAGTTGACCTACCTTCCCTCTCCGAGGTTCACTTTTGATGCCATGAACGATCCCATGGTTCTTGCGAATTGAGCCTACTCCTGTCATCGAATTCTTGTACATAGGGGGCCACTCTGCCGAACCTGTCGATTATTCGAAGCCGATGTCAGTATCCGGAAACTCCCAACCTGACCGCATCACCGTGAGGCGAATTGGCTCGAAGCCAACTTCGCAGAAGCCTGCTCCATGTACTCCATGACGGCTGAGAAATCCAAATCACTGTATTCGGAAAGGGCCTCTGTACTCACATGGAACGCAGCCGATGTTGCGGGCATCGCGGCCCCGACTTCGCCCGCCAACTGCAGGATCAGTCGGAAATCCTTGTTCATCAGTGGCAGCGGAAACTGTGGGCTATAGTCGCCGCGCACCGCTCTGGGAAACTTTCCCTGATAAGCCGGTGCGATCACCGCCATCTGCGACAATACCTGCAGCAAAATCTCGCGAGACAATCCCGCTTTCTCCCCCATCGCCGCCGCTTCCGCGATCGCCTGCATTCCAATGCCGAGAATCGCGTTCACCACCATCTTCATCGTTGTTCCAGCTCCGCTCGGCCCCAGGTGAAAATACTTCGCCGCAATCGCCTGGAAAATTGGCACCGACGCCTGGAACACGTCAGGATTTCCGCCGGCAAGCAACGTAACCGTGCCTTGCTCCGCCGCCGGCGTGCTCCCCGAAATGGCGACATCCAGTACCTGTACTCCTCCATGGGAAGCCCTGCTTGCCAATTCGCGCGAAGTCCCCGGCAGAATCGTGCTCATCTCAATCACAATCGTCCCCGGCTCGGCATTCTCCAGGACTCCGCCTTCCCCAAAATAGACATCGCGCACCGCCTGATCGTCCGTCAGGCACGAAAGAACCACGTGAACCGAACGCGCGAGTTCAGCCACTGAACCGCACACCGCCGCGCCCTTTGCCTGAATCGCAGCCCTCTTCGCCGGGTTCCGCGCAAACACGGAAACCTCATAGCCTGCGGCCAGCAATCGTGCTGCAATGCGGCTGCCCATGCCGCCAAGTCCGATAAAACCTAGTTTGGTTGTGTTCGCTGCGAAAGAATTCATTCTGACTCCACCCGAATAATTTGACGCCACTGCGATTCGATTCATTTTGACTGATGCAAGGTGATATCCATTTCTAACCGAAGCCCTCCCCTCCGTAGGCCCTTTTCTTCGAATGAGTTAGCACGGCTGGCAAAGCTCGCGCCTCGCCACGGCGCTTCCCAGTCGGCGGCCGCGACGATTAGCAGCCACCCGCTTGCAGAGGGTTTTTGCTCGACTCCGCGGGAATCGGCCAAGCCCTGGGCCAACCAAAACTGGATCAATCCGAAAAGGGAGGGAAAGTGACCGGCGCCAAAACACTTTTCATCTTGACGACCATGAGCGTCAGATCGTCGTCCAGGGAATCCCGTTGCGTAAACGTGGCGACGTCGCGCCACAACTGATCGCATATCTCTCTCGCGCTTTCGCCCGAATGTAGCCGAACCGACTCCAGCAATCGCTTGGTTCCAAACTCTTTCGCTTCCCGATCGCTGGCATCGGTCACCCCGTCCGTGTACCACACCATGACGTCGCCCGGTGCCAACCTGATTTCCTCCAGCGAGCACTCCATCTCCGGCGACATGCCCACGGGCGTCCAGGACGCATCCAGCCAAAACACCTCTCCCCCATCCCGCCGAAGCAGAAGCGCCGGATTGTGCCCGCAATTAATGTATTTCAGTTGCCCAGTGCGTGGGTCGAGCTCTCCAAGGAGCATGGTGACAAATCGCCCGTCGTCCTGCAGCGCGTACAGCTCTTTGTTCAAGTGGCTTGCAACCTCGCACAAGGTTCGCGGTTCATTGGTCTCCAGTTGCACCGCGGCCGCGGTCGCCGACATCAGCAGCGCCGCCGCGACTCCTTTTCCGGAAACGTCCGCAATCACCAGCCGTATTCTTCCATCCGGGCGCGCAAGGTAATCGTAATAATCGCCTCCCACCACGCGAGCCGGATGCATGGCTCCTGCAATTTCAAATCCCGCCGTTTCCGGATCGCTGCGCGGCAAAAACAGCCGCTGCACCTCCGCCGCCAGCTCTACTTCTTTCAGCAGCGCGTCCCGTTGGTTGCGGGTCAATTCATTCAAAGCGTTCCGCTGTGCGACAAACCACTGAAGAATCAACACCACGAAACTGAATCCGACCAGCGCTGCAAGATTGTGCAGGATTCGTCCCTGAAGATGGTGGATCGGCGGCCCAAAAAGGTCATGAAACAAAATGCAGACCACGACGATGGCATACGTCAATCGCGGCGACAGCAGAATCGCGCTAAACGAAAGCGGCAGTATATAAAGGTAGCCCAGCGAAACGCCTTCCACCCGGTTGTCGGCATACGCGACGCACCCGATAGCCAGCGCCACCACGAGAAATGCCCACCACGTGGAAGACTTCAAAGCGGCAATCGTTTTGGCTGCGATGCCCACTGCCCAGTCTCTGGCAACACCCGCACGCAGCGATAGTGAGTCGCTCGGATGATCGAGCGGCCCTGAGGTTTTGCGAAGGTCGGCTTGCGCTTCGAGTCTCGTTCCCATGGATTTGTCCACCATTAGCAAAGCACCTCTTTGGCCAAGCACCCTTCCTCCTCCACGGAAGAAAACCCTACAAAATGAGTGAGTTACTGGAGGTAGCGGAAACGCGATCCCCCACCTTGAGTTATGACATGCCAACGTGCAGGCACCGCGTCGATATGCCGACCCCCTGCATCCAAACAGAACCCTGATTCCGGCTCGATTTTCGCTCGCGCGTTTCCTTCATTCTCGCGATGGAGGCGGCACCAATCTGGTTGATGGTATAAGAACGAGAGGAGGACAGGCCTTCCAGTGCTCGACGTGCAAAACGAAGAAACGCGTCTTCGCCCGGAACGCCTCGCGGGAGAATGACTTCGACGGACAACACGGTGGAAACACTTCACCAATGCAACCTTGCCCTGCTCCGCGCAACGGATGAAAGCGAGTTGCTGCATTCGATCTGCCGAATCCTCGTCGAGGTCGGCGGCTTTCGCATGGTGTGGGTTGGCTATCCGCAGAACGATCCCGAAAAATCAATCTCTCCCGTCGCCCATGCCGGACACGAAAATGGCTACCTGGCCGCCGTCGCCGCAACCTGGGCCGATGACGAGCGCGGACAGGGTCCCGCGGGCACCGCTTTGCGTACCGGGAAACCCGCCTGGGCGAAAAACACTCGCGAAGAAAAAAGCTTTGCTCCCTGGCGGGAGCGCGCAATCGCCCACGGCTACGCTTCCTCACTCGCCTTGCCGCTCGCCAGCCACGCAAACACATTTGGTGTGTTGTCTCTCTACTCAGCCGAAACCGATCAATTCAATGAAAATACATTTGAGCGGTACGTAGAGCTCGCCGACAATCTCGCCTTCGGAATCTCCACGATCCGCGCCCGCGAGGATCGAAAAAAATCCGATGAAGCCCTCCGTCGCAGCGAAGCCTACCTCGCCGAAGGACAGCGTCTCAGCCGCACCGGAAGCTGGGCCTGGAACGTCGCCCGCCAGGAAAATGTCTATTGGTCGGACGAGCAGTATCGAATCTTCGGATTCGATCCAGGCCACGACCCCTCCACCTACAGCGCAGCCTTTCGACGCATCCATCCTGACGATCAAATAAAATTTCAGGCCCGCCTCGACGAGGCCCTCGCGGAAAAACACGATTTCGAAGTCGAATTTCGCATCCTCCTCCCCGACGGCACCCTGAGGCACATCCAGACTGTGGGCCACCCGGTGTTAAACGCGGCCGGCGAGGTCGAAGAGTTGGTCGGCACCGCCATGGACGTCACCAGGCAGAAGCGCGCCGAAGCTTTGCTTTCCGCGGAAAAGCGAATGCTCGAAAAAATCGCCGCGGGCGCGGAATTAAAAGAAGTTCTGGGTTCCTTGTGCGAGGCCGTCGAGGAGCAAGCCCACAACCTCGTTTCCATGCTCATGCTAATGGACCCTGACGGAAAGCGTTTATGGCCGGTCGCGGGACGCTGCGTACCTCATGCATGGCACGACGCCATCAATCCTCTTCCGATTGGTCCGAACGCGGCTTCCTGTGGAGCCGCCGCGTTCCTGAAACAGCAGGTGATCGCGGCCGACATTGCCAGCGATCCCTTGTGGATTGCTTATCGCGAAGCTGCTTTGGCCAATAATCTGCGCGCCTGCTGGTCTTATCCGCTGGTCTCGAAGGATCAGGAGGTTCTCGGGACACTGGCAATGTATTATCCGGCGCCTCGCAAACCCTGCGAAGAGGATCTGGAACTCATCCAGAGGGCCGCCCACGTCGCACAGATTGCCATCGAACGCGACCGCTCCCAGGCTGCGCTCCAGAAAGCCTTCGACGAAATCAAAGCCCTCAAGGACAAACTCTACGAGGAAAATCTTGCCTTGCGCGAAGAAGTCGACCAGGCCTCGATGTTCGAGGAAATCATCGGAACCTCGCCGGCCTTACAGGAAGTGTTGTCCCGCGTGGCGAAAGTCGCTCCCGGCGATTCCACCGTTTTGATCACCGGCGAAACCGGCACCGGCAAGGAACTCGTCGCGCGCGCCATCCATAAGCGTTCGCAGCGCGCCGGCCAAGCCTTTGTCAGCGTAAACTGCGCCGCCATTCCTTCCTCGCTCATCGCCTCCGAGCTCTTCGGCCATGAAAAGGGCGCCTTCACGGGAGCCCTCCAGCGCCGCATCGGCCGCTTCGAACTCGCCGAAGGTGGCACCCTTTTTCTCGACGAAGTCGGCGAGCTTCCCGCGGAAACGCAGGTTGCCTTGCTCCGCGTCCTCCAGGAGCGCGAGTTCGAACGTGTCGGCAGCAGTCAGCCGATCTCTTCCAATGTTCGCGTGATTGCTGCCACCAACAGGAATCTAGGCGCAGCGGTCGCCGCCGGCACGTTCCGCTCCGACCTTTTCTATCGCCTGAATGTTTTTCCGATCGACGTTCCGCCCTTGCGTCGCCGGCCCGAAGATATTCCGCTGCTCGTCAACTACTTCATTGGACGCTACTCCGAAAAAGTAGCGAAAAAAATTACCGGCATAGAAAAGCGCTCCCTGGATCTCTTGAGCAATTACTCCTGGCCCGGCAACATCCGCGAACTACAAAACGTCATCGAGCGCTCCGTCATCCTCAGCGAAACGGGCGTCTTTGCCGTGGATGAAAGTTGGTTCGCCGCTCAGCCGGCTGCCCCTCACGGTTCTAGCGCTTCTCTCAACAAAATAATTCTGGACCAGGAACGGGAAATGATTGAAGCCGCCCTCGCAGTATCCAATGGCCGCGTATCCGGCAGTGCCGGAGCCGCTGCGAAGTTGGGCATCCCCGCCTCCACCCTGGAATCGAAAATCAAAACCCTCGGCATCAAGAAAACCAAATTCAAAACCGCTTGACCACCTTGTGTCATATCCCCGTTTCGCCTCCCGAATTCTCGGGAATTCGTGAAGATTCGTGAGGATTGACACACTTTCCCTCTCGTATCTCTCCTAGAATCAATTCTTTAAGAATGGAATTCGGCTTGCCCTACTCTTCGTCGGGTACTTGATAGGGCCATGCTGAAAATTTCGAGACGTCAGACTGAGGAAAACACGGTGGAATTTGCGCTCTCCGGGCGGCTTCAGTTTAAACACATCAATGAGCTCCGCACTCTCATCCGAGAGGAAGAACACGGAGTTGTTCTCGATCTTCGCGAAGTCAATCTGTTAGACCGCGAAGCTGTGGAGTTTCTCGTAGCCTGTGAAAGGGACGGAGTCTCGGTCCGCAACTCTTCACCCTACATCCGCGAATGGATCAACCGGGAAGCGGGCCGCCAGAATTTTCCATCCTCCGGGGAAGAGGGTTAAGAAGTCGCGTAGGTTTCAGGCGCTGTTCGCATCGGAGTTAGTATTCCGTTTTTGGAGGAGAAGTAAGATGGCTTCAGCAACTATTTCATTCCAGCCTTCGGCTCCCGCAGCCTGGCAGGAAAATCCCTCCCAGGCGTACGGCGCGGCTAATCCAGCCTCTCAGTTCGAGGTTGCGAAGCTCTCTTCGCGATCATCGCAGGCAGTTACCGTCCCGGATGCCTTCGAGGGCCTGATTGGCTCAAGCGAAGCGATCCAGCGCGTGAAAGAACAGGTGCGCACGGTTGCTGCCACGGATTCCACCGTCTTGCTCGAAGGCGAAACCGGCACTGGCAAGGAACTCGTTTCGCGCGCCGTCCACACTCTCAGCCAGCGCAGACATCGCACCTTGATCAAGTTCAATTGCGCCGCCATTCCCCATGGTCTAATCGAGAGCGAGCTGTTCGGCCACGAACGGGGCGCCTTCACCGGTGCGGTCGCCCGAAAACTCGGGCGTTTCGAACTCGCGGATCACGGAACGCTCTTTCTGGATGAAGTCGGCGAAATTCCCTTGCAGCTTCAGGTAAAGCTCCTGCGTGTTTTGCAGGAACAGGAATTCGAACGGCTCGGCGGCACCCAAACGCAACGCGTTAACGTCCGCCTCGTCGCAGCCACCAACCGCAATCTGGCGGAAATGGTCTCCGGCCAGGAGTTCCGCAGCGACCTCTATTTCCGCCTCAACGTTTTCCCCATCACCCTTCCTCCGCTTCGCGAGCGCACCGAAGATATTCCGTTGCTGGCGGAGCACTTCTTGGAAGAATATTCCCGCCGCATGGACAAGCGGATCGACACGATCCCGGAATCAACGATGCAAAGCTTGAGGCGGCATCCCTGGCCGGGAAACGTGCGCGAACTCCAGAACTTCATCGAACGCGCAGTCATCTTGACCACCGGATCAATCCTGCATGCCCCGCTTGAGGATCTGAAATTCTCCCCGGACACCCAACCGGAGGCCGTCGTCACGCTTCGCCAGGCAGAGTCGAGCCATATTCTGAAAACCCTTCGCGAAACGAACTGGGTTTTGGGCGGCCCGCACGGCGCGGCGATTCGCCTCGGCCTTAAGCGCACCACTCTGGTCAGCAAGATGCGCAAGCTCGGCTTAACGCGGCCCGCGCCAGGCATGGCGCTTTAGCCGCAGGAAGCTACAATTCTTAGGCTGGTCAGCGAAGAAGAAACATAACGCGGCGGGCGCTTAACGTGATGTCGTTTCTGGGTATCAGGCCGCAAGCAAAAATTGTTGGAGGAAAAAGTGAACGTCAGAATTTGCTCGTATCTTATGGTCGCGGCACTTTGTGCCATCCCTACTATTTCCCCGGCGCAGGACGCCCACTATCACAACGCACCTGCGTCCACGATGCACCAAGCAAACCCGCTCGCGGGTCAGCACGCGGCCGTCGTCGCCGGTGCAAAGCTTTACGCGACCAACTGCTCGGCGTGCCATGGAGCAACCGCTCAGGGAAGCGGTAACATCCCTGCCCTCTCTCAGGGCCCCACGCAATCGGCACCCGACGGCGAAGTCTTCTGGTTCATCACTACGGGCTCGGTCGGCAATGGCATGCCCGCCTGGGGCAGCCTCTCCGAGCAACAGCGCTGGCAAATCGTTGCCTACCTGAAATCCCTCAAGACCGCGGCAAAGGGAAGCAAGCCTGCGACATCACCGGCTAAATTCAGTCCCGTAGTAACCAACGCGCGCCTACCAGAACCTCCCTACACCGATTTCCGCGTCGAACAACCCGGAAAGATTCGCAAGATTTCCGCCCAGGATCTTCCAGCGCCTTACCGGACTGACTCGGCAAACAATGGCCCACAACTCGTGGCGCGCCCCGAGAATGCCTGGCCAAAGGGGCCAGACGGTTTCATCGTCCAGCTCTATACTACCGGACTCGACAACCCGCGCCTGATCCGTACCGCTCCCAACGGCGATTTTTTCTTGGCTGAAAGCAGCAGCGGCAAAATCAAGATCTTCCGCGGCATCACCGCCGATGGCAAACCTCGCGAAACTTCCGTTTTCGTTGAAGGACTCAACCGTCCCTACGGCATCGCCTTCTACCCCCCGGGAAACAATCCCGAATGGATCTACATCGGCAACACGGACGCCGTCGTCCGCTTTCCCTATAAAAACGGAGATCTGAAGGCCACCGGCCCGGCCCAACACATCGCCGACCTTCCCCACGGCAGCGGCCACTGGACCCGCGATGTGCAGTTCACCGCCGACGGCAAAAAGATGTTCGTCGCCGTCGGCTCCGCATCGAACGTCGACGACCCCGATACCACCCCTGAAGAAAAAGACCGCGCCGATATTTTGCAGTTCAACCCCGACGGCTCCGAAATGCGCGTCTACGCCTACGGAATCCGCAACGCCGGCGGTGGCTTGGCCATCGATCCCAAAACCAACGAACTCTGGTGCTCCGTCAACGAACGCGACGGCTTGGGCGATAATCTCGTCCCCGACTACATCACTCATGTCCAGGATGGGGGTTTCTACGGCTGGCCGTGGTGGTATATCGGCGCCCATCAGGATCCACGCCACGACGGCAAGCACCCCGAATTGAAGGACAAGGTGATTGTTCCGGATGTCCTCCTCCAGCCCCACTACGCTTCTCTCGAAATGACCTTCTATGAAGGCGCCCAATTCCCCGACGAATATCGCGGCGATATCTTCGCCTCCGAACACGGCTCGTGGAACCGCTCCGTCCGCGCAGGATACGAAGTGATCCGCGTCCCCTTGCACCAGACCGGCCGCGCCAGCGGCGAGTACGAGGATTTCATCACCGGCTTCGTCGTCGACAATGGCCATGTCTGGGGCCGTCCCGTGGGCATCACGGTAGCTTCGGACGGTTCGCTGCTCGTCACCGATGACGGATCAAATTCCATCTGGCGCGTCAGCTACACAGGCAACAAAGCGCAAAAAAGCGCCACCGAGCGAAGCCATGCAAGCAACACCGCCAAGAGCGCGTCAAACTAAAAAACTCCTGATCGCCCCGCTCTGTTTCCTCGCGGTTCTGCTTTTAGCCGCTTTCCAGTTCGGAGACAACAACGGCCTGAACAATATGCCCTTCGCTCAAGTTCAGCGCCTGGTCTCTGACCTGCCCAAAGCACAAAAAATGGCCAACGACGGAAACATCGAACTTCTTGCGGGGAAACCTGTGCGCGGAGAATCCGCAACTCTCCGTGGCGAACTCACCGACGCCAATTGTTTTCTCGCAACCCGCACACACGCCTACGACCATGCCTTCTGCGCAAAGTTCTGCGCCGCCGCTGGCAGCCCCATGCTTTTTGTTTCCGACCAGGGCGGTGTTGTCTATGTTGTTCTGACCGCGAGCAACGGCGTACAACTTCCCGAAAAAGCTCTCAATCTCATTGGTGTACCCGGAATTGTGGTGAGAGGCAGAACCCTGGAAGCAAACGGCGTAAAAGCACTGGCCGTCGAAAACGTGCAGCCGTAGCCCTGGCGGCCGCTCAATAAGGTATTGCTAATCAGTATGTTGTGAGCGAGCGAGAGAGCGAACATCGTTCACAATCCGGACTACACTACAAGTGAGAATCAGGGCGCATCTCCCCCGGCTGCGGCCACTGCGCGCTGGGAACTTTCTACCTGCTTTTCCGGAATTACTTAGGTTGAGGCAGAGTCCGTTCCCCCGCCGCGTTTGCTTCGCGTTACTTTGGCCGCCGGGCTTGCGTCCTTATTAATGTTCAGTTTCACTGAGGAAACCATAACCATGAATCGTAAGCATCTTTACTTGTTGTCCTTTCTATTTCTATCGATCGGAGTTGCCAGCCCCGCGCAGACTCCCGATTCCCCATCTGCACCCCAGGATCAAGTCCAAGGCCCCCCTCCCGGCGGTGATCGCGGCTTGCGGCACGGTGGCGCGCGCGACGGCCACGGAACCGTCGGCAAGATTACCGCGATTCACGGCAACTCCCTCCAGGTCGCACGGCCCGACGGCTCAACTGTAACCATCAACCTCACCGATAAAACCGAGTACCGCAAAGAACGTCAGCCCGCCCAGCTTTCCGATTTCAAAGTCGGTGATTTCGTCATGGCGCGCGGCGACGAAAATTCTGACCACTCCGTGACCGCACAATCTATCAGCGGCCGTTCGGCGAATGGTCCCGGTGTAATGGGTGCGGGCACTGGAGGTGGTGCGGCCTTCGGCGAAATGGGCAAGGACTTCGTCGCCGGCGTAGTGAAATCCGTGGATGCGCCGAAGCTCACCGTCCTCCGCGCCGACAACGTCACGCAAACGCTCGAGCTCAACGAAGACACTTCGCTTCGCAGAGGGCGCGAGAGCATCACCATGGCCGACATCCAACCCGGCGACCACATCGTCATTCGCGGCGGCTTGCAAAACAATGCCTTCGTTCCAAAAGCCGTGATCCTTCTTTCTGCCGAACAGTGGGAACGCATGCAACAATTCGCGCAAGGCGGCACCGGACAGCCAGGCAATGCCGCTGCCAAAACGCCCGCCGGCAATTCGCCGCAACAGTAGCCATCGAGGGAGTGCTGGTTGAAGTCAATGCTTCGCGGCGTATACACACTTGCCCTGCTCGCGCTGCTCCTCGCCCCGCGCGTGCAGGCGCAAGACGCTGCGCCAACCACCACGCCACCCAGCCCCGCGCCCCCCGCCGCACCACAAACCGAAACGCAAAACGCTCCGGCTCCTTCTTATCAAATCACCGGCACAGCTCGCAGCGGCAAAACTCCCTTGCCCGGCGCCGCCGTAACGGTCTCGAACACGCTCACCGGCAAAAAATATTCCGCCGTCACCGACGCCGAAGGCAAATTCATATTTTCAGGCATCGTCCGCGGCCGCTACGTCCTCCGCATCGAATTCATGGGCTTCTCTCTCTTCACTCAGGAAGTCGTCCTCAACCCCGCAAATCCCTCCGGAAAAATTGACGCCGAATTGATTCTGGCTTCCCGCGAGCAGGAACAATCGAATAGATCCAACAACGCCAGCGTCGCCGCAGGCCGCGGTTTCCAAAGCCTCGCTCTCGACAGCGCCCTGTCCTCTCTCGTCGGCGGCAACAACGCTCCCGGCGCGCCACAAAACTCCACTGACTTCTCCTCGTTGCCGCTCAACGGCGCCGGCGCCGAAGGCCCCACCGAATCCATCAGCATCAGCGGCGCGCAAGGCCGCACCCAGGACTTTGGCGGCGGCAACGAACAGGACCTCCAGGACCGCATCCAGGAATTCCGCGACCGCATGCAACGCGAAGGCTTCGGCGGTCTCGGCGGCGGACCAGGTGGTGGGGGACAAGGTGGTGGAATGGGCGGCGGCCCCATCGCGATTGGCCGCATCGGAGGCCGCGGCCTCAACATCAATCAGCCCCACGGCGTCCTCTATTTCTCCGACGACAATTCATCCTTCGACGCCACCCCCTTTTCGCTCAGCGGCTTTCCCATCGCCAAATCCCAATACAACCAGTCGCACTTCGGCGCAAATGTCGGCGGCCCCTTGAACATTCCAAAGCTCTTCAACGGCGGCAACAAATGGTTCTTCTTCGCCGGCTGGAATGGCTCGCGCGGCGACACTCCCTACGATGCCTTCTCCACGGTCCCTACGCTCGACGAGCGCAACGGCAATTTCTCAAACGCCACCTACAACAACGGCGCCCCCGTGCAGATCTTTAATCCCGCCACCGGCCAGCAATATCAGTTCAACGGCGTCCCAAACGCGATCGACCCGGCTACGTTCAGCTCCGCGGCGAAGTCCCTCCTTCAATTTATTCCCCTGCCCAACATCCCGTTAACCTCCACCGGCCAGAACTTTCACTTCGTCACCTCCGACGCAAGCAACTCCGACTCGGTGATCCTCCGCCTCGTTCACAATTTCGGTTCCAGCGCGAGTCCCATGGTGCTCGGGCCGGGCGGAGGGGGACGCAACGGTGGCCGCCGCCAGAACAACATCAATTTCGGCCTCAACTGGTCGCGCAATTCAACCGCCATCGTGAATCCGTTCCCGTCGCTAGCTGGCGGCACCAGCACGCAAGGCCTTAACGCCAGCGCCGGCTGGGTCTACGGCAAAAATCGCGCCACCAATAATCTCCGCGTGAACTACAACCACAATCACGTTTCCACAACAAATCTCTTCTCAAGCGTTACCGATGTGGCGGGCCCCGGCGGCGCGGGAATCAACGGAATCTCTAATTCTCCCTTTGACTGGGGCCTGCCGGGCATCAGCTTCACTTCCTTCGGCGGCCTCAACGATCCCAAACCCCGCCGCGAACTCGACCAGACCTACACCATCTCCGACACCCTCAACTGGAACCACGGCAAGCACAATTGGCGCTTCGGCGGCGACTATCGCCGCATCCTTCAAAGCTTCCAGTCCGCCAGAAATGCCGAAGGAAGTTTCGTCTTCACCGGCTTCGCCACCTCGCAATACTCCCCTGGCAGCACGCAACCCATCGCCAACACCGGCTACGACTTCGCCGATTTCCTTCTCGGCTTTCCTCAACAAACCTCTCTTCAATTCGGCGCCACCGCCTACAACTTCCGCGCCAACTCCTTCGACTTTTTCGCCCAGGACGACTGGCGCATCCTTCCAAGCCTCTCCCTCAACCTCGGCCTCCGCTACGAATACGTCGGTCCCTACACCGAGGCTCAGGATCGCATCGCCAATCTCGAAGTCGGCCCCGGCTTCGCTGCTGCCACGCCCGTCATCCCAACCGGCGCGGTGCTGCCCACGGGCTCCGGCACTTTCTTGACCTCCGGTAATCCGGCGCTCGTAAATCCCGACCGCAACAATTTCGCCCCGCGCATCGGCATCGCCTGGAAGCCCGCCCCAAAAACCGTCGTCCGCGCGGGCTACGGCATCAACTACAACCTCGCCCAATACGGCGCGATGATTCAGAACTTCGCCTTTCAACCGCCCTTCGCCAACACGGCCACAAACTCAACAACCGTCACCGGCCTCACCGGCCCAACACCGCTCACTCTCGTCAACGGATTTCCCGCCGCTGCGCAAAACACGGTAAGAAACAATTTCGCCGTCAATCCCGATTACGCCCTCGGCTACGTCCAGATCTGGAATCTCGACGTCCAGCACGAATTCCACGGCAACGTGGTCCTGAACATCGGCTACAACGGCGCCAAGGGCACTCGCCTCGATTCCGAACGCGCTTTGCTCGTCGCCGGCAATCAACCGTTCATCTACGAATCTTCCGAGGGCGATTCCATCCTCCACGCCGCCTCCGTTCGCGTCCGCAGGCGCATGTCCAAAAGCCTCGGCATCGGCGCGCAGTACGTCTTCTCAAAGTCTCTGGATGACGCATCGTCAATCGGCGGTGGCGGTGTGGTGGTGGCTCAGAATGCCTTCGATCTTCCAGCGGACCGCGGCCTTTCCAGCTTCAATCAGACTCACAAATTCACCGGCAATTGGATTTACGATCTCCCCTTCGGCGAGAACCACCGCTTCGTGCAAAAGGGCACGTTGGCTCACATTCTCTCCAACTGGCAATGGAGCGGCGATTTCACCGTCGCCTCCGGCCTTTACTTCACTCCCAGCATCCTCGGCGGCTCAGTGGATATCGCTCGCGGCGTCAGCGGCTCGCAGCGCGCCAACGTCGTGCCTGGCCAATCCATCTCGCTTCCCAACCCAACCGCGCTCGAATGGTTCAACACCGCCGCGTTCTGCGTTCCCGGAGCGACCTGCGTGAATCCCGCCAGTTCCACCTTCGGCGACGCCGGACGAAACACCATCGAAGGCCCGGGGAGCATTATTTTCGATATGAGCGTCAACCGCTCCATTCCCATCAAGGAATCCCGCAATCTCGATTTGCGCTTTACGGCCAACAACGTCTTCAATCATGTGAACTACGCCTCCATCAACACGGCCGTGAATTCACAGACTTTCGGAGAAGTGATCTCCGTCGGCAACATGCGCCGCATCACGGTGCAGGCTCGTTTTCGTTTTTGAGAACTGATGACAATGCCACCAACGCGAAAACTCGTTGCATCTCTCATCGCAGCGGCCCTGCTCTCGCCCGCGGCGCCTCTCGCGTCCCAGGAACCTGACAAACAAGCTGCCGGCCAGGCCCCGATTCGCGTTTCCACCGAACTCGTTCTCGTCAACGTTGTCGCTCGCGACAAAAAAGGAAACCCCGTCCGCGATCTGAAGCAGGGAGATTTCACTCTCTACGAAGACGGCAAAAAGCAGCAGATTTCTACGTTCGATTTCGAAGATGTAGATCAGTTGCCGATGACCGCCGGTGCAACCGTTTCCGGCGCCTCCCCCGGCACGCTCCTCCACTCCACCAAAAAAGCGCCCCCGACACTCGACGCCCGCGACCGCCGCCTGATCGTCCTCTTCTTCGATTTCTCCGCCATGGAGCCCGAGCAAATCGACCGCTCCGTGGACGCCGCCAAAAAGTTCGTCATCACAAAAATGCAGCCCGCTGATCTGCTCGCCCTCGTCTCCCTTGCCACCAACATGCACGTCGATTGCGATTTCACCGACGACAAAGAAAAGCTGCTGGCCCTGCTCACAAGCTACAACTCCGGCCAGGGCCAGGGTTTCGACAACGGCGCCACCGGCAGCGCCGAAGGCACCGCCGAAACCAGCGGCTCTTTCACTGAGGACGACACCGATCTCAATACCTTCTCTGCCGATCGCAAGCTCCTCGCGCTTCAATCCCTCATGCAGGCGCTCGGCAAGCTTCCCCAGAAGAAAAGCATCATCTATTTCAGCAACGGCATCACGCAAACTGGCGTGGACAATCAATCCGCCTTGCGCGCCGCCACCGCCGCTGCCGTCAAAGCCAACGCTTCCATTTATTCTCTCGACGTCCGCGGCTTGCAGGCCTTTCCTCCCGGCGGCGAAGCGCAAAACGCCAGCCTGCACGGCCAGTCCGCTTACTCGGGCGCCTCCACCCTCAACGATCTGAACGGCAACGCCGCCTCGCAAGACACGCTGGCCACGCTTTCCTCCGACACCGGCGGAAAAGCCTTCTTCGACTCCAACGATTTCAGTGGAATTTTCTCCCAGGTTCAGAAAGACAGTTCTGTCTATTACGTTCTCGGCTTCACCAGCAGCAACCCGGCAAAAGACGGCCGATTCCGCCATCTCAAGGTCACCATCAATCGCCCCGACCTGAAGCTCGATTTCCGATCCGGCTATTACGCCGGCCGGGATTTCATCCACCTGGACCGCGCCGACCGCGAGCAGCAACTCGAAGACGAACTCGCCGCCCAGTTGCCCCGCGTGGACGTCCCCGTCTACGCCGGCGAATCCTATTTCCGGAAAGACGATTCGCACTACTATCTGGCAGTCTCACTAATCATCCCCGGCTCGCAAATCCCCTTCGTCACTGAAAAAGACAAAGACAACGCCACCATCGACATCATCGGCCAGGCCCTCGAAAGCAATAAATTCCCGGTCGGCCGCCTGCGCGACACCGTGAAACTCGCCGTCGAAAGTTCGCGCGAAGTCCGCCGCAAAAACGTTCAGTACAATACCGGCTTCCTGCTCGCTCCCGGCAGTTACCACCTTAAGTTTGTGGTTCGCGAAAATCGCACCGGCCGCATGGGCTCGTTCGAAACCGACGTGCGCATTCCAGACCTGCGCAAATCCCCGCTGAAAATGAGCTCCGTTGTTCTCAGCAGCCTTCGTGTCCCCTCAACTGGTAAAAAAACCGCAGGCAATCCGCTGGTCCGCGATCAAATGGAACTCGTTCCCAACATCACCCACGTCTTCACGCCGGATCAGCATCTCTATTTGCAATATGAAGTTTACGACGCGGCGAAAGGGAAGAACGTGGTACAAGTGGCCGCGAATCCCGCCGCTGCCCAGCCAGAAGGCCCGAAATCTCCCGAGCCTGCGAAGCCCCCACGCGATTCTGTCCGCGTCCTCACGAGCATCGAATTTCTTCAGGGTGCAACAAAGGTCTATGAATCCAAGCCTGTCGTTGCGAACGAAGTCACCGCCCCAGATCGCAAAGCGGTCATCTTCCAGATCGACGTCCCGCTGCAATCTCTGAAGCCCGGCCTTTATCTCTGCCAGGTAAACGTAATCGACGACGTAGCCGGCAGCTTTTCTTTCCCGCGCTTTCCTCTTCTCATCCGCGAGCAAACGGCAAAGCCGAATTCCGACTCCGCCGCTGCATCGACACACCCGTAGCGGCCACCTTCAGGTGGCCAACCCTATGTAGGGACCGTCTCCTGAGACGGTCCGTCACGTCTCTTCGCCGATATCCTCGTTCCAGACAGCAGGATTCGCCCGGATATACTCACCCAGCAGCGAAACGCACACCGGAGAGTCCAGATCGATCACCTTCACTCCCAGCGAGCGCAACCACTCGATCCCTCCCTGAAAATTCCGGCTCTCTCCAACAATCACGGTCCCAAATCCAAACTGTCGCACCAGCCCGCTGCAATACCAGCACGGCGCCAACGTCGTCACCATGATCAATTTCCGATAACTCTTCTGCCGCCCCGCCTTTCGAAACGCATCCGTCTCCCCATGCACCGAGGGATCGCCCTGCTGCACGCGCCGGTTGTGTCCCGCCCCAATCAACTGCCCGCTCGCATCAAAAATCGCCGCTCCGATCGGAATCCCGCCCTCTTTCAGGCCGGTCCGCGCTTCCGCCAGCGCGACCGCCAGCATCGAATGATAATCCGGCTCAAAACTCATCGCTTCTCCTCGCTCACACCTCAGACTGATTTGATGCCAGCCAGGGACGTCCCCGTATTCCCGTATCCATAAAATCGAAATTTTAACGCCGCCATCGTTCATTCACCCTCGAAAACTCTCTTGTGCCGGTTCCCTAGAGCCTATATCGTAACCGCACCAATTCTCAATCGAAGTGATCCCGGCAAAGATCGGAGCCCAACCCAGCCCATGGCACAAGCGCATCCCGAAGCAGGCAGCTACGGATTACGGCGCGAGGTGCTTTCTCCAATGGAAACGCTCGCGCAATCCGTCTCCACGATTGCGCCAACCACCACTCCCGCTGCCACAATCCCCCTCGTCTGTGCCCTCGCAGGCAACGGCACCTGGCTCGCCTACGTTCTGGCCACCATCGCCATTCTGCTCGTCGCCCTCTGCGTCGGAAAATTCGCGCGCTATTCCGCCTCCCCCGGCTCTCTCTACACTTACGCCTCTATGATCCTTCCGCCATCGCTCAGTGCCACCGCCGCATGGAGCCTGCTCCTTGCCTACATCGCCACAGGTGCCAGCGTAATCGGCGGCTTCTATCATTACGCAAATCTCCTGTTGCGCGACGCCACCGGCCACGGCCTCTCCGCCGCGTTCCTCGCCATTCTCGTAACCGCCATCGCCATCGCCATCGCCTGGCGCGACGTCAAAATCTCCGCTCGTCTAATGCTCTGGATCGAAGCCGTATCTGTCTCTTTCATCCTGATCGTGGTGATCCTCGTTCTTTTCCGAACCGGCCCGCACTTGGATTGGCCGCAAATCCAATTGCGCAGCACGACCGGCGGCGGCTTACGTCTCGGCCTCGTCCTCGCGCTCTTCAGCTTTGTCGGATTCGAAAGCGCCACCACCCTCGGCTCCGAAGCCCGCGATCCCTTAAAAACCATTCCTCGCGCCGTCATTCAAAGCGCCCTGCTCGCAGGTGCCATATTCACCATCTGCGCCTACGCGGAGGTTCTTGGCCTCCGCAGTGTCGGCCAGGATCTTGGCGCAAGCCAGGCCCCGATGCGCGTCCTTGCCCAAGTCGGCGGCGTCCCCATCTTCGGCCTCCTGATTGACATCGGCGTACTCGTAAGCATGTTCGCCGGCACACTCGCCTGCATCACCGCCGCTGCCCGCGTCCTCCTCCTGATGTCCCACAACGGCCTCGCCCACGGCTCCCTCCGCAAAACCCACGCGCGAAACGAAACGCCCGGCCTTGCGATCCTCGTCACCGGCGCGGCCGCGGTCCTTCCCGTAGCGATCCTTGCCGCCCGCGGTGCCAGCGGCCTCGATGTCTACGGCTGGATGGGCTCCCTCGCCACCTACGGCTTCATCGTTGCTTACGCCCTGGTTAGCGTCGCCTTGCCGCGCTATCTCCGCGAACACAATGCTTATCGCCCAGGCGCGCAAATCATCCCCTGGCTTGCGTGTGCCGCGATGCTGCTCGCCCTCGCCGGCAATCTATACCCCGTCCCTGAAGGTCCCTACGGCAAGCTCCCCTACATCTTCCTTGCGTATCTTTCCGCGGGCATGCTTTGGTTTTTCTTCCGCGTGCGCAACCGCAACCCTTCATTGCTAGGAGACTAAAGCGCTCTCCCGCCGGCCTTCGGTCAAAAGTTTTCAACAGATACAAAAATCAGATTGTGGAAAACGAAATATTGCGTTGCGATTCTCCCACGAACTGGAATAGCTTTCTTCCAACCATTCGTCGAACATCCGGGGTCATCGGGGGGCAAATTCATTTTTCATACGGTGCTTGTTCACCTCGGGACGACGCTTCGGCGGCGTTCGACTTGAGAATGGGTGGAGGCATCGCGTAATGCATACGACTTCGCGCAGAATTGTCATCCCCTTCATTTCTGGCTTGGTTTGCAGTCTTTTGTTGCTCCTGGCGCCGCAGGCTCACGCGCAGCAAACCTTGGGCGGCATCACCGGCACGGTCATGGACACCTCCGGGGGCGCGCTTGTCGACTCGCAGGTCACCCTCGTTGGAGACGCCACCAAATTCACACGCTCTCAGAAAACGAACAACGTGGGACTCTATGAGTTCGTCAACCTTCCCATTGGCTCGTACACGCTCACTTTTTCCCACGACGGTTTCGATACCCAGAAAATTCCCTCCATCACCGTGCAAGCCGACCGCACCATAACCGTAAACGCTACGCTCAAAGTCGGTCAGATTGGCACCACCGTCACCGTCGAAGCCTCCCCGCTCATGAATTCCGTCGACACCACCAACGGCTATATCCTCGAAAAAGACCAGATCCAGGCCGTGCCCCTGCCCACCGGCAGCTTCACGGGTCTTGCAATTCTTTCGCCCGGCGTCAACGCTGAACTTTCCAGCGGCACTGGCGTCAACAACGGCCTGGGCAACCAGCCCATTTGGACCAACGGCCAGCGCGACACCAGCAACACCTTTCTGCTGAACGGCGTTGATGCCAGCAACCTGTTCAACGGCAAGAGCACCAGTTCCGTGTCTTCGGGGCGCGTTGTCAACGCCACGGGACTCGGCGGGGCCGCGGGCGTGTCGAGCACCAGCGCGGCGCCCATCCAGAGTTCCTCGGCACCGTACTTGGCCATCGGCCAGGCGTTGCCGACACCCGCCCCGGAAACCCTGGAAGAGTTCCGCGTGAACACCTCGATGTACGACGCCCAGCAGGGTTCCACCAGCGGCGCACACATTGACATGAGCACCGCCTCCGGCACCAACCTCTATCACGGCAGCGCTTACATTCATCGCGGCACCGATTGGATCAACGCCGCTCCTTACTTCTATAAGACCGACGGCAACATCCCTGCCAGCGACAAAGTGCCTTCGCTCCACCGCTACACCGCCGGCGGCACAATGGGCGGGCCGATCGTGAAGGACAAGCTCTTCGCCTACATCGCCTATCAACACATCCATAACGCGGACCAGGAAATCGGCAGTTCGCGCGCCGTGGTTCCCCCGGGGCTCACCGACACGAACCGCAGCGACTTGAATGCGCTGGCGGCAATTGCCAACAACGGATTTTCCTCGGCCACTCCCACGCAACCCGTGTTAGGCACTGGTCCGGGGGAGATCAATCCTCTCGCGTACGGCCTGCTCAACTACAAGTTGCCCAATGGACAGTTTCTGATTCCCTCCACAGGGAGTTACACGCCGACCATCACTTTTCCCGAAAATACCTTCACGCCTGGGACGGCCTATTTCCTCGCTAATCAATCCGTGGCCGATCTCGACTGGAATGCGAGCCCTAAGGACATTGTGGCACTCAAGTACTACTACCAGCACGACCCCACGATTGCCCCGTATGCGTATTCTTCGGCTCCCGGCTTCACGCAGCACCTCGACGCTGGCAGTCAGGTGGCCTCCATCACCAACACGCAGACCATAAATCCGAAGCTCAGCGTCGTGGAATTCTTCGGCTTTATTCGGGAAAAAATATTTAGCACCATCCGTCAGCCCTTCACGCCCCAGCAATTCAGCGCCTACGTGCAGAGCCTCCCCGCGGTCCAGGCCGCCGGCCTTACAACTGCTCAGACTTCGTTGAACGCCTTCGGCTCCCAATATTTCCCCGGCTTCACCATTCTCGACGACTTCGGCAACTTCCCGGCTCCCTACAACACGGGTTGCAACTCCGGCACCGCCACGTGCGACGGCCCGGTTACCAACGGCGCCTTCACGCTTGGCATAGGTTCTTCGCAGAGCCAGGGAGCGTTTACTGGTGTTTTTCAGAACCGCTTCATGCCCTCGGCCAACGTCAGCTGGAATCGCGGTAGGCACACCCTAACGTTCGGAGGAAGCTTTTCCTACACCCAGCTCCACACCGCCGACCAGAGAACGAACAAAGGCATTATCGGTTTTGCAGACTACTCCCAGTTTCTGCAAGGGCTGAACACTTCCTACACGCCCGACGGTTTCATCACCAGTTCGTTTCTTCAGGGTGACGCCAACCGCTACTACCGTTCCAAGGAAACCGGATTGTATTTGCAGGACAAATTCCAGATGCGGTCGAATTTGAGCATCACGGTCGGACTGCGCTTCGACGATCACGGCGGCCTGACCGAAAAATACGGACGGCTGTTCAACTTCGACCCCGCACTCTACAGCTATGACGAGACCTCCGGCGACGTCCTGAATAACGGCATCATCATTGCCGGGAACAATAAACTCTTCCCCAGTAAAGGCATTAGTGATTCCACCTTAACGGGCAGGCAGTGGGGTCTCGGGCCCCGCATCGGCCTCGCTTGGAGCCCCACACGTTTCAACAGCAAAGTGGTCGTCCGTGCGGGCTGGGGCATGTATTACGACCGCGGCGAGTTGTTCACTTACCTGTCGCCCGGTTTTGCCTCCGGCGTCATTCCCGGGGGGCCCTTTGGCGTCAACCAGACGCAGCCTTTTGTGGCCAACCAGGTTTGTTCCGCGATTGGGAATTTCTATCAGAATTTTATTCCAACGTGTGATCCCACAAATCCAGCTGGAGGATCCTTCAACAATCCTTGGGGCGCGACCCTGGGACCCGCCCCAAGCGGCAATCCAGCGTTGATCCCCGTCCCCAACCGCGACCAGATCCTTGCGGGTACTCCGCCTTTCGTTTTTGCCAATTACAACCGCGGAAACAAGCTTCCCTACACCATGAATCAGATCCTGGACATCCAGTGGCAGCCGCGCAGCGATTTGATGATTGAAATAGGCTACGTCGGAAACCTGGGGCGTCACGAAGTGGTCCCGATTCCCTTCAACCAGGCTGGTATTGCCACGCCCACTCATCCCATCCACGGCCAGAACTATACGTATGGCTACACCGTGCTCGGGCCTCCAGGCTGCAATCCATCGATCGCGGGAACTTGCGGCTACAATGCGGCTGCCGGATGCGATCCCACTGCCAATCCCTCTGTTACCAGCGGATGCGCGCCCATCGGCCTTCCCGACGGTACGCAGATGTTACAAACCTACGAGAACGGCAACGTGGACCTTCGCGTTCCTTATGTCGGCTTGTCCTCGCAGGCGGAGTCGTACACGGCGGCCGGCATCTCCGCCTATCACGGGCTGCAAACTCACGTCGAAAAGCGCCTGAGCCACGGTTTGCAGGTCGGCTTCTCCTACACCTTCTCGCATGCCACCGACGAACAGAGTGCACTGGGACTCTTTTACAACGGCAACAATCCTTTGAAGCTGCGAAGCGCATACGGCTTGTCGGATTTTGATCGCAAACACGTAATCAATTTCACCTACCTCTACGAGTTTCCCAAGTTCTTCGAACGTTCCTCATGGCGCGGCCGAATCACCAACGGCTGGGCCATTCAGGGATTGGCCATTATCCAGAGCGGCCAACCCTATAGCGTCATCGATTTCTCGGGGGCCGTTGGCAGCATCTTCTACGGAACTTCCGACGGCATCACCAATCCCATCGTGCCGTTGACCAGCTCCTGTTCTCCAGCAAAAGCCCAGTTGGGCGCCAACGGTGCAACGCCCGGCCTCCCCGCGCTCGACGCAAACTGCTTTACGCTGCCGCTCCTGAATCCCGGTGATCTCAATGGCGCGATTCCACCGGGTGACACCTATGAAACTACCTTCACCTCCGGCCAGCGCAATATCTTCCGTCAAACCTGGCAGAAGCGCACCGACCTCTCCCTGGTGAAGTCCACGCAGATTACGGAGCGAGTCATGGCTAGGTTTAGCTTCGAAGTCTTCAACCTTACGAACACTGCTAGCTTCGACATTCCCATCAACAATGTCTCGCAAAATCTCTTCTTCAACGATTTCCCGATCTATGGTACGCAACTCTATTCCTCCCCGACCTTGAGCGGACTGGGCGTGGTCAACAAAACCATTGGCAGCCCGCGGCAGATCCAGATGAGTCTGCACCTGAATTTCTGAGGTTGATTTCTCTACGGGAGGGAGATCTGCGACTTCTCCGACTGGTTCATTACTTGCTCGCTACTTCTTCCGCCGCAATCGAGTCAAGGCCAGCATGACCAGCCCAAAAACCAGCAACACCACGCCCCACCACACGTTCATATTCACGCCGAGCGAATGCTCATCGTACATCACGCTCCCTCGCGTGGCCGCGCCATATCCAAGCAGCAGTATTCCGAACAAGCTGAACAGCATCCCGATTGGCATCCGGATATCAAATCCCATCGCTTCTCCTTCGGTGTCTGCGAGCCGCGCGCTTCTACCAGAAAACCAGGTTGAGCCCCGCAAGCAGCACCAGCACAATCAACGCCAGCGTGGCAGGCTTCTGATACCACTTCAATCCGCCCTCTTCCGGTTTCGCCGTCAGCGAATACACCAGCCCTTTCAATTCCTGTTCCGGGCGCGCCGCAGTCAGTAGCGAAATGACCACCGTAAGCGTAAAGCATCCCACCCACGCGAAAATCGCCGTCCAGAAATTCTGCGCCATCTCGCTTGGATAAACGTGAAGGATCGGCCCAAGATACCCACCCTTCACCCCCGGCACCGCTCCCGCGGGCAGCGTCAATCCGTAATGCGTAGCCGCCGCCACTGTTCCCCCCAGCAGCCCCCAGAACGCGCCGTGCCCCGTAGTGCGTTTCCAAAACATCCCCAGCATGAACGTCGCAAACAGCGGCGCATTCACGAACGCAAACACCAGTTGCAGCACGTCCAGAATGTTGTTGAACTCCTTCGCCACAAACGCCGCCATAAGGGAAATCGCCAACCCGAAAATCGTCGAAGCCCGGCCCATCCATAAATAATGCTGATCGCTCGCCGTTTTGTTGATGTAGCTCTGGTAGATGTCGTACGTCCAGACGGTGTTGAACGCCGTCGTGTTTCCCGCCATTCCCGACATGAACGATGCGATCAGCGCGCACAACCCTAGCCCCAGCAACCCCGAAGGAAAATAGCGCACCAGCATCATCGGCGTCGCCAGGTCGTAATCCAGCACCACTTTTCCATCGGCCACCACCGGCTTTCCGGCAGGGTCGTATTTCGGCGGAATAATCCCTTTGCCCCCGGTAAAAAACGACGATGGCGCGGCAGCGCTTGCGGCGACGCCCTCCTTCGCGCTCGCGTCATGCATTTTGGAACTCGTCACCACTCCCGCGATCATCCCCGGCAATATCACCAGAAACGGGAAAACCATTTTTGGAAACGCCGCAATCACGGGCGTTCGCCTCGCCGCGGTCATCGAATCCGCCGCCATCGCCCGCTGCATCACCAGGAAATCCGTGCACCAGTATCCAAACGAAAGCACAAACGCCAGCCCCATCAGCATTCCAAACCACTCCACCCCCATCGGGTTTGCGTTCGAATGTCCCATGTACTTCCACGAATGCACCATCGCATCGTTCGCGATTCGGACCTTCAGCCCGTCCCACCCCCCGACATCTCGCAGGCCGAGATACACCAGCGGAATAAATCCCATCACGATCAGGAAAAACTGCAGCACCTCGTTGTAAATCGCCGAAGTAAGCCCGCCCAGAAACGTGTACGCCAGCACGATCAGCGCGGAAATCAGAATTGCCGCCGTGAAATTCCATCCGAGCAGGAGCTGCAGCAGCTTTCCCATCGCGTACATCGAAACGCCCGAAGAAAAAACCGTCATCACCGCGAAGGAAATCGCGTTGAATCCTCGCGTCTTTTCATCAAATCGAAGCTTCAGGTATTCCGGAACCGAACGCGCCCGCGATCCGTAGTAAAACGGCATCATGAAAACGCCGACGAACAGCATCGCCGGCACCGCGCCGATCCAGTAAAAATGCGAAGTCGAAATCCCGTATTTCGCCCCGCTCGCCCCCATCCCAATCACTTCCTGCGCGCCCAGGTTCGCCGAAAGAAACGCCAGCCCCGCGATCCACGCGGGAATCGACCGGCCGGACAGGAAAAAATCCGTGCTCGTCTTCATATATTTCTTCAGCACAAACCCGATGCCCAGCACGAAAGCGAAATACAGCAGGATAATCGCGTAATCGATCAAATGGGGTTCTGGTCGCACGTGAATTCCTTTCGACGCGACTCGTGTCCACCCGGTTCGGCGTCGTTCTTCGTCAAGAAGGCATGTTGCAGCGCATCTAAAATGGCCTGAGCGGGAATCTTTGGCAAGTCCCAATCCCACCCATTTGCTTGCCCGTCTACTCCCGGCCGCCGCGCCTCCATCTCACACATCGCACAGTTCAACCGCCTCCCGCAGCGAGCGCATCGGCTCCCGCGCGGGAATAAACTCATGCGCCACGTATCCCGTGAACTTCGTCGCGGCGATCGCCCGCATCACTCCAACCCAATTCACCTCTTGCGTGTTGTCCAGCTCGTGCCGTCCCGGTACGCCTCCCGTGTGAAAGTGCCCCAGCCACTCGATATTCTCGGTGATCGTCCGGATCAAATCGCCTTCCATGATCTGCATGTGATAGATGTCATACAAAAGTCTCACCCGTGGCGAATTCACCGCTTCCATCACGCGGACTCCCCACGCCGTGTGGTCGCACATATAGTCCTTGTGATCCACCTTGCTGTTCAGCAGCTCCAGGCAGATCGTAACCCCGTGGTCCTCCGCGATTTTTTTCACGCGATTCAGTCCGGCAATCGTGTTCTTCGCACCCTCCTCATCGGACATTCCTCCCCGGTTCCCCGAAAACGTAATCACATTCGCCAGGCCCAGCTTTGCCGCCCGCGGGATGCTCTTCCGAAACGCCTCCTCGATCTTCGCGTGATTCTCCACGCGGTTCATCGCACTCCCAATCTCGCCCCCGCCGCCGTACCCCATGCTGCAAACCAACCCATATCGTCCCGGCACTTCCCACTCATCCTCATTCAGCAGGTCAATGCCCTTCAATCCCATCACCGCGCCCTTCTCGCACAATTCCTCCAGCGGAATTTTTTCGTAGCACCAGCGCGAAGCCGATTGCCGGATGCGCCCTTTGCGTTGTGTAATTTGCAGTTCTGCAGCCGAGGAAAGACCCGGAGTTGCTGCTAGCGAAGCCGCCGCCACCTCCGAGGCAACTTGCCGGATCAAGGAACGTCTCGATATGCGGTTCATAACGATGTGGAAGTCTAAGCGAAAATCTCTTCTCCAGCGAGCTAATGAATCTCGTCCCGGTGGCTTTCCGTTCGGTTCCAATTCCGGGTAAAATAAAACCTCATGCGCTTTGAAACAATGCCCTGGCAGATGCCATGATTCCCGAAACTCCCCCTCCTCCCAAATCTCCTTTCAAAAATCCCTTCATCTATTCTTCCTTGCTCATTTTTGGTGTAATCCTCTACGTCTCCTACATCCTCTTCGCGCGTTACGAATCCAACAGGGAATACGAGCGGCATAAAAAGGAACGCCAGAGCGAACAGCGCCGCGAGGATGATCGCCTCGCCCTCGAGCAGTTAGGCGGCTCCGAACTCGTTATCCGCGGCCTCTACGTCTCTCCTCGCGCCATCCACCCCGGCGAATCCGCGCAACTCTGCTACGACGTCGCCAACGCCAAGACCGTCACTCTCGATCCTCCCGCCGGCGAGGTCTGGCCCTCTCACTCCCGCTGTCTGAATATCTCTCCTCGAAAAACCACCACCTATACTCTGACCATTAAGGACGCAGCCGGCAAAACGGTCTCCCAAAGCGTAGAACTTCCCGTCCATTAATTTCTCTGGACTCAGTGCAACTAGCTGAAAATAAAATAACTTAACCTGTTTTGAGCGACCGCGCTGTCCCTTTCCCTCTTGTCGGGACATTTCTCCCCCATCTATAATGTTCCTTGCGGAGTCCGGCCCAGCCGGACTCCGCATCATTTTTCTCTGACGTGGAAAACTATGTCCGATCCTCTTGCCAAAATTAAACAGAAGCTTCAGCAGGAGCTTGACTCCCTGGAGCACGAACTCAACGTCGACCTCCCCAAGGAAATCGCCATCGCCCGCGCGCACGGCGACCTCTCCGAAAACGCCGAGTACAAATACGCCAAGGAGCGTCAGGGCTACGTCAACGCCAAAATCGGCCAGCTCAAGAAGCGCATGGGCGACCTCGGCATGTTGAACCTCACCAATATTCCCAAAGACCGCTCCGGCTATGGCTCGCGCATCGTTGTCATTGACGTTCAGAAGAGCCTGGAAATCGAATACAAACTCGTCAGCAGCGAGGAAGCCGACGTCGAAAAGGGAATGATCTCCACCACCTCGCCCATCGGCCGCGCGTTACTCAATCGCAAGGTCGGCGACGAGGTGCAGGTGCTTACTCCCGCCGGCAAAAAAGAATTCGAAATCGTCCGTCTTTTCACCATTCACGAAGAGGCTTAGAATATCCCGGCCGCCCAGGCCGGCGGCGAGGTGCCATGCTTTATTGGGGTTCGGGTCCGGCTCTCGGTTTGCTGACTTGTCTCGGCTACGCCATTTTTCTTCTCGGCTCGCTCTATCTCTGGCGCTACCGTGAAGACCTCTCCCTCTGGATGGAAGATGAATTCTCCGCCTTCCGCCGCAATCTCTCCCGCTACGAATCCGTCGGCCCTTTTTATCTCCCTCGCACCGAATCGCGCCTCCGCGTAATCCCCGCCGGCTTTCTCCATTCCGTCAGCCGCCTCCCCCAACGCCGCTTCTCCCTAGGCGCCTTCCTCCTCGTCCTCGGCCTCCTCCTCTTCACCCTCGACTTCTTCATCTAATATTTTTCAGTGGGCACTGACCGATCCTTGTTCGCGCCTCCTGATTCCTGATCGCTGCTATCTGTTCGCTGATCGCCTCTTACTTCCTGCCATTTTCCATTTTCAAATCTCCATTTTCCAATTCTGCTATTCTTTTTCCCTATGCAACCCTCTCTCATAGTTCACGGCGGCGCCTGGGACATTCCCGATGATGCCGTCGATGCCTGCAAATCCGGCTGCCAACGCGCTCTCGAAGCCGGCTGGAAAATTCTAAAAAACGGTGGCCACGCGCTCGATGCCATCGAAGCCGCCATTATCGTCCTTGAAGACGATCCCGTCTTCGACTCCGGCTACGGTTCCCATCTCACCCTCGATGGCCACGTCGAATGTGACGCCATCGTTATGGACGCCGCCACCCTCCGCGCCGGCTCCGTCGCCGGCCTCCGCCGCGTAAAAAATCCCATCCAGGCCGCCCGCGCCGTCCTCGAAAAATGCCCCCACATGATGCTCATCTCCGAAGGCGCCGAAAACTTCGCCAGCTCCCACGGCGTCCCGCTCTGCGATCCCGAGGACCTCATCTCCCCCGCCGAACGTGAAGCCTGGCTCCGCTGCAGCGAGGATTCCCACGCCGCCGAAAATCATCGCGGCCACGAGCAGGGCACCGTCGGCGCCGTAGCGCTCGATCAACATGGCCGCCTCTTCGCCGCCACCTCCACCGGCGGCACCTGTTGTAAACTCCCCGGCCGCGTCGGCGACTCCCCTCTAATTGGTTGTGGTTGTTATGCTGACATCGAAACGGGAGGCGTCTCTTCCACCGGTTACGGCGAAGCCATCATGCGCGTCGTCATGGCCAAAACCGCCGCCGATTTTCTCCGGCCCGCCGGCTCAACACCAACGCGCGCCGCGCAAGCTGCTGTGCAACTCCTCGCCAACCGCGGCAAAGGCACCGGCGGCCTGATCCTTCTCGACAAAAATGGCCATCCCGGTTTCGCCTTCAATACCCCGCGAATGGCCTTCGGCCACGTCAACGCGGAATCATCCTTCTTTACTTCCGTCTGACCTCTTCACGTTGCCGTCTGCCCCCGCCATCCTCCGCGCCGACTCCGACAAATAATACGGCGAAGCGATCGTGTAAATCTGCTTGCTCCCTCTCGCCAGCAAAACCCATTCCAGCAGCCGCGCTCTCTGGTTGTGCAGAAAATATTCGTACCAGCGATCCTCCACAAACTCCGGAATCACCACCGCAATCTTTCGCTCCGGATTTTTCTCCGCCAGCTTCAACACGTACTCCACAATCGGAACCACAATAAATCGGTAGGGCGAAGGCAGCATCACCAGCTCCGGTGGCTCCACGCCGGCCTCTCGGTAAGGCGTAGCCACGTAGCGGTCCCAATCTTCCTGCAACAACGCCGCATGCTCCCCCGGCTCCACGTGAACCGCTGTCACACTCGGCGACAATCGCGCCGCAAACTCCAGCCCCTGTTTCGTAATCGCGCTCCACCGGTCAATCGGGATCACCACAAGTGGCGGCAACTCTTGCATCGGAGGTTGCACCGGGTCCAGGGTTCGCGTGGCCATGGACACGCCGTGATAATGAGCTCGCACCTTGTGAAACGCCACGATCGTCAGCGGAATGAAAAGCAGCGTCAGCCACGCTCCCTCCACAAATTTCGCCACCAGCACCACGACCACCGTCACGCCGGTTACGAACGCTCCAAATCCGTTTACCACCGCGAATTTTGTCCAATGCGGCCCTCGCAACTTCCACCAGTGCCGCACCATCCCCGCTTGCGAAAGCGTGAAAGCAAGAAACGCACCCACCGCATAAAGCGGAATCAACCGGTCGGTCACGCCGCCAAAAAGAAACAGCAGCACTCCCGTCAGAACCGCCAGCACCACTATCCCCTGCGTGTACACCAGCCTCCGCCCGCGCTGCGCGAATCCGTGCGGCAGGTAATTGTTCTGCGAAATCGCTCGGCACAGCCGCGGAAAATCCGCAAACGCGGTATTCGCCGAAAGCGAAAGCACCAGCAGGATCGACCCGATCGACACGTAATAAAACACGCCCTTCCCAAACACCGCCGCAATCAGCATCGAAAGAATGCTCTGGTAGCCGGGCTGCCCCGGATCGGTAGCCGCAATCCCGTAAGCTTTCACCAGGTAAGAAATCCCCGCCAGCAACACGGCCAGAATCCCGATAATGATCGTCAGCGTCCGTTGCGCGTTCTTCACTCGCGGTTCTCGGAACGCCCGGACTCCATTGCTCACCGCTTCCACGCCGGTCAGCGCCGTGCAACCGCTCGCAAAAACGCGCAGCAACAGCCAGTAAGTCACTCCCTGCAATGCCGTGGGCGGTGGCGGCAACGGATTCGCGGCCACCGGATGCCCGCCGCTCAGCAGCGTGCGCACGATGCCGCCCGCAATCGTGATCACCAGGCAGCCAACAAAAAGATAAGTAGGGAACAGAAACGCGAACCCCGCGTCCTTCACTCCTCTCAGATTCACAATCGTGATCACCACCAGGATGCCCAGGCACAACAGCATCGTGTGCGGCATCAGCTTCGGCACCGCCGAAATCAGTGCCCCAACTCCCGCCGAAATCCCCACCGCCGCCGTCAAAATGTAATCAGCCAGCAGCGCCGCAGCGGCCAGCAATCCCCAGAACGACCCCAGGTTGTACCGCGCCACCGTATACGAGCCGCCGCCCGTCGGGTACGCCTCAATGGTCTGCCGGTACGAAAAATACACAATCACCAGCAGCGCGATAATCGCCGCGCTGATCGGCACGATGTATTGCACGCCCATCAGTCCGAGGGGAATCAGCAGGCTCAAGGCCGCTTCCGGCCCGTACGCCGCCGAGCTAAGCGCGTCCAGCCCGAAAATCGGAATCCCTTCCGCCGGGCCGATCTGCTCCGCGCGCTCCTCCGAAGTTTTCAGCGGCTTTCCAAAAATCAGGTTAACAATGTCCATAAAAGGCCGGGCAATCCTCCGCGTGTCTCATCGCCTCCTGCAAAAGTCGAACCTTCATTTGTCCCGAACCACTCACCAATGTCAATCCGCATTTATTTCTCTTCATGGTGCGTGTGGTGAGTCCCATTGGTTGCGGGGCCTCAGAATTATTTTTGTGCGCAATAAAACAAAACCTTGTCATCCTGAGGGCCGCGTAGTTTGCGGCCCGAAGGACCTCAACTTAACGTCCTTCCAAACATCTAAAATCGGCCTCCTCCTTCCGTCCCCCTCCCCGAATCCCCAATCTCAATCCGCATTTCACCCCTGTTGACCCGTACTCCAACTCTCTCTACCATTCTCTTATGTCCGCAAACGCAAATTTCCGGAGCTGTGTTCTGCCGCGTCTTGCACTAACCGCCCTAATGTTTCTCTTCGCCCTTCCATTGGCGCTCTCCGCCCAGACCGCCGATGACGTCATCAACGCCTACCTCAAAGCCCGCGGCGGCCTCGCAAAAATCAAAGCTGTCCAAACAGAGCGCGTCACCGGCGTCATCACCTTCGCTCCCGGCGTCGAAGGGCCCTTCATCGTCGAGCGCAAGCGCCCCCTGAAGATGCACATGGAAATCACCGTCAACGGCCAAAGCCTCATCCGGGTCTACGACGGCAAATCCTCCGGCTGGATTTACAACCCCTTCACACCCAATGCTGCCGTTGCTCCGATGGCGGCCGGTGATCTCGCCGGGATCGCCGACGAAGCCGATTTTGAAGGTCCCTTCGTCGACTACAAGGCCAAAGGCAATCAGATCGAATACGCCGGCAAGGAGCAAATCGAAGGCAAGATCGTTCACAAATTGAAACTCACCGCCAAGCAGGGCGACGTCAGCTACTTCTTCTTCGACGCCTCCACCGGCTTGATTATGAAATGGCAGGGCATGCGCAAGATCGGCGAGAAGGAACTCCCCTGGGAAACCTACTTCCGCGATTTTCGTGAAATCGACGGCCTGAAATATCCCTTCCTCGTCGAATCCGCCGCCGTGGATTCCGATCAGACCCAGAAAATCGCCGCCACCAAGATCGAAACCAACATTCCCCTCGACGAAACGCAGTTCGCAAAGCCTAAGTTGCCCGCGCCTCCTGCCGAGCCCGGCGACCCACCTAAGCCCGACTGAGGGGGTCGGAGCTTTAGCTCCGACATTGGAAAGCAAAAAAACTGGGCTTTAGCCCCTGAGGACACTCTTCCATCATCCATAAGGCATTTATGAGGTATGTTCTATTCATTGCATGACTGCGCTTGAATCATCCTCCTCCGTCAACCCCCGCCTTGGCCTCTGCGCCGATTGTCTGCACGCTCGCCTCATCGAATCCAGCAAAGGCTCCCAATTCCTCCTCTGCCAGCTCTCGCAGTCCGATCCTTCCTTCCCAAAATATCCGCGCCTTCCCATCCTCGCCTGCACTGGCTACTCCCAAAAGCCTGCCAAGTGATCATCCTGCGTCGCGTTCCATGGTTCTTCTCAATTCATATACATATCTAGTATACTCAGCCAGGGTATTCTCTCATGTCACGGCTCTCCCTCCTCCGTCCGGCAATCTTTACTTCATTGCTTCTCTGCTTCGTTGCTTCCTCCTCCGCTGACACTCTCAAGATCACCAGCTCCCCACCCGGCGCCACGGTTGAACTCGATGGCGTCACTGTCGGCGCCACTCCCTTTGAAAAAGATTTTCCCGGCGGCTATTTCCATCGCACCCGCACCGCCCTCGGCCAGCGCCTCGAACATCCCATGGTTGCTCGCCTCTCCTTGTCAGGTTACGCCACTCGCGAAGTCGCCCTCACTATTGGCCCCATGAACTGGATCGACCTCCACGGCCACAATCATGGCGAATACTGGCTCATCAAATCCGATCACTTCCATGCCGATCTCGAACTCATCTCCGCCGCTTTCACCGGCGCGGTCGCCGCCGTTTCCGCCGCGCAACCCGCCGCCTTTCAACTCGAACTCTCACTCGAAGAAATCGTCAAGCGCGCCAAACCCGCCGTCGTCTGCCTCAAAGGCCTCAACACCATGGGCTCCGGCTTCTTCGTCACCGAAACCGGCGTCATCGCCACCAACGCCCACGTCGCCCGCGGCGATTCCACGCTTCTCGCCGTCCTTCCCTCCAATATTCAATTGCAGTCTCGCGTCGTTTTCATTGACGCCGACCTCGACATCGCCCTCGTCAAAGCCGATCCCCCGTCTCCCGGTTACGCCTTCCCCTATCTCGTTCTCGCCGAGGTCACCACCGTCCAGCAAGGCGAATCCGTCCTCGCCGTCGGCAATCCCGGCGACGCCATGCTTTTCAGCGCCACCAAGGGCATCGTCAGCGCCGTCGGAAAATTCCCCGCTTTCGGCCCCGGCACCTGGATTCAGACCGACGCGCCAATCAATCCCGGCAATTCCGGCGGCCCGCTTCTAAATTCCCGCGGCCAGGTTGTCGGCCTCAACACCCTGAAAATCACCAAGAAAAATGTCACTGGCATTGGCTTCGCTCTCAGCTCCACCGATCTATTAACCGTTCTTCATCGCTTCTATCCGGATGTCCCCGGCGCAACCGTTCGCGTCTCCACGGATCCTCCTACCGATTCCACCGAACCAGCCGCAACCACAACGCAGCTCGCCGAATCTTCAACTTCCGCGACGCAGGTGCAAGTTTCCTCGCCCCCACCTGACGGCTACGGCCAGCTCACCATCACCTCCGAACCCGACGCCGCCGAAATCTTCATCGATGGCAAGTTCCATGGCAACGCCCCTGCCACCCTGAAACTTCCCGCCGGCCAACACGCCATTCTCCTAAAATCCCCCGGTCGCCCCGACTTCACCCGCACCCTCGAACTCCCCAAATCCAGCAAGCTCAACCTCAAAGCCATCTTCGACACCCCGGCCCAGAAGTGAGTCCAAAGACTCTTCACATTTCTCAAACTTTCTGGTGGATCACTCGCGAGCTTTTGTAGCGGCGGCCTTCCGCCTGCCCGCCGTAGGAGGAAGGCGGGCGCTTTTCGCTTGGCCGCCAGGTTTTCCGGAGTTAACTGCGGCCGGAAACCTCGTGCCTCGGCAGGAATTCAACCTTCAACTTGTTTCCAACTTTTTGAAAATCCGGATCCGCAGTGATCAAAGTGGCCCGGAGTTCCAGCGCCAAACCTGCCGCAAAACTATCGGCGTATCCCAATCCGTGCACCATCTTCATTTCACCCGCCATAGCTGCTCTTGCCCGGTCTGCCGGAACTACTGTCACGGGCAGTTCTTCAACCTTTCTCATCAGCTTCTTTGCTTCAATCTCTCCCTGCACCTTCCACAAGGAATATACAACCTCGCCCCAATTCACCGCGGATATGAACAACCGCAAACCCTGCCGCTTTGCTTGCTCCAGCGTTCTGGCCACTCGGCTTGCTCCCGGCCGGTCGTCGAGTAAAATTAGAAGTGCGTTTGCGTCCAGAACATATTTTTTCACCGCCCGCGCTCCCGGTCTCGCCGCCGCTCCTCCTGCAGAAAGTCCAGAGCCTCGCCTGCACCTTTCAGGATTCCTCGCAGCTCTCGAATCACATTGGTTTCCATCGGGCGTAGCACCATGCTTTTCTCGTCCTCTTGTCCGAGCACGATGCTTATCCGTGTGCCTTTCCTCAGCCCCAGCTTCCGCCTCACCGGAGAAGGCAAAACCACTTGCCCGCGCGAACTCACCGTAGTTGTATACACTTCCGATCTGCTAGCCGTTTTTCTGCTCATAGCCTCATCTTACTCCTATGTAAGACGTTTTTCCCGTTCTTTCTTTGTCTCCGTTTCTCACCAAAACGCCTCCGTCCCATGGCCCGCCCCCTCCTCATTGCCCCCACTCCTCCCCTGTGCTAGCATCCCCCCGTTAAGAAGAGCGGACCAGGGATTCACTCTTTTCTCCTTCGCCCCGCTTGCGGGACCCAGGTAGGGCCGCGCTCTCCTTCAAACCAAAACTCTCACCAGGCGCCGGCCCGCGCCTGTTTCTTCGTTTGGCGGACCATCGCCCGGTGACCTCGTTTGGTCACACCTACGCGGAGGTTTGTCATGAAAATCTATCAAACCAAGGACATCAGAAACGTCGGCATTGTAGGCCACGGCGGCACCGGAAAAACGCAACTGGTGTCGTCGTTACTGTATTCCGCCGGAGTTACCCCACGCTTCGGCAAAGTTGCGGAAGGTACCACCACCACCGACTGGGACGAAGAAGAAATCGCCCGCAAAATCTCCATCCAAACCGGCATCGCCTGCGCCGAATGGGCCTGCACCCTTTGCGGTGGCAACACCGTCAAAATTAATTTCCTCGACCTCCCCGGCTACTCCACCTTCATCACCGAAACAAAAGCCTCTCTCATCGCCGCCGACGCCGCTCTCATCACCGTTGACGCCCACGTCGGCGCCCAGGTCACTACCGAAAAAGTCTGGGACTATTGCGCCGAATACGACATTCCCCGCGCCTTCGTCCTCACCTGGATGGATCGCGAACTCTCCAGCTTTGAGCGTTCTCTCGAATCTCTCGTCCAGGTTTTCGGCCGCACCGTTGTCCCCCTCCAGATGCCCATCGGTGCCGAAAAAGGTTTCCGCGGCGTGATCGATCTCGTTTCCATGAAAGCTCACATGTACACGCCCGATGGTAACGGCAAGGCCACCATCGAAAATATTCCCGATGCTCTGAAGGATGAAGCGGAAGAAGCTCACGAGCGGCTAGTCGAAATGATCGCCGAAGGCGACGACGAAATGATGGAGGAGTTTTTCCGCGAAGGCACCATTCCCATTCAGGATCTGATCCCCGCCGTCCGCAAAGCCATCGTTTCCGAAAAAATTGTCCCGGTCCTGATGATCTCGTCCACGCGCAATGTCGGCAGCGCCAGCCTACTCACCTTTCTCGCCGATGTCTTCCCCCATCCCGACGAACACTCCCAGTTTGGCTTCAAGGACCTCGGCGGAAAGGGCGATCGCATCGACCGCAAATACGACGCCGCGCAGCCCCTTTCTGTCTTCGCCTTCAAGACCCTCGCCGACGCCTTTTCCGGCCGCATCAACTATTTCAAGGTGAAAAGCGGCGTCCTGAAAAACGACGCCACGCTGCAAAATTTCAATCGCAACATTCCCGAACGTTTCCAGCACACCATGGTCGTCCAGGGCAAACAGCTCACCGAAATTCAGGAACTCCACGCCGGCGACATCGGCGCCATTACCAAACTGAAAGAAACCGTAACCGGCGACACCCTCGGCGACAAAGCCGCCCCAATCTATTACGCTCCCGCAAAGCTCCCCGAGCCTTCCATCACTTTCGCCGTCGAACCCAAAACCCGCGCCGACGAAGACAAAATCGGCGTATCCATTCACAAGATCATGGAAGAAGATCCCGCGCTCCGTTTTTCCCGCGACCCGCAGACCAAGGAATTCCTGCTAGCCGGCAGCGGCCAACAGCATATCGAAGTCGTTGTCGCCAAAATGCAGAAGCGCTACAACGTCAACCTCACACTCAAGCCCCCCAAGGTTCCTTACCGCGAAACCATCCGCGGCAAGGCCGACGCCGAAGGCAAGCACAAGAAACAGTCCGGCGGCCACGGTCAATTCGGCGTCTGCCGCGTCAAGTTCGAGCCCATGGAACGCGGCAAGGGTGTCGAGTTCGTCGACGACGTTTTCGGCGGCGCCATCCCCAAGAACTGGATTCCCTCCGTCGAGCGCGGCATCCGCGAAGCCGCCGCCCGCGGCTTCCTCGCCGGATTTCCTGTAACCGATTTCCGCGCCACCCTCTACGACGGCAAATACCACGACGTCGATTCTTCCGACATGGCTTTCAGGATTGCCGGCTCGCTCGCCTTCAAGGAAGCCATGAAAACCGCGCGCCCCTCGCTTCTCGAACCCATCATGCACGTCGAAGTCTACGCGCCCGATCAATATTCCGGCGACCTGATGGGCGACCTCAGCTCCCGCCGTGGCCGCATCGCAGGCAGCGAGTCGCGCGGCCACAACGTAATCGTCCGCGCCCAGGTTCCGTTCTCTGAAATGCTTTCCTACGCCACGGACCTGACCTCCATGACGCAGGGCCGCGCCAGCTACTCCATGGAGTTTTCACACTATGACTACGTCCCTGGCGACCAAGCCGACAAAGTAATCGCCGCGCACAAAGCCCTCCACGGCGAAGCCCTCGTCGAAGAAGAAGCCTAGTTTTTATGATTTGATTACAACGAATTGTAGGGGCCGAGCTCGCTCGGCCCCTCTTCGATTTCTAGACAGGCAAAATCTTGCCCTTCGTCTCATGCCCAAACGGCAGCAACAATAATCCAACCCCAAACGCTATCGCGGTAAACGCCACAGGTTTTCCAATCGTATGGAAATGCGCAACGCCCGCCCCCACCAGAAACGTAAATCCCGCTCCCGCAAATCTACCCACCGAAGTCGCAAACGCAAACGCGCTCCCGCGGCACTCCGTCGGATACTGCTCCGGTAGCCACAAGGTGTACATCGCGAAATTCGCCCCGCCCAGCCCCAAAAAGAACAGGCACACAATAAACCACTTCAGCGGATCCGTCGGCAGGTAGAAAATGTACCCGAATCCAATCGCAATCGACAGCAGCATGCACACGTAATAAATCCCCAGCGTCACTCGCCGCCCAAGCCATTCCGCCAGCGGCGGCAGCACGATGCAGCCGAGAATCGTCGCCACGGATAGCAGCATGGTCGCTAGCGAAACCACATGGGCGGTGTTCAATCCCGTGATTTTATTGCGGTTGATAATATCCGTAATCGCCGCCGGAACGTACACCGACCCGGCCCACAACCCGATAATCGAAACCAATACGTACAACGAATTCATGATCGTCCGTTTGCGGTACTCGGGTACAAACAGCTTGCCCAGTGGCCGGAAAACAGACGCGGTCCGCACTTCCAACGCCTTGTTCTCCCAAACCTTCGGCTCCTTCACTCCGTATCGAATGAAGCTCACCAGCAGCGCCGGCAATCCTCCGATGGCAAACATCCACCGCCAGCCATAGCGCGCCCCGATCTGATAATTGGCCAGCGCCGCCAGAAAGAATCCCACGTAATATCCGGTGTGCATCCAGCCCGCCGCCATCTTCCGCCGGTCCTCGGGCCACTCTTCCGCCACAAACGTGCCGCCCATCGCCCACTCGCCGCCAATCCCAATTCCCGCCAGGAAGCGGAAAACCGCCAGTTGCCACACGCGCGTGCTGATGCAGCACAAGAAGGTGAACAGGGAATACCACAGAATCGTGAACATCAGCGTGCGCACCCGTCCGTACTTGTCCGCGACAGGACCCCACAGAAACGCGCAGCCCCAGCCGACCAGGAACAATGCAAACAGCAAGCCGCCGTAGTAGCCGACGCCGCCCAGATCGCTGCGCAATCCGGAGCGGGGAAGAAGTTCCTTCAGCGCCGGAACCATCACCAGCGCGAAGATGTAGGAATCCATCCCGTCGAGCGCCCATCCGCCCCAGGATGCGAAGAAACCGCGCCATTGATTTTTGGTGAGAGGTGTAGGTGTGTGCTCAGGCATTGATTTGGCCATCCGCACACTATCCACTTCCCGGTTTTTCGGCAAGATGTTTTATTTTTATGGGCGGCGGCGAATCGGCGACGGGTTTTGTGGACGATTTACGACGCGCACGGGCGCGGGAATGGGAAAGAGTTTCGACGCGGCCGCGTCGAGCCATGCGCGGCACGCATCCCGGTAATCCTCGAGGGTGCGCGAAATATTGTCAGCCATTTTCTTCGCAAGCTGCGATAACGTTTTCATCGGTTCACGTTTTCATTCGTTCACAAAACTTTTCTTCAGGCAATCGCGCCGCTTCAGCTGACCGGCACTTCCGCGGAAACCTGCCATTCTTTTTCTTCCGGCAGCAGCGACTTCACGATGTCTTCCAGCTCGTGCGAACTCTTCACGTGGTCCGGATAGTTGTACGCCGAAAGATCGAACGTCAGGCCGTATTTCGCGCGCACATCCTGCAAGCCTTCCTGCAGGCGCAGCGCAATGCGCTTGGCGTTCAGCGTATCCGTTTCCGGCAGCACGATGCCGAAAAGATCGTCGGCCAGGTGATAGATCGAGTCCGTGGGGCGCAGCCGCTTGGCCATCGCCTTCGCGGCGTCGCTGAACGCGCCTTTTTCGTCTTTCACAGCAGCGCGGGAAGCCGCGTTCGCTTTCGCAATCACAAGGGACATGGTTTTCTCCATCGTAAGCGCGCGGCGGAATTCCATGCTCAGGCGATCCCAGAAGTGGTTCTGGTCGGGCATGGAGTTCAGCAAATCGGCGCTGGCCTGAATCTGCAGCGCGACGTTACGCTCCAGTTCGGTGAGCACGTGCTGCTTCAGCTTGGTAAAGGTACGCTGGCGGTCAAAAAGGTACCCGACAAAGAGCAGCGTCAGCCCGCAAAATCCGAAAAACGCCACCCGCATCGTCCACTTGTTTCCATCCGGTTGGGGGTGGATGAACACGTGGGAATACATGAACATAGCCAGTCCGGCGGCCTGAATCAGCACAAACACGGCGGAAAGAATGGTGAGCTGAAGATTGCGCCGTTCAAGGCGGTCCAGCTCCTGGCGATCAATCGTCGGCATCAGGGCACCTGTCTGCAAAGGGGACATACCCGCCGCGCGGGCTCCCGGACCTTGCCGGGATTCTCCTAGGTTCCGTTTTGGCACGGTTGCGCGCAATAGGCGCACAGTACTGCCGTGTTGAAACTGATAGGGGGCGGGAAGGGTTAGACCCCTCCTCAGCGCCGCAGGCGCGGCACAATTTAGCCCAGTGCGCCTGCCCCCGAGTCCAACCGAAGAGCTTGTTCCGAGCGAAGCCGAAAGGCCTGCGCTCCTCCGCCCGTGATAGGCGACTGGTGGAGAGAGAACCCTCCCGGATAGTGCTTGTCCAGCGCCGGAGGCGCGGCATAAGTTAGCCCAGTGCGCCTGCCCTGAGCAAAGTCGAAGGGTAAGCGCTGGGTGAATAGTATATAAGGTAATTAAGCGCCGGAGGTGCGACACGTGTCCCACACATACGCCCAAAACGTCATTCACGTCGTATTCAGCACCAAAGATCGCCACAAACTCATGCCGGCGGAATTTCGCCCACGAATGTGGGCTTACGCAGCGAGTATATGCATGAAGTTCGACATTCCAGTTCTCGCCGTGGGAGGGACCCGTTCATCCAATCAGCCAATGTGTGACAAACACTGTTGAATGCAGATACTATCCCTTCAAGTAGCGAGGTGTAGGAATGTTCTGGGACATCGCTGTTGCGGTTGCAGCTGCCGCTTGCCAATTTGTTACGGCCTGGCTGGGGTGGCGGATTACCACGAATCCCCTCGATCCCATCGACCCAAAACAACGATGGAAACGCACTCGCTACCATGTTGCGTTTGTGTCAACGGGAATTCTGGGCATATTCTTCATCGGTTATGCAGCATATCGAGCGCCTCGCGACCGTGCACATTTAGACCTTAGGGCTTGGCCCACCTATCAAGGTGCCAGCGGCGTGATGTCTTCTTGGGCTTCAGGTACTGGAGAGCGCCGAGCGGAATTTCTACAAGTTAACCAGCCGCTGAATTTCAATGTCGCGCTTGTAAACGTCGGGCCTGGCGTGGCAGTGAACATCAAGAGTTCAAAGGGTATTTTTATCGAACCCGGAGTCTCACCTCTGAGCGAAAACGACGCATTGGCACAGTTTGAGAAAATAAAGACCATTGAGCGCCCAAAAGGTTCTTCGGTTCTAGTCAAGGGGGGCGGCTTGTTTGTTACTGCAGAAGGGGTAGTGTTGTCTCCGGAGGATTACGACAATTTGGTCTATGGACGTCGCGTCATCTACATGGTGGCGGAGTTCTTATACGAGGATGACTCGGGCTCACACGTTCGCAGGTACTGCGGGTCACTTCAACCACCATTGCCGGGCGGAGGTTTGATTTGGGCTGATTGCACTGGTTTCAACGGTGAGTATTAACCGCCGTCTCTAACCTGGTCCGAAGTCCTACTACCGTTTTTGAATGTTCGACAGTCGACCTCGAGCCGATGGCCCGCCTTCCCAATCCCCAGTCCTGTCCCCAATCTTCCGACCACGTGCAGTAGGGGCGGGGGTACTATAAACTTCTCGAGGAAGGAAACTCTCAACATGGCAATCTTGCACATTGGCCACATAAAGGCGGCGCTCAAGAGGCGCTTTGACGGACTCATCGACTTGTCTGATGTCCCGAACGCGAAGGGTGATGACCTTGAGAATTTCTTTTTGACCCGAAGCTTGGCTGCATTCGTAATCGCCGAGCTAGCGCGCGTCGACGACAAGATTGCTGCGAAGGCCATCGTTGATGGGTCGAAAGATAACGGACTTGATGCCTTCTATTTCGATTCCACAGAGCGGATTTGCTACCTGGTACAGTCGAAATGGATTCATAACGGGAAAGGGAGCATCGAGGTCGGAGAAGTCCACAAATTCCTTCAGGGAGTAACGGACTTGCTCAAATCCAACCTCCTCGCCTTCGACAAACTGCGCCAGAAGAAAGCGGAAATTGACGCAGCTCTGACTGACTCATCGGCCAGATTCATTCTTGTCACAGCGTATACTGGAGAGCAACAACTCTCTGTAGAAGCGCTTCGTCCGATCAACGACTTTCTGAACGAACAGAATGATCCCACCGAACTCATTAGCTTCCAACCACTTCATCAAGCGGATCTCCATGGTGTAGTAGCACGTCAGGCTGCCGGAGAATCTGTAAAGCTCACAGTCCTATTACATGAATGGGGCAAGGTTACCGAGCCCTTTCTTGCGTACTATGGAATGGTCGATCTACAAGATATCGGGACATGGAAACAGTTTGGCCAAAGCCTCTACCATCGCAATCTTCGAGGCTTCAAGGGCAGTACGGATGTCAACGAGGCCATTGTAAAAACCGCCCGTTCCGCGCCGGAGCATTTTTGGTATTTCAATAACGGAATTACCATTCTATGCGAAAAGCTTTTGAAGCAACCACTCGGTGGCTCAAACCGCGATAGTGGCGTGTTTGAATGCGAGGGGGCTAGCGTTGTCAACGGAGCGCAGACAGTCGGGAGCATAATTTCCGCCATTGAAGGTGGCGCAAATGGATTTCAGCGTGCGCGTGTGCTTGTTAAAATCATCGATCTTGAACGTGTACCGCCGACATTTGCAGCCGAACTCACTCGGGCGGCCAACACCCAAAATCGAATTGAAAAGAAAGATTTCGCGGCGCTCGATCCGGAGCAGGACCGCTTGAAAACCGAATTGCTTCTTGAGTGCGAAAAGTTTTATGCATACAAAACTGGCGACCGCGAACCCTCGCCAGCGGAGGGTTGCACGCTTGATGACGCAGCCGTAGCGCTTGCCTGTGCTCAGAAAGACATAGGTTTGTGTGTCCAGGCCAAGCGCGAAGTCGGCAGGTTATACGATGACATTCAACAGGCCCCTTACAGGATACTTTTTAACCCATCTCTTACAGCACTTAAAATGTGGCGTTCAGTCGAGGTTATGCGTTTAGTGGATGACGCGCTAAGAAGACAAGCGAGCCGTGAGGGAAAGGATCGCCTCATAGCCGTGCATGGAAACCGGTTCGTTCTTCATTTGGTTTTCCAATCACTCGGGAATTACGAGAGCGCCAGTCCAGGGGATTTTGAGGCAACGAAGGAGCGCATCCCCAAACTTACTTTGGAGGCGCTGGCCAGGGCGACCGCCGCAAAGGAAAAACAGGCTGCCAGTTCTTATCCAGCAAACTTCTTCAAGAACGCTACGAAATGTAAGGAACTGGAAATCGCAATCGCCTAGCATTACCCGCCGAAACGGATCCACCCGGCGCTCCCGCCGGCTGCTAGGCGCCTCGGATTTAGTCTTGATACCCGGGCCCTGGGGCCGCTTCGGCTCCTCACTTTTGCCTGGACATTCAACCTTTAACTTTTGAGTTTCAACTTCTGATCCCCGACCGTTACTTTTTCAGCGCAAAATCGTTCCAGTACTACAGAATACTGTTGCTGAACTAGCTATAACGTGAGAAAATTCCTCATGTTCGAGCGGGGAGTTTTCTCTTTCCAACCTGCGCTCTTTCCCTATCCCAACTACAAACGCGCTTCTTCCGCTCTTTCTCACCTTTGCCACGCCTTTGTTTTCAGCCGTTTGCTCACTCTTTCATTTTTCATAGCACCGTTATGTCGCATCACTGCAATCGCTTGCGCACTCTTTCGGAAAAAACCAGGGGGTATACCCCCTGCGCGGTCAAACCATTTTCCTCTCCGTCATCCGTTCTCCCTTCGGTACTCGCCGCTCGCCACTGCTCTTATCTCCTTTATTTCCCCAAGATACGAAAATTCACTTCGTAAGTCTTTTCCTTCCCCTACTTACGCAAAAACAGGGGGGTGGCTACCCCCAGCAAAATGTCGGCGCGCCGACATTTTTGATTTTTCCCCTGATTTTTCACACTTTTTCAGTTCCACGTCGCAGCGTCGCTCGGCTTCGGCGCCGACAAAGGAGCAAGAGGGCTGGCTTAGAAGCCCAGCGCTCCATTTCGGAAATCGGAAAAAAAGAGAAGAGCAGAACGCTCGGGTGTAGAATCCTGGCTTGGAATCCTTATGAGATGTCCGCACATCTAAGGATTATGGAGTACGGGAACCGAGGGTAGTGATATGAAAAAGGGTATTTTGATTCGAGTAGGACTTGTTGTTGTGGCGATTCTGACGCTTGGATGGTTGCCGCAGGTGGCGCTGGCTCAGCATGGTGGAGGAGGACACGGCGGTGGCGGTGGCGGAGGTTTCCACGGAGGCGGGGGTGGCGGCGGATTTCACGGCGGGGGAGGGTTCTCCGGGGGCGGCCACTCTGGATTTAGCGGCGGGCACTCGTATAGCGGATATCATGGCGGTGGCTACGGCGGTCGCGGGTTTTATGGCGGCCGCGGCGGTTATGGATGGGGCGGCCGGGGATACGGCTGGGGCGGCAGAGGTTGGGGCGGACGAGGCTGGGGCTGGGGGGGTTGGGGCTGGGGATTTGGATTTGGTTGGCCGTATTGGGGATATGGCTGGGGATATCCGTATGGCTACTATGGCTACGGCGGGGGGTATTACGCGCCCTACGGTTATTATGGTTACCCGTCCTACGGGTCTTCGGACTACATAGGGGAGTATGGGCCGGATCCTTCGGACTACAACGACGGGCGGAATTACAACCAAGGGCCGGATAACAGCAGGCCGAATAACAACGGCAGGCCTGGTTACAACGGTGGGCCGAACTACAACAACGGGCCGAACTATTACAACGGACCGAATTCCAACCGGCCGCCGCAATATAACAACCGGAACAACGCGGCTCCGCCGACGGATCCGAACGCGCAACCGCAGCAGAATCAGCCCAATCCGAACGGGCCGGCGGGGTCCGCGAGGCCACCGGCGCCGACAGGCGCGGTCAACATGAATTACAAGACCGGAACCGCGGAGAATTTTGCGCCGCGTCCGCCGGTTCGTTCGGTTGACCCGATGATGGCGACGCCGAGCAGTTACCGGACAACGCGATCGAATCCCGCCCGCCTCAATGGTGGCGGAACCACCTCGCAAACCGGGGCTTCGCTGCGCCCAGAGATGCGGAGAGCGCTCGACAGATTACAGAATATGCCGCCGTTTGCGCGGGAGCGGGAGATCGAGACCGGCCGCTACAGCCAGTTTTCTCCTGCGGAAAAGCAGATTTTGCGAAACGGCGCGTAACCACTCCGAGAGCAAAAGAAGTTCCACACTCAAAAAACTAAAGAAATGCATCAACAAGAAACAGTAAGGCGGACGTGTGCGCGCAGTGTTACGAGGAATTTACAAAAAGAGTACCAGGAATTTACACAAGCGGAATGAGAGAGAAACGGAGAGCGTTCAGTGTAGGCCTCCCAGACCGAAAAAGGGAATGAGGAGGTAGTTCGCATGACAGCAAAAAGTTTCGCATCCCAGGTGTGGCAGGGCGCCCGAGCGGGCCTTGCGTCGCTGGTGATGCTGCAGATGAGCCTGGCGGGGCCGATGGTAGGCAGCGCGCAGGCGAAAGAGCACGACGGCGATGGCGGGAAGCAGGCGCGCACGCCGATCCAGCACGTGATTGTGATCGTGGGTGAAAACCGGACGTTCGACCACATCTTCGCGACATACGAGCCGAAAAAAGGGGAGACTGTAAACAATCTCTTGTCGGAGCACATTGTCAAGGCGGATGGAACGCCGGGGTCGAACTTCGCGTTTGCGCAGCAGTATGCGGCGGATGCGACGGACAGCGCGACTTTCCAGTTGGCACCGAAGAAGAAGACGCTGTACTCGCCGTTGCCCGCGCCGCTGAACGGCGGGCCGACGGACGTCTGCAAGAATAACGGGATCTGCTCGCTGGGGGACGCAATGTCGTCGGAGAACGGATTGGCGGACGACTACTATACATTCCTGACGAGTGGGGGAACGGGATTGAGCGGCAAGGTGCCGGACTCTCGAATCAATGGAGTGAATGCGGTTGCGCCATATTCAACGCTGCCGCCGGGGCCGTTTCAGCTGACCGATAGCAAGCAGCCCAATCCGTTTACAAATGATTCGTACGCAGCGAGCCCCGTCCACCGGTTCTACCAGATGTGGCAGCAGGAAGATTGCGACGCCTCACACATTTCGAAGGCGCATCCGAACGGCTGCCTGGCGGACCTGTTTGCGTGGACGGAACTGACGGTGGGCTCGAACAACAACGGGAAGCCGGCACCGACGCCGACGGGTTTCGATACGGACTATTCGCCGACGGCACATACGACCGGTGAAGGCGCGACGACGATGGGCTTTTACAACATGGCACAGGGCGATGCGCCATACACGAAGTTCCTGGCGGATCACTTTGCAATCAGCGACAACTATCACCAGCCGGCGATGGGCGGCACGGGACTCGACAGCATCATGCTGTTCTTCGGCGACCCGATCTGGTTCAGCAATCCGGATGGGACTCCCGGAACACCGCCGCACAACGAAATGACGTGGGCGGGCGGGCCAGTGGATGAGGTCGAAAACCCCAATCCGGTGCCAGGCACGAACAATTTCTGGATCCAGGATGGCTACGGCGGTTTCGGAAACCTCGGGGCGTCCACAGGCGTCTATGGCGGCGGGAGCTACACGGACTGCGCGGATGCTTCGCAGCCGGGCGTGGCGCCGATTCTCAACTACCTGAGCTCGTTGCCGCGGCCGATTGAGCCGAAGTGCGACGCGGGCCACTACTACCTGCTGAACAACTACAACCCGGGATATTTCGGGGACGGCAGCAATGCGTACACGGACACGAATTCGAATAACACGCCGTTCACAATTCCGCCGACGAGCCAGCGGAGCATCGGGGATGTACTTCTGGAAAATCACGTGTCGTGGAAGTCTTACAACGACCAGTGGAACGCCTACCTGGGAGACAAATATCAATTGAACTACGGGACGGTGGGTCCGAACAGCGACCAGTATTGCAATATCTGCAACGGTTTCCACTACCAGACGCAGATCATGGCCAACGACGCGGTGCGCACAGCGCACATCAAGGACACGACGGACCTGTATGCGGACATCGCGAGCGGCGACCTGCCGGCGGTGTCGTTCGTCAAGCCGAGTGGCTGGGTGGATGGGCACCCTGCTTCTTCGAAGTGGGATCTGTATGAAGGGTTCGTGAAGAAGATCGTGGACGCGGTGCAGTCCAACAAGAAGCTGTGGGAAAGCACGGCGATCATCGTGACCGTGGACGAAGGGGGAGGCTACTACGACTCCGGATACGTGCAGGCGCTGGACTTTTTTGGCGACGGGACGCGCATTCCGCTGATCGTGGTGTCCAAGTACACGAACGCCGGGCACATTTCGCACCAGTACACCGATCACGTTTCGGTGCTGAAGTTCATCGAGCGGAACTGGAACCTACCGACGGTGAGCGGACGCAGCCGCGACAATTTGCCCAATCCGAAGGCGGAGACGGATAATCCCTATGTGCCGACGAATACGCCGGCACTCGGCGATTTGTTTGACCTGTTCGACTTCGGCGGGGATCGCGACCGGCGGTAGACAGACGGCGCACAGTTAACAACAAAACGAACCATGTAAGAGAAACCTCCGGCGCGGGAAGAATCGCGCCGGGGGTCTTTGCTTTAGAAAAGAGAAATTAGAGAATGAGTAGAGCAGAGAGGGAGAAGGCATTGAACGAGTTATATGTGACGGTGAATGGCGTGCGGTTGCACTGCGTTACGGCGGGGGAAGGACCGCTGATGTTGTGCCTGCACGGGTTCCCGGAATTTTGGTACGAGTGGAAAGAGCAGTTGCGGGAGTTTGCGAAAGACCACCTGGTGGTGGCACCGGATTTGCGCGGGTACAACCTATCGGAGAAGCCAGCGGAACTGGAGGCGTATCGCGTGCCGGCGTTGCTGGAAGACATTCGCGGGCTGGGAGATTATTTTCGGCAAGGAAAGAAATTTGTTTTAGTGGCGCATGACTGGGGAGGGGCGCTGGCGTGGGGATTTGCAATGGCGCATCCGGAGGTCCTGGAAAAGCTGGTGATTATCAACGCACCGCATCCGGCTATTTTCCGGGAGTTGCTGAGGAACGATGCGGGTCAGCAGCAGGCCAGCCAGTACATGCTGTTGTTCCGGAGTCCGGGGGCGGAGGCGATGCTGTTGGCGGACGGCTGCGCGATTCTGGTGGAGAACGTTCTGGGCGAGATGTTGAAAAGCGGTGTGATGACGGAGGAGGACCGGGAGGAGTATGTGAAGGCGTGGCAGCGGCCGGGTGCTCTGACCGGGGGACTGAATTACTATCGCGCGAATGAGGTAGGTCCGCAGGCGCCGGGAGAGATGGAAATGGGGGGGCCCGCCGCGGCGCATGCATTTTCGGTCGACGCGGCGCAGATGAGGGTGCGCGTGCCGACTTTGGTGATCTGGGGAGAGAAGGATACGGCGCTGACGGTGAAGAATCTGGAGGGGCTGGAGAAGTATGTGCCGGAGTTGACGATTCGGAGGGTGGCGGAGGGATCGCATTGGGTGGTGCATGAGAAAGTGGCGGAAGTGAATGGGTATATCCGCGAGTTTATTGGGTAGGAGAAGCAAGTGGGCGGCGTGAACCCGCCCCTGGACGGACGCCGCGTGCGTTCTTCGAGGGCAGTAGCGATATAGAACAGGTACTTGACAAGGTGGTTAGTATGCTCATAGGCTCAGGGGGCGATGGAGCTGGAAGCTTCTCTCTCCTGGCTGGCGATGACCATGACGCCGGGCATAGCGGCCCGGTTGTCTGCGCGATTGCTGCGTGAGTTTGGGTCGCCCGAGGGCGTGTTCCGGGCGAGTCTGACGGCACTGGAGGCTTGCAACCTGCCGGCTCCGGTGGCGCAGGCGATCTTCAAAAAACAGAATTTCTGGCGGGCGGAAAAAGAGGTGGCGGCGCTGCGGGCGGTGGGCGCGAAGCTGGTGAATTGGGCGGAGCCTGAGTACCCGCAACCGCTGCTGCAGATTTACGATCCGCCGGTGATGCTCTATGCGCGAGGCGACGTGCAAATTCTGAATGAACCGACGATCAGTATCGTGGGAACGCGCCGGCCGACGGCGTACGGCACGCAGATGGCGGAACGACTGGCGCGGGAGTTGGCTAAGCGCGGGCTGGTGATTGTGAGCGGGCTGGCTCGGGGAGTGGACGCGCTGGCACATCAGGGGACGATGGCAGTAGGTGGCCGGGCGATTGGGGTAATTGGGACAGGCATCGATGTGTGCTATCCGAAAGAGAATAAGAAACTGTATGAAAAAGTGCTGGAGCGAGGAGCGATCCTGAGCGAGTTGCCAATGGGGACGCACCCGGCGCCGGAAAATTTCCCGGTGCGCAACCGGATTATCGCGGGGATGCCGCTAGGAGTGGTGATTGTGGAGGGGAAGCAGTACAGCGGGTCGTTGATTACGGCGCGGCTGGCGATGGAATTTGGGCGGGAGGTTTTCGGGGTGCCGGGCAACGTCACGCAGGAAATGAGTTTTGCGCCGAACCAATTGATCAAGCAGGGAGCGAAGCTGGTGACCGGCGCGGAAGATGTGATCGAAGAGCTGCCGACGCCTGTTCGGTCTATGCTGGTGCAGGCAGAGGCGGTGGAATCAGAGCAACGGAATTTGCTGGCGGGAGAAGGGCTAAGTGATTCACAGAAAACGGTTTATGATCTTTTGAACGTGGAGGAGCCGCGGCCAATTGACGACATCGTCGAAACCAGCGGGTTGAATTCCAGCGTAGTTCTGGCTACCCTGTTTGACTTGGAGATGAAGGGGATGGTGCGGCAGATCCCCGGGAAACAGTTCAGCAAAGTGTTGTTGTAAACGTGGGAGTTAGCGCGCCGCAGGAATCAAAATGCACCCAAAGGGCATTTGCAAGCATCATTTGCAAGCGTAAGAAACCTCCGAGCAAGGTATATATAAGGTAGCGAGAAGGACACAGACCGCCCCGGTAGGCCTTCCAAACGCATCTTCACAGGTTACAAAGGAACTCATGGGACGTTCATTGGTGATCGTCGAGTCGCCGGCAAAGGCGAAGACGATCAATAAATATCTCGGGAAGAATTACACGGTGAAGGCTTCGATCGGCCACGTGATGGACCTGCCGACGAAGACGATAGGGATTCGTCTGCCCATCAGCGAAAAGGAAATCAACGCACAGAAGAAAAAGAAGAAGCGGAAGCGCGGAGGGAAATCCGCGGCGCCGAAACCGCCGCTGAAACCGATCTATCTGGACGACGCCAAGATTTTCGAGCCGACACTGCAGGTGATCCCCGGGAAGGGGAAAGTGATTAACGACCTGCGGAAGAGCGCGGCCACGGCGGACGCCGTGTACCTGGCGGGCGACCCGGACCGCGAAGGGGAGGCCATCTCCGCGCACCTGGCCATGGTGCTTTCAAAGCCGGCAAAGTTTCTGATTCCCGAAGACGAAGAGGACGAAAAGAACGCGAAAAAGGACGCAGAGAAAGAGGCGAAGGAAGCGGAAGCTGCAGCCGCGGCAGGGAAGAAGGGCAAGGGGAAGTTTGCGAAGAAGGCTGCCGAGAAGGACAAAATTGAGATCGAGCCGATCGATCCGAAGAAGATTTTCCGGGTAACGTTCAACGAGATCACGCCCAAGGCGATTCGCGCGGCGTTCGAGAAGCCGCGGCAGGTGGATGCGCAACTTGTGGACGCGCAGCAGGCGCGGCGCGTGCTGGACCGAATTGTGGGCTACAAGATTTCGCCGTTGTTGTGGGACAAAGTGCGGCGCGGGCTGAGCGCGGGGCGCGTGCAGACGGTGGCGTTGCGGCTGATTGTGGAGCGCGAGCAGGCGATTCGCGCGTTTGTGCCGCAGGAATACTGGACCATCCACGCGATGCTGGATGCGGGCGAGCCGCCGATTTTTGAGGCGCGGCTGACGAAGAAGAAGGGCGAGGACATCGAAGTCACGAACCAGGAGGCGGCGGACGCAATTGTCGCCGCTGTGAGCAAGGCCAAGTGGGAAGTGGCGAGCGTCACGCTGAAAGAAAAACGGAGGAACGCGCCGCCGCCGTTTACGACTTCCAAACTTCAGCAGGCGGCGTACAACCGGCTGCGGTATACGGCGAAGCGCACGATGGCGCTGGCGCAACGATTGTATGAAGGCGTGGAGCTGGGCGCGGAAGGTTCTGTGGCGCTGATTACGTACATGCGCACAGATTCCGTGCAGGTTTCAAACGATGCGCTGGAGCAGGTGCGGAGCCTGATTCCGGAGCGATTTGGGAGCGCGTACCTGCCGGAGAAACCGAATTTCTACAAATCAAAGAAGGATGCGCAGGGGGCGCACGAAGCGATTCGGCCGACGGAAGTTTCGCGGGCGCCGGAAGACGTGCGGAAGTATCTGGAGGACGACGTTTTCAAGCTGTACCAGTTGATCTGGCAGAGGTTCGTGGCTTCGCAGATGCTACCTGCGGTTTATGACCAGACGACGATTGATATCAATGCGGGCGATTACACCTTCCGGACCAACGGTTCGATCATGAAGTTTGACGGGTATTTGAAGGTGTACCAGATTCCAGTGGCGGGCGCGGACCGCGAAGATGACGAGAAGGACGACGAAGGAGAAGGCAAGGCGCTGCCGCGGGTGACCGAGGGCCAAGTGCTGAAGCTGGAATCCATCAAGCCGGAGCAGCACTTTACGGAGCCGCCGCCGCGGTATACGGAAGCGACGCTGGTGAAGGAGCTGGAAGAAGACGGCATCGGTCGGCCTTCGACATACGCTTCGATTATTTCGACGATCGTCGAGCGCGAGTATGTGAAGAAGGATCAGGGGCGGTTCACGCCGACGATGCTGGGCGAACGGGTGTGCGTGCTGCTGATCAAGAGTTTTGAGGACGTGTTCGACGTGAAGTTCACGGCGCGGCTGGAAGAAGAGCTGGACGAGATTGAAGAAGGCAAGCTGCCGTGGCGGGAATCGGTGAAGGAGTTCTGGGAAAAATTCGTTGTGGACCTGGAAAAGGCCGGCGACGAGATGATTTCCTACAAGGCCGGAATTCCGACGGGGAAGAAGTGCGAGAAGTGCGGGCAGGGCGAATTGCTGGAGCGCATCAGCCGGCACGGATTTTTCCTGGGATGTTCGCGGTATCCGGAATGCGATTTCATTCAGGACATGTCGGAAGAGATTCCGGAAGACGCCGAGAACAAGGTTGAGTATTGCGAAAACTGCGGTAAGGAAATGGCGCTGAAGCGCGGGCGTTTTGGCGCGTTTCTGGCTTGCACCGGCTATCCGGATTGCAAGACGACGCGGCGCCTGGTGGCCGGAACCCGAATTGCGCACCAGCCGGACGAGCCGCTGGACGAGAAGTGCCCGCTGGATGGAAACGGGCTGGTGAAAAAGCACGGACGGTTTGGGGAGTTCATCGGCTGCTCGGGCTACCCGAAGTGCAAGTACACGCGGCCGATCACCATGGGTATCAAGTGCCCGAAGTGCCATGAAGGCGAATTTGTGAAACGCGGAAGCATGGGGAAGGGCGGGCGCGGAAGATTCCGCGTGTTCTATGGCTGCTCGCGTTATCCGGATTGCGATTTCACGACGCCGTTCCTGCCGATGGCGGAGCCGTGCCCGAAGTGCGGTGCGCCGTTTATCGTGGAGAAGAAAACGAAGATCGGCACGGTGCGCGCGTGTATTAAAGAAGGATGCGACTGGGAGAAGCTGGCTCCGGAAGAGAAGCCCGCGGAAAAACCGGCCCCGACACTCACGGAAGAGCCAGCGCCGGTCGGCGTGAAGGGCTGAGCGGCCGGGCCGAAAAACTTCAACAGTGCCTGACTTAATAGGAAACATCCCCACCGAGAAAACCAGCCGCGTGCCGAAGTGTATCTATACTTTAGAGGGCAACCGAGATGAGCGACGTGTTGTCATCCCGTGCAACGCGAGGGATCTGCTTTGGCAAGAATCAAAGGAAAAAACAGGTTCCTCACCCCGTTCAAAAGGCAAACGGGGTTCGGAATGACAATTTTGGCGTTATTAGGCAGGCTGCAAGCGGGTAGACGCGGGGCGGAATGAAGTCGACGATTCAAAAATATATCGAGTACATGCGCTCGGTGCGGAACTCTTCGCCCCACACGCTGGTGAATTACGGGAACGACCTGGAGCAGTTTGTGGCGTTCCTGACGCCGCCGGGGACGGAAACGCCGGCGCTGGGCAAGGTGACCCATCACATGATCCGTGAGTTTGTGGCGCACCTGCACGATACGGGCCTGGAGAAGAGTTCGATTGCGCGAAAGCTCGCGGCGCTGCGGTCGTTTTTTAAATATTGCGTGCGGGAAGGCCGGCTGAATGAGAATCCGGCGCGGCTGGTGGCGACGCCGAAATTGCCGAAACGGGTTCCAGCCGTGCTTTCGGCGGAAGAAATGAATGGATTTTTGAACCAGCTTTCCCCAACCGGGAAGACAGCCGATCGCGACAGTGGGCGGAAGAGAAAACGCGATGCGAGCGGGGCTGCGTCGGTCAAGCGGCTGGGAATTTCACCGGGGATTCCGGAAGATGGGCTGCTGCTGCCTCGGGATCGCGCGATTCTGGAATTGTTGTACGCGGCGGGCTTGCGTGTAAGCGAATTGACCGGACTGAATTTGGCGGACATGGACCAGAAGGATCAGATGCTGCGGGTGCGCGGGAAGGGCAACAAGGAGCGCATCGTGCCGTATGGAGAAAAGGCGGCCCAGGCGCTGGGAGCTTATTGGCCGGTGCGGGATTCGCTGTTGGAAGCGAGCGAAGCGTCGACGCGCGGGGCCAACTACAATGTAAACGCCGTATTTCTGAATTACCGGGGTGATCGTCTGACGCAACGAAGTGTCGGGCGGATCGTGAAGAAATATGTGAAGCTGGTGAACGTGAACTGGGATTTGCATCCGCACTCATTGCGGCATGCCTTTGCGACACACCTCTTGGCCGATGGCGCGGATTTGCGGGCGATTCAGGAGCTGCTGGGGCACCAGTCGCTTTCGACGACGCAGAAATACACGCACGCTTCGATCCGGCAGTTGATGGATATTTACGACAAGGCTCATCCACACGCTTGAAGCGGGATCTCTGGAAAAAATCGAAGAGCACAGCCAGGAATGGCTGTGCCACAGGGGCAAGAGGGCTCCTTCAGATAGCTCGTGATCAGTGTACCCGCTTGGATTCGTTGCGACATCCAAAGAGATTCATAGGAAACTAGTGGACGGGTGTCTCTGGGGGAGCCGTATGAAATGGAGTTGGGGGTGGTTGGCGGCGAGTTTGATTGTGCTCAGCATCGCGGTGGCGGGGCCAGCCAAGGCACAGGACAACTACGAGATTCAGGTGTATGGCGCAGACACTGTTGATCCGGGGCACACGATGGTGGAGTTGCACAACAACTTCACGTTTGAGGGATCGAAGACCGCGCAGGACGGGATGTTCCCCACGAATCACCAGTGGCACGAGACCATCGAAATTACCCATGGATTCAACGACTGGTTCGAGGTGGGGTTTTATATTTTCACCGCGGCGCAGAACGGCCACGGGTGGGACTGGGTTGGCGACCACATCCGGCCGCGCGTTAGGGTGCCGAAGAAATGGAATTGGCCGGTGGGTGTGAGCATTTCACAGGAGTTTGGCTACCAGCGAGCCCAGTTTTCGCCGGACACTTGGACTTATGAATTACGGCCGATCGTGGACAAGCAGCTGGGGCGGTGGTACCTGTCGTTCAATCCGACCTTCGACAAATCATTTCATGGCCCGACGGAGAATCAAGGGTTTGTGTTTTCGCCGAATTTCAAGGTGAGCTACGACATCACGAAGAAAATCGCCGGCGGCGTGGAGTACTACGGCTCGCTGGGGCCGGTGACGGGTTTTGATCCGGTGGCGCAGCAGCAACAGCAGATTATTCCGGCGATTGACCTGAACTTTTCGGAGAAGTGGGAGTTCAATTTCGGTGTCGGTGTCGGCGTGACCAAGTCCACGGACCACTTGCTGGCGAAAATGATCCTGGGCTACCGGTTCGATTTTTAGGGGGTGAGGTAGAGGATTGGCCGCCGGCTCGACCAAGCCTCAATAAATAAGCGAATTTGAGGCAAAAGAGCATCGTTGACGGTACCGGGAGCGGGCAAGTATAATTATGGTTTGCCTTTAGGCTTTGGAGGAGAGATGTACGCCGTTATACAGACCGGGGGAAAGCAATATCGTGTCGCACCGGGCGACACCATCCGCATTGAGCGGGTCAAGGGTGATGTGGGCGAGCAGGTGAAATTCGGGACC
>Ga0210394_10000464_pt1 | contig 85409 bp, 75 predicted proteins | sample IncBWC12MmetaG_FD_160121 | JGI IMG/M metagenome (GOLD analysis project Ga0210394, IMG submission 160121) | Forest soil microbial communities from Barre Woods Harvard Forest LTER site, Petersham, Massachusetts, United States - Inc-BW-C-12-M | ecosystem: Environmental > Terrestrial > Soil >...
AGTTTTACTTCCGCACCACGGACGTCACCGGCGACGTGAAGCTGCCGCAAGGCGTCGAGATGGTGATGCCCGGCGACAACGTCAGCTGCGAAGTCACACTCATCACCCCAGTAGCTCTCGAAAAGGGTTTGCGCTTCGCCATTCGCGAAGGCGGCCACACCGTGGGCGCAGGCGCGGTCACGGAGATCATCGAATAATTTATGAGACAAGGCGACAAAATCCGTATACGCCTCAAGGCGTACGATCACAGAATTCTCGACCAGTCCACCAAGGAAATCGTGGATACTGCGAAGCGTACCGGCGCAGACGTGGCTGGGCCGATTCCTTTGCCCACCACCATCAATCGCTGGACGGTGTTGCGTTCGCCGCACGTGGACAAGAAATCGCGTGAACAGTTCGAAATGCGCACGCATAAGCGCTTGATCGATATTCTCGAGCCCACACCCGACACCGTGGACGCGTTAATGAAGCTCGATCTTCCGCCGGGCGTGGACGTGGAAATCAAGGCTTTTGGACATACCGCGAAGTAACGAATTTTAATTTAGAGAATTTAAAGCCCAAGAGAAGAGAGAGAAGGCATGGCAGTCAACGGGATTATCGGAATCAAGCTGGGAATGACGCAAGTCTTCCAGGACGACGGCACATTGGTGGGTTGCACTGTTCTACAAGCCGGCCCGTGCGTGGTGGTGCAACGCCGCACCGCCGCGAACGACGGCTACGAAGCCGCGCAACTGGGACTGGTGGAATTCGTCAAGCCGCAGCGCGTCAACAAAGCCATGACCGGACATTTTAAGAAAGCCGGCGCGGCGCCCATGAAAGTCCTCCGCGAAGTTCGCATCGAGGAATCGAAGGACGAAACCAAAGTTGGCGACCGCGTGCTGGTTGAAAACTTTAAGGCCGGCGAGTTGGTGGACGTCAGCGGCATCAGCAAGGGCAAAGGCTTCGCGGGCGGCGTAAAGCGCTGGCACTATCGCGGCGGCGACGCCACCCACGGTTCGATGTTTCATCGGGCACCGGGAGGCATCGGCGGCAGTTCGTTCCCATCGCGTGTGTGGAAGAACCAGCATTTCCCGGGTCACATGGGGCACGAGCGGGTGACCGCCAAGAATTTGAAGGTCGTAAAAGTCGATAACGACGAAAATTTGTTGCTGGTAAAAGGCTCCGTGCCTGGGCCAGCGGGAACGTACATTTTTATTCACAAGGTTCGCAAAGCGTTGGTAAACACCAACAAAAAAGTTAAGTAAGGAAACGAATTATGCCGGTGGTTGACGTAGTCAATTTAAAGGGCAACAAGGTCGGCCAGCTCGATCTCCTCGACGCGGTGTTTGGCGTCAAGGTGAATCAGTACCTTTTGCATGAAGCCTCGCGCTGGTATCTGCGTGGGTTGCGCAGGGGTACGCACAAGACCAAGGACAAGAGCGAAGTCAGTGGCGCGGGCCGTAAGCTATGGAAGCAAAAAGGCACCGGGCGCGCGCGCGTTGGCTCCATCCGCTCGCCACTCTGGCGCCATGGCGGAACGGTTCACGGACCACGCCCGCGGGATTATAGCTACGCGCTGCCAAAGAAAATGTTGCTTGGTGCGTTGCGTTCGGCATTGTCGGCCAAACTTACCGAGCAACGGCTGACCGTCGTGGAAGATTGGGAGCTGGAAAACCACAAGACCAAAGAATTTTTGGGGGTGCTGGGCAAATTGAAACACAAGAAGTCGGCCTTGATCGTAGCTCACGGCGAGAACACCAATCTGGAACGCGCCAGCCGCAACATTGAAGGTGTCACGCTGGTGGCTCCAAATGGGCTTCAGCCCTACGACTTGCTGAAGCACGATCTGCTGGTGCTCTCGAAGGAAGCTGTCGCGCGGCTAAGCCATTCGCTTGATCCGGAAAAAACGCCGGCGGCAACTCCCGACGTGGAAACCATCGCGCCGGCGCCGAAGCGTGCAACGAAAGCCGCCGCGAAACCTGTAGCCGCGAAGAAACCCAAAGCGGCTGCCAAGAAACCGGCGAAGAGCGCCAAGAAAAAGGGCAAGGAATAACCAATGTCTACGCCTCACTACCAGATCATTCGCCGCCCGATCATCACCGAAAAGGGCTTGGGCGTAAAAGAGACGCAGCACACCGTGGTTTTTGAAGTTTCCGCCAAAGCCACCAAGACGCAGATCAAGGAAGCGGTGCAACAGATTTTCAGCGTGAAAGTTACCGATGTGCGCACCGCCAATTTTTACGGCAAGATGCGTCGCCGCGGGCAAAACGAAGGGTACCGGCGCGACTGGAAGAAAGCCTACGTGAAGCTTGCGGAAGGCGAAAAGATGATCGAGTACGCCGAGAATTTATAAATATCGGGCCATTTTTTAAAGCAGCAGAAACGAAAAGAGTAAGAGGCAGCGATGGGACTGAAAAGCTTTAATCCATACACGGCGTCGCGACGGTTTATTACCGTCGTGGATAAGAGCCACATCACCAAGCAGGAGCCGGAGAAGGCGCTGCTGGAGCCCAAAAAGCGTACCGGCGGCCGCAACAATCACGGCGAAATTGTGATATGGCACCGCGGTGGCGGCCACAAGAAACAATATCGTCAGGTGGATTTCCGGCGGGACAAGCTGGGCGTGCCTGCCACGGTGGCCGCAATTGAGTACGACCCCAATCGCAGCTCGAACCTGGCGCTGCTGCACTACGCCGATGGCGAGAAGCGCTACATTCTGCATCCGGTAGGGCTTGAAGTTGGCGCTACGGTTTCGACTGGAGAGGGCGCGGACATTCTTCCGGGCAATGCGCTGCAGTTCAAGCACATTCCCCCGGGCACCATGGTGCACAACCTGGAGCTTTATCCCGGACGCGGCGGCCAGGTGGTGCGCTCCGCAGGCGGTTCGGCGCAGTTGCTCAGCAAGGAAGGCGACATTGCGCTGGTGAAGCTACCGTCTGGCGAAGTTCGCAAGTTTTCCATCGAGTGCATGGCTACGGTTGGCCAGGTTGGCAATCTCGATCACGAAAACGAGACCTTTGGTAAAGCTGGACGCACGCGCTGGCGGGGCATTAAGCCCACCGTACGCGGCGTGGCTATGAACCCCGTTGACCATCCGCACGGCGGTGGTGAAGGCCGCGTCAAGGGCAATCATCCCCAAACGCCATGGGCTTTCCCGACGCTGGGTAAGAAGACCCGCAACAATAAGCGTACCGACAGAAACATTGTGGAGCGCAGGAAGTAAGCGGGAAGAGTTTTTAACGAGCAGCGAGCAGTAGCAACTGAGGGAGATCCGGGGAGCTTAAACACGGCGGCCCGGCGAGAGCAAATGATGGCGACCAGAGCAGCACGTTCATCAAGGTCTGGCAGGACGGCGGCGGCCCGGCGTAACAGGGCCTCCGTGAAGCGCTCGAGGCCTAAGCGCGTGGCAAAAAAGCCTGCCCCGAAAGTAGTAGCCAAGCCGGTGCGCGCGAACCTGAAGCCGGTAATCGTTCCGCCGGAGCCAGTGCTTTACAAGCTGTGCAAGCCCGGATGGGGTGTGATCGTGGAGCGCATTCCGAACGCGCAAGGCACGCGCTTCGTTTGCCCCTTCTGCCCCCGGTCGCATCGCGTTCCGGGGCCAGTGCGGGGATTCAAGAAAATGCGGCGGGCTCAATGGAGCCGCTTGCGTCGAGTGGAGGAATAGGGGATCGATGGGACGCTCACTAAAAAAGGGGCCGTTCGTGGACGGCCATTTGCGCGAAAAGGTTGAAGGCCTGAATACGCGCAACGAGAAAAAAGTAATCAAGACGTGGTCGCGGCGCTCCACCATCGTGCCGGACATGATTGGCCACACCATTGCGGTGCATAACGGGAAGAAATTCATTCCCGTATATGTCACCGAACAAATGATTGGCCACAAGCTGGGCGAATTTTCACCCACGCGCACTTTTAAAGGTCACGGTGTGAAGGCCGCTCTCGAACGCGCCGCCGGACCGGCACCAGCAGGAGGCGGCGCAGGCGCAGCACCAGCAGCAGCGGCGCCGAGGGCTTAAGACATGGCTGAATTGCAACAGACGCAAGCAAACATCGAAGCGCATGCGCTCGCCAAGCATGTGCGTATGTCGCCGCAAAAAGCGCGGCTGGTTATGGATTTGATTCGCGGGCAAAAGGCGCAGGACGCGCTGCACACTTTGCAGTACACGCAAAAACGTTCCGCGAAGCACATTGAAAAGGTTTTGCGCAGCGCCATCGCCAACGCCGAACGCAAAGCCGAAGATGCTGGCGCGCCGCTCGATGTTGACGAGCTGTACGTCAACACCTGCTACGTAAACGAAGGCACGCGCTGGAAGCGTTTGCGTCCCGCGCCCATGGGCCGCGCATTTCGCTATCAGAAGCGCACCGCGCATTTGTGGGTAGGCGTAGCCGAGCATCATGTTGCGGCTGCAGAACGCGTTGCCGCGATCGAAGCGGAAACGGAAGCGCAAAAAGGTGTACGCGGCACGGCTCGCCGGGTTCGTAAAGCATTGACCGGCAAGCAAGGCGCGCATCCGAAAAAGGGCAAGAAGAAATAAGGTGGTCGCTTTGGACATGGCACGAGTTTTTGGACGAAGAGGATAAGAATGGGACAGAAGACACACCCGTACGGATTTCGACTGGGCTACAACAAGCCGTGGAAGTCCCGCTGGTACGCTGACCGCGACTACGCTGAGCTGCTTCACGAAGACGTGAAGCTGCGCGCGGAACTGAAAGAAAAGTTGAAGAGCGCGGGCATCAGCTCAATCGATATCGAGCGCGCCGCTAACAAGCTGGTGGTGCGCATTTACACCGCGCGCCCGGGCATCATCATCGGCCGCAAAGGCGCGGAGATCGACAAGCTTAAGCAAGACGTGCAAAAGCGCACCAAGCGTGAAGTACACATCGATATTCAGGAAGTACACCGCCCGGAACTGGATGCGCAACTGGTAGCTGAATCGATCGCGCTACAACTTGAAAAGCGCGTGGCTTTTCGCCGCGCCATGCGAAAAGCAGTGGACTCCGCGCTGCGTTTCGGTTGCAAAGGCATCAAGGTTCGTGTAGCGGGCCGCCTGAATGGCGCGGAAATCGCGCGTAAAGAGTGGTACCTGCAAGGCCGCTTGCCGCTGCAGACCTTGCGAGCAGACATTGATTTCGGCATGGCCCGCGCGAATACCACTTACGGCGTCATTGGCGTGAAGTGCTGGGTTTATCAAGGCGAAAACGTTCCAAAGCGCGCTTCGAAAGTGCAAAAAGAACGCGAGGCCGTCCCCGCATTAGCGTAGCTTGCGGTCGAACGGTGCGATCAAGAGTTAAACGAGATTAGGGAAGCGAGAACATAGCGATGTTGATGCCCAAGAAGGTGAAGTACAGAAAGCAAATGCGCGGGCGGCGCACTGGCAAAGCCTGGCGCGGCAGCGATCTGGCATTTGGCGAATACGGTTTGAAAGCGCTTGAATGTGCGTGGATTACCGACCGCCAGATCGAAGCTTCGCGCGTGGCGATTTCGCGATTCATCAAGCGTGGCGGAAAGCTGTGGATCAGGATTTTCCCGGACAAGCCCTTCACCAAGAAGCCGGCGGAAACACGCATGGGCAAAGGCAAAGGCGCTCCGGAAAAGTGGGTTGCGGTCGTTAAGCCCGGCCGCATCATGTTTGAAATGGCGGGTGTGGACGAAGTGACCGCCAAGGAAGCCATGACGCTGGCGGCGCACAAGCTGCCTATTCCCACGAAGTTCGTGACTCGCGCAGGAGGCATGTAGTATGCCGCGTCGCATTGAAAAAATTCGTGAAGCAGGCAACGACGAGCTGCTGGTGCAGGAAAGAGAATTGACCGAACAGATTTTCCGGCTGCGATTCCAATTGTCCACCGGGCAAGCGGAAGCGCTGAAGCGTTTGCGCGATGCGCGTAAGGATCTGGCCCGCGTCAAAACACATTTGCGTGCCCAGGAATTGAACGGCACCGCTGGCTCGAAAAACGGCACTGAAAAGAGTGCCGAGAAAGCCACGGAAAAAACTGCGGTAACGCCTGCGAAGCAAGCAGCAGCAAAGAATTCGGCGGCCAAGCCGGCTAAGAAATCCGCGGAACGTTCCAGCAAGTCGAAGAAGGCAGGGAAGGCGTAATGACCACTGAAACACAGAAGGCTCCGGCGGCGGAGCAGGATAAGCGCGGCGAGCGCACCGTTCTCACCGGCAAAGTTACCAGCGCCAAGATGGAAAAGACCATCGTGGTGGAAGTGCAGCGGCTCGTGCAGCATCCGAAATATCGCCGGGTAGTGCGCATTTCAAAGAAATTTTACGCCCATGACGAAACCCGCCAGGCCAAGACCGGCGACACCGTGCGCATCGTGGCTTCGCGTCCGTTGTCGAAACTCAAGCGCTGGCGGCTCAAGGAAATACTGACGCGTAATACGTCAGTTGAATTGACTGGGCGGGGAGCAGCGCAATGAGCATCATGATGCGAACGTGGCTGACTGTGGCCGACAATTCCGGCGCGCGAAAGCTGATGTGCATTTTGCCTTTGGGCGGCGATGCGGGATTAAAAGCTGGGCTCGGTGACGTGATCACCGCCTCGGTGAAAGAGGCCACGCCAGAGAGCGCAGTGAAGCAGGGCACAGTCGTGAAGGCCGTGGTGGTGCGCATGCGCAAGGAAGCGCGCCGCAAGGATGGCACGTACATCCGCTTCGACGACAACGCCGCGGTGCTGATCAACGACGCGGGCGAGCCGGTTGGCACGCGCGTGTTTGGTCCGGTGGCTCGCGAACTGCGCGAGCGCCAGTACACAAAAATTGTTTCTTTAGCTCCGGAGGTTTGGTAGCTCATGACATTGAGGCATGACAGAACTGAGCGGCACACCATCGCCATTCGCAAGGGCGACAATGTGCGAGTGATTGCGGGTAAAGACGCGGGCAAGAGCGGCCGGGTTCTTTCCATCGACGCCAAGAAAAACCGCGTGGTGGTTGAGCATGTGGCGATCATGAAGCGCCATACCCGACCCAATCCGCAGAAAAATATCAAGGGCGGAATCGTTGAAAAGGAAGCGTCCATAAACGTTTCTAACGTGATGGTGGTATGCGGCAGTTGCGGCAAGCACACCCGCATCGGCCACATGCTTTTGCCGGACGGCAGTAAAGTTCGCAGTTGCCGCCGCTGCAACACCGCGCTGGACAAGTAACGAGCGGTAATTTGAATTTGACACGAGGCGAAGGAAGGCAATGAAGAGTCGATTGCAGGAAAAATATCGCAACGAAACGGTGCCGGCGCTGATGAAGCGTTTCGGCTGGAAGAACAATATGGCCGTTCCGAAGCTGCAGAAAATCACAGTAAACATCGGCCTGGGCGAAGCCAGCCAGAACGCCAAGCTGCTGGATACCGCTGCGCAGGAACTCGGGCAGATTACCGGACAGAAAGCCATGATCACCAAGGCCAAGAAGTCCATCGCCAACTTTAAAATCCGCAAAGGCATGCCTATCGGTTGCGCGGTAACTTTGCGTGGCGACAAGATGTACGAATTTCTCGACCGCTTGTGCAACGTGGTGCTGCCACGCGTGCGTGATTTTCGCGGTCTGCCGTTCAATGCTTTCGATGGCCGCGGTAATTACACCCTCGGCTTGAAGGATCAGTTAGTGTTTCCCGAAATCGATTACACCCGCGTGGACAAGATCAAGGGCATGAACGTGACCTTGACCACCACCGCGAAAAACGATGAAGAAGGTCGCGAGCTCCTGAAGGGGCTTGGCTTCCCGCTTCGCGTTCCAGGAGGAGCGCAATAAATGGCACGTCTTGCAAAAATCGCCAAAAGTTTGAAGAAGCCGAAGTTCAAGGTTCGGGTGCGTAACCGCTGCCGCGTTTGCGGGCGTGCGCGCGCGTACATTCGCAAGTTTCAGATGTGCCGAATTTGTTTCCGCGGTATGGCGCTCAAGGGCGAAATTCCCGGCGTCACGAAAGCTAGCTGGTAGGTATTTAGGAGAAATATGCAGACGGATCCCATTGCCGATTTTCTGACGTCCATCCGCAACGCGGCGGCCGCCAAGCACCAAAGAGTGGATGTGCCCGCGTCGCGGCTAAAGTCCGAGATTGCGCGCATCTTGAAAGATGAAGGTTACATTTCCACCTACAAAATGGTGGACGAAAACAAGACTCGCAAAATGCTGCGTGTTTTCTTGAAGTACACGCCGGACCGCCGCAGCGTGATCACCGGGCTGAAGCGCATTTCGCGTCCGGGAGCACGCCGATACCTGGGCGTCACGGAAATTCGCCCGGTGGTTGGCGGGCTGGGCATCAGCATTATGACCACGCCCAAGGGCTTGATGAGCGGCCGAACGGCGCGCAAAGCCAAAATGGGCGGCGAAATTCTTTGTGAAGTTTGGTAACAAAGTTTGTTCAGGGGTCTTGTTGAAGCGATTTCGTAGTTAAGGGATAGAACTGATGTCACGTATCGGGCGTAAACCAATTCCGCTTCCCTCCGGCGTTAAAGTCGCCGTGCAGGGCGGCAAGATCGATGTGCAGGGACCGAAGGGCAAGCTCTCTTTCGCGATCCCTCGCGGGATTTCGTTTGAGCAAAAAGAGGGCGTGCTCACCGCGCTGCGCGAAACGGAAGATCATCGCGCGTTACACGGCCTGGCTCGCGCGCTGGTAGCGAACGCGGTGCATGGCGTTACTCAGGGTTTCAAAAAAGACCTCGACATCGTGGGCGTCGGCTATCGCGCGGAGCTCAAGGGCAAAATCGTGAACTTCGCTTTAGGAAAATCCCATCCCATCGAGTTTCCGATTCCCGAGGGGATTCAGGTGGCGGTAGAAAAGCAGACACACATTGTCGTCAGTGGCGCGGATAAGGGGCAGGTGGGTCAGGTCGCCGCGGACATGCGTTCGCTGCGTCCACCAGATCCGTACAAGCAAAAAGGCATCCGCATTACCGGCGAGCGGCTCAAGAAAAAGGCCGGCAAAGCGGGAGCCAAGGCTGGCGGAGCTTAGTTTTATTGAGTTTGTCCGGGCGCTTGGCGCCAAGGAGAAGAAACAGTGGCATCGGCTAGAGTTCGCAAACTATCTCGGGACCTGCATCGCAAGCGCGTGCATGATCGCGTGCGCACCAAAGTTTCCGGCACCACCGAACGCCCACGCCTATGCGTGTACCGTTCGCTGGGCCACATCTACGCGCAGGTCATCGACGATCGCAGCGGCAAGACATTGGTGTCGGCGAGTTCCGTGGACGGAGAAACAAAAAAGAATCTCAAGGGTGGCGGCAACATCGCGGCGGCAAAAGTGATCGGCAAAGCGGTCGCCGAGCGCGCTAAAGCTGTCGGGGTGCAAAAAGTAGTGTTTGACCGCGGCGGTTACAAGTATCACGGCCGTGTGAAGGCGCTCGCTGACGCGGCGCGGGAAGCGGGGTTACAGTTTTAAGCCTATGTCGAAGCAACTATTGCGAGACAGTTTAGCGGTTCGGCGGCTGCTGGAGGTCAATCTTTCGGAGTTGAAAGATGACGTCATCGCCATCAACCGCGTCACGAAGGTAGTCAAAGGCGGCAAGAACCTCAGCTTTTCAGCGCTGGTCGTGGTTGGCGATAGCCATGGACACGCCGGCTTTGGCATGGGTAAAGCCCGTGAAGTGCCCATGGCCATCAAGAAAGCCATCGAGCAGGCCAAGAAAAACCTGATCAAGCTGAACCTGAAGGGCACTTCCATCCCTCATCAAGTGATCGGCAATTACGGCTCAGCCCAGGTTTTGCTGAAGCCCGCCTCCGAAGGTACTGGCGTGATCGCCGGCGGCCCGGTCCGTAAAGTCATGCAAGTAGCGGGGATACACAATGTGCTAACTAAGTCGCTTGGCACATCTAATCCTCATAACGTCGTAAAAGCTACCTTTGCCGCGCTGCTCAGCCTGAAAGACGCTGCGCACGTGGCTGAAACTCGTTCTAAAACAGTGGATGAAATTCGCGGCCGGGAGCCGCGCGAGGCGGTAGGAACGGTCTAATGAGCGAAAAAGTAGCAGGCCACAAAGTTCGTCATGGCAAACGGGTGAAGAAGTCCGGCGGGCATCATTTCGGCAAGCAGTTCGTCATTAGCGAACATGCCGAGCCGAAAAAAGGCGGCAAGATCAAGGTGAAGTGGGTGGTTAGCGCGATCTCGTGTACCGACGATATGCGCGCCACCATCAAGGGGCTCGGTTTGCGCCGCATGCATCACGTCGTGGAGCGCCAGGACACCGCTGAAACGCGCGGCATGATTCATAAAGTACGACATCTCGTGGAAGTGGTGGACTAAACCGATGCCCAGAAGAAAAACAGGCGCACACAGACCGGCAGGCGGTCCTCGCGGACGTAAAGCAGGCAGCCCGCGCGGCCACCATAAACCGGCTACTCCGGCAGGCCGCAACGAGAAGCGTAAGTCGTATAGCTTGTCCAATCTTCAGCCGCCGGTGGGCTCACGCAAGAAAAAAGTCCGCGTCGGGCGCGGTATGGGTTCAAAGCTGGGCAAGACCGCGGGAGCCGGCAACAAGGGTCAGAAATCACGCCGCGGTTATTCACGGCGTCGCGGATTTGAAGGCGGCCAGATGCCTTTGCACCGCCGCATGCCCAAGCGCGGATTTCATAATCCGTTCTCGGTTTCTTATTCGGTGGTCAACCTGGATGAGCTGAACGTTTTTCCGGCTGGCGAAACGGTGACGCCGGACTTGCTTCGCACGCACGGATTTATTCGCCGCGCCAAGGACCGTATCAAGGTTCTGGGCGATGGAGAGTTGACCGCGAAGATTGCCATTCACGCGCATGCATTCAGCGCGTCGGCCAAGGAAAAGATCGCCGCCGCCGGAGCTACGTTTGAGGTTTTGGCGACGCCTTAATAAGCGTCGAGTATAAAAGGGAGCAGCACAGAAAAGCATGAATCGATTCATCGAAGCCGTGAAGAACATGTTCCGCATAGAAGATTTGCGGAACCGTGTCTTGTTCACGCTGGCGCTGCTGGCGGTCTATCGCATTGGTGCGCACATCCCCATACCCGGGATCAACACCGCCATCCTGGATCAGCTTTTCAACCAGGCGGCCGGCTCGGTGCTCGGCATCTTCGACCTCTTCAGCGGTGGAAATTTCCGCCGCATGACGATTTTTGCGCTCGGCATTATGCCGTACATCACGTCATCCATCATTTTGCAGTTGATGACCGTGGTGTTTCCTTACTTGGAACGCCTCTCGAAAGAAGGCGAACTGGGCCGCCGCAAAATTACGCAGTACACGCGCTACCTAACCATCGTACTCAGCATTGTGCAAGGCTTGTCCATCGCAGGCACGCTACAGGCGCAAGGTTTGAACGGCCAATCGCTCGTGTATCACCCGGGTTTCGGCTTCACCATCATGACGGTGCTCGCGCTGACGACCGGCTCGGCGTTCATCATGTGGCTAGGTGAGCAAATCACCGAGCGTGGCATCGGTAACGGCATGTCGCTGATCATCTTCGTCGGCATCGTGGTGGGCTTGCCGCGGGCCATCGTCAATTTGTATGAACTCGCCAAATCCGGACAATGGGGCGCGCTTACACCGTTGGTATTAATTCTGCTGGTGGCATTGATGATTGCGGTGGTGGCCTTCATCGTCTTCGTGGAAGGCGGTCAGCGCCGCATTCCGGTGCAGTACGCTAAGCGCGTGGTGGGCCGCCGCGTGATGGGTGGACAATCCACTTACCTTCCGCTGCGGGTAAATTCCGGTGGCGTGATTCCACCGATCTTTGCCAGTTCATTGCTGGCGTTTCCCGCGACCATCGCGTTGATCTTTGGCGCGCGCTACATTTTTCTGCGCACTATCGCCGACCGTCTGAAGTGGGGCGAGCCGCTGTACACCTTGATCTACATCACCTTGATCCTGGTCTTCGCCTTTTTTTACGTGGGCATCGTTTTCAATCCCACGGAGCTGGCCGACAACATGCGCAAGAACGGCGGTTTCATTCCCGGCATTCGTCCCGGACGCACCACCTCCGAGCACGTCAGCCGCATCCTGAAGCGTCTTACCTTTATCGGCGCCATTTATCTTGCGCTCGTATGCTTGCTCCCGGAATGGATGATCGCGGGTATTCATCTGGACCATTTGGGCTGGGGCATTGGTGGCTGGTTTGACCGGCACTTCCCGGTATGGTTCCTCAAGGGCCTGGGTGTGCAGTTTTATTTTGGTGGTACTTCGCTCTTGATCGTCGTCGGCGTGGCCATGGATACCGTTCAGCAGCTGGAAGCGCAACTGGTCATGCGCAATTACGAAGGGTTCGCTCGAAAGGGCCGGTTGCGTGGCCGGCGGTAATGGAGAAGACCGGAGCGGTGCCGGACTCCCGGCTCGTGGGTCGGCTGCAACGCGCGGTTATTTTTCTCGGACCGCCCGGAGCCGGCAAGGGCACACAAGCTCAGGAGCTCGCCAGAAGGTACGGCGTGCCGCACCTCTCGACCGGCGATATGCTCCGCGAAAATATCGCTCTGGGAAATGCGCTGGGCGAGCAAGCCAAACCGTTGATGGCTCGCGGGGAACTGGTGCCCGACTCCATCATCTTGAAGATGGTTGCGGCGCGCATCGAGCGCCCGGACTGTTCCTTCGGGTTTGTGTTCGACGGATTTCCGCGCACCGTGGCGCAAGCCCAGTGGCTCGGGGAATTACTTCGGCAGCATGGATTTAAGCAGCCGGTTGTCGTTCATTTCGTAATTGATCCCGCGCTGCTGATGCGCAGGATTACCGGACGACGGATGTGCAAGATGGGTGGCGAGATTTACAATATTTATGATCGCCCTCCGAAGGTGCCGGGAATTTGTGATGCCGATGGCGGCGAGTTGGTGCAGCGCCCCGATGACCGCGAAGAAATCGTAGCACCGCGGCTTGAAGCGTACGCCAAGATGACCGCGCCGCTGGCAGCGTACTACCGGCGGCTGGGGCGCCTGGAAGAAGTGGATGCGGCTCAGAGCGTGGAACAAGTTTCGAAGCGGGTTCTGGAGATAGTCAGCAAGGCGCAGTAAAGCTGGGACCCGACGGTTACGGAAACGAGATGGCCATTCATTTACGCAGCGCGGAAGAACTGGAAAAAATGCATCGCGCTGGGCTCATCGTCCACGAGGTTCTGGAGGCGTTGCGTGTGGCCGTGAAGCCGGGCGTTACGACCATGGATCTGGAGAAACTGGCCGAGCAAAAGTTGGCGGGAAAACCGGGCAAGCCGGCATTTAAGGGCTACAAAGGTTATCCATGCTCGCTATGCACTTCGGTGAACGGCGAAATTGTTCACGGCATCCCTTCTCCGAAGCGAAAGTTGCGCGAGGGCGATATCGTTTCCATCGATTTTGGGATGGAAGTGGACGGCTACTACGCGGATTCCGCCGTGACCGTTCCGGTGGGAGAAATTAGTCCGGCGCTGCAAAATTTGCTGGACGTCACCCGCGAATCCCTGGATCGCGCCATTGATAAAATGCGCGCAGGAAACAGGCTTGGCGACGTGGGTCACGCGGTACAAAGTTGGGTGGAGCAGAACGGCTATTCGGTGGTTCGCGAATTTGTCGGACACGGCATCGGCACCAAGATGCATGATGAACCGAATTTGCCGAATTATGGTGACGCTGGGCGCGGTGCACGGTTGCAAGAGGGCATGGTCATTGCCGTGGAGCCGATGGTGAATGCAGGCGGCCCGGAAGTTCGCATGCGCGATGAATGGGTAGCCGAGACGGCGGATGGCAGCGCGTCGGCGCACTTTGAGCACACCGTGGCAGTCACGGCCAACGGTCCATGGATTTTGACGCGACCGAAAGAAATGACCGGCCCGTCGTGGTAAGCATTTAGAGGAATTTAGTAGCGACAGCATAGGAGCGTATGGCAAAACCGGTTCAAGACGACAAAAAGAAAGGCGATTCCGGCAACACCAAGGAAGACGCCATTGAAGTAATGGCCACGGTCAAAGAGCCGCTGCCCAACGCGATGTTTCGCGTTGAATTGGAAAACAAGCACCAGGTTCTGGCGCACGTTTCCGGCAAGATGCGCAAAAATTTTATTCGCATTCTCGCGGGAGACAAAGTAGCCGTGGAGCTTTCGCCTTACGATCTTACGCGTGGCCGCATCGTGTACCGCTACAAGTAAGCGCACACAGAAGGAACAGGAAAAATGAAAGTACGAGCATCAGTTAAACCAATTTGTGACAAGTGCAAGGTGATTCACCGGCGCGGAGTAGTGCGCGTCATTTGCCAGAATCCGAAACACAAGCAGCGCCAGGGCTAAGGAATAAGGAGAACGTATGGCACGTATTGCAGGTATCGATCTTCCACCGCAGAAACGCCTGTGGGTCGGCCTCACGGCGATCTATGGTATCGGGCAGGAGCGCGCGCGGAAGCTCGCCAATCAAGCGGGTGTCGACTTCAATAAAAAAATTCGCGACCTTACCGAAGACGAAACTAACCGTCTGCGCCAGGAAATTGAAAAGGAAGGCCGCGTCGAGGGCGATCTCCGCAAAGAGATCCAGATGAATATTCGCCGGCTGATTGAAATTCAGGCGTATCGCGGAGTTCGCCATCGGCGCAATTTGCCGGTTCGGGGCCAGCGCACCCACACCAATGCGCGCACCCGTAAGGGTCCTCGGCGCGGCGCGGTGGCAGCCAAGAAGAAAGTTACCGGCAAGAAGGGCTAAGCCGGAAAGCTATTCAGTCAGGAATTAAAGGTCAAAAGAAACGGAGCAACACGTGGCAAAAGAGCAGCAAAAAAACGCACAGCCGGACGTCGCACCGGGTGGTAAACCCGCTGCGGCAACCAAGCGCAAGAAGGAATTCAAGAAGAAGCGCGAACGCCGCATCATTCCGCACGGGGTCGTGCACGTGGCTGCGTCCTTCAACAATACGCAGATCACTATCGCAGATCAGGATGGCCGGGTGGTGTGCTGGTCCTCCGCAGGAGCCATCGGCTTCAAAGGTTCACGCAAGGGCACGCCCTATGCCGCGCAACAGGCTTCGCTGGCTGCTGCGGGAGTCGCCCGCGACCAGTACGGCATGAAGAGCGTCGAAGTTCGTGTTCAGGGCCCTGGTTCCGGCCGTGAATCCGCGGTCCGCGCGCTGGCTGCTGCCGGATTGCACATTGTATTGATTCGCGACATCACGCCGATTCCGCACAACGGCTGCCGTCCCCCGAAGCGCCGCCGGGTATGACGCAAGGATTTATGGAAATTCAGCGCCGGACAAAAATGCCTGGCCTGCAAAGAAGTTTTTGGGAAGGGAGATAGAAGTTGGCAAGACATAGAGAAGCAGTCTGCCGCCTGTGCCGCCGGGAAGGGCAGAAACTATTTTTGAAAGGCTTGCGTTGTTTCACGGAAAAGTGCGCCATCGAAAAGCGCAACTTCGTTCCGGGACAGCACGGCCAATCGCGGCGCCCGAAAGTAGCCGGTTACGGATTGCAGTTGCGCGAAAAGCAGAAGATGAAGCGTACCTACGGCCTTCTGGAGCGCCAGTTCCGCTTGTATTTCGAACGGGCCACGCGCATGAAGGGTCCCAGCGGCGAAAATCTGATCATCATGCTGGAGCGCCGCCTGGACAACGTTTTATGGCGCGCCGGCTTGGCGTCATCTCGCGCGCAAGCACGGCAACTGGTGTTGCACGGTCACGTTCGCGTTACGGGAAAGAAGGTCAACATTCCTTCCTACCTCGTCAATGTGGGCGACGAGATCGCCATCAAGGAACGCATGCACGACAACGCCATGATCCTCGAGGCTCGTAACGTCGCGCAATCTCAGAGCGCAGTTCCCTGGCTCGAGCAGGACCGCGAAGGCTTCAAAGCCAAGGTTGTGGCTTTGCCCAAGCGCGAAGATGTGCAGACACCGCCATTCACGGAACAGCTGATCGTCGAGCTTTATTCGAAGTAATTTCATCCCGGCCGCCACATGGTCGGCCAGCAGTTTCGGTGACGTTTAGATATCAATTGTCATCAAACAGTATTGGGGCCTGCAATAGCCCCGGAAGGAAGGAACACGATGTGGAAGGGCTTTCAGAAACCAAAGCGGCTAGCCTCTGAACTGGAATCGCTGACCGAAAAGTACGGGCGATTCTCCGCGCAGCCGTTTGAGCGCGGTTGGGGCACCACGGTAGGAAACGCGCTCCGTCGCGCCCTGCTGAGTTCTATCGAAGGCGCGGCCATCACCGCCGTTAAAATCGAGGGCGTGCTGCACGAATTCTCCTCGATCGCGGGCGTAGTCGAAGATGCCACCGACATCATACTCAACTTGAAGCAGGTGCCCATTAAGCTCAATACCGACCTGCCCAAGACCATTTTTCTAAATTTCGAGCATCCCGGGCCGGTAACTTCTGCGCAGATCGAAGAAGACGCCGATTTCGCGGTGCTGGACAAGAACGTGTACATCGCCACCGTCAGCGAAGGTGGCCGTCTGCAGATCGAAATGCGCGTGAAGAACGGCCGCGGTTACGTGGCTGCCGACCGCAACTATGACGAGGACCTTCCCATCGGCTACATCCCGGTCGATAGCGTTCATTCGCCAGTGCGCAAGGTGAATTACTCGGTGGAAGCGGCTCGTCTCGGCCAGATGACCGATTACGAAAAGCTGATGATTGAAGTTTGGACCAACGGCGCGATCACCCCGCAGGATTCCATCGGTCTCGCCGCCAAGCTCGTGAAAGATCACATGAGCATCTTCATCAATTTTGAAGAGCCGGTCGACAGCATCGAACCGCTGCCAGACACCGCGCATGATCCGCGTCTCGAGCATCTGGATCGCTCCGTCGAAGAGTTGGAGCTTTCGGTACGCTCCTACAACTGCCTGAAAAACGCCAACATTCAGACCATTCGCGAACTCGTGCAGAAGAGCGAGAATGAAATGCTGAAGACTAAAAACTTCGGCAGGAAATCTCTCAACGAGATCAAAGATATACTGGTGAAGATGGGCCTCGCGCTGGGCATGAAATTCGACGAACACGGACGCATTATCTGGCCGCCGCTCCCAAGCCAGACCACCATGGCTCCCTCGGAGGAAAATCTCGGTCTGTAATCGCGGCGCGAGACCCGGTAAACCATGCGACATCTCAAGTCAGGATCGAAACTCGGGCGCAACCCGTCCCATCGCCGCGCGACTTTGCGCAGTCTGGTCACCAATCTGTTCGAACACGGGCGCATCACTACCACGTTGACGCGCGCGAAAGCCGCGCGTCCCGTGGCGGAAAAGATCATCACCCTTGGCAAACGCGATACGCTGCAGTCGCGCAGGCAGGCCGCCTCCTACATCATGCTTCCTGCGATCACTCAGAAATTGTTCAACGAAATCGCGCCGAAGTTCTCGGACCGCGCAGGCGGCTACACCCGCATCATCCATGCCGGACATCGCGTCGGCGACAACGCTAAAGTGGCCATCCTTGAATTGGTAGGCTACGAATTCAAGAAGAAAGAAAAGAAAGAACGCCCCAAAAAAGAAGAAGCTGTCGACGAGAAGAGCTAGTCTCCAAACCGCGCAAACAATTAAAGCTTGCTTCGGACCTCGAAGCGGGCTTTTTGCTTTCTGATGAAAGTTTACCGCGACTGTTGGAGGTTCAGATCATTGGCGGGGGCAGTTTGCAATCGGAACCACAAAAATAGCGCCGCAACCGCGAACGTAGCCCCAATTGAATCCAGCAGGGAATCGTAGGGCGACGCCGTGCGGCTCGCCACAAAGGCCTGGTGTATCTCGTCCAGCGCTGAATAACCTGCGGCAATAAATAGCGCCGTAAGTGCCCACGACCAGCGCCAACCTCGCTGTCCGCCGCGAATTCCTCTGTAAAGCAGCAAGCAAAATATAAAATATTCCGTGAAATGCGCGGTCTTGCGCACAAAAAAGTGGATGGTTACGAAGGCTTGCTCGGTCAGATGAGGCATCAGCCAGAACAGTATGGGCCGCAATATTCTTCCGGTATGTTCCGCGGAAAATGCGTCCGTCGACAAGGAAAAAATCACCGCTGCCCAGCACAGTGCCGGGAGCCAGGCCATCACCAACCGGAGTTGGTTCGGCGCCTGAATGCGTCCTTCCATCTCCGATAGTTGCGGAATGGGGCGCGGATTGCGCCAGGGTTGCGGGTCAGCCACGAAATAACTCGTACGCGATCATTCGTATATTGTCTTCCGACTTGCCGATCATTCCATGCGGTAATTCGGGGCTTCGCGCGTGATGATTACGTCATGCACATGGCTCTCCCGCAATCCCGCGCTGGTAATGCGGATAAACTTGCTCTTCGTCGTCAGTTCTTTAAGCGTTCCTGCTCCTGCGTAACCCATGCCGCTCTTCAAGCCGCCCACCAATTGGTCAGTAAGCGCGGCTAACGAACCCTTGTAAGGCACCCGCCCTTCCACGCCCTCCGGTACGGATTTGCCTCGCTCCATGTTTTCTTGTCCATAGCGGTCCGCCGCTGCTGTCGTGCCATCTTCCATGGCTGCCGTCGAGCCCATGCCGCGGTACGACTTAAAGGTGCGCCCCTGATACAAAATCGTTTCGCCCGGCGCTTCTTCCGTGCCGGCAAATAATCCTCCGATCATCACGCACGAAGCACCAGCGGCAATGGCTTTGCTGATATCACCAGAAAACTTGATGCCTCCGTCGGCAATCACTGGCACGCCGGTGCCTTCCGCCGCCCGCGCCGCTTCCATAATCGCGGTGATCTGCGGTACACCCGCCCCAGTCACCACCCGCGTGGTGCAAATCGATCCCGGGCCAATCCCCACCTTCAATCCGTCAATTCCGAGCGCGATCAAATCTTTAGCGCCGTCAAAGGTCGCTACATTCCCGGCAATCAATTGCATTTCCGGAAGGCGATGCCGAATAGCCTTGATCGCTTCCATTACCCGCGCGGAATGCCCATGAGCCGTATCGATGGCTAGCACGTCCGCTTTGGCCCGTGCCATTTCCACCGCGCGTTCCAGAAAATCTCCCGTAGCGCCCACGGCAGCTCCCACTCTCAATCGGCCCTGTTCGTCCTTGGCCGCTCGCGGGTAGGCGAGTTTTTTCTGAATGTCTTTTACGGTGATCAGTCCCTTGAGGTTGTAGTCCTGGTCCACCACCAGCAGTTTTTCGATGCGATGTTTCTGCAAAATGCGCTCAGCTTCATCCAGCGTAGTTCCCACCGGCACTGTGACCAGGTTCTCTTTGGTCATCACCGCGCTTACCAACTGCGAGTGATCCTTTTCAAAGCGCAGATCCCGGTTGGTAAGAATCCCGGTAAGCCGCGCGCCGCGCGTAACCGGCAAGCCCGAAATGCGGTACTTGGTCATGATGTCCAGCGCTTGCCGCAAGGTAATATCCGGCGAAATCGTCACCGGATCGACGATCATTCCGCTCTCCGAGCGTTTCACTCGATCGACTTCTTCGCTCTCGCGCTCGATGGTCATGTTTCGGTGCACGACGCCAATTCCGCCCTGTCGCGCAATCGCAATGGCTAGACGAGATTCCGTCACGGTATCCATGGCCGCTGATGCCAGGGGAATATTCAGCGACAGTTTACGCGTGAAGTTGGTACGCGTATCCACTTCGGCCGGTAGCACCGAGGATTTTCCGGGCAGCAGCAACACGTCGTCGAAAGTAAGACCCTCAGCTATCGGTCCATCCTTCATGCACAAGCCTCACAGAGGAAATGTTCGGAACAAAAATCCGCGTGTTACAGATGAAGCATGCTAAAACAACGCGGCCCAGCAGGCTTCTGCTGGGCTTCAAATCGATTCATCAAATCGAAGAAATTGTTCACCGTGGATATTTCATTGTAGGGGCACGCCTAGTTGGGGTCAAGTTGACCAGCTCGACGTTAACGTGCCCGTGCCTCTTGTCGAAAAGTCGCGCTCTACCATTCGTGTTACTGTAGGTATAGGATATCGCGGGTATCCGCGCATGCCCCTACGTATCGAAGATTTCGAGCCTCATCCGGTGCTTCGTGGCGCGCATATGATGACGGTGGCTCCTGTTTTTTGGCCAAGAAATTTTTCCCTGCCGCCGCCGGAGGATCGCTTATTTCAGGTTGATCCCGAATCTCGTTTGCTGGCGCACTGCCACTGGCAACCGGGCAAGCGGTCGGATGCTCCGGTGATCGTGATTGTTCATGGCCTGGAAGGCTCAAGTAATTCCGATTACTCCCGCGGTATTGCGGAAGTCGCATTCAAGCGCGGCTACAATGCCATTCGCATGAATCAACGCACCTGTGGCGGTACCGAATCGCTGACGCCGACCCTGTACAATTCTGGACTGAGTTCGGACTATCGTGCTGTTTTCGAAGAGCTCGCCAATGTTGACGGGTTCAAAGAAATTTTCTTCGTCGGCTATTCCATGGGCGGCAATCTAGTTCTCAAAATGGCCAGCGAATACGGGGATTCTTTTCCGCAGGCGCTACGCGGCATTTGCGCGGTTTGTCCCGCAGTGGACCTGGCGGCCTGTGCCGACGCCTTGGAACGCTGGGAGAATCATGTTTATCAACGTCACTTCGTGGTTAGCCTCATGAACCGCTACCGGCGCAAGGCCGTGACAATGCCCGAGCGCTACGTTCCAAATAAATTGCCTCCCGTCCGCACCGTCCGCCAGTTCGATGACGTCATCACTGCGCCGATTTTTGGGTATCACGATGCTCGCGAATATTACGAGGCCGCGTCCGCCAAAAAAATCCTCGCGCAGTTGCGAGTTCCGACCTTGCTCATTACGGCTAAAGACGACCCCTTCGTGCCCTACGCTTCCATCCTGGCTGCGGGCGCCGAAAGAAATCCCGCAATTCAACTGGTAGCGCCCGACCACGGCGGCCATTGCGCATTTATCTCCAACAAGACCGGCCCTGCAAGGTTCTGGGCTGAGCAGTCGGTAGTGAACTTCTGTGACAGCATCCGGATGTAAACCTCATATTCGTAGGTTCCGAAGTGCGATGCTGGTGCTAATATTCTGCGGGAAATTTCGCCTTATGAACTCGACCCGAGCGATATTCTAAAATTCTTCTAAAATCAGTATCCAGTATGTCGGATAGTATAATCAGGTACAAATCGTTGTTATAATCTACCTAACCTCGATATAAATTGCTGCAAACAAGCAGCTTATCTGCCGCTTTTTCAGATAAATTTCATGCCCCGTTTGGAGCGGTGATTGCAGTATGGCCTCCAGGTGTTAACCGGGACGTGTCCCTTGTTCCTGCGCGGATCATCAGTACCTAAATTTATGGAGGCTTCAGTGAATCAAGGTTTTCGCAGATTTTTAGTGTTCTCGTGTATCGCCGTTGTGGCCTTAAGTTTAGCAATCGTGGGCGGAGTGAGCGCTCAGATCATCAGCGGCGACCTCGTTGGTACAGTTCTGGATAAGACCGGCGCTGCGGTTCCTGGGGCGCATATCGAAGCGGTGAACGTCGACACCGGAGCAAAACTTGAGACAGACGCTAACGACTCCGGAGAATATCGTCTCAACAACTTGCCCGTGGGGACTTACAACGTCTCTGCCAGCTCGCCATCCTTTGGCACCACCACGATCAACGGTGTCAAGATTCAGCTGAACAACACGCTGACGCAACAAATCACGTTGGAAATTAAGGGCGCGGTTACCTCCATCGAAGTTTCCGGCGTGGCGGCGACCTTGGATACGACCACTGCCCAGCTCCAGAGCACATTCGAAACCAAGGAGATTTCCGATCTCCCGATTACAAGCGGCACCAAAGCCGGCAGCGGCGTTCTGAACCTTTCATTGCTGAGTTCCGGCGTTGCCACTAGCGGCGGCGTTGGCGTTGGATCCGGGCCCTCCATCGGCGGCCAACGGCCCAGGAATAATAACTTCACTATCGAGGGCGTGGATAATAACAACAAAGGCGTGACCGGTCCGTTGGTTGCCGTCCCGAACGATGCCGTCGCGGAGTTCTCTTTACTGCAAAACCAGTTTTCACCGGAATTCGGTCATTCTTCTGGTGGACAATTCAACACCGTGGTGAAGAGCGGCACCAATTCATTTCATGGGTTGGCTTACATCTATAACCAAAATAGGAATTACGATGCTTTGGATACTCTTCAGGTCATCGAAGGGTTCACGTCAGTACCGCGCTTCGATCAAAATCGTATCGGCGGCCAAATTGGCGGTCCAGTGCTCAAGAACAAGTTATTTTTCTTCGTCAATTACGAATATGAACCCTTAGGTCAAGCGGGTGGCGCTGGTGCCGTTTGTGCTCCGACTTCCGCTGGATTCGCCGCAATTAATGCCACGCCGGGGCTATCGGCTACCAACCTTGCAATATTTGAGAAATATGTGCAGCCAGGAACTCTTGCCGGGGCCGGTTGTACACCGATTGCTTGGACCGGGGGCACGACTATTCCCACCGCGGGTCTCGCTGTGGTAGCTCCCAGCTTTACAAACTCTAAGTTCATAGTCGCCAGTATGGATTGGGACATTTCTACGAAAGATCAGATACGCGGCCGCTACATCTATAACAGCGTCGTAGGGATTGATAACAGCGCCGCTCTACCAGCGTTCTTTCTCCCGCAGCCCAACAAGTTCCACTTGGTTACCATCAATGAATATCATACTTTTACCCCCACTTTGACCAATGAACTTCGACTCGGCTACAACCGTTTCGCCCAGACTTTTAGCGCGGGGAGTTTCCCGTATCCAGGCCTGGACAGTTTCCCCAACATCACATTGAATGACCTGAATTTCCTAAATGTTGGCCCGGACCCCAATGCTCCCCAGGGCGCGACCCAAAACACTTATCAATTGGCTGAGGCGCTGACTTGGACTAAAGGGAAGCACACCGTGAAGTTCGGGATCGAAGGCCGTAAGCTCATTGCCCCTCAAACCTTCACGCAGCGTTCGCGAGGCGACTATGAGTACAGCAATACATTTCAATACCTTCAGGACGCTGCCCCGGATTTTTTTGCGGAACGCAGCAACGGAAATAGCGTTTACTATGGAGACCAGTCGGCGATTTATTGGTATGTGAACGATAACTATCGCATTCGCCCGAACGTTACGCTCAACCTCGGACTACGTTATGAATACACCACTACGCCGTTCTCGGAAACGTTGCAACACCTCAACGCCGCTGCAAGCGTCCCTGGCCTGATTACGTTTGGAGCTCCGCAGTGGTCTAAAGATAACTTTGCGCCGCGTGTAGGTATCGCGTGGTCCCCTGGCACGAGCGGACGAACCTCCATCCGCGCGGGCTTCGGCGAAGCTTTCGATACGCTGTTTGACAACCTTGGACTTTTGACTCTTCCGCCCCAACTTAGTTCCACCAACGACTGCGTGCAAACCCTGGGCAACTATCCCTGCGCAAGCAGCGGATTTCTTGCGAGCGGAGGCATCCTGCCGGGCGCCGGCGGGCTGCGTACTTTCCCCAGTATCGCCGCGCAGCGGGCGGCTACCAGTGCGTTTCTCCCTAACTTCCAGGACATGCCGAAATCCATAGACTGGACCCTCGGCATTCAGCATACCTTCTGGTCCGACTACACCTTTGAAATTCGGTACCTCGGTACCCGGGGTATCCATTTGCCAGCTCAGATTCAGCTGAACAAGCAACCAAAGGTTACCGCTAGCAATTCGTTACCTACATTCTTTACCGCGCCCGACCAAGCGACCGTGGATGCTTCGACGAAGTCTTTGGCAGACGTTGAGACAGGGAACAGTGCCGTTGTACCAGCATTCAAAAGCGCTGGCTTTACCAGCACAATCACTTCGTACCAGCCTTGGGCTTCATCGACGTATCACGGCTTGGCGACTCAGTTGACCAAGCGCTTTAGCCACGGCTTGCAAGGCGTGTTGGCCTACACGTACAGCCATAATATTGACGACGCAACCGCTGAGGTGTTCAGCACAGTTTTGGCACCCCGACGTGCGCAAAATGGCTTGGACTTGAGTGCTGACCGTGCGAACTCCATCCTTGATCATCGGCACCGTTTGACTCTCACGATGATCTATGACGAGCCGTTCTTCAAGAATGGTAACTACTTGTTGAAAAACACTCTTGGCAATTGGGAGATCGCGCCCATTTACACCTACCAGTCTGGGCAATGGGTAACGGGTCAGAGTGTTCTGGACTCCAACTTGAACGGCGATGCGGCCGGCGACCGAACGATCTTGAATCCCGCAGGAGCTGGTGGCACAGGAACAGGGGTTGTCCCACTGTGCCGCAGTGTCGTTCCCGGTGCCGACTGCGCGCTGGGCAACGTCCTGTGCACAGGCAACGCCGCTACCGATGCGCCAAGCTGCCCCGGCGATGGCGTTAACATCGAAGGCAACGTCGTGGGCTACGCCGCCAAGAATTCCGGCGCGAAGTATGTACAGGCTGGTCTCGGAGCCATAGCCAATGTCGGACGCAATACTCTGCAACTCGCTCCAATTAACGACATTGACATCACTGCCCTGAAGCGGTTCTCCATCACTGAACGCTTCCGTATCGAATTTCAGGTCCAGGCCTTCAACGTGTTTAACCATCCGCAGTACGTTGGTGGCTACATTAACGACATCGCCCCGCTGGGCTTTACTGGTACCGAACGTACGATGTTGGAGCCCCAGAACGCAAATTTCAACCACCCTTCGCAAGTGTTCGCCAGCAACGCGCGAACCCTGCAATTGGCCCTGAAGATTTTCTTCTAAACTCATTCTCTTCGCCCGATGTATCGGGTGAAAGGCTTTGAACAAGGCGTCCTGAAGTTGGGACGCCTTGTTTTTTGGTCGCCAATTTTACGGATCTGACGGCTCGTCCGTATCGTTAGCAACACACAACCCGGCTCAACCTGACTTACTTAAAAATTATTCGGTGTTTTGTGAGCGGGGTTAGTTAGATAGCTACAGCGCCTGCCGCGGTCCTTGTCTTATTGCCTCCAAAAACTCTACTGTAGAACTCTGGAGGGGCAGTGCCTCGCCAAAGCACATGAGCATCGACACGCGCGGTGGCTCGCGCAGCTTTGTTCGCAGCCTCAATATTCTGTTGAAACTCGCCCGCCTTTATGAGTTCGGGCATGTGCGCACCGCCGCCCAATTTGAAACTACGTGGAAGGAATTGCGTGGAGCGTTGGATGAAAGCGGTGGTACGGGTCTCTTACTCGGCGCTTCCGGAAATCAAATTCTGCTCGATGGCGTCCCACTCGGGACCTCCGCCGGCGAAAAAAATTTTGCGCAACTGCTGATCACTTCCGGTATCGCGAGCATCCACTTTTCTCCAGCGCTCACACAATCACAGTTTGCCCGTTTCGTTCGCGCTTTTCCCAGTGGCAACGCAAAACCGTCTTCCCTTGCGGATCAACTCAAGGCCGCTCTTGGAGGCGAAACCGGCATCAAGGTGAATGAGATTCGTTATGTTGCCGAGGATTCCTCGGTCGCCGGTATAAAAACTGCCGCGAACCTGGCCGCAAAAGTTCTTGGCGCCACCGGCGATAAATTCCAAGACTTATTCAATGACCCCAGCCGCTTGTTACAAATGATTCTGGCTGCGGAAAGTTCACGCGGCGGAGCTGGAGGCGGTGCGGGAACTTCCGGCTCAAAGGGCGGCGGAGCAGAGGGGCCGTCGCGCAGCTCTGGTGGAGAGGATCTTTGGGAGTCTCGCGGTAACGGTTCCCCCGGGGGAACCGGCTCTGGCAATAACACTGGATCTGGCATTGGACGGGGCCCGGGATTTGGTCCAGGCAATGGGGCCGGTTCCGGAACTGGCTCAGGTGCTGGAAACGGGGCGGGACCTGGATCGGGTATTGGTTCTGGCATAGGAGGTGGTACGGCATCGGGTAGTGGTAGCGGGTTTGGTCGTGGAAGTGGGTCGGGATCTGGAACGGGTAGTGGTTCTGGCTGGGGCAGCGGAACCGGCTCCGGCAGCGGAACTGGCTCCGGTAGCGGAGGTGGTTCGGGCGCAAACTCCGCAGCAGAGCCGCCCCGAATGGGCCGGTGGCAGTCTGCCTCGGCATTATTGAGGACGAACGTGTCAGGGTCCCCTGAATCGATGCTGCCCGCGACCACCATGACCCTGGGCCCTACTTACTCCGTGGCGGAGGAAGAAATACGATCGGTCTTAAGTTTGTTCTCGCAGCTTGGAAAATCGCGCAAGAGCCCGGATGCCCGTATGGATATGCCCACATTTCAATCCCGGCTCAGCGCCTTGCCCGTTCGCGCACAGCATACGTTGCAGCAGGCCCTCGCTGGTTTGGCCGCCCAGGCGCCCACCGAGGCCCCTGACAAGCCAATGTTGCTCAAGCTGGCGGAACACGTAGCGATTCGCTTCGCCCTCGACAGCTATGAGCGCGGTGAACTGCGCGTCAACGCCGTCAAGCAGGTCCTCGATCGCATGAATACGGAGATTGAAGCCTTGCGTAAGATACTGGGTGCTCAGGAAGAAGTGATGGCTAGTGCCGGCATTTCCGTACAATCCCACACCGATCTCCTGGATCAGGAATTTTGGCAGCAAGTTCCGGAAGAAAACAAAAAAGAAGTTTTGACCTCCGAAGAGGCTTGGTGTGTTCCCCCTCGCAATATTCGCGTCTATCTCGAAGATATGCTTCGTCGCGGGGAACTCAAAACCGTCAACGAAGTTCTGCTGAATTACGTCACCTGTATCGCTATGGATGCTCCCGAAGCTCGAAGGACTGTCGCGATCGGGATCTCGGATCTTGCCGAGCTTTATGGCAGTGGCGACGGCAGTGCGCTTATGGACGCTATTCGCCGCACCGGAAACCAGCTTGCGGTGGAACGCGAGCCGGAACTGCAAATGCTTGTTGGCGCGACTTTCGTTCGCCTTAGCCAGGAGGCCGCAGCCAAACGTTGCTATGCCGCGATTCATCAGGCCCTGGCCTCGCTCGAAAGTATCGAGATCCAGCGTCCGGGCGCTACGCAAAGCTTACGTCCCCGCATCGGCGCAGAGGATCGTCTCCCGGAATTCGTCGAAGAGGCGCTGCGCGGCGGCCAGCTCCCTGATGGCTTGCCCGAAATTTTGGCTTTGATGCCACAGGCCACCTTGCAATATCTCACTAACAGATTTGGGCATTGCGGATTCCGCGAGGATTGCGAGCTGTTGGGCAACATGGCGCGCGCCCTGGGTGATGACGCGACTCATCGCTTGATTGAAACCTTGCAGACCGCTCCCGCACCGGAAGCCGCCGAAGTGATCGGTCTTCTCAGTCAACTCGATCCGGACGCCGTAGAAAAATTTCTCCCTGGCCGCCTTGAACAATGGCCGCGCGCGGCACATGATCGCACTGTCCGCCAACTCTCTTCCGTTCCCGCTGAACAACGCGCTCGTTTGCTGGTGGCCCTTTACGATTTTCTTGACCCCATGCTTCGCCCACTCGCCATTGACGAAATGGGTATGACTGGACGTCCGGAATGCATCACCAAGATCATGCAACTGGTCGACGACGACCAAACCCCAGGTTTTGCCCGCGTTAAAGCCGTTGAGGCCTTGGGGCGGTTGCGTGCGACGCGCGCCGGCAATTCCCTGGAGCGCATTCTTGATGGGAAGCAATTGTGGCGCTGGACCTATCCCGCTGAGTTACGCATCGCGGCCGCGCAGGCTTTGATCCTGATCAATCCGCCTCTCGGAACTCAAAAGGTGACTAGCTGCGGGATCGATCACAAGGATTTGGCACTCGGACCCACAGACCCCGAGCCTAACGCTTCCGTGATCCGCCAACGTCGCTACGCGCGGCTAAAGCTTTCTCGCAACGTAATTATGACCACCACCAACCTCAGAGAGAATTTCAGGTTGTCTATCCCGGAGCTGAATCTTGGCGGCGGCATCGGTTCTGGCGAACGCAATTTGCCGCCCGGTTCAATCGTCGTTTTGAAGATAGCTTCAGGAATACGAGCTATTAAAGCGCAAGCGATTGTTCGTGGTGCCCGTCCCCAAGCCTTGGCTTTTGAGTTCGTGGAAATGGACCTGGAAGAACGCGCGCGGCTCAGAAAATTGCTGCTAGAACTCGGCTCGCTGCCTGTATCCGCTGCCCCCATCAATCGCAGCCGGCGTCGCGGACGGATAGCCCTCCAGAACTGAGTCCCAATCGCATTATCTTCCGCCGAAGCGCGCCAAAGTTCGAATACGCTGCCACCTGCCCGTTACTTGACCCGCTGGACACATAGGACCTATGTACCATTGCACGGGACCGTTCTGGAACCTAGGGTACTAGAGAGGAAGTCCTATTGTGGGGGCCTCCAGGACCATCATGAAAATAGATCCACTCTCAGCCTCAGCACGCGCTTTCGTGCGTAGCCTGAATATTCTATTGAAGTTCGCGCGCCTCTACGGTTACGACCATGTCCGTACTATCGAGCATCTGGATATAGCCTGGCGTGAACTGCAAGCGGCTATACCTCCCGGTTCTGAGTCAGGTCTGCTGCTGGGGGCGTCCGGTGCACAATTATTGCTTGATGGTGTCCCGCTGGAAGGTGCCCCTGCGGAGAGACAGTTCGCGCTGTTGCTTTCTACCGCGGGAATTGCCAGTGTTCAATTCTTTCCTATTGTGACTCAAGAGGAATTGCGGCGGTTCGCGCGCGCCTTTCCCACCAGCAAAGCCAAGCCTGCGGAGTTGGTGTTGCAACTCAAAAACGCGCTCGTGGGAGCACGCGGCGTGCGCATCAACGAGATCTGCTTCATTGCCACCGATGCACGCCTGAAAGACGCCAGCGTAGCCGCGCAGCTTGCGGTTGCCTCGCTCGGCGATGCCGGCCAGGATCAATTCAAGCAGTGGCTCAATGATCCCAAAAAATTATTGGAGTTAATTGCCGCAGCGCAAGGTTCGCACCTGGACGGAAGCACTGGTTCAGGATCTGTCGGACCGGCTGGACCAGGCACAAGTGGCACCGGCTTAGGCGTACGTGGCACAACCGCAACGGGCCCCGGGGTTCCCGGCACAGGAAATCCGGAAGTCGAATTTGCCACCGGTCCCGGTAACGAACTTTCATCTTCACAGCGGGGCGGCGATGCCGGCGGTTACTGGATCCCGGCTGGCTCAGCCGTGCCGGAAGGCCTGGTCCCCAGCCATTCAGATGGAAGAGCGGTCGCGCCCAGTGAAGCTGAAATGTTCAGAATTCTTGGCGCGCTTACTAGTTTTGGCCAGATCGCTTCCGGCCAAGGCGGAATCGCCGGCGCGGGCACATTTCAACAGCAAATTGCGCAATTGCCAGGCACCGCGCAGGCCACGCTGCGTCAAGCCATCGCAGGTTTAGCGGCCCAAACCACGCAAGCCAAACCCGATGAAACCATGCTGGTGCAACTGGCCGAGCACCTCGCCATCCGCTTCGCATTGGAGCAATTCGAACACGGTGATGTAAAGGTCAGCGCCGTCCGCCAGATGCTCGATCGCATGAATCAGGAGATTGAAAGCCTCCGCAACATTCTCGGCGCGCATGAAAATAAAATGACCGACGCGGGAATTCTCGTGGAATCCCACCGCGAAATTCTCGACCGCCAATTCTGGGCAGCCGTCCCGGACAGCGGCAAGCAGAGCGTTTTGCTTTCCGAAGATGCGTGGTGCATTCCACCGCGTAACGTGCAGTCCTATGTCGCTGACCTGCTCGAAAAAGGGAACATCGCAGGGGCCATCGAGATCCTGGAAAACTACGCTTCCTGTGCCGAGAGCGAAGAGCCCGACGCGCGCAAAAAAGCCGCTGCCGGTTTATCCGAGCTCGCGGAACTTTATTCCAAGGCCGATCCAAAACTTCTTGGGGAAGCGCTGCGTCACGTTGGCCTTCGTTTGAGTATCGAGCAGGACGCGGATGTACAGGGAATGGTCAGCGCCGCGTTCGTGCGTCTGAGCCAGGAAGCCGCATCGAGTCGCTCCTTTTCCGCCATGGAGCAAGCGCTCGAATTATTGGATGGCGTCGAAGCACAGCGTCCAGGAATCGCGCGCAGTTTGCGCGGCAAAATGGGTATCGAAGAGCGCGTTCCGGATTTTGTCGACGAAGCGCTGCGCGCTCGTCAGGTCGCTGCCGGCCTTACTGGAGTTTTAAAACTTTTGCCGCAAGCAGCCATGGAACAGCTCTCGGCCCGTTTCAATCGCTGCAGCCAGCGTCAAGACGCAGAGCACGTCGCGAATCTGGCTGGAGATCTGGGTGAGGAAGGCTTGCAATATCTGCGCAGCGCGCTACGCGGCGGGCCGGTGACCGAAGCCGTTGAAATGGTCGGGTTGCTCAGCAAACTGGATCCGCAAGCTGTGGAAGTGTTTCTGCCGGGGCGCATCAAGGACTTTTCACGTAGTGCCCAGGATCGCATCGTGAGGCAGGTTTCCGGCAGTGGGGCGACCGGGCGCTGCCGCATTTTGTTGGACATTTTAGACTACGTCGATCCATTGGTCATGCCACTGGTAATCGATGAAATTGGGATTTCTGCCGATCGCGAAGCTCTGGGCCGCTTGTTGACCATCGTTGACGGCGATCTGCCCGTCGGCTCCGGTCAGTATCTGCGCGTGAAAGCAGTGGAAGCGCTAGGCCGCATTCCCGCGGGTGAATCTGTGGCGGCGCTGAAGCGTATCGCCGGCGGGAAAAAAGTGTTTGGTTGGACGCATTCTCAGGAGCTGCGCATCGCCGCACTGCAAGCCCTCGAAAAACTTGACCTGGCGTGGGCTCAGGAGTTCTTGCCCAAGAGCGGGATCGAAAATGAAGATCTGACGCTCGCTCCCTTAACAATCTTGGCCAACTCCAAATTTGTTCGCCAACGTCGCCATACCCGCGTGCGCCTCAGAAAGCCGCTCAGCGCTGTCAGTACCAACCTGAAAGAGAATTGCCGCTTGGAAATAAAAACGGCCAGTCTGGCCGGCGGTGTAGCTACCATCAGCCGGCATCTCGCCCCTGGCACGCAGGTTCAGCTGAAACTGCAGTTGGGTTTGCGCAATTTACAAGCCACCGCGTTAATGCGCGATTATCGCGCGCAAGACATGGCTTTTGAAATTGTGGATATGAATCTCGACGAGCGCACCAAATATCGCCGCCTGCTCGCCGGAAAACTCACCCGCCTGGTGCCCGTCGTTGAAGAAGACGCCCCCACCACGGCCCCGACAGTTAACGCCGCAGTCGCCCGCTGATTTTTCTCACCTTTCCAATCTTTGACGACATCGAGGTAGCATTCGGCTATTGCGAAGCCACCTCCGCATCGCGCAAGAGAATAACGTCTGAACCGTTGTGATTTCGTCCCACCGCTAGATGTTTTGCGTCGGGAGACCACCGGAAGCCGGTAATCTCCTCGGACTTGAAGTTTGTAATCGGGTGGCCATTTGAACCGTCCAACGGTTGAAGCCAGATATTATCGACGCCTTTTTCCTCCACTACAAAAGCTAATGCTTTTCCATCCGGTGAAAATTGAAAAGACGCGTCAGGTGACGAACCGTGAAAAACGAAGTTTCGAGTGCCCTCGAGAGCGAGCGTGCGCGTAGATGGCTTAGGGTCATCCAGATTCTGCAGCAGTATTTTTTGGGTGTAATTCCGGGCTTCCGGATTTTCCTCGGCCACCAGCCTCGCGTAAGTTTTGCCATCCGACGATAGCGCCGTTCCCATCATCAGGACATTAGCGATGGTGGTGCTGGGCAACGTTTCCTCGTTTCCACCATTAACGACGGACAATCGCCTTATATCTGAATTTCCACTTGTCGCCGATTCATAAAGCCACTTCCCATCCTTGGAACACTGCCACAGCTTGGGCTCTCCGGCGGGACTCAAAGCCACCGGAGCCGTCCCTTCCGCATCGGCGCGCCAGATTCTTCCTCCGTTTTCACCGCCGTGGAAGTACCAGGTGAACACAATAGGGCCTTTCCCCCCGCAGGTATCAACGCTGCCGATGAATCCTCCAGGATCATTCAGTATGCTCGATGAACTGCTGCCATCAGTTCTCATGCGCAGCAGCCGCAACCCTTTAGAAACGACTAACTCGTCGTTTCCCAACCAATCGAAAGCGGAGATGAATCCCTGGGCTGGAAGCCCCGGAACAAGCGATGCCGGCCCTGTGCCCGACGCCGGCAGCAGTTGAATTTCACTGGTCACTTGATTTTGTACCGTAGCCAGGGTGTGTCCATCGCTTGAAATTGTCAGCGTCGCATGATTATTGGTGTCATTTGTAACGGTGTGAAATTTTCCGCTGGGATAGGAGAATATTCCGATTTGATCCTGGAGCGAAAAACTCTCGCCCCGCCCCCCATAGGTTGCCAACAGCCAACGGCCATCTGGAGACCATGCTAATTGAGTCGGAGCTTTGTCATGAAGCTCCACGAAAGGGCGGAGTTGCGAGCTTGCAAAATCGAACATGGAAATCGAGCCGGCAATAGAGCTTCCAACGTCGGCGATAGCAACTGCCACTCGCCGGCCGTCCGGCGACCAAGCCACGGATTTTTGACTAATTCGTTCTGGCGCAATGTCCAGGACTCTTTCGTTCGAGCCATCGGCATTGGTTTCAATCAGGCGCCATTTTCCGATGTCCGGATCGTTGACACGAATAAACACGATATTTTTGCCGTCCGGAGAAAAAGTGGCATTGCTGTCAACATCTTTAGCAACCATCTCTGGCTTGCCGCCCAACACCGGCGCGCGGTGCAGGATAAAAAGTCCGGACATGCCAGGTGCCGTTTCGCGAAAATAAATGTAATTACCGTCAGGGGAAAAAACGGGTGAAGTGAATTTTTGTCCTCTGCTGGAAACGACCTGCGTATCACTGGCGGTAGCGATGTTACGCAGCCACAGGCTCTCTTGTCCGTTATCCTTTTGTACGCTCAGCAGAAATCTGCCGTCGGGAGAAATCGCCGTTTGCTGAGTTTTCCCTGTATTGGTTACTTGGGTTACCACGAAATTTGAGAATGGAGCTGGCTGGGAGCGATTAAGAAAAGAATAAACTCCGTACCCTGCGGCCCCGAGCACTAACAAAATTAGGAATGCGATGGCGGAGAAGCTGAACTTATGTTGCCGGGCTGCTGCCACCACCTGGGATGAACCGCTTGCATGTGTTGCGGTGTTTTGGGCTGGTATAGATCTTGACGAAGCAGCCGATGGCAAATATTCCGTTTCTGACATGCTCGCCGAGCGCTTGGAATCGAGGTCGCGCTTCAAACGCTGCAGGTCGGTACGCATGTCGGCGGCATGCTGGTAACGAAGACTGCGTTCTTTCTCGAACCCCTTCTGGACGATTTCTTCAAATTTCGGTGGCAGATCGGGATTAATTCGCAGCACCGGTGTAGGAGTGCGATTTAGAATTCCCTCGAAAACCACTCCGGAGGTATCTCCCCGAAATGGCAATTGTCCGGTGCCCATTTCATACAACACCACCGCGAACGAAAACAGGTCGGTACGCTCGTCCAGTTCTTTTCCGCGCACTTGTTCTGGAGACATGTAAGCAATGGTGCCCACTGTCGTGCCCGGGCTGGTGAGCTGCTCCTGCTCGATGGTGGCTTGGGTGTCCACCTTTGGGCCGCCATCCTTGACTGACATCTTGGCCAATCCAAAATCGAGAATCTTGGCATGACCGCGCTTGGTGATGAAAATGTTGGCAGGCTTAATATCGCGATGAACTATGCCGGCGGCGTGCGCGGCATCCAAGGCGTCGGCTATTTCAATGGCAATATCGAGAGTGCGCTCCAGATCGACGGAACCGCCCTGAATGAAATGCCGCAGCGTCTGGCCTTCCAGGTACTCCATGACGATAAAGACGCGGCCTGCGTCATCGCCCACGTCATAAATTGTACAAATGTTTGGGTGGTTTAAGGCCGAAGCTGCTTGCGCTTCTTTACGAAAACGCGCCAGGGCCTGTGGATCGGCGTTTACGTCTTCGAGCAGAAATTTGAGCGCCACTAGCCGGTTAAGGCGCGTGTCTTCTGCTTTATAAACCACGCCCATGCCGCCGCCGCCGAGACTCTCCAGAATGCGGTAATGAGAGATGGTTTGGCCGATCAAGTGGAAATGTATGCTCCGCGAAGATGTTATGTGCTTCGGGAATTACAGTCAACGCACCGCAGAATCTGAGAGAACTCTTAGGTATGAATCCGGCTTAGCCACAACAAACCACCCGGATGACCAACTATTATTCGGTACCAAAGGACAGTAGATTCCGGTTGCCGGATTCGGTAGTCTGAAACCGCTCCTTACGATTCTGCGTCCAATTGTCCGAGCGCGCTGCAGGTGAATATATGCCATCCGCCATTGCAGAAAGACGCAGCCAAAGAATTCCGCTGGATGTGCCGCTGGTTGTGAAAGGGCGGACAGGTGCAGGGCTGAATTTTCGCGAAGAAACTTTCACGTTGAGCGCCAGCGCTCACGGCGTGTTGCTGGCGCTGAAAACCGATGTTGCGCTAGGCCAAAAAGTGCAGTTATTCAATCGAAGAAACTGGGACGAACTCGATGGCCACGTAGTCTACGTTGGACTTCCCCACGCAGGATTAACGAGAGTGGGTATTGAATTTGAGCAGCGTTCCGCGAATTTCTGGTCTTTGGCCACCCCTCCTGCAGACTGGCTTTAACAAGTCATGAAGCATGCCGAGGCAACCAATGACATCGCACTCAAAGCCAAAGCGGATGCTTTTCGTAACATGCATCACGCTCCTACCTTATTGGTTCTCCTCAACGCCTGGGATGCTGTAACCGCGAGATTGTTTGTGAAAACGGGCGCGCGAGCGATTGCCACAACCAGTGCGGGCATTGCGGCGGCACTCGGCTACGCGGACGGACAAAACGTACCAAGTGAATTAATGATGCAAGCGATCGCGCGTATTGCGAACGCGGTAAGTGTGCCAGTCACCGCCGACATAGAGTCGGGTTACGCGGACTCGCCGAAAGAGCTCGGCGAATCGATGCGCGCAGTCATCAATGCAGGCGCGATCGGTGTCAATCTTGAAGATGCCACCGGAGATTCCTCGCAACCGTTGTTTGCACTGGAAGAGCAAATCGAGCGCATCCGAGCGGCGCGTGAAGCGGCGGACAACATCAATGTTCCAGTGGTCATCAACGCACGCACCGATGTCTACCTGGAAAAAGTCGGTGAGCCTGCCACTAGATTTGCCGAGACCGTTCGGCGGCTCAATGCATATCACCAGGCTGGTGCAGATTGTCTATTTGTGCCGGGCGTCACGGATATGCCCATGCTTACCCAACTGGTTCAGAGTGTTGCGGGACCTCTCAATGTTTTGGCTGGTCCCGGGATGCCGCCGGTGGCTGATTTGCAACGCATCGGGATAGCACGCCTGAGCGTAGGTTCAGCAATCATGCGCGCAACACTCGCCCTGGCAAGGGATGCGGCGGACGAGCTGTTACAAAAGGGAACCTACAACATCTTCCTGGATCGCAACATTCCTTACAATGAAGTCAACGAACTGATGAAGTAAGAAGTTTATTTACTCGTAGCGCAAAGCGACCATGGGATCCACCCTGGATGCGCGCCGCGCCGGCAAAAAACCCGCGAGTGCCGCGACGCACATCAACAGTAGAGCGGCAAACGTCAGAGCAATCGGGTCGGCGACCCCCAACCCGTACAACATGCTGCGCACAAAAAAAGTCCCGCCGACCGCTACCGGTACGCCGATAGCAACTCCAACCAAAACGAGGGCGAGCGTTTCCAGCAGCACTTGGCGTAGAACATTTCCCGGCTCGGCGCCCAGTGCCAGCCGTATGCCGATGTCGCGGGTGCGCCGCGCCACGGTATACGCCATGATGCCGTACAGGCCGATGCTGGCGAGTACCAGCGCGAGAACGCCGAAAGCGCCAGATAGTCTCTCGATAAAGCGATCGGTTTGCAGCGAGTCGTCCACCAGTCCAGACATGGTGTGAATCGTAATCGGCGGAAGGGATGCACTGGTCTCCTGCACCGCCTGACGAAGCGCGGCACTTACCGCAGCTGGATCCGCATAAGTACGGACTTCATATACCGCGGAGTTCTGGTCCCACATAGGATTAAAGAGTGCTGCGTAAATGCGCGGAACGGAATTCTCTCGCAGGCTGTTGTATTTTGCGTCCGCTACTACACCCACGACTTCCATATCTGCGGGATTACCGGGATAAGTATCACGGACGTGCTTTCCAATGGGGTTCGCTCCGCCGAAGAAGCGCTTCTCGAAGGTTTGGTTAATTACAGCGGTGTGAATTCCATTCGTGTCTTGTGGTCCTAATTCTCGTCCCATCACGACAGGAATGCCCATGGTCGAAAAGTAGCCCGGACCGATATGATCGAACCGCGAATCCATATCCTCTCCCTGCTTTGGAGTGAAACCCTCGACGGAAATGGGATCCGCCGATTCGGCATGGCTGAATAATCCGTTGTGCGAAGCAGTAGCGCCGCGAACGCTCGGAACGACTGATATTCGCTCCAGGACTTGTTGATACAGATGGGTAATAGCCGGGCCCTTGTAGCCGCCGGCGATCGGGTCAATCCGGAAAAGCAGCAGGTTTTCGCGATCGTAACCGAGGTGCACCTCGCTCAATCGCGCGAGGCTGCGTACCGAGAGTTCCGCGGCAACCAGCAAAATAAGCGACACCGCTACTTGGGCGATGACCAGCAACTTTCCAACCGGTAATCGCCGCAACCCACTCCCGCTGCTTGAGGCAGTGTTTGTGGATTTTAGAATTGGCGACAGATTCAGGCGCGTGACATGCAAAGACGGAGCCAGGCCAAAAAGTATGGCGGTCAGTAATGTCAGGCCCACGGTGAAAGCCAGCATGCGAGCATCCAGCTGCAGGTTTAGCTGGATCGCCGACACTCCCGCGTGCGCGGAAACCATGCGTAACAGCAAGACGTCTGCCCATTGCGCCAGCGCGACTCCCGCGATGCCGCCTAGCATGGCAAGGAGAAGAGTTTCAGTGAGCAACTGCCGGATCAATCGCCAATAGCCCGCACCTATGGCCAGGCGCATCACAAATTCTTTCTGACGCGCCTCGCCGCGCGCTAGCAGCAGGTTCGCTACGTTGGCGCAGGCGATCAACAATACCAAACCCACCAGCACCATCAGAAGCTTCAGAGGTTGGCCTAACCGGCCGTGAAGCGCCGAAGAACCACGCGCGCCCGGCTGCAGCTCGATTCTCTGATCCAGGCCTGTACGGCGGTCATCCGCTGAAAGAGTTCCGATCTTTGATTCGAGCATGTTTTTGAAAGCCACGTTCACGCTGGCCTTAGCTTGATCAAAGCTGACTCCCGGCTTCAGACGCCCAATTACCTGCAGCCACATGTATTGATTCAGAATTCCCTGAGTGGAAGGGGAGAGGTAATCTTTTCCCGGGTAGATGGCCTGCTCCATCATCATTGGAACCCATATGTCCGGAGCTTCACCAACGGTCTCGCCAAAAAATCCGGGCGGCGTAACGCCCACAATCTCAAACGCCGTGTCGTGGATCTGAATGTTTTGACCCAGGGCCGCGGGATTCAGCCCAAAGCGCTGCTTCCAGAACGCATAACTGATGACCGCGATTGGAGAGGCACCCCGCGCGCGATCCACTTCCGAGGTAAACAGCTTCCCGGCAGCCGGTCTGATCTCAAGCGTGTCGAAATAATCTCCACTGGCAAGACGGACTCGCGCAGTTTCTTTTTGCCCGTAATGCGAGGAACCTGCGATGGTCACCTCCAGCTCCGGCAAATTGCTATCCGCCGCGAACATTTGCGAGAAGACCTGATTGTGATCCCGCAGGTAATCAAACTCCGAATAGGCCAGCAACGAACGGCCGCCAGTCTGGCTTCCAAAGTGTGAACCGTGTTCATCCGGGTCGGTCAGAACAGCCAATTGCTGAGGGTGGGGAACCGGCAGAGAGCGCAGCATAACGGAATCAAGAACGCTGAAAATCGCAGCGTTCGCGCCAATGCCCAGTGCCAGCGTAAGAACGGCGATCAACGTGAAACCGGGAGTTTTCGCAAGCATGCGCATTCCATACCGCAGGTCCTGCCAAAGGTCTTCCATAGCCTATGCCTCCGCGCACACCATCCTGTGGGTTCTGTACGCAAACCAGAGGCCACGACACGGCAGAGAAGAGCACCTGAATTTAAAGTACTTCTCTACCAGTTGGGCTAGGGTGAACTTGCCGGCATGGTCGGTATTGGGATTTGGTTGTCTCCAGATCGGACCAATCGACCATCCGAACACGCCGCGTAACCACCTTTCCGTTTAGGAGCCGAATGTTGCGATTCTTGGCGCGCATGCATCCAACCAGTTAGAATAAGATGATCGTACTCGGATTGCTGTAGCTCTGTTCCGGCCTACACGCACAAAACTGTCAGGAAACGGCGAACCATTACATGGAAGCAGCACAAATACTAGATAGAGTTGTCGCGCGATTTATCGGCACCAAACACGAGCGCGACGTTAAGAAGCTGCAGCCTCTCATAGCTTCTATCAATGCTCGCGAAGCTGAGATGAAGGCGCTATCCGATGAGGATTTAAAGCTGCGCTTTGCGGAGCTGAAAGCTCAGGTACAGGACCGCCTGAAGGACGCCGATCCCGCGGAACCCACTTTTCGCGAATTGATGCAGCAGGCGCTGGAGCCGGCAATCATCTCCGCATTTGCACTGGTGCGCGAAGCGGGCTGGCGTTTTCTGAACATGCGGCATTTCGACGTGCAATTGATCGGCGGTATGGTTCTGCACGAAGGCAAAATCGCGGAAATGAAAACCGGCGAAGGAAAAACGCTGGTGGCCACCCTGCCTGCTTGTTTGAACGCGCTGGCTGGGCGCGGCGTACACATCGTCACCGTCAACGATTATCTGGCGCGCCGCGACGCCGAGTGGATGAGCCCTTTGTATCGCGCGCTGGGCCTGAGCGTCGGCGTCATCGTGCACGACCTGGACGACCAGCAGCGCCGTGCCGCCTATCACGCGGACATTACCTACGGCACGAATAACGAATTTGGCTTCGATTATCTTCGCGACAACATGAAATATGACCTCGCCAATTGTGTCCAGCGCGGCCATCACTTCGCCATCGTCGACGAAGTGGACTCCATCTTGATCGACGAAGCGCGCACACCATTGATTATTTCGGGGCCTTCTGAAGAATCCACCGACAAATACGCCAAGATCGACAAGATTATTCCTAAGTTGATTCAGGACATCGATTACACCATCGATGAAAAACACCGCACCGCCACCCTCACGGAAGAAGGCGTCAGCAAGACGGAGCGGCTGCTTGGCCTTGGCAATTTATACGATCCAGCGCACATGGAATCGATTCATCACGTATATCAGGCGCTGCGTGCGCACACGCTATACAAAAATGACGTGGACTACGTCATCAAAAACGGCGAAGTCATCATCGTCGACGAATTTACCGGACGGCAGATGCCCGGACGCCGCTGGTCAGACGGTTTGCACCAGGCCGTGGAAGCCAAGGAAGGCGTGAAAATCGAGCGAGAAAATCAGACGCTCGCCACCATCACCTTTCAGAATTATTTCCGTATGTACAAGAAACTCGCTGGTATGACCGGTACAGCGGAAACAGAAGCTGCGGAATTCAGCAAGATTTATAACCTCGACGTGGTGGTCATTCCCACCAACCGCAATTTGATTCGCAAAGAGCATCCCGACATCGTCTACCGCACGGAAAAGGAAAAATTCACGGCTGTGGTTAACGGCATCATGCAGGAAGACGATTCCTTCGCGAACGGCATTCGCCATTATCACGAACGCGGGCAGCCTGTGCTGGTTGGCACGATTTCCATCGAAAAGTCCGAAACGATTGCCGCTCTCTTGAAAGCCGCAAAAATTCCTCACGAGGTTTTGAACGCGAAGCAGCACGAGCGCGAATCTCGTATTGTGGCTCAAGCTGGACGCAAAGGCGCGGTAACCGTGGCCACCAACATGGCCGGCCGTGGCACGGACATTCTGCTCGGTGGAAATCCCGAGCAAATGACCCGCGATTATTTTCTCAAAAATAAAATGGCTATGCCGTACGCCTCGGCCCCAGCGGTGATTGCCGCTGTCGATGGAACCGGCGATGGTACCGCGGCGCCAGTCGCGCCTATGGTGCTGTTCCAGCACGAAGGCAAAATTTTCCAGGTCCCCGCTGACCAGTGGAAGCCTGTCTACAATCAGTTCGCGGAGCAGTGCAAGGCCGAGCACGACGAAGTCGTAGCGCTTGGCGGCTTGCACATTCTTGGCACTGAACGTCACGAAGCCCGGCGCATCGACAACCAATTGCGTGGCCGTGCCGGACGGCAGGGCGATCCCGGGTCGTCGCGCTTTTTCCTCTCGCTGGAAGACGACTTGATGCGCATTTTTGGCGGCGAACGCGTAAAGGCGCTGATGTTCCGTCTGGGCATGACCGAAGGCGTGCCCATCGAATCCGGCCTGATTTCTCGGCGCATCGAAAACGCGCAGAAATCCGTGGAAGCGCAAAACTTTGATGCCCGCAAGCATTTGCTGGAATACGACGATGTAATGAACAAGCAGCGCGAAACCATTTATGGTATTCGCCGCTCAGCGCTGGAAGGCAAAGATCAGCGCGATTACGTTCTGGGCATCGCGGAAGATGTAGCTCGCGAGCTGGCAAATACTTTTTGCCCGCGTGAACAGCACCCCGATCAATGGAATACCGCGCAGTTTCTCGCGGAAATGAATGCCCAGTTTGGCATCGACGCAAAAGCCGCCGGCGCTGATCCTGGCACGCTCACTCACGATGCGCTTTCCGATGCCGCCGCCGAAGCGGTAAACACGCGCTACGCGGAAAAGGAAACGCAATTTGGCGCGGACCTCATGCGCTGGCTGGAACGCCGCATCATTCTCGACGTAGTGGACTCGCAATGGAAAGATCACCTTCTTTCGCTCGATCATTTGAAAGAAGGCATCGGGCTGCGTGGATACGGGCAAAAAGATCCGCTGGTCGAGTTCAAAAAGGAAGCATTCACTCTTTTTGAAGACATGATGGCGCGCATCGACAATGAGACCGTGCGTTATTTATTCCACATTCAGGTGCAGCAAGGCGAGCCGCCGCAGCAATTGGAGCAGCGTCCCGAACCGCCTCGGCCGCCGAGGCAGGATGCGCGGAGCGCCATGGCCAGTGCCGCGGCGCGAGCGTCTTTGGGCAACGACCCGGATTTGCAGCAGTCGACGCCGCAGCATTTGCCTTCCGTGGCACGAGAAATTGAACGCAAGCAAGCTAGGCAGCAGCGCGACCTGCAGTATCAAACCGGGGCGGCGCAAGCCGAAGCCCCCAAGCCCGTTCGCGCCGCCGCGAAAGTGGGTCGCAACGATCCGTGTCCCTGCGGATCAGGAAAGAAATATAAGAAGTGTCACGGCGCGAACGTCTGATAGCCACGTCCCGGCTCGTCGATTTATCGTGACGTCCGTAGTTCTGAATTCAAATAGCTTTTCCCAGCGCAAGAGCAATCAAAGGATCAAATAAAATGCCGCAAGGAACAGGTCCCATGCAGCAGCCGGTACGTCAGCCAATTCGCGGCGTAAAGAATTTGGTAGCGATCGCCAGCGGAAAAGGTGGCGTGGGCAAAACCACCGTCGCGGTGAATCTCGCGTTGGCCCTCGCGAAGCTTGGACACAAGGTTGGATTGATGGACGCCGACGTGTACGGCCCCAATGTGCCCATCATGCTCGGCACCCATACAGAACCGCAAGCCACGCAGGACAAGCGCATCATCCCGGTGATGGCGCAAGGCATCAAGATGATTTCCATGGGCCTTTTAAATCCCGGCGACAAGCCCATGATCTGGCGCGGCCCTATGCTGCACAGCGTGATCACCCAATTCTTACGCAGCGTCGATTGGGGCGAATTGGATTATTTGCTGATTGATCTGCCCCCCGGCACGGGCGATGTGCAACTGACGCTGATCCAGACCGTAGCGGTAACTGGTGCCGTGATTGTTACCACGCCTTCGACTGTGGCATTAGCCGACGTGCGCAAGGCCATTGAAATGTTTCGCCAGGTAAACGTGGAAGTGTTGGGCGTGGTCGAAAATATGAGCACCTTTTCGTGCCCGCACTGCGGCAAAGCCGTGGACATTTTCGGTCACGGCGATGGCGCCACGACCGCGCGGGAATATGGCGTTCCGCTGCTGGGCGAAATTGAGATTGATCCGCGGATTCGTGTCGGTGGGGATACCGGTAAGCCGGTGGCCGCTGCAGGCGAAGCTGGCGCAGGGGCGAAGAGCCTCTTCAACGTAGCGCGCGCAGTGACTGCACGACTTGACGAAGTTGGCACTAACGCGACAGGCCCATCGGTACAAATCGACTGAATCACTAGAGACTTCGGGTGGCCTATCCTTTGTGATTTTGTTGTTGCAAAGGGTGAGCTCTTTTCTCAGACTCTTCGTTCTGCCCGGTAATACACATTGACCTCGAAGCGAGACCCGCAACCTTCGCGATTCACAGCCTCGCATTCTTTCCTCGAAACGTAATCCCCATTAAGATAGAAGCACGATAAAGCGGCCTTGCGTCTATGCTGCTGACCACGGGGAATATTGGCCAGAGTTCCGGACATTCGAGCCTTTCTCGGGAAGTGGCCGCAAATTGCCGCCAGCGCGTGGATCGATCCCGCCGCGATAATTATCGGCGACGTAACCATCGGCGAAGATGCCAGCGTGTGGCCGGGCACCATCATTCGCGGCGACGTGCATTATATTCGCATTGGTGCTCGCACCAATGTGCAGGACGGTTGCGCGCTGCATGTGATGCGCGATGAGTGGCCCTTAGTTCTGGGTGATGATGTAACCGTGGGACATTCCGTGACGCTGCATGGCTGCACCATCGAATCGCTCTGCCTGATCGGAATGGGTGCCATCATCCTGAACGGCGCGAGAATCGGCGCAGGAACCATCATTGCCGCAGGCACGCTGGTTACGGAGCGGACCGTGATTCCGCCTGGTAGCCTGGTGATGGGCGCGCCCGCGAAAGTGAAGCGCCCGCTGACGGAAATGGATCGCGCTTCGATTGCCGATTACGCCAGGCGCTACGTGGAATACAAGAATATTTACCGTGAGGAAGCCGCGAGTGAGTGAAAGCTCAGCAACCGGACAGCAATCTAAGCCGCCGGCCAAGCCTCGCAAATTTCAAGCCATCAAGGGCGTGCGAGATCTGCTGCCCGCTGAGACTCCGCTTTGGAATCACGTGGAAGAGACCGCGCACGCGGTTTTCGGTACGTTCGGCTTCAGCGAAATTCGCCTGCCGATTTTTGAGCCGGCGCTATTGTTCGAAAGAACAGTAGGTACGGACACCGATATTGCGCAAAAAGAGCTGTATTTTTGGGTAGACTCGCCAAAAGCGAATAATGCAATTAGGAGCATCCGCGGCGTCGCTAAGGTCTCTAAGGATGTTGCCAGTAATTCAAATTCTGATGTGCACCAGAGGCTATTGGACGAGGCGCAGAAAGGATCTTTCGATACTCTAGCCGAGACGAATAGGGTGGCTTTGCGCCCTGAAGCGACCGCCAGCGTTTGCCGCGCCTACATTGAGCACAACATGCAACAGCTTCCGCAGCCGGTGAAGCTGTATTACATGGGGCCAATGTTTCGGCGCGAGCGGCCGCAAAAGGGCCGGTATCGGCAGTTTTATCAGATTGGCGCGGAAGTTTTGGGCGGAAACGATTCTCCTGGCATCGATGCCGAAGTCATCGACATGGTGATGACCTTCTTCGACAAACTCCAATTACAGGGCTTGGAGCTGGATATCAACTCCATAGGTTGCCGCGAGTGCCGCCCTAAATACGTTGAAGTACTGCGCGAAGCTCTCGTGAAAGTGAAGGACAAGCTGGGACCGGACAGCCAGCGCCGCATCGAAACTAATCCGCTGCGCGTACTGGATTCCAAGCTCTCAAGCGAGCAGGAGATTATTGCCACGCTGCCCCGCATGGCCGCGCACCTTTGCGCCGACTGCGCCGAACACTTCGCGGAAGTGAAGCGCCAACTGGAATTGCGCGGGGTCATGTACCGCGAGAACTGGCGGCTCGTTCGCGGGCTCGACTATTACATGCGCACCACATTTGAAATCACCGCGCAAGGCTTGGGCTCGCAGAACGCCGTTTGCGGCGGCGGCCGCTACGACGGCCTTGTGGAACTACTCGGCGGCCCTCCCACGAAGGGAATCGGGTTTGCAATCGGCGAAGACCGCTTGATTATATCGCTGCAAGAAAGCGGCAAAGCTCCCGCCACACCGGGACGTGACATCTACATCGCGTGGATGGGCGACAAGGCTTTCGCCACCGCGATTCGCGCCGTGAAAGATTTGCGCGCCGCAGGTTATCGCGTGGAACTACCCGCAACAGAACAAAAATTCGGCAAGGCGCTCGGTCAAGCCGATAAGCTGGGCGCACGTTACGCACTTATATTGGGCGAGGATGAAGTAACCTCCGGTGAGTGGACCTTGAAGACCTTGGCCGACGGATCGCAGAACAAATATACCGAGAGCGAATTGCTGGAGTATCTGCGCGAAACCAAAGCGCCCGCGCAACAACAGCTTTAACGAATTAGTTTCTTTGAGGAGACAAGAGTCTTGCTGGATTTTCTAGGCAATTTGAAGAGAACAGACTACTGCGGCGACCTGCGCGCAAAGGATGTCGGCCACGATGTGGTGGTGATGGGATGGGTCGCGCGCCGCCGCGATCTGGGTAATTTGCTGTTTCTGGACGTTCGCGATCGCTCCGGAATTGTGCAGGTGGTCTTCAACAAGGAAACGCATCCGGAAGCTCAAGCCAAGGCCGAACAGGCGCGCTCGGAATTTGTGGTCGCCGTCGAAGGCAAAGTCATCCAGCGGCAGAAATCCAATCCAGAGCTCGCGACCGGTGAAGTTGAAATCCTCGCTTCACGGCTGCACATTTTAAATACTGCCAAGACCCCGCCGTTTCAAATCGAAGACGACATCAATGCCGCGGAGGAGACGCGGCTGCGGTACCGTTATCTCGACCTACGTCGGCCAAAGCCACATCGCAATCTGGCGCTGCGCCACAAAATATTCCTGGAAATTCGCCGCACCATGGACGAATTGGGCTTTCTGGAGATCGAAACCCCCATGCTGACGCGCTCCACGCCGGAAGGCGCGCGCGATTATCTGGTGCCCAGCCGTGTGCATCACGGCCAGTTTTACGCCTTGCCGCAGTCGCCGCAAATTTTTAAGCAGATACTGATGATCGGCGGCCTCGACCGCTATTTTCAAATCGTGAAGTGTTTTCGCGATGAAGATTTGCGCGCCGACCGCCAGCCTGAGTTCACCCAACTCGACGTGGAAATGTCCTTTCCACGCCAGGAAGATATTTTTCGCGTGATTGAAACTGTAATGGTGAGCGCCTGCGCGGTAGCGGGAATCAAAGCTGTCGCGCCATTTCCGCACATGCTTTACAAAGATGCCGTTCGCAAATATGGCAGCGATAAGCCTGACCTGCGTTTTGGCATGGAGCTCCATGAGGTCACGGCAGCTTTTCCCGCCGAGGCCAAGGCGAAGCTGCAGATCGAAGGGAATGTTTTTGCCTTCGCGGCTCCTGGCGCGGCGGGATATTCACGCAAACAATTGGATGAGCTGACTGATAAGGCCAAAGCCGCGGGCGCGCGAGGCGCTTATTTTGTGAAAGTGGCCGCGGAAGGCATGACTTCCACGGTAGAGAAATTAATTGGCGCCGAAAACGTAAAGAAAATCGCGGAACTCTGTGCCGCAAAAACTGGCGACCTGGTCGTGGCCGTTTCCGCGAAGGAAGAAATCAAAGGAACAGAAGTAGCCGCGTTAGTAGCCGGGCAAATGCGCCTGCACCTTGGCGAGGCGCTCGGCGTCATCGACAAAACCCAGTGGAAATTTCTGTGGCTGACCGGCTTTCCCCTTTTCGAGTGGAGCAATTCCGACAAAACGTGGGTCAGCGCGCAACATCCATTCACCGGAATTGTGGACGAGGACCTGGACAAACTCGAATCCGCGCCCTGGGAAGTGCGCTCCAAGGGTTACGATCTGGTTCTGAATGGCGTCGAGCTGGGTTCGGGCAGCATTCGAATCCACCGTCAGGACGTGCAGGAGCGGCTGTTCAAGGCGCTCGGGCTTACAGAAGAACAAACGCGCCGGCGCTTTGGTTTTTTCCTGGATGCGCTCACCTACGGCACGCCGCCGCATGGCGGCATCGCGCTCGGTCTCGATCGCGTAGTGATGCTGCTGGCAGGCGAAAAGTCCATTCGCGAAGTCATCGCCTTCGCAAAGACCACCGCCGCAGTCGACTTGATGGCCGAATCGCCCAGCGAAGTCGATAACGAACAGCTCAATCAACTTGGGATTCGCGTTATAGAAAGCGCTTCATGAAAAATGCCGTAATTAGGAGCCGCTGAAACAATTTATGTCGCGAATACGCATATTGGCGGAAGCGGTGGCGAACAAAATCGCCGCCGGCGAAGTGGTCGAGCGGCCCGCTTCGGTGGTGAAGGAGTTGCTCGAAAACGCCCTGGATGCCGGCGCCAGCACCATTCGCGTGGAGACGGAATCGGGCGGCAGGCGCATGATTCGCATGATCGACGACGGGCACGGCATGACGCACGACGACGCGCTATTGGCCTTCGAGCGTCACGCCACTAGCAAATTGCGCAGCGCAGATGACTTGCTGTCCATCGCCACTCTGGGATTCCGCGGTGAAGCGTTGCCCACTATTGCGGCCGTCTCGAGGCTGACACTCGAAACACGCGACTCTTCGGAACCGGAAGGCACCCGCGTTGAGTTTGCCGGCGGCAAATTGCTCGGAGTGAAGCCTGCTGGACTCGCGGCGGGAACTACCATTAGTGTTGCCGATCTTTTTTACAGCGTGCCGGCCCGTCGGAAATTCCTGAAATCAGACACTACAGAGCTCGGCCATATTGCTTCGCTGGTGACGCACTACGCGCTCGCAAATCCCGGCAAACATTTTGTGTTGACCACCCCGACTCAGGAAATCATCAATTGCTCTCCGGTAGAAAGATTGGCCGATCGCGTGTATCAGCTTTTTGGGAAACAGGCGCTCGACGAACTGGCGGAGATCCCTACGACCACGTCTGGGTTTCGTTCTGCAATTACGGAGCCTGCGTTGGAGCCCGAAGAAGAAAAATCCACGCTGACGGTCAGCGGCTTCACATCGCGCCCTGAAGTGCAGCGGGCGAATCGAAACGGAATTTATGTTTTTGTGAATCGCCGGCTCGTGCGTGACCGGCTAGTCCTGCACGCGATTCATGAAGCCTACCGCAATATTTTGCCTGCAGGAGTTTTCCCCGCGACGCTGTTATTTCTGGATATGCCGTATGACGAAGTGGATGTGAATGTGCATCCTGCAAAGATCGAAGTGCGCTTCCGGCGGCCGCAGTTCGTTCACGATTTTACGCGCGACACCATCCGGCAGACATTGACAGGTTCACGCGCGATCGCAAGCTTCGCTACCGCGGCGGGAGGTGGCCCGCAGCCAATGCGAACGGCAGGAGCAGGCGTGGGAATCTCAATGGCAGCCACGACTGCGGAGTTTTCTACGCGAGAGCAGGGAATTGGCGGCGGCGCAGGACCATCAGGAATTCCACGCGCCATCATTCCGGCGTCCGAAGACTTCGGCCTGGGTTCCGGGGTAGGCTCGGACGGCGGTTTTAATTTAAGTTCTGCGCCGCTCAGACCGATTGAGCAGAGACTGGCATTCGGACAAGAGGGTTTCTCGACGGATCCAGGATTGACGCGAGGATCGACAGTCGGAAATTGGGCAGGGAATCTCGCGGGTCCGAACGGCGATACCCCGGCCAGCCTGCCGCGCCCCGATCAGATTTCCGATTTGAAACCGCTGGGCCAGGTGAGCTCAAGTTTTATCGTCGCCGTAAATGGTGGCGGTCTGTGGCTCGTCGATCAGCACGTTGCACACGAGCGCGTGCTATTCGAGCAGCACTTATCGGCGCGCCGCGCGGGAAAAATCGAAACGCAACGCATGCTCATGCCCATGGTCATCGAGCTGGCCCCACGACAAATTGTCATCTACGAAAAAATCGCTGAAGAACTGGCCGCCAACGGATTTGAAGTGGAACCGATGGGGCCAAGAAGTGTGGCTATCCAGGCGGTCCCTGCCGGAATCGTAGCCAGTGATGCCGAAAAACTTCTCACGGAAATTCTGGATGGAATTGAGCGGGAAAACGCGGCCATTTCGATTGAAACTCTGCAAGCCAAGATCGCCGCTTCCACGGCATGCCATGCGGCCATCAAGGTAAACATGCCTTTGGATCAGACGAAAATGGAATGGCTACTGGCAGAACTTGCGAAAACAGATTGTCCCATGAGCTGTCCGCACGGACGCCCAGTGGTGCTGCGATACTCGGTTAAAGAAATCGAGCGCGCATTTCAAAGAATATAGATGCCTGCACGCAAGTTTTCATGTGCGATGGGACGGCAGCGGCAAAAAATCGATCAGGCGAGGTGAACGGGAAGCATGAGTAACACGCAGAAGACAGCCGTGATTTTTGGAGTGGCCAACAAGCGCAGTATCGCGTGGGCCATCGCCCAGAAATTGCAGGGGGCCGGATGGCGGCTGGCTATCACCTATCAAAACGAGCGTCTCGCGCAGGAAGCCAAGGGCCTGATCGACGAACTACCAGGAGCTGCGGGATTCATGTGCGACGTCGCGCACGACGAGCAGATCGCGAAGCTCTTTGAAGAATTGAAACAGAAATACGGGACGCTTCAGGGCGTCGTGCATAGCGTGGCCTTTGCTCCTGCTGCGGAACTCAGCGGCCAATTCCTGAATACCACCCGCGAGGGATTTCGCATTGCTCACGACGTCAGCGTCTACTCGCTGATCGCCGTTGCGCGCGCGGCCGCTCCCTTGATGACACAAGGGGGCGCAATCGTAACTATGACCTATTACGGTGCGGAAAAAGTGGTGCCCAAATACAACGTAATGGGCGTCGCTAAAGCTGCGCTGGAAGCTAGCGTGCGCTATCTCGCAAGTGATCTGGGAGCGCAAAACATTCGCGTTAATGCGATTTCCGCGGGCCCTATAAAAACGCTCGCGGCGCGGGGAATTTCGGGTTTGGGTGAAATGTTGAAGTCGCACGCCGAGCGAGCGCCCTTGAAACGCAATGTTGATCCCGGGGAGGTCGGAGCCACGGCGGCGTTTTTACTATCCGAAGCTGGCTCTGGAATTACTGGCGAGACAATTTACGTCGATTGCGGTTATAACATCATGGGATTTTGAACGCTTCATTTCTAACTGCGAGCTCGACACGCAAATGTTCCTGATCATTGGCTCTCATCTGAAACGCGGCATGGCGGTGTGCGCGTTTCCCATCACATGCAAAAACTAACCATTGCGATCGATGGCCCGGCGGGCTCCGGCAAGAGCAGCTTGGCGCGCCGCGTGGCCAGTTTGCTGGGTTATTTGTACATGGACAGTGGTGCAATGTATCGCGCCGTGGCGTTGAAAGCCCTGCGTCGGAGAGTGCTGCTTAACGATGAACAGGCGCTGAGCGCAATCGCGCGTGAAACACACGTTGAGTTGAAACGGCCGAGTCCGGCACAGGAAGCGGCCGGTGCCAAGAACTGCGTGTTCCTGGACGGCGTCGAAGTGACTGACGACATTCGCACCGAGGAAGTTGCTCAGGCGGCTTCGCGATTGGCGACCGTCCAGGAAGTTCGCGAGGTGCTGGTGGCCGAGCAACAGCGAGCCGGAGCCGGCGGCGGCATTGTGATGGAAGGCCGCGACATCGGAACCGTAGTGTTCCCCAACGCCGAGCTTAAGATTTTTCTGGATGCCTCCCCAGAAGTGCGCGCAAAACGACGCTGGAAGGAGCATCAGGAAAAATGCGACAAAATTTCGCTGCAGGAAGTAGTGGAAGAAGTTCGCGAACGCGACCGGCGCGACCGTGAGAGAAAAGTATCGCCACTGGTTCGAGCAGCCGATGCTGTGCTGGTGGACAATACCGCTATGGGCATTGAAGAAACCGCGCGAATCATCGTGATGCTGGTGAAAGAACGCGAAGATAGAGCGGCAAGGGCAGGGAGGACAGCATGATACGGATGCTGACTGTGGTGGCGCTGAGCATCAGCAGCGTATTTTTAGTTATGCCGGAGGTTTTGTTGGCACAGGGCGCGGCAAACGAGAAAAACACTGAAACTAGAAGCGGCGATGAAACGACGCAAAGATTCCGCACTTACCTCGAAGAAGATTGGAAGCGCTGGATGGTGGAATATCCTGAATTGGCAACGTCTGCGGGTTTTCCAGGCCAGAACCGGCGATGGAGCGACGATTCGCCTGCGGGAATCGAAGAGCGTAAGAAACATCTACATGAGAGTACGGCCGCGTTAAAAGGTTATTCGCGTGACTCTCTGCCTCATGCGGAACAGCTCAATTTCGATCTGTATTCCGATTTGCTCAACACTGCCGAAGACGGGTTGCAGTATGGCGACGACCCCCTGCCGTTCCGCAACGTAGTGCCGCACAACAACTGGATGCCCATAAGTCAGATGGGCGGCGTCCAACAAGGCGCCGCGGAAATCATTTCCACCATGCCGAACAGGTCGGTGGCCGACTACGAAGATATTTTGGCGAGGCTCGAGGCGCTACCCACTTACGTTGAACAGCAACAAGCCTTGTTACAAGAAGGGCTGAAGCGCGGGTACACGCCGCCGAAGCTGATGCTGCGCGATGTTCCCAAACAGATTGCAGACTTACTCCCGGCCGACCCGCTGACCAGCGCTTTGCTTGAGCCTTTCAAAAATTTTCCTGTGGAAATCCCTGAGCACGATCGCGCCCGGCTGACCAACCGCGCGAAAGAAATCTACGGCACGAGCCTGGTCCCCGCCTTTCAGAAATTGCGCGATTACATCGTATCCAGCTATTTGCCAGCCTGTCGCGACTCGATCGCGGCAACGGCCCTGCCCAAAGGCGCGGAAGCTTACGCCTTTCACGTACGCTGGCAAACCACGACAAATTTAACGCCCCAACAGATACACGAAATAGGCTTGTCGGAAGTGAAGCGCATTCGCGCAGAGATGGATAAGGTAATTGCTTCAACCAATTTCAAAGGCAGCTTCCACGAGTTCACGGAATTTTTACGCAACGATCCGCGCTTTTACTTTGATAAGCCCGATGACCTGGTCAACGGCTACCGCATCATTGCCAAGAAAATCGATCCGGAGCTGGCGCATTTGTTCGGCAAGCTCCCGCGCTTGCCCTATGGCGTGACACCCATTCCGGATTTTAAAGCCCCGTCGCAAACCACAGCGTATTACCAGGCTGGCGCGCCCAGCGTAGGCCGGCCGGGCTACTATTTCGTGAACACATACAATCTGCACGCCCGTCCGAAATGGGAGATGGAAGCGCTTTCACTGCATGAGTCCGTACCGGGGCATCATTTGCAGATTTCGCTGGCGCAGGAAATGGAAAACGAGCCAGAATTTCGCAAGCACGTGGGCTACTCGGCATTTGTGGAGGGCTGGGCACTATACAGCGAAAGCCTGGGCGAAGAACTTGGAATGTACAAGGACCCCTATTCAAAGTTTGGCCAGCTCAGTTATGAAATGTGGCGCGCAGTGCGCCTGGTGGTGGATACCGGAATGCATGCGCAAGGGTGGACGCGCGAGCAAGCAATTCAATTTTTTAAAGACAATACCGGAAAGACCGATCAGGACATCACCGTGGAAGTGGATCGCTACATCGTTTGGCCAGGACAAGCGCTGGCGTACAAGCTTGGCCAGCTGAAAATCCGCGAGCTGCGCACTCAAGCAGAGAAGTTGCAAGGCGCGAAATTCAACGTGCGCGCGTTTCACGATGCCGTTCTGGAAAACGGCGCCCTGCCGCTCAACGTATTAAGCGCACACATGCAAGACAGGATGGCAGGTGCACCAAAATAATCACGCAAGTTGGCGTGGAGTAGCACAACCGTTCCGTAGAGTGGCAATTGGATTCGTAAATTACTTACGTGCGTGGCTATGCTGGCGCGGACATCGAGCCGAGGAACTCGGAGTTGGATTTGGTCTTGGTCAGCCGACTCAGCAACAACTCCATAGCTTCTACCGTGGATAGCGGGCTGAGCACCTTGCGCAGCACCCAAATGCGGCTCAGTTCGTCCGGCGGAAGAAGGATTTCATCCTTACGGGTGCCCGAGCGCTGAATATCGATAGCAGGGAAGACGCGCTTGTCAGACAGCCGCCGGTCAAGATTGATTTCCATGTTGCCGGTACCCTTGAACTCTTCGAAGATGACGTCATCCATGCGGCTGCCGGTGTCGATCAATGCGGTGGCAATAATGGTGAGCGAGCCGCCTTCTTCCACGTGGCGCGCGGCGGCAAAGAAGCGGCGCGGGCGCTGCAGGGCGTTCGCGTCAATACCGCCGGACAGCACCTTGCCTGACGGCGGTGTTACCGCGTTGTAAGCGCGCGCGAGTCGCGTGACGCTGTCGAGAAGAACAACCACGTCGCGCTTATGCTCCACCAGCCGCTTGGCTTTTTCCAAAACCATTTCTGCAACTTGAATATGCCGCTGCGGTGCTTCGTCGAAGGTCGAGCTGATGACCTCGCCTTTCACGGTGCGTTGCATGTCCGTGACTTCTTCGGGGCGTTCATCGATGAGCAGCACAATGAGCGCGACTTCCGGGTGATTCACGGTGATGGAATTAGCCATGGATTGCAGCATCATGGTTTTTCCGGTGCGCGGAGGAGCCACGATCAAGCCGCGCTGGCCCTTACCTACCGGACACAGCAGGTCCAGGACACGCCCGGTCATGTTTTCCTTGGTGGTTTCCATCTTCAGCCGGCCCTGCGGATAGAGCGGTGTGAGGTTATCGAAGAATATTTTGTTGCGCGCGACTTCCGGATCTTCGAAATTTACGGCTTCCACTTTGATCAATGCGAAATAGCGCTCACCATCCTTGGGAGGACGAACTTGGCCGGAGACGGTATCTCCAGTGCGAAGATCGAACTTGCGAATCTGTGACGGCGAAACGTAAATATCATCTGGGCCCGGAAGATAGTTGTATTCCGGCGCGCGCAGGAACCCGAACCCGTCCGGCAGGCATTCGAGGACGCCTTCGGAGAAGATCAATCCGTTCTTTTCCGTTTGTGCGCGCAGGATCTGGAATATCAGCTCCTGCTTGCGCATGCCGCTGGCGCCGGGAATGTTGAGTTCCTTGGCGATCTTGGCGAGATCGGTAATATTTTTTTCTTTGAGCTCGGCAAGGCTAATGCTCATCTGGTTGCTTCCTTCGACGCTTGTTTCTTTCATATGTCCTTAACTTTTATGGGTGAAAATTGACCTTAGAAAAATCCGGATTGTGTACGAGGTGGCGCGCAGACTGGCGAAAGCACGAACTCGGCCAGGGAGGCAAACCAGACTATCTTCAACCGGAAGCGCTACTTAACCAGGATCACAGTCCACGAAAAGCCCGAACGCGAACCGCACTCCAGTGGCGCTTTTAGTTGGTCAAACTTGTGTCTTTCTCAGCACCGGCCACGAACGGTTCAGCGACGGGTGCAACTGCGGGATGCTCAATCGGCACAATCAGCCGTTCAAGAGCGACTTGCAAAACTTCATCCATGGTTTCAACAAATCGGATCGTCAAACTGGAGAGGATCTCCTGCGGTATTTCCGCCAGGTCTTTCTCATTGTCCTTCGGAAGCAGTACCGTACGCAAGCCCATTCGATGAGCAGCAAGAAGTTTTTCTTTGACCCCGCCGATGGGAAGAACTTTTCCACGCAGGGTGATTTCACCGGTCATGGTGACATCGCGCCGCACCGGGATGCGGGTCAAAGCGCTAACGATGGAATTGCAAATAGTGATGCCGGCGGAGGGCCCGTCCTTGGGAATGGCGCCTTCGGGAACGTGTACGTGAATATCGATGTTGCGATAAAAATCCTTTGGTAGTCCAAAAGAAGCCGACCGGGAGCGAATGTAGCTCATCGCCGCTTGCGCGGATTCCTGCATCACATCACCAAGTTTTCCGGTCAGCGTGAGGCGCCCTTTGCCTTCCATTAAGGTCGCTTCGGTAGTGAGAACCGTGCCGCCCACTTCCGTCCAGGCGAGTCCGGTAGTGAGACCGATCTCGTTCTGTTTCTCGAGCCAGAATTCGCGGTATTTCAAAACGCCCAGGTAGTCGTTAACGTTGGCGGGCACAATTTCCGCCTTCACGTCCGCCTTCGGACCCTCGGTGACCACCTTGCGTGCCATCTTGCGCGAAATATTTTGAACCTCGCGTTCCAGATTGCGTACTCCAGCTTCCTGGGTGTAATGCCGGATGATATGCAGCAGGCCTTCGTCGGTAAACGACAGATTCTTTTCCAGAAGACCGGTGGCTAAACGCTGACGCTTAACGAGGAAGCGCTTGGCGATCTGAAGTTTTTCCTGCTCGGTGTAGCCCGGAATGCGCAGGATTTCCATGCGGTCCTGTAAAGGCTGCGGGATAGTGTGCAGCACGTTGGCGGTGCAAACGAACATCACTTTCGAAAGGTCGTATTCCACGTCCAGATAGTGATCGGTAAAGGCGTGATTCAGTTCCGGATCCAGCACTTCCATCAGCGCTGCGGAAGGATCGCCGCGGAAATCGGTGGACATTTTGTCCACCTCATCAAGAACGAAGATGGGATTGGTGGTGCCGGCCTTCTTCATCATCTGGATGATTTGACCTGGCAGGGCGCCGATATAGGTACGCCGGTGGCCTCGAATTTCAGCTTCGTCACGAACGCCACCCAGTGAAACGCGAACAAATTTGCGCCCGGTTGCGTGCCCGATGGACATGGCCAGCGAAGTCTTGCCGACGCCCGGAGGCCCAACAAAGCAGAGAATCGAGCCCTTAGGATTCTTGACCAGTTGGCGAACCGCCAGAAACTCCAGGATGCGATCTTTTATCTTTTCGAGGCCGTAGTGTTCCTCATTGAGGATTTTTTCCGCGGCCAAAATGTCGCGTATTTCCTTGGACTTCTTCTTCCACGGCACCGCCAGCAGCCAATCAAGATAGTTGCGGCTGACAGTAGACTCCGCGGACATGGGCGGCATCAGTTCCAGGCGCTTCAGCTCCTGAATGGCCTTTTCGTGCACATCTTTGGACATGCCGGCCGTATCGATTTTCTTCTTTAGCTCGTCGATCTCGCTCTTTTCGCCGCGGCCCAGTTCTTTCTGGATGGCCTTGAGCTTTTCGTTGAGGTAATACTCTTTTTGCGCGCGCTCCATCTGCCGCTTGACGCGGGTGTTGATGTTGCGATCGACGTTCAACTTTTCAAGTTCGATCTCAAGAATGTCGCCGATGCGGTTTAGCCGCTCCACGGGATCGACGGTTTCCAGCAAATCCTGTTTTTCGTCCACCGGCAATTGCAAGTTGGCCGCAATGGTGTCGGACAGCCGTGAAGGATCATCGACGCGCGCGGCGGCGATCATGGTGTCGTAATTCAGGCTTTGGGAAAGCTTGATGAACTGTTCGTACAACCCGGTAATCTTCTGAACGGTTTGCTCCACCTGGGGAGAAGGCTCGACGCGAGCATTTAGCAGGCGAACGGTGGCCCGAAAAAAACCTTCTTCCGCGGTGATGCTGATGGAGCGGGCTCGCTCCACACCTTCCACCAGAACTTTTATATTTCCGTCGGGCAGCTTGACGCTCTGCACGATATTCGCGAGCGTTCCCACCGCGTAAATCTCTTCAGGCTTGGGATCGTCCACCGAAGCGTCGTGCTGCGTAGAAAGGAAAATCTTCTTGTCGCCCGCCAGAGCCTCTTCAAGCGCGCGGACGCTGGCTTCGCGGCCTACGATGAACGGCGTCATCTGTTGCGGGAAGATGACCATATCGCGCACCGGCATCATCGGTACGCGCTTCATTTCCTGTTTTTCCCGATTGAACATGGGGCCCCTGATATAAACGTCGCGTCAAATTTTAACGCGATTCACTTCTCAGACCGGCAAAGGATTTAGCTTGGTGCTAAATAGCTAACCAGCCTTTTCGAGCAAACTCCAATTGATCTCGCGGGTGCGAACCATCTCCGCGGTCACCACAAAATCGCGCACCTTGCGCTGCATGGGCAGGTGATACATAAGCTCCAGCATTAGATCCTCAAGGATCATGCGCAGGCCGCGTGCGCCAACTTTTCGCTGCATGGCCAACTCGGCGACGGTTTCCAGCGCGTCGTCGGTAAACCGTAAACGCACATTCTCAAATTCAAAAAGTCTCTGGTACTGCTTAAGCAGTGCATTCTTTGGCTCGGTCAAAATTTTTACCAGCGCGGCTTTGTCCAGATCATTCATGACGCCGGCAACAGGCAGTCGTCCAACAAATTCCGGAATTAGCCCGTAGCGGATGAGATCGCCCGGCTGAACATGCTCAAGCAACTCGGTATTGCGGCGTTGCGGAGCTGCGGTGGAAGCGTCCGTATGGAAACCCAGCGAGCGGCGGCCGGCCCGTTTCTCAATGACTTTTTCCAATCCGACGAACGCGCCGCCACAAATAAACAGAATGTTGGTGGTATCGACGGGCGTGAATTCCTGATGAGGATGCTTGCGGCCACCCTGCGGAGGAACATTAGCTACTGTGCCCTCGAGAATCTTGAGCAAAGCTTGTTGCACACCTTCCCCGCTCACATCGCGGGTGATCGAAGGGTTCTCATCCTTCTTAGCGATCTTGTCGATCTCGTCTATATAGATGATGCCTTGCTGAGCCTTCTGCACATCGCCGTCGGCAGCCTGCAGCAACTTGAGAATAATATTTTCCACGTCTTCGCCGACGTAGCCCGCTTCGGTAAGCGTGGTAGCGTCCACGATAGCGAAGGGCACATCCAACATCCGCGAAAGCGTTTGCGCCAATAACGTCTTGCCGGTACCGGTTGGTCCGATAAGCAGAATATTGGACTTGCTGAGTTCCACCTCGCCAGGCTGCTTATTCAGGAAAATGCGCTTGTAATGGTTATAGACCGCCACAGCCAGTTTCTTTTTGGTGCGGTCCTGGCCAATTACATAGCCATCTAGAAATTGTTTGATCTCCGGAGGGCGCGGTAGCCTCTTGGCCGGAGCCGTAGCCTGCTCGCGCTTTTCATCCTCCAGAATCGTTTCGCACACACCCACGCACTCATTACAAATGTAGGCGCGCGGATAGTCCGAAGGCGAACTGATCAGCTTTTCGACCTGTTCCTGGGTCTTATGGCAGAAGGAACAGCGCAACGGCTCTTCTGGATTGAATTTTTTCACTGGCGTGAAGGCCTCGTCTCCGCGAAGGTTCGACGGAGCACCCTACCCATCATTCTAGGCCGATTTATCTCCGAAGCAAAATAGAAAGCTACAAAACTTGCTAACTTTTTGGAACGAGTTCGGCATCGTAAACGCACCGGATGGTGAGCCTGGCACGGGGCTAGCGATGCTTGTAGATAATCTCGTCAATCATCCCGTATTCCTTGGCTTGCTCGGGATTCATGATGAAGTCGCGCTCTACATCCTTTTCGATGCGCGTAACGTTCTGTCCGCTATGTTGCGCAAGAAGTTTGTTGATAACCATGCGCATGCGCAGGATTTCCTTGGCATGCAGGTCGATATCCGTGGCTTGACCGCCTAGACCGGACATCCACGGCTGGTGAATCAGAATCCGCGCGTTGGGCAACGCGAAGCGTTTTTTCGGCGCTCCGCCAACCAGCAGCACAGCCGCGATGGACGCTGCTTGACCCACGCAGGTGGTGACTACGTCAGGCTTGACGAACTGCATCGTGTCGTAAATCGCGAACCCCGCGGTGATTGAACCGCCCGGGGAATTGATGTAAATCTGAATGTCTTTTTCTGGATCTTCGGCCTGCAGAAAAAGCATCTGCGCGATCGCCAGATTGGCGACGTGGTCGTCGATCGGCGTGCCTATAAAAATAATGTGCTCTTTCAGGAGCCGCGAATAAATGTCGTAGGCGCGTTCGCCCCGGCTGGTCTGTTCGACCACCATGGGTACAAGCGTGGTGGCACGATAATCTGGTTCGTTAAAGTTTTTCATTTTTTGGTTTTTTGAGTGTTTGCGGTTGCGAACGATAAGATCAGGCTTCAGTCAACAATTACCGCACAATCGAAAGTTACTTCGCTCCAGCGGCTGCTGCTGTGGTGCTAACTCGAGCATTTTGCGCGAGCCAGTCGAGAGTTTTATCACTCCGCAACTTCGCTTTTATCCTATCGAGCGTACCTTGCTTTGTCAAACGAGCGCGAATTGCTTCCGCCGATTCGTTACTATGTCCGGCCAGATGTTCCAGCTCGTGCTCCACTTCTTCCTCGGTCACATCGATATTTTCCGCCGTGGCGATGCGGTCGACAATCAGCTCAGCCTTTACATCGTCCTTGGCACGGTCTTCATTCCGCTTACGTAGCGACACCCAATCGATATTTACCGCGCGCGGATCAACACCTTGCTGCGCCAGCGATCGCACTACTCGTTCTAGCCGCACATCCATTTGATGCTCTACGAGTGACTGCGGTACAGGGAAGTCATGCAACTTTACGATTTCGCCCAGAACCTTTTCGCGCAACAAATCTTTCTGCTTGTGATCGCGCTGGTGTTCCAGGCCTTCGCGAATTTTTTTCTTCAGTTCGTCCAGCGTGGTAGCGTCGCTAACGTCCTTGGCGAAGTCATCATTTAATTCAGGAAGCTTCTTGGTTTTGATGCCCAGCACATCCACGGAATAATGATAGGTCTTGCCCGCGAGCTTCGCATCGGGATAATCCGCAGCATACGGAACGTCGAAATCCTTGTGATCCCCGATATTCACGCCGCGAAGATTTTCGTTGAATGGCGCCATGGTCTCTTCCGCGCCGATGTGACATAGCACGCTGTCAGCCTGCAGCGGTTCGCCTTCACCCTCGGCTGTGCCAGTGAGTTTTAGCTGCACGAAATCGCCATCCTGCACAGCACGGCCCTCGGCGGGAGCAAATGCCGCGGCACGTTCGCGCATGTCTTCAAGCGTTTTGGTGACATCCTCGTCCACGACGTCCATCACCGGCATCTCGAGTTGCAGATCCTTATAATTGCCCAGCTCAAATTCGGGAAGAACTTCGAACACGGCTCGAAATTTAAGCGGCTGGCCATCATTGAAGTCCAGCTGCTCGACCTTCGGTTGCGAGACCGGAGTGAGCTTCTGCTCGTTGACAGCCTTTTCCACGCGTTCAGGAACCAGCGATTGCAGCACTTCCCCCTTGATGTCGTCCGCAAACCGCCGCCGAATCAACGTAATCGGAGCTTTGCCAGGACGAAAGCCCGGCACCCGCGCGACCTTCGCGAATTCTTTGGCCACCCGCTCCATGGCTTTGGAAACTTCGTCCGCGGGAATTTCCAGGTCCAGTTCGCGGCGGCAGGTAGCATCGGCCGCGGCCTGATTCGTGCCTTCCGGCGTGCTTTCGGCAGTTTTTTCGGTACCTTCAGTCATACAAGTTGCCTTTCAAATTACGTAGAAATCGGAGATCAATACAGGTTACAACGCTGGGACACTCATCCGCGAGCACGAACACCCCAGTTCCAGGGGACTCCAGCGATCCAGGCTTTCAATTGAGCTTAGAGAAGCAAGGACTGACTCGCGACTGATTTATCAGTATAAGCCGACGCTTCTGGCATCGTCAATTCATGGCCGCGCGTGGGAGCGGTCAATTGGAAATTTGCCGCGCCGGTATTAAATCTGAAAATCGAGCGAAGGTGCTTATGTTAATTAGTCGATTATATAATTATATAGTATGGACAAGTTGTGGCACCATTAGTGCGAGCCCGTAGTTTAATTGGCAAAATGCTTACCTGTCACGTAAGAAGATGCGAGTTCGAATCTCGTCGGGTCCACTCTGATTCTGGGAGGTTGTACGGCAGGGCAACCCCCTTTCTATTTCCATACAAATTCTTGACCAAACCTCGCCCTGAGTTATAATAAACAGGACAGGTAAGCATTTTGCACGTAAGGCAACTCCTAACGGGGTTGCCTTTTTTTTGTCCTAGCTCCTTTTCCGATGTTCCTAGCGAAACCTTAAGGCATGCAAGGAATCGAATTGGGTTCTAGTCCGCAGCCGCTTCGGAGCGCTTGGCGGCGGCCGTTAAATCGGCGTGCAGCAAGCGATGGAAAAGATGTTCACCCGCTTCACGGCGAACCGAGAGACGCCCGGCTAAATAAGCGCGTGAGCCTAAACCGCGCTGCACGGCGTCGCATATGCCCATATCTTCATCTTGGACCTTTTCGCTGACCGCGATGCTCTCGCGATTCCGCATTTCCGCGGCAGCAGAGATATCCGAGAAGTAGTAATCGAAGATCACCGCGCACTTATCCACGCCTAGAGGCACCACCACGTTCGTGTCCATCACCCCTTCGTACGCGTTCAACATAAAATTAGGGTAGATCCATAAATAAAAAGCGCGGCCCTGGCGCGTGGAAGCGACTCCAGCTTCAGAGCTGGAGTCGGAGGACAATGGACTGGACTGCAAACAAGCGCGCTCAAAGTTTTCTATAGTGTATTTGGTGTACTCGATGACGCTGCTTAGCCCTTTGTGCGCGTGCGGAACGTGGTAGCCCCCATCCAGATAATTATCGACGTAGACTTTCCAGTTGCACTGCAAAGTGTAGATGCGACGATCAAAGTACCGCAGTTTTTTTGTCAATTGCAGTGGGGCCACGATGGGCGGGATGGTGCCAAGAGAGTCACGCAACGAACCAGCGTTAGGATCGAGGTTCACAAATACAAAATTCTCCCAAGTGTCCACGAGAACGGGGACAAGCCCATTCTCGGAGCGCTCAAAATCGCAGACGCCATCAAATTCAACCATGCCTTTCAGCGCGCCGTCGATGCCGTAAGTCCAGCCATGATAAGGACAGCGAAATTGTTTAGCACAACCTTGCGCTTCCGTGACCACCGCCGCGGCATGATGTCGGCATACATTATAGAAAGCGCGTAATCGTGAGTCTTCACCGCGCACCACCACAATCGGATCACCGGCGATATCGGCAGTAAGAAATTGTCCCGGGTTCTGCACCTGGTCGGCGCGCCCGACAACCTGCCAGCTTTTACCAAAAACAGCGGAATTCTCCAGTTCTGCGAGACCTTCATCGAAATACCAAGGCGATGGAATAGTAGACGCGTGATCCAGCGGATTATTGGGATTGTACAGTTCAAGCAGGCTGCGCACATCTCGCGGCATAAACGGCTCCAGACCCAGAACGATGTTCTTTAGCTATAAATTAGCATGATAAACTTTCTCTACCCACATCGCGGGAATGGCGGAACTGGCAGACGCAGCAGGCTTAGGACCTGCCGGGCGCAAGCCCCTGGGGGTTCAAATCCCTCTTCCCGCACCACCAACTACATCCCATCATCGCGGGCTGTCAATCAGGTCAGAGCGCGTCCTAAAGTCTCAGGAAGAAGCAACGCCAGGAGCGCAGCTACGAAAAACGCCGCAGCCAGCAGCGAGAACGCCGGCCCGATCCCGTAATGCAGTGCTAACGCTCCAACTGCAAACGGTGCGGCGGCGGAGAATCCACGGCCAATGTTGTAGCTGAGACCCATGGCTGCCGCGCGGATTTCGCCTGGAAAAATTTCACTGGCAATCGCGGCATAGCCCGAAAAAAATCCCGTTCCAAAAAAAGCTACGAATGGGCCGAGCAACAGCAGCCAGAACGCGCTCTTGGCAGACCCGTAGATTGGCGTTAACCCCGCAGCAACCAGCAAATAAATAAAGTAAGGTTTACGACGGCCGAAGGCATCGGCAAAAAATCCAAAGGATGCGTAACCCAGCCATTTTCCGAAGCACAACACCAGAAAGAATGTTGTCGTCTTGACCAGACTCAGGCCCCGCCCACCTTGAGAAACCGGCAATGACAAGTAAGCGGGGATCCAGGTGAACAGTCCCCAATAGCCAAACATCCCAAAGGCGTTCATCGCCGTGGCCAGCAGTCCCACACCAAAAACTCCTTTGCCAAGCAACACACCAAAGAATCCGGATCGCTCTGTTGCTACACGGTTTTTCCACACGGCGGGCTCGGGCACATTGCGGCGAATCCAAAAGACCAGCAGCGCCGGTAGCACTCCGACAAAAAATACCGCTCGCCAGCCAAAGTTCGGCAACACCACGGCGACGACTAGTGCCGCGATGGCTTCACCAATGGCGTAAGAAGACTGCATCAGCCCCAGGGCTTTCCCGCGATGTTCGGGCCGCCATGTTTCGGCTATCAGCGCAGCGGCGGCGGTCCACTCGCCGCCCATACCGATGCCTAACAAAAACCGGAACGCCGCCAACTCCGTAATGGAATGCGAGAGGCCACACGCCGCGCTGGCCACCGAGTACAACCCGATGGACGCCATCAGTGCGCGAGTGCGGCCGATTCGATCAGCAACCCAGCCGAATACCAGCCCGCCAATGGCTGAGGCCACAAGAGTTAGGGAATTGAGAAAGCCCGCGGTGCGCGTATCCATCGCGAATTCGCGCATGAGGAACGCGATCACCAGGGAATACAACATCACGTCCATGGCATCGAGCATCCAGCCAAGGCCGCCCGCAACGAGCGTTTGGCGCTCGGCGGCCGTCGTGTCGTGCGGGCAATTAAACAGGCGAGAAGATGCGGGCGAATTTGCGGAGGAGACGCTCGCGGAAGTCAGTGCGTCAGCCATTGGGCTTAACTCTTGTCAAGAACGACCCTGACCCACAATAACGTTGCTGCTAATTGCGCAACACCGCAAGGCTCTGTGCCGCTACGATAAGTCATTGCGCTAGAGGTCCGCTTTTGTTACGCTCCGGCGCATTATATCCCTCCCGGAGGTCTAGCAAATGGCGTTCTGTAAAGCGTGTGGAACGGAATTAGGGGGCGCAGCTTTCTGTCCGAAGTGCGGAGCCAGCCAAGCGGCATCAGCGGTTCCGATGGCCACGGCGCCAGCGGCAAGCAGCGAAGGTCTCGCGGAAAACGTGGCTGGGCTGTTGTGCTACGTTCTGGGGTGGCTAACAGGGATCATATTTATATTGATCGATAAACGGCCCTTCGTCAGGTTTCACGCCGCGCAGTCGATCGTGGTGTTCGGCGCTCTAATGGTGCTGAGAATTGGTTTTGGGGTCGTGGCCGGCATCGGAGGCTTCGTCGGATTTGGTTTGTGGGCGGTGGTCTCCATGGTACTTGGATTGTTGACCGTAATTTTGTGGATCCTGTTAATGATCAAGGCCTATCAGCACGAACTATTCCGTGTGCCGATTGCCGCGCCTATTGCCGATGGCATCGCCGGCAAATAATTAGACAGAGATCGCCGCCTGGGAGTCGCTCCATTCTCGCGCGACTCTTTCTGCGCTGAACTCTATTTAACGATCCTCAAACGTGGTTACTATTGACTTTCCCGTTGGCTCCCACCATTGTAAAAAGCTTCATTTAACATTGCACCAAGCCTAGAAAGGCATTCGCCAGGTTTATGACCCGAGTACGCCTGTGTTTCCATGATCGCTGTTTTGATGGCACCGCTTCTGCCGCTCTTTTTTATCGTTTTTACCGCGAGCGCTTCGATGCGCAAGCGCAATTCGAACTGACCGGCATGACCCATCGCGCGGTACAGCCCTGGACAGACGGCCTTTTTGACGGCGACGAAAATGTGATTGTGGACTTCAAGTATTCGAACTCGCCGAAAGTTACATGGTGGTTCGATCATCATCAGAGCGCATTTCTGACTCCCGTGGATGCGGAAAACTTTCGCAAGCACCCCGGACCGAAAATGTTTTACGAGCCGGAATATAAGTCTTGCACCAAATTAATCGCTGACGTTTCTGAAGAAAAATTCGGCTTCGATACTACTCCGCTCGACGATTTGATTCATTGGGGCGACATCATCGATGGGGCGCAGTACCCCACGCCCGAAGCCGCCGTGGCCCTTGCGGAACCCGCCACGCAACTCGCGCTGGTCATCGAAGCAGCGCCAGAAAATGGCCTGCCGGCAAAGATAATTCCAGAATTGGCCTACCGGCCGCTATCGGAAATGGTACAGCTGCCCATGGTGGCCAAACACCTTGAGCCGCTATTGGACCGCCACCGAAAATCCATCGAGATTCTTCGCGAGCGCGCCGACGCCCGCGAAGGAGTCATTTTTTTTGATGTCAGCGACCTGGACCTGGAAGGCTACAACAAATTCATCCCGTATCTGTTATATCCGGCATGCATTTATTCCGTGAGCGTAAGCGCATCGGCAGTGCGCGCGAAAGTTTCGCTGGGTACGAATCCCTGGAATCTCGCGAACGCGGACGCCAATCTGGCGTCGCTGGCAGAGAAGTTCGGAGGTGGCGGGCACGCCCGCGTGTCGGCCATATCCTTTGATCCACATGATATTGCTCGAGCCAAGGAAGTTGCACACCAGCTGGTCGCCGAGTTGCGAGGCCGCTGGCGCAAGTAACGTCGAGTCTGGGAATTAAGGTGTCCAATGGTAATTTTCCTTCGCACCTAAGAATCCACCTGAGCCATGAATGCATTTGAACTCACGCGCGCGCTAATCGATATTGACTCCGTAACGAATTCAGAAAAACGTGTCGGCGAGTTTCTGTTCACACACCTTTCAAACCTCGCTAAACGCTACGCCGGGCGGGCGGAGCGAATGGGAGTCGAGTCCGATCGATTTAATGTCATCGCCTATTGGGGCCAGCCAGTCGTGACCCTCTCCACGCACATGGACACCGTGCCGCCATTCTTTCCGTCCCGCGAAAATGAAGAAGCAATTTGGGGCCGTGGCGCTTGCGATGCGAAGGGAATTATTGCCGCCATGATTACGGCCGCCGAGAAACTACTAAACGGCGGGAAGAAAAATTTCACTGTACTTTTTGTGGTGGGAGAAGAAGTCAATGGCGCCGGAGCGTTGGTTGCCGCCAGGAATCCTCGCGGCTCCCGCTACCTTATTAACGGCGAACCGACGGAGAACAAAATCGCCCTCGGCACAAAAGGCGCGTTGCGCTTTGAAATCACTGCCAAGGGCCGCTCGGCTCATTCCGCCTATCCAGAACTAGGACATTCCGCGATTGAAACATTGCTGGATGTGCTGCAGGACATTCGCGCTCTCAACCTGCCAGAGGACGAATTGTTGGGCCGCTCCACTCTGAATATTGGCACCATCAATGGCGGTCGGGCTCCCAATGTCATTGCCGATCATGCCCAAGCTGAAATTATGTTTCGACTGGTAGGCAGCGCCGCACCCATTCGTGAAGCCTTGGCACAAGTGCTGGCCGGACGCGCCGAGGGGCGTGAACAATACGCCACGCCCGCGCAACGACTGGAGCCATTCCCGGGATTGCCAACTACCGTTGTGTCTTTCACCACCGATATTCCGAGCTTTGGAACAGCGTGGGGAAAGCCATTTCTAATCGGCCCAGGCAGCATTCACGCCGCCCACACCGCCGAGGAGTGCATCCTGAAGCAGCAACTGCTCCAAGCAGTGGACATATATGCCGAAATGGTTTCAACCCTGACTTCCGGCGCTTTTGAGACGTAAAGTCGCGTTCCGGGTTTCTCCAGCCAGACGTCCGTTATGATATTCCCACGCAAAATTTGCCGTTAGGCTAAAAAATAACCTTGATCGCAAATTGAATCTGCCGTTCGGAAACTGTGGTGCGCAGCAGAGCCCCGGCGGTACCTGCAGGAGGAGCGCCCGCGGCCCCCGTTGGATCAAAAATGTCGGTGTTCCCATCGCCCGGACCCGGAGGCGCAAAATTGGGATGATTCATGACGTTGAACATCTCCACGCGAAACTGCACATTGAAATTCTCTGAGATGCGCCTGATCTTGTTGTTCTTGAAAATGGAGAAATCAAGACTCGTCACACCGGGGCCAATAAGAACGTTGCGGCCGGAGTTTCCGCGCAGGTTGAAACATCGCAGATCTCCCGGAGGTAACGGACCGCCAAAAGTGGGAGGAGCCGGGTCGCAATTAGCATCGAAGAACGCTTGATTTGGCGCTACTGGGACGCCGAAGCATTGGGTTTTTATATAGGCCGTGGGATTGCCGGGATTGACCGCGGTGCCACAGCCCGGACCAGACAGACGATTGGGGTATGCGAAGTCGTCGCTGCTAAGCGTGCCTGCCGGATCGGCGCCGGTTCCCCACGTAGGAGTAAATGGTACGCCATCACTCGCGGTGAAAATCATTCCCAGTTCCCATCCATTGGTCAGCCATTGCATCGGCCCCGTGAAAGATTTAGCTGTGGGCAACTCCCATGTTGCATTGATCACCAGAGTCCGGCCGACGTTGAAATCCGATAGCCCTCGCGTGAGCTTCAGATCAAACCAGTCAAGGCTGGAGATAGAGTTGCCGAACGCATCTCCAGCGAGCGTAGCTGAACTTGTATCAATGCTCTTGGCCCAGGTATAGGTGCCCTGCATCTGGAAGCCGTGGCTCAGGCGCTTGGCCAACTGCAGCTCGAGGGCATTGTAATAAGAGCGACCGTCATAAAACATTCCGCGTACCGACCCGAATGCTGGATTAATGGTGTTTGGAGGAGCGCATTGCGCAGGGTCGCTCCCATTCGGATCCGTCTGATTACACTGAGCGCTGAAGACGTTCCCTAATACGTCGACCTTCGGCCACAAATATCCGGAAGGAGTCCTGGTTGGTATCACCAGGTCAGCTTCATCGACACGGAATGGTTGATGAACGCCGCGAGATCCTACGTACGCAACGAAAGCCGCCAGCGACGGAGTGAGCTGGTACTGCAAATTCAGGTTCCACTGAGTTACATAGTTGCGTTTGGGATGTGATTCAACATAGGTCGAACGCAATTTATTGTTGGTGATGAGAGTAGGGTCGACGAACGGAAAAGTTAGCGGCGTCGGGGTGGACCCTACCTTCAGGGACGTGTACTGAAAAAACGGAGCAGATTGTGTTGTGAGGAGGATGAACTGGTAAGGCAAAGGCAAAACGTCAAAGAGACCTGCTCCCCCTCGTATCGCGAGCTTTCCGTTATGGAGCGGGTCCCAGGCAAAACCAAAGCGCGGCTCAAAGTTGTGCAAGGTCGGATTGTAGAAAAATGGGCCGGTACTTGCACAACCCTGCACCAAAGTGCCGCACACTGGGAGCGGATCAGAGAGATTCCGGAGATTGGCAAACTTGCCGTTAGCCTCGGTCGGAACCGTTGTCATTTCGTAACGGAGCCCAAGGTTTAAGGTGAGATTTGGTTTTATGCGCCAATCGTCTTGAACATAGCCTCCAATTATGGATTGGCCAATATTCCTCGGGGTAAGCGAACTAGCCACGCCGCCCTGAAACTTGTTGGGAGTATTTGTAAGGAAATCAGTCAGTGTATTGAAGAACCAAATTCCATTAGGATCCGTGAGCGCTGTCACGTTCAAGTCCATGCGCTCAACGGCCGCGCCGAACTTGATGGAATGTTTTCCCACGGTGTAAAACGCGTCATCGTAGCCTTGATACGAGTTCCATCGATACAAATACGTAGGCAAACCGCCTACACCTCCTGGCATGGTGGTCAAAAATCCAGGCACATTCACAACCGCCGCGTCTCTGCCCGCGAACGCCCCTAGCGAGGTATCTTTTGCCGCAGGGTTAAGAGCCGTTACGCTGGCGTCGTTATCGACGCGTTCGTGGTTGTAGCCGAAGCGCAGCGCGTTCACAAAAGCGGTCGTAAAACTATGGGTCTCTTCCGCCGCAACGATTTGCCTCGCCGACAAGGTGTTGAGGCCGACGTTGCCAAAACTATCAGGGGAATTGTACGGCGTCTTATCGTAGAGATACGTTCCGAACAAACTGTCTTTGTCTGAAAATTTGTGGTCAATGCGCGTCGTCACAAAGTTTTCCGTTACGATTTGTTTCCCGTTGAACACGTGTTGGCACACCAACCCGCCGCCAGCGCACTCCGCGGCGGTAGGGATCGGGTACAGTTGCAAATATTTCAGGATTGCTGGGTCTGTGACCGTAGCCCGCGCCGCAGGTGAAGGCACGAAGTCCACGTTGGCAATTCCCTTGGATTGGCGAATGCCCTCGTAGTCCACAAAGAAAAACGTGCGGTTGGGGATGATGCGCCCGCCGAGCGCACCTCCGAATTGGTTGCGCTTGAAGGACGCTTTCGGAGCGCCAGCCGACTCGAAATAGTTTTTAGCATCCAGCGCGCTATTGCGAAGAAATTCGTACACACTGCCGTGAAAATCATTAGTGCCGGACCGGGTGATGGCGTTAACCACTCCACCGGACGTCTTGCCGTATTCAGCGGAGTAGTTGCTGGTCAGCACCGAAAATTCCTGGATCGCATCGACGCCCAGGTTCCCACCCAGCACGCTGCCGGGTGCGCCGTTGGCATAGTCGTTGAGGCTCACACCGTCGAGACGGTAATTGTTCTGTTGCGGGCGCGCACCGGAGATGGTCAATTGTTGTCCGAAGCCGCGGTTACCCCGGTCAGCTCCAGTCGAAAAGGTCGGTTGCGTTTCGATGGTCGAAACTCCAGGTTGCAGCGCCGCCAGGTCCGTCCAGCTGCGGCCATTCAGCGGCAGCTCGCGCACCGTCGTGGCATTGACCACCGCGCTGATGTCGGAGCTGGTGAGTTGCACAGCAGGTGTTTCCGCAGTCACTTCAACGCGATTCGTAACCGTCCCGACGTGCAGTGTAACGTCCAGCGTTTGCTGCGCTCCGACGGTCATGTTTATGCCCGTAGTCTCTTCCGGGTTGAATCCAGTCGCGGTGACCTTCAGTTGATAAGTTCCCGGCAAAAGATTTACCGCGGTGTAGAAGCCGTTTGAGTTGGTCGTGACCTCGCGATTTACGCCCGTGGCTACGTTGGTGATCACCACGCTGGCGTTGGGGACACCTCCGCCATTGGGGTCGGTGACGGTACCCGAAAGAGTGCCGCCCGCGACTTGGGCATGGGCTGCAGTAGAAAAAACCATGCTTGACATGAAAATAATCGCTGCAAGACAGCCGGACCAATGCCTTACGGAACCAGTTTTGATTGTCAAAGGACTAGACCCCCAGTTGGGCGGAGCCTAGACCCTTCAACGGAGTGGATGCCTTAACGCAAGATTAATTTCTATTTAGACGGGTCAAAATGACAAATTTGCTAGCCGAAAAACAAACGAAGCAAAGGAGATATTCGAGGATGGCGTTCGACGAATTTCTGCGAAAAAACAGCGGCAATTTTGAACAGCAAAGGGTGATGCAACTCGAATCGAACTGCTGTTTATTGGTATCGTCCAAGGATTACTTTTCCGCCCTTCATCACGAATTTCACCCGTTGAAGTTACGTGATGTCCCACAGCGGGTCGCTGGAAACGGCAATTATGTTCGCGAACTTATCTTTTTCTATGGAGTGAATATGTGCGTGTGGCCGTCATCAACATGGGCAACGTCGTGTTTTTCGTCAGATCGATAATTTGCGCGCCTGTCGGAATTTGCACCGTAATCGGCCGCACGACAATAATGTTTTCTTATTTAATGAAGAGCACTTGGTTACTGAGGAGCTTGCCCGACTTGCTGTCAAATAGATGACCGGCGCGTTATGCCGCCGCGAGAAAACAGAATCTCTACCTGGGTTGTTACGAACTTAAAGGAAGATTAATTTATATTTAGCCGCTACCGCTGATGCGGGTGCAAACCCTTGCAAATGCCTCAAAATAGCGGTCGAAACGCTGGCCAGGCAACGCTTCCGGCACTGTTGCCGTTGACGGGTTCGGAAGCCGTAGCGTAGCATCGCGTGTCTTTTGTCGCACCCAATCGTATTTCCGCCGCAACAATCGAATGGAGACAACTTCATGAAGCGCAAGATTTTCGCCGCATGCACTCTCACCGCGTTAATGCCGCTCTTGTCCTTTGCCCAGAGCAAAGAGCCACTCAAACAGGTCGCCACCATTCCGCTGCCTGGCTTGAAAGATGGCGACTTCGATCATTTCACGCCCGACATCGATGGGCATCGGCTATTTTTAACCGATGAAGAAAACAACAAAGTGGACATCCTCGACACTAATGCCAACAAGCGCGTTCACACCATTGAAGAGGCCAAAGCGCCGCACGCCATTTTGTACCGCAAGGACCTCAAGAAGTTATTCGTAGTGGAGGGTGACGCTTCAGAGGTGAAGATTTACGATAGTGAGAATTTCAAACCGCTAAATGCAATTAAAGTTTCCATCGATGCCGACTCCGTCGCCTATGATCCGGCCACTTCTTATTTATACGTTGTAAACGGCGGCCGCGAAGCCAAGACTCCCTATTCGCTGATCAGCGTTATTGATACCAATAGTGGAAAAAAATTACGCGATATAAAAATTCCTAACAATCATGTTGAGGCCATCACCCTCGAAAAGTCCGGCCCCCGTATGTTCATCAACATTACCGGCAAGAGCGTGGTTGGCGTGATGGACCGCAACAAGTCCGAACTGTCGGCCACCTGGCCATTGCCCGCGGGCGACAAGGCGAATGTGGCAATGGCCTTCGATGAAGCAAACCACCGCCTGTTCATCGTCACGCGAGAACCCGGCAAATTAATTGTGCTGAACTCCGAGGATGGCAAGGTTGTCACCGAGCTGCCTGCGGTAGCCATGGTGGACGACGCGGTCTATGACCCGCAACACAAACGCCTATATCTCGCCGGCGACGGGGTCCTCGATGTATTCCAGCAAAAGGATGCTGACCACTACGAGCTCCTCGCCAAAATTCCAACCGCATTCCGCGCAAAGACGGGCGTTTTGGTGCCCGAGTGGAATCGTTATTATCTCGGTGTGCCTCATCATGCAGGTAAGGAAGCGGAAGTCCGCGTCTACGAGGTTCAGCCGTAGCGTGCGCTGCCTTCAGGTGAATTATGAGAAGGCGTGAGTTTGGCAAAACGTCTTTGAAGCTTATGGGCGCCGCGGTACTTGCTGCCCCTTCCGATGCAGCGCGAGCCGAAGCCGCGAACGCTGTTTCTGTCGGTGACTTTCCAAAGACTCCAGGACTCACGCAGTACGTTGGACAATTTGTCCTGCAAACCAAATACGAAAATATCCCCGCGGAAGTTATCGAACTTGGCAAAAAATCTATCCTCGATGGCTTCGGACTGGCCTTAGCTGGTTCGCGCGCGGAAAGTGGACCGATTTCGCGCGAGTATATCGAGAAATGCGGTGCTAATCCGAAGGCCACTGTGATCGGTACCGCAATGAAAACGTCGCCGCGTTTCGCTGCGCTGCTGAATGGAATTTCCATTCATGCTGATGATTTCGATGACACGCAGCTCGCCGCCGCAAAAGATCGCGTCTACGGATTGCTGATGCACCCCACCCTTCCTGTGCTTCCCGCAATTTTTGCGCTTGCGGAACAGCAGCCTGTCAGCGGCAGAGACTGGCTGTTGGCTTATCAAATTGGCGCAGAGGTGGAATGCAAAATCGCTGAAGCTATTTCGCCGCGGCACTATCAGGATGGGTTTCACACCACTGGTACATGCGGTCCGTTCGGTTCCGCGGCAGCTTGCGCAAAACTGCTTCAATTTGATTTGGGAAAAACGCTCAATTCCTTTGGATTGGCCGCCGCCCAATCGGCCGGCCTGCGCGAAAATTTTGGCACCATGACCAAACCGTTTCAGGCTGGACACGCCTCGGAGAGCGGTTTGGTTGCTGCTGAACTGGTCGCCTTGGGCTGGAGTGCTGCAGAGCAAATTCTTGAGGCGGAGCGTGGTTTTTTTCACGCCGCGGGCGGCTCTTACGACCCTTCCGCGATCATGAATCGCCTGGGACAACCCTGGACTTTCGCCAACCCCGGCGTTTCGTTGAAGCCTTATCCGTCCGGTTCGCTCACACACCCAGCCATGACTGAGCTCGTGCGCCTGATAAAGGAAAATGATATCCAGGCTGCGCAGGTGGAGAAAGTCGACGTCGGCGCTAATCACAATATGACGACCACGTTGCTTCATCACAATCCCAAGACCGGCCTCGAAGCAAAATTCAGCATGGAATTCTGCATCGCCATTCTTTTGCTGGAGCGCAAAGCCGGTCTGGCGCAATTTTCAGACAAAGTAGTTCAGCGTCCAGACGTAAAAGAAATGATTCGGAACATTAATTTTTACGTCGATCCCCAGGCAGAGAGCGCCGGTTTCGACAAAATGACCTCCATTCTAAAAATCACTCTAAAAAACGGTAAGGTAATCACCGGGCAAGCCGCCTTTGGCAAGGGCAGCCCAGCCAACCCCATGAGCTTCGCCGAAGCAGCGGACAAATTCCGCGGATGCGCTGAGTTCGCTGAGTGGTCTCAAGCCAAGACCGAAAAAATTATCACTTTCGTGAAAACGCTGGATACAGCTCCGGACATCGCTGCCTTATCACCACTGTTGTCGTCGGTTACGGGATAAACGGAAAAATGAAGACCTTCCACATCGCGGTCATCGCCGGAGACGGCATCGGCAAGGAAGTGGTGCCCGAAGGCATCCGCGTGCTCGAAGCGGCAGGAAAGCGCTTCGGTTTCCAGTGGAATTGGCAAGAATTCGACTGGAGTTGCGAACGATACGTACAGACTGGGAAAATGATGCCCGATGACGGGCTGCAACAATTAAGGCCGTTTGACGCAATTTTTCTAGGCGCCGTTGGTCACCCAAGCGTCCCCGATCACGTTTCGCTTTGGGGGCTCTTGATTCCAATCCGCCGCACCTTCCGGCAGTACGCTAATCTTCGTCCCGTGCGGTTTTTCGAAGGCATAGAATCCCCGCTGAAAAATTGGAAACCGGGCCAGATCGATTTCACCATCGTCCGCGAAAACAATGAGGGCGAATATTCCAACATCGGCGGCCGCCTGTATGAAGGCACCGAAGATGAAATGGCCGTTCAACAAACCGTCTTCACGCGCCGCGGCGTGAATCGTGTGATGCGTTTCGCATTCGAGTTGGCTCGCAAGCGAAAAAAGCATCTAACGTCCGCAACCAAATCCAACGGCATCATTCACACCATGCCTTTTTGGGATGATTGCTTCCGTGCCTTGGCCGTCGAATATCCGGACATTCGCACCGATCAATATCACATCGACATTCTCACCGCTCACTTCGTGCGTCATCCCGATTGGTTCGACGTCGTGGTCGGGTCCAATCTTTTTGGTGACATCCTATCTGATCTTGGGCCTGCCGTAGTCGGATCCATTGGCATCGCTCCGTCCGCAAATCTCAATCCCGAAAAGGAATTTCCGTCCATGTTTGAGCCGGTCCACGGTTCTGCTCCGGATATCGCTGGAAAAAGCATTGCCAATCCCATCGGCCAAATCTGGTCAGGGGCCATGATGCTGCGTCATCTTGGCGTTGAAGAAGCTGCGGATGCGGTCGAGGCGGCAATTTCCGCAATTCTCGCGAAATCTAAGGTGCGCACGCCAGATATCGGCGGGAAATCCAACACGAGAGATCTGGGAGAAGCCATTGCCGCGCAAGTTGGCGGAAATTAACTTTTCAAAAGACTTCGCCGCTACAGTTGCCAATCTCAATTCAGAAGATGCCGACAGCATGAAATCTAAATCAAGCAAATCTAAAACCTCCGGTCCTTTGCCAATCACTCGCCGCAAACTTTTCGAATGGGCGGGCCTCGCGCTCACCACTGCGGCCGTGCCTGCTCCGGCCCTTGGCGCTTTGGCATCGGTTCAACAATCCACGACCTCGAAATCCAACAGCGGCGTCATGAACACGCTCAGTACGTACATGAGCGAAGCCGCCGACCGTCCGCTACCGGACGAGGTCGTTGAGAAAACCAAGCAGCACATCCTCGACACATTCGGCGCCATGGTCTCCGGATCGAAATTGCTTCCCGGCCAGCGCGCCTTGCAATTTGCGCAGTCCTATGGCGGAAAAGAAATTTCTACAGTGGTCGCATCCAATCTGATGTGCGGGCCGATTGAAGCCGCATTGACCAATGGCATGTTGGCGCACGCCGACGAGACCGACGATTCCCACTCGCCATCGCAGTCGCATCCCGGTTGTGCCGTCGTGCCCGCCGCGTTTGCCGTCGGGGAACAATTTCAGATTAGTGGAACGCATCTGTTGCGCGCCGTGGCCCTGGGCTACGACGTAGGAACCCGCGTCACCATGACCCTCGGCGGCCAAAAATTTGAAGTGGAGAGCCACTGGAGCACCCATAGCATCGCGCCCCAATTTGGTGCCGCGGCTGCCGCAGCCTGCGCCGCCAATCTCAACGCCCAGCAAATGCGATGGATGCTGGGCTATACGGCGCACCAATCTTCCGGCCTCGGCGCCTGGAATCGCGACCCTGATCACATCCAGAAAGCATTTCTTTTTGGTGGCATGAATGCGCGCAGCGGCGTCACCTCTGCACTGATCGTCAAGTCCGGCTGGACCGGCGTCGACGATATTTTCTCCGGCAAGGATAATTTCTTCCAGGCCTACAATCCCAATGCAGATCCCTCAGGTTTGATTGAGAAACTTGGCGAGCGCTATGAAGTCACTCGCACTAACATTAAAAAATGGCCGGTCGGTTCGCCCATCCAGGCCGCGCTCGACGCGCTTGAAATTCTCCGCAAGGAGCATCCCTTCGACGCCGGCCACGTGCAGCAAGTCATAATTCGGCTCGCCACCGACGAAGCGGCCATCGTCAACAATCGAGAAATTCCCGACATCTGCGTCCAGCACATGCTGGCCGTGGCCCTCCTCGACAAAACCGTCACCTTTGCTTCCGCTCATGACCTGGCGCGATTGAAAGATCCCGCGACGTTGCGCGAACGAGCGAAAATTACGTTGATCCCTGACGCCGAACTCGAAAGCCTCATGCCGCTACGCGTCGCCATTCTGGAGCTCACCTTGAGCGATGGCAAGCAACTCCGCCAGCGCGTGGACAACGTTCGAGGCACGCCAGAAAATCCTATGACCCGCGAAGAAGTTCTAGCCAAGTCCCGCGACCTGATCACTACTGTTCTGGGGGAAGGCAAATCTTCCCAGCTCATCGCCAAAGTGATGGGTCTCGAAAATCTGCGCGACATTCGCGAGCTTCGTCCACTTCTACGGCTTCAATGATCCTTCTCAAATCTATCAACAGGTGCGCTCGTGAGAACTTCTCAACAATCCTGTCGCGCTCGTGGGAGGAATAATGATTCATTCAGACAGGACTTTAATCCAAGGTAGAGGCAGCGCAGTTATAACGCGCCGGCAAATTATCCGACTCGCCGGCCTCTCTAGCGCGCTCGCGCTTTCGCCCGAGTTCGCAAAGGCTGCTGAATTTCTCGTTCCAGACGAAACGCCCAATAGAGTCAGCGAAATTATGCAGCAACTCAGCGCTTACATGGCCGCTGCTGCTACCCGCGCGCTACCGGAAGAAGTGAGCGCGAAAGCCAAGCAGCACATTCTCGATACGTTTGCCGCCATGATTTCAGGCTCGGGTCTCGTCCCCGGCCGCGCAGCATTGGAATTCGCGCGTGCTTACGGCGGAAAGCAAGTGGCCACGGTGGTGGCCTCCAATATCGTATGTGGTGCCATTGAAGCGGCATTCGCTAACGGCGTGCTGGCCCACTCCGACGAAACCGACGATTCGCACGGACCATCACGCTCGCATCCCGGCGTTTCCACCATTCCAGCCGGGTTTGCTGCCGGCGAAGAATACGCTATCAGCGGAGCACAGTTCGTGCGTGCGGTTACTCTCGGATACGACATTGGAACGCGCGTGTCGATGAGCCTTGGTGGTCCTTCATACCAGGCCCTTACCCACCGTAGCACCCACGGAACGGCTGCCTGCTTTTGCGCTGGGGCAGCAGCCGCTTGTGCCGCAAGTCTGAACGAAGAGCAGATGCGCTTGATGTTGGATTACACCGCGCAACAAACTTCCGGAATAGGCGCATGGTCGCGCGACGCGGCGCATATGGAAAAAGCATTTCTATTTGCCGGAAAACCCGCCTCCGTCGCGGTTCTGGCGGCAACTCTCATTCGCGCCGGATGGAGTGGCATAGAAGATATTTTTTCGGGCTCCGACAATTTTTACGAAGCCCTCGCGCCGCGAGAAAACGGAACAATTAAAGCCGACCCGAGCGCTCTCGTAGATAAGTTAGGCGAACGTTATGAAATCACCCGCACTAACATTAAGAAATGGACGGTCGGGTCTCCGATTCAAGCCCCGCTCGACGCCCTCGCAGGTTTTTTCAAGCAGCGCTCCTTTTCTGCCGACGACGTGAAAAAAATCACTGTGCGTGTCGCTACTGACGAAGCCAATACCGTCAGCAACCGGGACATCCCCGACATTTGTATGGAGCACATGCTCGCGGTAATGCTCCTCGATAAAACGGTGACTTTCGCTACCGTGCATGACAAGGCCCGTATGAAGGATCCCGCGGTGCTGCGTCAGCGCGCCAAGGTTGAAGTTGTCGCCGATCCCCGGATTGACGCTCGTCGTCCCCGGCGCGAAGCCATCGTCGAACTGACTTTTAACGACGGGACACAACTCACGCAATGGGTTCGTGATGTTCGAGGCACTGCCGAGAATCCCATGACCCGTGAAGAAGTTGTAGACAAAGCCCGCGACCTGATCGCACCGGTTCTGGGAGCCGCCGTCACCTCAACGCTGATCGATAAGTTACTAGCCCTCGAAACTCTGCGCGACGTCCGCGAACTTCGGCCCGCACTCCAAAAGAGCTAACTCCCAAACCATGATCACTCCTCCAGCGATCGAAACGAAAGCCTCTTCGCCCTCGCGCAAGAAGCCTTTTTACACCGGCCTTTCGTTTCAGGTACTCGCCGGCGTGGCCATTGCCATCATTCTCGGCTACGTGAGCCCCACCACTGCCGCGGCAATGAAGCCGCTCGGCGATGCTTTCATCCGCCTGATCACCATGATCATCACTTTGGTGATTTTTTGCACCCTGGTTACGGGTATCGCCGGTATGGACGACATGAAAAAAGTCGGCCGAGTCGGCGGCAAAGCGCTCCTGTATTTTGAAGTGGTCTCCAGTCTCGCGCTGCTCGTGGGACTTCTGGTCGGAAATCTCGTACACCCCGGTAGCGGCTTCAACATCAATCCGGCTACGCTGGACGCTGGGGTTGTAGCGCAATACGCCGGACAAGCTAAAGCGCAAAGCATTACAGAATTCCTTGTTCATATTATTCCCAACACCGTCGTGGACGCCTTTGCCAAGGGTGACATTCTTCAAGTGCTCCTCATCTCCCTCCTGTTTGGTTTCGCGCTCTCCATCGCGGGCCCGCGTTGCAAACCTCTAGTCGATATGTTGGCCGCTCTTACGCAAGCCGTCTTCGCGGTGGTGGCCATCCTGATGCGCTTTGCGCCTATCGGGGCCTTTGGTGCGATGGCGTTTACGATCGGCAAGTACGGATTGGCTTCGTTAGGCCCGCTTGCAAAGTTGATCGCGACGCTTTACCTCACTTCAATTTTTTTCGTGGTCATTATCCTGGGCGCTATCGCGAGATTCTCAGGCTTCGGCATTCTTCGCTTTCTGTGGTTTCTTCGCGAAGAGATCCTCCTGGTGCTGGCCACCAGTTCCTCTGAGCCCGCGCTGCCAAGTCTCATGAACAAGCTCGAAAAGCTGGGATGCTCTCAAGCCCTCGTCGGGTTGGTGGTGCCGACCGGCTACACCTTCAACGCCGACGGCACCAGTCTATACATGACGCTTGCCGCGCTCTTCGTCGCTCAAGCCACTAACACCCACCTGGCTCTGCTCCAGCAGTTCACGATTCTAGGCGTCGCGCTACTCACCTCCAAGGGCGCAAGCGGAGTGCAGGGAGCTGCCTTCATCGCTTTGGTGGCCACCATGATGGTCATTCCCACTATTCCCGTAGCTGGCATGGCGCTCATTCTCGGCGTTGATCGTTTTCTAAGCATGTGCCGCGCGGTAGTGAACATGATCGGCAACGCTGTCGCCACCCTGGTCATTGCCCGCTGGGAAAATGAACTCGATCGAAACATCCTGAGATCCCAATTACAAGCCAGCTCAAGGATCAGCTAAAAATAAACGGTTTCATGGTTTTACGGAATTAGTGGAACGCTCTTAGCTTTTGTGCTGCTCTAGCCACAAAAGGTCCTCGAGCAAGAAGTACTGTCCATAAATCAACATCGCGTCACTGGGGCGAACCCCACAGCCGTGGCGCAACACTCCCGGAGGAGTCTGATCATTCTCCCCGACAGGGGTCAGATACCGGTCGATCAACGATTGCACGATGCGCTCCCCCTCTTCTCGATAGCTCTTTGCGCGTGCGCTGTCGGTGGTAATCAGCGAAAGACGGAATAACCCTCCGGCGATAATTGCGGCGGCCGAAGAGTCCCGGTTTCGAAAATGAACGCCTTCATCGTCAAAGTCGTACCACGGCACGGAGTCGCTCGGGAGATTCTTGATGGCATAATCCGCGGCTCGCTGGGCGGTGGCCAGGAACAATGGATCATGAGTTTCCGAATACGCCGACGAGAAGCCATACAACGCCCAACCGAGTCCTCGTGACCATGTCGTGTCCGCGCCAAAGCCTTGATGTGTGTGGGCGAAAACCCACTGTCCTGGCCCGACAGTGTTCACCATCGGGAGTTCGGCTTCATTGCCCCCGCCACGCAAGATGAAGTCTTGCCTGCTGTCGCCGGGGTTGTAATGCACAGACTGAATGACGGATCCATCCCGACGTATATACCACTCCGCAGTCCGGAGGGCGTGTTTCCTGCCAATGTCCATCCACCGCTTGTCTCCCGTTTTGTCGGCTGCCCACCAGAGCAACTGAAGATTCATCATGGTGTCCACGATGGTGTCGTCTCCGTTCACAGCCCACGATGCAATCAACTGTGTTTTCGGATTGAAGAGTTGTTCCAGCCGCTCGGCTCCGCGCAAGGCGCTGGCGCGAAGAGCGTCGTCGTGAGTCGAATCAAATCCCATCGCCGAGGAGTAGTAATACAAAAATCCCGCGTCGTGATTTTGCAGTGACTCTTGATTGATAAATTTAGAGCCCCACAACTCCGCCCATCGCCGATACTTTTCATCATGAGTCGCGGAATATAGTTGCCAAAGCTCTCCGGTCCAAAAACTTCCCGTCCAGTAATATCCGGTCTGCTTTTGCCACTCGCCGTTCACATTGCTCGCTTCAGTGAAGAATCCCTGACCGGAATGTGAAGTAATCGGTTCGGTGGTCGCTTGAAGAATCGGTTCCCATTGCAAAGCGGTACGGTCGATATCCTGACGCAAGAGTGCAAGCGCTTGCTGGACGGTTTTGGTTTTATGAGGAACCAAAGTATCTGGGGGCGCCTGTTGGCTATTAGCCGACTCCGATACGATGTGAATATCCGCAGGCTGCTCCATGCGCTCGGCCTGATCCCGCACAGCGTTGAGGAATTCTTCCCGGCCTTTGATCGCATTTGAAGGAAGAATTACAGATTGGCGTTGTCCCTTCTCGTTCTGATTCCCGTACACCACTCGGCGATTGGAGCCTTCCTGATCCCAGGCTGCAATGGTGTACCAGGATTGTGAGCCATCGCTCAGTTTGAAGTCGACGAGATGGTTCTTGCTGTCGTCCTTGAATGCGGCGCGCGGAGCCAGTGTGACGATGGCAAGCCCCAGCTGTTGACCTGCGACGGCTTCTGTTGCAGTAGGTCCCGGCGCGACAACCTGCTCTCCCCACGTAGCGAGCCACGCCGCGGGTGAATCCTTTCCGCTAGTCGCGGGTTCAATACCAGGCTTCGCGGGTAGGCCGGTGACGAATTCGAAGTCATCCGCGGACTTCGCAAAAATCGTGTGAGTAAAACCTCGTTCACCCGCCCACACGGTGATTCGCGAGCGAAGATCGATGAGTCTTCCACCGGCGTTCCAGCCGTTGTATTCCAACTCCACAACGGTTCGCACCGGCCCACTCGCGACAATTCGCCATTTCCGCTCTTTGACTTCCGCGACTTTGATGGTCTTGCCATCCACCATGGCGGCCACGGACCCAATTCCGATCGCATCGCCTACCTTATAAATATCGCGACCTTCCGGAGACTCGTCGTGATAGGTGTAGTCCGGGGACGCGTACATCCCAAGTTGTAAAGTGGGCCGGCGCTTGCCGTAGAGATCAATGGCGTTCCGGGGATCGAAGTATACTCGGAACGCCACGCGCTCCGATTCCCATCCGAGCCCTTCGATTTTCCGGCTGAACAGCGCGGCCGTTCGTTGCTCATAATCGCCGCGTAACCGCCAGATGCGACCCTGATCGCCGTAGGACATTGTGACGATGCGGGTCTGGTGTGGTCCAAGGTCAATTTGAAAAACAAGTTCGTCCGCCTTGCCGTCTCCGTCCAAATCATCGGCCTGCGAGGGAAGCTCTTGTGTCTGCAATGCGGAAGCGTCTTGTTCCAATGTGCTTGCGTCACTCGCGGTGACAATCATGGCGCCCGGTGTGAAGTCAGGCGCAACCTTCCGAATCAACGCGACGGGAACGACAATGTTCGCGGCCTTTCGCTCGTGGTCGCCGGGGTTGGAAACGGCAATTTTGATATTTTTGATCTGCCGCGCGCCCTGGGCTGAAGTCATGCAGAAGGCCGGGAAGATCCACAGCGTTACCAGGAATCTCTTACGCATAAAATTTCGATTTTCTCCAGTAGACGCGAAGCGCCCGAAAGAAATCTAGCTCACGAAATACAGTCTTCCTGGCACCGCGTAAAGACATACGCGACGCGTGAGACCTGATTCCGGGTGGGATTCTTTGGCTTGATTGCTGAGTGTCACTATCAGGTCGGGATAATTTCTGCTTTGCGTTTCCATTTTGTGACTCCTGTTCAATGCGCTTCAGCGGTGCGCTCGGATTTGGCTGCCATGGCCGTTCTCGCCTCCTTCACAAGCTCTGCATACCGCGTCGCCAAATTGCTAATCAATTCCGGTTTGCCCTCTTGAAACGCATGTTTCAAAACTAATTCACCGCCTACTCCCAACGCAGCCGCACCGGCGCGAATGTAGTCCGAGGCGGTTTCCAGGTCCACGCCTCCGGTGGGAACCAACGGAACATGCGGGAGAGGACCTTTGAGCGCCTTGATATAGCTCGGACCTCCCAAATTGCTGCAGGGAAAAATTTTCACGAAGTCAACGCCTGCATCCCAAGCGGTCATAACTTCGGTGGGAGTGAGCGCTCCCGCCATGATGAGCATGTCCAGATTGTGAGCGGCGGCAACTGTTTTCTGTGAAAAGCCAGGTGTCACGAGAAATTGAGCGCCGACATCAAAGCATTGCAACGCGAGATCCTGATTCACCACTGTGCCTGCTCCCACCAAAAGTTTTGGCATGTTCTTCACCAGTTCGGAAATCACGTCCAGCGCTTGCGGAACGGTCATGGTGATCTCGACGATGGGAATCCCGCCTTGCCATACCGCCTCGGCCGCAAACCTCGCCTCTTGCGGAGAAGCGGTGCGGATGACCGGCACGATTCCGATTTTTTCGATGAGAGCACGTACTTCTTGTTTCTTCATCAAACGACACGCCACCTTTTCGCTGGGCTCAGCGGACGATTCTGGCTCCCGCGCCTTTCATTACGTGAAGAACTTCGTCGAGGGTCGCCATGGTGGTATCGCCCGGTGTGGTCATGGCCAACGCTCCATGAGCGGCGCCGCATTCGACGGCCCACTGCGGATTCTTACCCGTAAGAAATCCATAAATCAGGCCGGAGGCGAAGGAATCACCGCCGCCGACGCGATCGAAAATCTCGAGATTCTCGCGATTTGTGGCCAGATAGAAATTGCCATCGTGGAAGCAAACAGCTCCCCAATCATTTCGCGTCGCGGTGCTGGCTTTGCGAAGCGTGGTAGCCACGACCTTGAAGGAAAAATCGTGCAGCACTTCTTGAATCATTTGTTTGAAAGCTTCAGGGTCCAGGGCGGACAGATGTTCATCCGTTCCGGGCACTTCGTAACCAAGGGCAGCCGAGAAATCTTCTTCATTGCCGAGCATCACGTCCACAAAGGGAGCAATACGCCGGTTAACCTCTTGAGCGCGCCTTTTTCCACCGACCGATCGCCACAACGAATCGCGATAATTGAGATCGTAAGAGGTGACCACGCCATGTTTTCGCGCGCTTTGCAGGGCTTCGATGGCGACCTCCGAAGTTGTTTCCGATAGCGCTGAGAAAATCCCGCCAGTATGAAACCAGCGCGCGCCGCGTTTCCCGAAGATCGTCTCCCAATCGATTTCACCCGGCTTGAGCATAGACACCGCGGTGTGGCCGCGATCAGAACAACCAAGCGCCGCTCGCAGGCCAAAGCCACGTTCGGTGAAGTTCAGTCCGTTTCGGACGGTCCTGCCGACTCCGTCATAGTCCACCCATCGGATCAACGAGGAATCGACGCCGCCCTGGTAAATCAGGTCCTGGAGGAGCAGGCCAACAGGATTTTTGGCAAACGCGGTGACGATTGAAGTCTCGAGTCCGAAACACCGTTTCAAACTGCGCGCCACGTTGTACTCGCCACCACCTTCGCTGACTTCGAAATGTCTGGTGGTCCAAATGCGATAGTCGCCGGGATCAAAGCGCAACATCACTTCGCCCAGGCTTACAAAGTCCCAACTGCACGCATCCTTCGGCTTTATAGCGAAAGTCATTTCGCCTCTTAACGAGCTAGCCAGCCACCGTCAACGGCCAGCACGTGTCCATGCACATAGTCGCTCGCCGCTGAACAAAGGTACAAGGCCGCACCGGCGATGTCTTTGGGTTCTCCCCATCGAGCCGCAGGAATCCGCTCCAGAAGTTGGCGGCTACGAACCGGATCTGATCGCAATGCGGTGGTATTGTCCGTCGCCATATACCCCGGGGCTATGGCGTTTACGTTGATGTGGTGAGAGGCCCATTCGTTCGCGAGCGCCTTTGTTAACAGCGCAACTCCGCCTTTTGCAGCGGCGTAAGCAGGGACAAAAACTCCCCCTTGGAAGGAGAGCAACGAAGCAATGTTCACGATCTTGCCGCCAAGCCCTCGCTGCAGCATGTGCCGTCCGGCAAGTTGCGAGAGGCGAAAAGCCGCGGTCAAATGAACGGCGATCAGTTCGTCCCAGAATTCCATGGGATATTCCGCCGCGGGAGCTCTGCGGATGGTGCCCGCATTATTCACCAGGATGTCGATTCCGCCAAACTCTGCGATCGCCTTTTCGAAAAGCGCGGTGCACGAATTAGGGTCCGCCAAGTCTGCAGAGAAGTAAAAAGTCTTGTGGCCGGCTGCGGAAATCGCATCGCACGTAGTTCCAGGATTCGGATCGCGGCCGTGGCACCCCACATTTGCGCCAGCTTCGGCCAGTGCAACAGCGATGGCGGCCCCCAAGCCTCTGCGCGAACCGGTGACCAGAGCGTTTTTACCGTTCAATTGAAAAGTTTCCAGGAACATAGGTTCAGAGTTGTCCAATTCGCGCAGGTGTGAGTTTCGGACTCAACAGTTGAATCAACAGCAATGCAATAAGGTAAGCCGATGCCGCCATAAAAAACGGAATCATGTAGCTGCCGGTCCATTGCAGAAGGTGCCCCACAATTTCAGCGATCAGCATTCCACCCACAGCTCCCGCCATGCCTCCAATTCCTACCACCGACGCTACGGCGCGCGAAGGAAACAGGTCGGAAGTCAGCGTATAAAGGTTTGCAGAAAAACCTTGATGCCCGGCGGCGGCGAGTCCAATCAATAATGTGGCTGGCCACAGCCCCGAAACGCGAAATACTGCCGCAACCGGGACGACACACAAAGCGCTGATCAACATAGCCCATTTTCGCGACGCGTTAGTTGAAAAATGCCGCCGGATGAGGCTGGATGATAGCCATCCGCCTGCAATACTTCCCAGGTCGGAAATCACATAGATGACCACGATAGGCAATCCGATTTGCGTCAGATGCAGACTGTGCTGTCGTTGCAGATAGTCTGGAATCCAGAAGAGATAGAACCACCAGATGGGGTCGGTCATGAATTTCCCTGCGGCAAACGCCCAGGTTTGTCTGTGCGGCAGAAGCTGCCCCCATTTTATTTTGCCGGTCTGCTCGACGGGATCACTCTGTATGTATTCCCTTTCAGCCTTGGAGCAGTAGGAATGTTCCTCGGGTTTTCGGTATAGCCACAACCACACAACCAGCCAGGCAAATCCCAGAGCGCCGGTCAGCAGGAATGCCCAGCGCCATCCAAGGTGTACGGCGATCCACGGCACGATGAGTGGCGTAACGATGGCGCCGATGTTGGTTCCGGCGTTGAAGATTCCGGTTGCGAGGGCCCGCTCTTTTTTTGGGAACCATTCCGCCACGCACTTAATGCTTGCCGGAAATACTCCGGCTTCCCCGAAACCCAAGGCGAACCGAGCTGCTGCAAAACTGGCAAGCGAGAACGCGAACGCGTGCGCCATGGATGCCACGCTCCAGAACACCATGGCCACGGCGTAACCAATTCGCGTACCCAGGCGATCAATCAGGCGACCCACAAAAATCATGCCTAGCGCATAAGCGGCCTGAAAGGTGAAGACCAGGTTCCCATAGTCGATTTCATCCCAGCCAAACTCATGCTGCAGAGGACCCTTGAGGACGCCGAGGACCTGCCGGTCCATATAGTTTTTAGTTACGCCGAAAAATAATAGACCGCAGATGACCCACCGGAAGCGGCCCTTGAAGACACTCGCCCACCGTGATTCAACCGAAGACGCCGAAGCGTCTCCGGATCTTTCGGCCCGGGCCTCAATCCTCGCGCTCTGATCGGCTGGGTTCACGTGGTTTGTCTAGGCGTTTATTTCCGGGCTGCTTCCAATCCGGAACTGGATTGTTGAAATCCAGGTTGGACATTAACCACTCCAAATTTCCGGTCTTCGACTTCCCGGTGCGCGGCCATGGCCCAGAGAAAAGCGATCCTATGGCCTGGCACGGAAACATTCGGATGATAGCCGCTGGGCATCAACACGGCATCTCCGTCGCGCACCGCGGTTACCAATTCCGGATGTCGAGTGTCGTTATATACCAACTGAAGGCCGTACGCGGGCTCCGGCATATCAAAGTACACATACATCTCTTCCAGCATTTTGGCGTGCTCGTGGGGCGGCCAGCTCGTCCAGTTACCCGGTTCGGAAAATGTGAAGCCCGCGAGCAGGCGGCCCGCTTCCACATTGTCGGCAATCAGTATGTTCAACTCGCGTTTCGATCCGGCGCCCCCGGTCACAAATTTCATGCTGGGATTCCTGGACACCTCCGCGTAGCGAATGACTTTCAAAGGGTAAGTCCCTTTGACGTCAGCCGCGAACTCCGCGAAATCCACGGAACTTTTCGTCGACACGGCAATCTCTGAACCACGTGGGATATAGATGGCGTCGAATTGTTCCAATTCGAATTCGCCGCCAGCCGTCTTTACCAGACCATTTCCTGAAAGGCAAATCAAAGCGGTTTCGTGATCGCCACTGGAAAAGGAAACCAGAGGTTTGGCGGAATTCAAAATAATGCGGCCATACGATAGATGGCGCATAGTGCTGTTTTCTGGAGTGACCGAAACATGACGTCCGGTCTGAGCGTTCGTTTTTCGAAACACCATTTTGTCGAGGGCGACTGCGGGTTGCGTACTCATAAACAACTCCTTCCTGGTTAAACTTAATTCATAAACTTCCACGAACGAAGACAACTCTATTCCCGAAGGTCCTGCGGATCTGGTCGTTCGCCGGGCTTGATTCGCAGAAGCCGACGCAAATGGCGATTATTTTCCTCAAAAGCCTCCTGAGTGACCTTGTCGGGAGGAGCTGCATTTCCATATGCGCGCCGAAACGCAATTGTCCTGTCAGCGTGATTGGGAACCATCCCTTACTTGCCCTTGGCAGGCCGTCTGGAACGTCTCTGATTGCTCGCCGTTCTCGTTCCTTCAGTCAGATGAGTCATGGCTTG